>Ga0335074_10014656_pt1 | contig 10989 bp, 5 predicted proteins | sample Lox_Sample_23_FD_206715 | JGI IMG/M metagenome (GOLD analysis project Ga0335074, IMG submission 206715) | Soil microbial communities from Loxahatchee National Wildlife Refuge, Florida, United States - Lox_Sample_2.3 | ecosystem: Environmental > Terrestrial > Soil > Wetlands | place: USA: Florida... | reverse complement strand
TTGCGAATCTGCATGGTGACGCCGCGCAGGGCGTGGAGCTGCTCGGTGCCCATCTCGTAGGTCTTCCAAAGTTCGTCCGTCCGGATGACGATGCCGGCGTCGACGAGGTCCTGCCGGTAATTCTGCGACCCGGTTTCTTCGACCGCCATGTGCATTGCGCTCCCTCGGAGATGGCCGTGCTGATGCTGAGATGCGGCGCGCGTGATGCCGTGATGCTAGGACGACGTCGTGTCGTCGAGCGCGGGCGTGGAATTGTCGACCTTCACGCTGGTGCCGGGCTTGAGCGAGCGCAGCGCTTTGAAGCTGCCGGTGACGATGGTGTCGCCTTCCTGCAAGCCGCCGGTGATTTCGATGTCGGCCACGCCGGTGATGCCGGTCTGCACGGGGACGAATTGCGTCTTGCCGCCGCGCACGACGAAGACTCCCTGGATGTCCTTGTTGGCGGCGTCGTTGTCGTTGGCCGCGGCCAGGGTGACGCTGCTGCTGGTGCCGTTCTTCGCTTCGTCGAGCTCTTTCTGGGTGCGCTCGGCAAGCGCCTGGATCGGGATGGTCAGCACGTTTCTCTTGCTTGCCGTCTGGATCTTCGCGGTCGACGAAAGGCCGGGGCGCAGCGATTGCGGCGGATTGTCGAGCGTGACCACCACTTTGAAGTCGCGCGCCTCCTGCGTGTTCGCCGTGACTTCCGTCATCGACGCTGTGCCGGAGGTGCGCAGGATGGCGAGCTCGCCGACTTCGGTGACGTGGCCTTTGAAGACTTTGTCGGGAATCGCATCGATGGTGACGTCGGCGGGCTGGCCGTTTTTCACGCTCACGATGTCGGTCTCGTCGACCATCACTTCGGCGGTGACCACGCTCATGTCGGAGATCGTGAGGATCGAACTGCCGGCGGTGCCCTGGATGCCGGGAACCACGTTTTCGCCGACGCGCACGGCGATATAGCTGATGATGCCGTTGATCGGAGCGGTGTACGTCGTCTTGGCCAGCACGTCCGCGGTGTGGCGGAGCTGCGCCCGGTTCATGGCCAGATTGGAACGAGCCTGTTCGCGCGCGGCGAGCATCTGGTCCACCTGATCTTTGGCGGACTGCAACGCCGCCCGGGCGCTATCGTAGGTGGCTTTGTCGGAATCGTATTCCTGCTTGGCGATCAGCTGCTCTTTGTAAAGCATCTGGCCGCGCTGCCAGTCGAGCGCCGCCTTGTCGAGATCGGATTGGCGCTGGGCGACCGTCGCGAGGGCCGCATCGTAGTTCGCTCCGGCGGCCTGCAGGCTGGCCACCGCGGCGTCGATGCTGGCTTCCTGGGCCTGAACGTCCGCGCCCGGCTGGACATTTTCGATGTGCAGCAGGATGTCGCCCCTCTTGACGTAGTCGCCTTCCTTCACGTCGATGTCCGTTATCTTCCCCAGCCCCTCCCCCAGCACGTTCGTATAATTTTTCGGGCGGATTTCACCGGAGGCGGTGACGATCGAGGTGAGGTCCTGGCGCACAACCTGGCCCGTCTGCACGGTGACAACGCCCTCATTCTGCTTGTAGACGCTGTACCAGGCCACGCCGCCGAGGAGCAAAGCCACACCGACACCGACGCCAACTTTTTGCCACGTCTTCATCGCACCAACCTTCGGAACGGGGAACTCGGAATTGACAACTTTACCGTCACCTGATACATACGCTTGGACGGGACAGAATGTTTCTCGGCTAGGGGCAGGTGCTACGATTTTTCAGCACGGGCAGGCCTGGCCAATTCCCGGATCTCAGGTTCTTGCTCGGGTTCCTACTCGCACGCACTCCACGTTGATACGCCGCCACCACGACGACTGGAAACATTCTAATTCGGTTCCGCGCGGCGGCAAAAGGAAATCAAACTGGCGGAGGCGGCCGGAAGTTTTCCCTATCCAGGATGATGGAGCGGCGGGGCTTGCTGGAACCGGACGTGTAAAGCAACCCCTTGGCGTACATGGGATTCCAAGAGGCTGGGTGCGCGGCGGGCAGCAAACATCGATTGACCTGTACCTTGGGACAGGTTACGATTCTAACCCAATCGGACAAGGATGCCATTATGGATCGATCATTCAAGACGTTCCCATTGATCGCGTTGATGGGGGGGCTTGTCCTATCGCCGCTGCTGTATCGCGCGTCCGCTCAAGATCAACAGGACCCATCACAGGGTCAGTCCCAGGCGCAGTCGCCGGATCAATCTCAGGATCAATCCCAAGACCAGAACCGCCAGGATCAGAAGCGAAATAAGAAAGCCAAGCAGAAGAGCGATAACGAGCTCAAGAAGGAGCTCGAATCGCAGTACAAGACGTGGCTCGATCAGGATGTGGTGTACATCATCACCCCCGAAGAGCGCCACACCTTCCTGCACCTGACGACGAACGAAGAACGCGAGCAGTTCATCGAGGCATTCTGGCAGCGACGCAATCCGGACCCGGATTCAGCCGAAAATACATTCAAGGAAGAGCACTATCGCCGGATCGCTTACGCCAACGAGCATTTCGCTTCCGGCATCCCGGGCTGGAAGACGGACCGCGGCAAGATCTACATCATGTGGGGCCCTCCGGATGAAATCGACGCGCATCCGACCGGCGGCACGTGGGATCGCCCAATGGACCAGGGGGGCGGCGAGACCACAACCTATGCGTACGAAGATTGGCGCTACCGGTATCTCGAGGGGATCGGCGAAAACGTGGAACTCGAGTTCGTCGATCCGACGGGCACGGGCGAATATCATCTGACGACGGACCCCAGCGAGAAAGACGCGCTTTTGCACGTTCCGGGCGCCGGCCTGACGATGGCCGAGTCGATGGGGATGGCGGACAAATCGCAGCGCTTCTCGAACACCGACGGCACGAACGTGGCCGAGAACGAATTTGGCGCGAACATGCAGAGCGAGAGCATGAACGAGTTCACGCGGCTCGAACTCGAAGCCAACATCTTCAGGCCGCCCCCAGTGAAGTTCAAGGATCTGGAGGCGCTTTCAACCTCGCGCATCATTCGGGACCAGGTGAAGTTCCAGTATCGGTACGACTTTCTGCGCATCACGTCGGACACGGTGCTGGTGCCGATTACCGTGCAAATCCCGGTGCGCCAGTTGAGCTTTCAAGAGAAAGAGGGCGTCGACAGCGCGAACATGAATCTTTTCGCGCGCATCACGAGCATCGGCGGACGCGTGATCCAGACGTTCGAGGACACGCTGCGGACCGACATACCCTCTTCGCTGCTGCAGTCGTCGCTCGGGACTTCGAGGATTTACCAGAAGGCTGTTCCGCTTGCGCCCGGCCTCTACCGTCTCGACATCGTGATCAAGGACATCAACAGCGGAAACGTGGGGGTAGTGAACGCGCGGCTCGACGTGCCGCAATTTCAGGACGATCAACTCAGCAACAGCTCGCTGATCCTTGCCGACGACATTCAGCGCGTGTCGACGAAGGACATCGGGCTCGGGCAATTCGTGCTCGGCGACCTGAAAGTGAGGCCGAAGCTGGACCAGACGTTTACTCCGGACGAAAGCATGGGCGTCTTCCTTCAGATCTACAACTTGAAGATGGATGACAAGACTCACAAGGCCGACGCCTCGGTCGAGTACCGCGTGACGAAAGACGAAAAAGACGCGAGCGCTCCGACTCTGAAATTCGATATTCCCTCGAACAAGATTCCGGAGCACGGCGAGGAGATGACGCTCGCCAATACCATCACCCTCGGTTCGCTTGCGCCGGGACGATACAAGCTCGAAGTGGCGGTAACCGACAACGTCTCCAAGCAAACAATCACTCCCACGACGGTTTTCACCGTCAAGGCGACGCCGCCGGCGAGCGAACAACAAGGGAGGTAAAGCGTTGGGCTCCCGAACCATTCATCTTCTAGGCTTGGCGTGGATGATTTGCCTGTTCGTGCTGCCGCTTCATGCGGCGCCGCCGAACGCCGCTAGAATTGCGGGTGTGGTGGTGGACCCGGCCGGGACGCCTCAGATGGGCGCAACAGTGGTTGTCTCCTCGGAACAGATTTTCGACTCGGCGTCGATCAAGCTCCTCACGAACGACCGCGGGCGGTTCTCGACCTCGGTGCTTCCGGCAGGTTTGTATTCGATCACCGTCACGCTGGCGGGATTTCTGCCGGCTGTGGAAAAGCACATACAGGTGGATACCGATCACGCCGCGCTGATGCAGATTGTGCTTGGGTCCGTTATGTCCTCGTTCGAAAAGCTGCGCCGGCCGGAAGACGCGCAGGTGTCGCCGGACGATTGGACGTGGGTGCTGCGGAGCTCGGCGGCAACGCGATCGGTCTTCCGCTGGCAGGATGTTCCCGATGTCACCCAGGACAATTCGGACGGGGCGCAGGCGCAGCAGGTTCACGCGCGCCTCGAAGTCACTTCCGGCGCGGATCATCCGGCTTCGGTCTCGGACGTGGCCGACTCTCCCGGGACAGCTTTCGCTTACGGTGTGGGAGTTGGCGCGAAGGGCCAGATGCTGATGGCCGGCCAGTTCAGCTATGAGGACGAGGCGTCATCGGCCGGCTTGGCGGGCGAATGGCTGCCGTCGGGTGAAGAAGGGGTCGGCCCGGTCACCACGATCCTGGTGCGGGAATCCCGGCTCAGTCCCGCCGGACCGACGTTCCGCGGATTGCGGGTATCGCATGACGACGAACTGAGCATTGGCGACCGTGTGAGCGTGCGTTACGGCGCTGAATTTTTGATGGCGGGCTTCAATGGGACGACGACCGCGCTTCGACCGCGCGGCGAAGTAGCGGTTCAGATCTCTTCGAGATGGCGCGCGTCCCTGATCGGCGCGACGCGGCCTTGGCAGAACGATCTTTCCTCGGGAAGCGCTTTGGAATCGGCGGTCGATACGCTGGACACGCTGCCGACATTGCTGATTCGCGAGGGGCGGCCCGTATTCGAGAGCGGCCTGCACGAGGAAGTCGCCCTCAATCACACTCTGAGCAAACGCTCCGACGTAACGGCGGCGGTGTTCCACGATTTGTCGAGCCACACTGCGGTGATCGGCCGGGGCGGCCCGGCGGATGGGGCCGACTTCCTGCAAGACTATTTCTCTGAGGCGTTCGCCTACGACGGCGGATCGTCGAGTTCGACCGGGGCGCGGCTCGCGTATCACGAGAAAATTTCGTCCAACTTGGACACGACGATCATTTACGCGTACGCGGGGGCGCTGGCTCCCAATGGAGATGCCACGGCCGCGTCTCTGCGCGATGAACTCGACACGCGCTATCGCCACAGCGTGGCCGGGCGGGTTTCGGCCACCCTGCCGCGGTGGGGCACCAAGCTTTCGGCCAGCTATAAGTGGTTGAGCGGGCCGACAGTTTCCGCCCTCGATCCCTATGGCGAGTCCGTCTACCATGTCGATCCTTACCTCAGCATGCAAATCCGGCAGCCGCTGCCAAGTGTCTTCCCGTGCCACATGGAAGTTCAGGCGGACGTCGGCAATCTGCTAGCACAGGGCTATGTCCCGGTCGCTACGGGCGACGGTTCGGTGGTGCTCATCCCCTCCTATCGGTTCTTCAGGGGCGGGCTGAGCCTTCAATTCTAGGGAATTCCGCCTACCGGAATCGGTAAGATGCCTTCCACAAATGGGATCAGATCCGGGGAGATTTCGCCGGAAAATCGCAACTCTCACAAAATAAGGGAATTAAATAGCCAGATCGCTATGGTTCGCTGGAAGCCCACGTGCTAGCATGAGGCATCAAACTTGGGTGGAAGGGTAGTCACGGGTTTCGTCGATGAACGATCAACTGCGAACGCGGCTCGGGGCGGTTCTACTCGCCTTCGTTACGCTCGCGGCGATTATTTTCGCGGCGCTGAATTTCCAGCAACGTTCCCGCTTCGTCGTCCCGGACGACGGCGTCACCTGGATGGATTCGGCGCAGGGCGTGACGGCGTGGCATATCGTTCCGGGTTCTCCCGCGGATCGGGCCGGCATACGAGAGGGCGACGACGTTCAAACGGTGGCGGGTGTACAGGTCCATCGCGCGACGGACGTGACGCGGATTCTGTTCCGAGCCGGCGCCTGGACTGAAGTCCACTACGGAATCCGGCGCAACGGCGAGCAGCTGGATGTGCCGCTGGTGACTGTGCCGCAGGAAACTTCCTCTTCTTCGGTCGACAACTACCTGCGGCTGACGGCGCTGCTGTATCTTTTCATCGGCCTGTTTATTTTCATCCGGCGATGGAACGCGCCTCGGGCCATCCACTTCTACGTTTTCTGCCTGGTTTCGTTCATCCTGTACAGCTTTCATTACACGGGCAAGCTGAACTCATTCGATTGGATCATTTACTGGAGCAACGCGGTCGCGCTGCTGCTGCAGCCGGCTTTGCTGCTGCATTTTTCGCTGGTTTTTCCCGAGCGCAGGCGAACTCTCTGGCCCAAGCTCGTGGGCGTCTATGGCATTCCCGGCGCCCTGCTGCTGCTGCAGATATTTGTCGCCATGGGCACGCTCGAATTCATGCCGTCGATCAGCAGCCGGCAGTTTCTCGACCAGATCGACATGCTCTATCTGGGCGCCTATTTTCTGCTGGCCGCGGGAGTGTTTCTGGCGAGCTATTTCGCGGCGCCCAGCGGGGTGCTGCGGCAACAGCTGAAGTGGGTGACGGGCGGGACGATTGCGGGGATCGTTCCGGTGCTGGCGCTTTATATCCTGCCGTTCCTCTTCTCAGCGGCGCTTCCCTCGTGGACTCAGCTTTCCGTGTTTTCGCTGGCGCTGATCCCGCTGTGCTTCGGGTATGCCGTGATCCGCTACCGGCTGATGGACGTCGACATTATTTTCAAGCGCGGGCTGGCGTACACATTCGCGACGGCGGGCGTCGTTACGGTCTATTTCGCGACGATCGCGGTGATCGGCGAGCTTTTCCACACGGCGTGGCCCACGGGCCCGGGCGGGGCAATCATCGCGATCGTGGTGGCGGCTTTCCTGTTTCAGCCCTTGCGCGATTGGGTGCAGGCGCGGCTGGACCACTTTTTCTACCGCGACCGGCTCGACTACCGCCGCACGCTGATCGAATTCGGGCGCGCGCTTACGAATGAGGTGCGCATCGAGCCGCTGCTTGCTTCCGTGCTCGACCGTGTTTCGCAGACGCTGCTGGTCGACCGGCTAGCCGTGTTTCTGGAGGATTCGGCGCGGCCCGGCGAATTCGCGCTCTCGCGATCGATCGGCATCCGGCCGGAAGGCCCGCTCGATTTGAGCTTCCTCGACCCGGCGCGGCCGGCGCTGGTGAACGGTTGCCTGTTTTTCGAGTCCGCGCGCTCGGCGGCGGGGGAAAGCGAATCGGCGCGCGCCACGATCGCCGAGCTGGGCCTGAACTATTTCATTCCGTGCCGCTTCCACGACCATATGCCGGCCGTGCTGGCGCTGGGAAAAACGGTGGACGGCGATTACCTGACGAGCGAGGATCTCGAGCTGCTTTCGACGATTGCCGGCTACGTGGCGATCGCCGTGGAAAACGCGCGGCTGTATCAATCGCTCGAGCAGAAGGCGCTGCAGATCGAGAGACTGAAGGATTTCAACGAAAATATCGTCGAATCGCTGCGCATCGGGGTCCTGACCGCCGATCTCGAGGACCGGATCGAATCGTGGAATCCGCAGCTCGAAGATCTGCTGGAGATTCCGCGCGCCGAGGCGATCGGACGCAAGATCGACGACGTGCTGCCGCGCGACCTTTCGGGCGAGATTTTCTCGCGTGCGACCGCGGACCACGTTTCCGGCATCTATAAGTTTCATCTGACCATGCGCGGTGGAAAACATCTGGTGGTCAACGCGTCGGTGGCGCCCCTGCTGGGCAAGGACGGCGCCCGGCTGGGCCGCCTCGTGCTGCTGGACGACATCACGCAGCGCGTGCGCCTGGAAGACCAGATGGTGCAGACCGAAAAGCTGACGTCGCTCGGCCTGCTTGCGGCGGGCGTGGCGCACGAGGTGAACACTCCGCTCGCGGTGATCTCGAATTACATCCAGATGCTGGCGAAGCAGATTCCGGCGGACGACCCGAGACAGAAGACGATCGATCGCATCGTGAAGCAAACGTTCCGCGCGAGCGAAATCGTCAACAATTTGCTGAATTTTTCGCGGACCGGGGGCGCGCAGCCCGTCGACGTGGACCTGAACGCCGTGCTCGAGGAAACCTTGACGCTGGTGCAGCACCCGTTCAAGGCGGCCAGCATCAGCGTGGTTCGCAACTACGCGACACCGTTGCCGGTCGTGCTCGGCTCGACGACGCGGCTGCAGCAGGTGTTTCTGAATCTTTTCATGAACGCTCGCGACGCCATGCCGGGCGGCGGAATGCTGGAAGTGCGCACGGGCGCGCACAACGGCTCGGTGGAAGTGGAAGTGGCCGACACGGGCGCGGGCATTCCACCCGAACATCTCCATCGCATTTTCGATCCATTCTTCACCACCAAGGCCACCGGACGGGGCACGGGGCTTGGTCTTTCGGTGAGCTACGGAATCATCAAGGAGCACGCCGGCAAAGTAGACGTGCGATCGACGCCCGGAAAGGGCACATCCTTCCGCCTGGAGTTTCCCGTAGCCAGGAAAGCTGTCCATGCCTAGAGGCTCGATTCTCGTAGTCGACGACGAACTGGAAATCCGCGAAGGGCTCGAGGCGCTGCTCACCTCCGAAGGATTCGAGGTGACGCCGGCGGAGACCGCGGCCGCGGGCCTGCAAAAGCTCGAAGAGCATCCGTACGATCTGGTGCTGCTCGACGTGAGCCTGCCGGACCACAACGGGCTCGATCTGCTGCGCGAGGTCAAGCAGCGCGATCCGAATCTCGCGATCATCCTGATCACGGCGTTCGGGTCGATCGACATGGCGCGGGCGGCTTTCAAGAGCGGGGCGCAGGATTACATCACCAAGCCGTGGTCGAACGACGAGCTGATCACGCAGGTGTCGCTGGCGATCGAAGGGCGGCGGCTGCGCGAAGAAAACGTCCAGCTGAAGCGCGCGCTGAAGCAGCGCTACAACTTTCCGAATATCATCGGCAAAAGCGAGAAGATGCTGGCGCTTTTCGACCTGGTGACGCAGCTGGCGCCGTCGCGCTCGACCGTGCTGATTTCGGGCGAGAGCGGCACCGGCAAGGAACTGATCGCGAAGGCCATTCACGCCGCATCGCCGCGCGCGGACAAGCCGTTTATCCCCGTGAACACCGGGTCGATTCCGGTGGATCTGCTGGAATCGCAGCTTTTCGGGCACGTGAAGGGCGCGTTTACGAGCGCGATCGCGTCGAAGAAAGGGCTTTTCGAGGCCGCCGATCAGGGCACGATCTTTTTCGACGAAATTTCGACGGTCAGCCCCGAAACGCAGGCGAAGCTTTTGCGGGTGATCCAGGAGCGCGAGTTCATGCGCCTGGGCAGCACGGACACGATCAAAGTGGATGTGCGGATTCTGGCTGCGTCGAACGAGGATTTGCGGAAACTGGTGCGCGAGGGACGGTTCCGCGACGATTTGTACCACCGGCTGAATGTGATTTCGCTGCAGCTGCCGCCGCTGCGCGATCGCAAGGAAGATATCCCGCTGCTGGTGGCGCGGTTCATCGAGCAATTCTGCCGCGAGAACGCGAAGCCGCTGCGCGCGTTCACGCACGGCGCGATGAAGCTGCTGATGGATTACGATTGGCCAGGGAACGTGCGCGAGCTCGAGAATGTGGTGGAACGCGCGGTGGTGCTCTCGAACCACGAATCGCTCGACATCGATCTGCTGCCGGAAAACGTGCGCACGCGCGAGATCGTGAAGGGCGTGCGGCTGCAGCTGGCGGAATTTCTGCCGCCGCTGCCGGGAGAAATCGGCGCGCGCGGGGCCGCGCCGCCGCCGTCGCTTTTCGAGATACTCGAGGAAGTGGAGCGGCGGATCATCATGGATATGCTCGAGCGGACCAACTGGAATCAGACGGAGGCCGCCGAGCGGTTTCAGATTCCGCTCTCGACGCTGAATCAGAAAATCAAGCGGCTGGGGATCGAAACGCGACGCAAACCCACCGTACGGGGCGCGGCGTTCGGTTACGGCGGCGACGAGCCGGCTGAATTTTCCGCGGGGAAGTGAGCGGTCGGGAGAGATTCTTCGGCCGCGGAAAACGCGGCCTCAGAATGACGGACGTGTTGTAAGGGATGATGCTTACGCCGGCCTTTTTTAGCTCTTCCTGGCCGAACGAGCGGTCGTCTTCGAGGCGGTCGCTGTACGGCGTGTCGTCGAAAACGATCAAGTCCGCCCAGTCGAAATCCTTCTCCCAGTCTTTCGATTTGGCGACGAAGCCGGTGCCGATGTCCTTCGCTTTTTCACACGCCGGGAACGCGCGAAGAAGCAGCGGCAAACTATGATTCGTCGTCGGCTTCGTGCCACTGCGCAGCGACCGAATGGCGGCCCTTGTGGACGCGCTTCATGCGATAGAGCGCGTCGTCCGCAGCGGCGAGCAGGGCGTCTCTTGTTCCACCGTCGGTGGGATACACGGCCGCGCCGATGCTCACGGTAAATGGAGGCAGTTCGCCGTCGCTTGCCACGCGTTCCTGAATGCGCTGCAAGACGCGGCGCGCGTCGTCCGCGTCGGCCTCCGGGATTACGATGGCGAATTCGTCCCCGCCGTAGCGCGCGGCCGTATCCATGCTGCGGCAGTGAATGCGAAGAATGTCCGCGAGGCGGCACAGGGCGCGGCTGCCCGTCAGGTGACCGTGCGTGTCGTTGATCTGCTTCAACCCGTCCATATCGAGCAGCAGGACTGCAAACGGCCTGTCGGTGCGGCCGAACCTCCGGATTTCGCTGTCGAGCGTATCGACGAGCATCCGGTAATTTGCGAGACCCGTGAGCGGATCGGTGACGGCGAGGCTGCGCACCTGTTCCTCGACGCGTTGGCGTTCGGCGGACATTGCGGCGAGCGCGAGCGTCATCACCGAGACGATGCCCATAAAGGCTTGCAGCAGGAGCAGAGAATCATTCTTCGAGCCGATCGCGAAAGGCCCCAATCCTCGCAGCGTGCCCCAGATCGCGAGTCCCGACAGGAT
>Ga0335074_10014655_pt1 | contig 10991 bp, 9 predicted proteins | sample Lox_Sample_23_FD_206715 | JGI IMG/M metagenome (GOLD analysis project Ga0335074, IMG submission 206715) | Soil microbial communities from Loxahatchee National Wildlife Refuge, Florida, United States - Lox_Sample_2.3 | ecosystem: Environmental > Terrestrial > Soil > Wetlands | place: USA: Florida... | reverse complement strand
GTAAAGAGAACGATCACCTCAGCCTTGCGCCCTCCGAGGGACGCCTATCGTCCACATCGTTTCATGTATACCACTGACGCGGGCTTTAGGAACGGAGCGGTGCGACGCCTCTGATACCATTAGGTCGGAACAATCAGTCCCATTCCGATGTTTTCTCGCTCGCGCATCGCATTATGGGTAGGCTTCGGCGGGCTGCTGTCGATCATGGCGCTGGCCGGGCTGGACGCGCTGCGCGTCCTGGGGCAATTCCGGCGCGCGGACGAGCAAATCCGGCATCGGTATCTGACCGAAAACCACGCGCTCAACGATATCCGGTCCGACGTGTATGTCTCGGGCACGTATGTCCGCGATTATCTGCTGGAGCCGGAGCCGCAGCGCGCTGAGACATACCGCGCGAATCTGGAGCAAGTTCGCAAACACATGGAAGCGGCGCTGGACTCCTACCGGAATCAGGTGAGCGGGGAGCGGCTGAAAGACTACACGGCGTTGCGCGAGGAACTGACCGCCTACTGGGCGATTTTGGCGCCCATCTTTCACTGGAACTCCGGGGAGCACTGGGACGCGGCGGAGCGCCGGCGCTCGGGCTATGCGTTTCTGCGCGATGAAGTGTTCCCGCGAAGGCAGAACATGCTGGCGCTGGCCAGCCAGATCGGCGAGCTGAATGAGCAGCAGTTGAACGCGGCTAATGACCAGGTGGTGGCGCTTCTGGTGCGCTTCCAAACGCGGCTTCTGGCCACATTGATGGCGGCGCTCGGTGTGGGCTTATTCCTGGCGCTTTTCACCATGCGCAAGATTTTGAGCTTGGAGAGCCAGGCTCGATCGCAGTACGTGCAAGTGGCCGAGGCTCGCAGCCAGCTCAAGGATTTGTCGGCGCGGCTGGTGCAGGCGCAAGAGGAGGAGCGGCGGGCGCTGTCGCGCGAATTGCACGACGAAGTGGGGCAGGCTCTATCGGCCGTGTTGGTGGAGCTGCGCAATCTGGCGGGGGGGCTCGCGGAGGGATCCCAAGAACAGTCGCGGCGGCACGTGGACACCATCAAAGGGCTGGTGGAAGGCACGGTCCGGGTGGTTCGCAATATGGCGCTGCTGCTGCGGCCGTCCATGTTAGACGACCTGGGCTTGATTCCGGCGTTGAAATGGCAGGCGCGGGAAACATCGAAGAGCACGCCGATGGACGTCACGGTGGCGGCGGAGCTGGATTCCGACGAGTTGCCGGACGATTATAAGACCTGCATCTATCGCGTGGTTCAAGAGGCGCTGCATAACTGCGCGCGGCATTCCAAGGCGGCCGCGGTGCTGATCCGCGTGGAACAGGCGCGGGACCATTTGCGGCTCAGCATTCGCGACGATGGGCAGGGATTCGACGCGGTGCATACCAAGGGTCTGGGATTGCTCGGAATTCAGGAGCGTGTGACGCGGCTGGGTGGCACATGCCGGGTTCAGTCGCGGCCAGGGAACGGAACGTTGTTGTTGATCGAATTGCCCCCGAGTTCCGAAAAAGCCGCCGAAACGGGGCCGGCAACGACACGAGAGAGCGCGGCGCGTGAAACAGATTCGCATCCTGTTGGCTGACGACCACACCGTGATGCGGCGCGGTCTCCGGCTGCTTTTGGAAAGCCGCCCTGAATTCGCCGTAGTGGGTGAAGCGCCGGATGGAAACGGCGCGGTGCGGCTGGCGCAGGCGGAGCAGCCCGACGTGGCCGTTCTCGATATTGCGATGCCCAACCTCAGCGGGATTGAAGCCGCGCAGCGCATTCACTCGGAACTGCCGCAGGTGGCGATCGTGATCCTGAGCATGCACTCAGACGAAGGCTATGTGCTCAGAGCGCTGAAGGCGGGAGCCAAAGGATACCTGCTCAAGGATTCGGCGGAGGCGGATCTGATCGATGCCATCAAATCCGTGTATGAGGGCAGGACATTCTTCAGTCCCGAGATTACGCGCATGCTGATGGACGACTATGTGCGGGAAATACAGAGCCGGGGCGCCGAGGATAGCTATGACCTGCTCACGCCACGCGAGCGGGAGATCCTGCAGCTTCTGGCGGAGTTGAAATCCAACAAGGACATCGCACAGCGTTTGAATCTCAGCCTATATACGGTGGAAACGCATCGGCGAAACTTGCAGGAAAAACTGAACCTGCACAGCTTCGCGGAATTAATCCTGTACGCGGTGCGAAAAGGCGTAATCTCCTAAACGCCTATGCTATTTTGAATCTCTATGGTTTGGTCCGACGTGGACGTCCACAGCTGCATAGATTGATGAGCGCTTCGAGCGAACGGCGGGTACTGACGCTGGCGCCCCTGCCGCCGGAGAAATGCGCGTTCGCGCTGGCGCGCTACAGCCGATCCCCCGATTCGATTCGCGATTCGCTGGAATGGGTGCGCACGCACGACTCCAGCAAATTTCTGGAGAGCTTCTATTTTCAGTACGGCCATGCGTCCATCGCCGATCTGGGACACGTGGTGCTGTGCTTTGAGGGCATTTCCGAACTGGCGGCGACGGAGATCGAAGACGAGCAGTTGTGGGACGGACAGGCGCGCTCCTCGCGTTATCAGGATTTCTCGCGGTCGGGAGTGATCACTCCTCCCGAGTTCGATGCGTCCCAGGCGGCGCCATATCAAAAGGCGGCGGCGGAACTGCTGTCGGGCTACAACGAAATCCACGCGAAAATGTTCGATTACCTCAGGGCCAAGCTTCCGCGCCCCGAGAGCATGACGACGCCGGCCTACGAGCGCAACGTGAAGGCGCGGGCGTTCGATGTGGCGCGGTACCTGCTTTTCCTGGGAATCCCGACGGGAGTTGGGCAAGTGACGAGCATTCGGACGCTGGAGCGGCAGGTGCGTCGCCTGAAGGCGTCGGAATACGCGGAGTTGCGGGAACTGGCTCAGGAAGTTGCTCAAGCGTGCGCCGCCGAGCCAGGTCTTGGATGGGAGCCGGGCGGAGCGGCCGAAGCCGTGGCTCCTACTCTGGCGCGGCATCTGGATGCGGATGAACACACGCGTCGCAGCCGCCAGGATGTGCGGAACTGGGCGGAGCAGAACCTGACCTGCGCTTACAGCGGAGGGTTCATCGACCAGGTCGACCTCATCAAACCAAGCGACACGCTGGCCGACATCGCGGCTACGTTGCTCTACCCGGTGACGAATCTGCCGTTTCGCGTGCTATATGAGATGGTGTCGGCGTGGAGCCCGGCCCGAAGAAACGAAGTGATCGACGTCGCGCTCCAGTCCCGAAGCAAGCGGGACGAACTGCTCAGGGATTTTCGCACTGCGCCGTACGTTTTCGACATCCTCATGGACATCGGCGCGTACCGGGACCTGCATCGGCATCGCCGGTGCCAACAGTTCCGCCAGGGGTATTCGAGGAGACTGGGGTTCGAAACCCCGGCCCTTATCCTGGAAGCTGGCCTGGGCGAACGTTACATTGAGCTTTTGTCACATGCGAGTAACGTCGCGGGGCAGCTTCCGGAGCCCGGTTCCCATTATCTGATCCCTTTTGCCTCGCGCTCGCGGTTTCTGTTCAAGATGGACTTCGCGGAGGCTGAATACATCGCCCGCTTGCGTTCGGGAGTGAAGGGCCACCCCAGTTATCGCAAAATTGCTTGGGAAATGAAGCAAAAGATGAGCGCGCTCGAACCTGAGCTGGGCCGTTTGATGGAAGCCACGCCGCCCTGGGAAGAGGATCCCCTACAAAGATGACATCCTCTGTGTCACATTTTGCGGACGGCTTAGTCCAGGGATCGACAGGTCCGCGTCCATCCTTCAACTTTGCTCTGTAATTCTTTCCTGTTAGCAGCGGGAGTTATTTGGGAATACGTTGCGCGGCCATCAGTTAGACCTTTGGCACCAAATCTGCCTTAGGCAATTACAGGTTACGGCGATGAGCCGAACATTTACTAAACCGTGCGGTTGCGTGATGCGATCGCGAAGCGGCAATTAACCACAGAAGGAGTAAGTAACTTATGAACCGTTTAGTTGTTGCAATGGCATCCGTCGGATTGCTCGGAATTGCGCTCGCACCGGGCGCCCGCGCGGACGAATGGAACAAGCTAACAAGAATGACCGTGAACGAACCGATTCAGGTACCGAACAAGGTGCTGCCTCCCGGCACGTACGTGATCAAACTGCTCGATTCCCCGTCGGATCGTCACATCGTTCAAATTTTCAACGCTGACCAGAGTCAGCTCGAGACCACAATCCTGGCGATCCCGAATTACCGGCTGCAACCCACCGGCAAGACGGTCTTTACGTTTTGGGAAACGCCTCCCGGACAACCCAAGGCCCTGAGAGCCTGGTTCTACCCCGGCGACAACTTCGGGCAGGAGTTCGCTTATCCGAAGTCGGCCGCCGTGCAGATTGCAGCTACGTCCCATCAGCCGGTTCCGACTACGGAGGCCACCCAGGCCGCCGAGTTGCCTCAGGCTCCTGTAACGCAAACGCAGCCGCCGCAGGAAGAAGCGCAGAACACGCCGCCGCCTCCTCCGCAGGAAGCTGCTCCGGCGCCGGCTCCCGCTCCGGCTCCTCAGGAACTGCCGAAGACCGCCAGCCCCTATCCTCTGATTGGATTGGCCGGCCTGTTGTCTTTGGGCCTGTTTGGGCTGGTCCGCGCTTTCCGGTTGTCGTAACATACCATTGTCGTAACATAACAGCGGAGAGCCTCAATGATCGACAGCCGCGTGGTGGGTTTGGGGGTGATCGTCCTGCTGTGGACGGCGGCCAGCGCTAGTGGAGGAGGTCAAACCACGGCCTCGAATCCAGGCGCCAAGGGCGGTGAACAGCAGGAATACACCATCCAGACCACTACGCGGCTGGTTCTTTTAGATGTGAGCGTTAAGGATGCGAGGGGCGGCTTCGTGTCCGGTCTGACCAAGGACAACTTTAAAGTTTTCGAGAACGGAAAGCAGCAGGAGATCAGCCAGTTTTCCAACGCCGATATCCCAGTGACCGCGGGGCTGGTGGTGGATGACAGCGGAAGCATGCGGCCCAAGCGGGCGCAAGCGATTACCGCCGCGCTGGTTTTTATCCAAGCCAGCAACCCGATGGACGAGATGTTCGTGGTCAATTTCAATGAACGGCCGCGGCGCGGGCTGCCGGACCAGCTGCTGTTTTCCGACAATACTCGACAGTTGAGACAGGCCCTATGGCAGGGCGATCCGGAAGGCCGGACGGCTTTATATGATGCCATTGAGATGTCGCTGCACCAACTGGATTTCGGGAGGCAGGCAAAAAAGACTCTGGTGGTAATCAGCGACGGCGGCGACAATCACAGCACCCATACGCTGGTGCAAGTCAAGCACGACGTTCTGGCGTCGCTAGCCACGATTTACACGATAGGCATTTACGACGAAGACGATCCGGAAAGGAACGAAGGAGTCCTGAAGGAGCTGGCCCACGTGAGCGGTGGAGTGTTTTTCCATCCCAAGGACCTGGCGGAAATCGTGCCTATCTGCCGGCAGATCGCCAAGGACATTCGCAGCCGCTACACCATCGGATATGTGCCTTCGTCGGAAGGCAAAATCGTGCGGCATATCAAGGTAGTGGCGTCTTCGCCCGAGCATCCCAAGCTGGAAGTGCGGACGCGAACCAGCTACGTTTTTCCCGAGAGCGCAGCCGGCGCGGGAGCGACGGGGTCCCAATGAGCGCCGTCGAAACGACCGCCGTCCACTTGAGCGGCAGGGAGTGGCAATGAAAGCGCGGCTGACCTGGCGCGACGAGCAGCCGGAGCGGTCCAGATCGCGCCGGGCGGGGTTGCGGGCGCTGGAATGGGTTTTCCTGCTGGTGGGCCTATTGGCGCTGGATTGCTACGTTTGGGTGAACACCAGCACGGTGCTGTACCAGGCGTATGAGGATTGGGCTTTCGACCAAACGCTGCGGGGTTTGACGCCCAGCGTGGGAGGATTCGTTCGCGACGAGACGCACTGGTTTCTGGCAGGGCGCGAAGCGGAGCGCGAAAAGATGGAGACCGGGGAAGCGCCCAAGCTGGCGCCCGGCACAAGCGCGCCACCCTCCGAACTTCCGGTAGAGCCACCAGCGCCGCGGTCCGTGATCGGGCGTCTGGAGATCCCGCGGCTGAAGCTGGCGGTGATGGTGCGGGAAGGCGCCGATGAAGGCACGTTGCGCAGCGCGGTGGGCCACATTCCTGGAACGGCGCTGCCGGGAAGGATCGGGAACGTGGGGTTGGCGGGGCATCGCGATACGTTCTTCCGGGCTCTGCGAAACATCCGCGCCAACGACATCATCGAGGTGGAGACTACCACGGGGACATACCGGTATATGGTGAATTCCACCCGCATTGTTACGCCGCGCGACGTGAGCGTGCTAAGAGCATCCGGGGGCGAGACGCTGACGCTCGTGACCTGCTATCCGTTCTACTATGTGGGGTCGGCGCCGAAAAGATTCATCGTGCATGCCACGCAGGTGGCGGCTACCCCGCAGCGCCAACGGCAGCCAAGCTCTTGAGTTTCGCGGCCAGCGTGGTTCGCTTCAACCCCAGCATTTCCGCCGCGAGCTTCTTGTTGCCGCGCGTTTTGCGGAGGGCCTGTTCCAGGATGTTGAGCTCGATGGTGCCGACGGTGCGCTCGAAATCGAGGCCCTGATCGGGGACCGCGATTAAGGCGCGCGCGGGTTGGTAGGCCACGGGGCGCTGCCGCGGCGGAAGCGGAAAATCGCCCGGCAAAAGCGTGACGCGCTCTCCGCTGAGAACGATGGCTTTTTCCACGGCATTCTCCAGTTGACGGATATTGCCCGGCCAGTCGTGCGCGGCGAGACGGTCCAGCGTCTCGGCGGAGATCTGCTTCAAGGGCAGATGTTCGTCCCGGCAGATTTTCTGGATAAAGTGCCGGACCAGCGCCGGCACATCGGAGGGACGTTCCCGCAGTGGCGGCAGGACAATGGGGACCACGTTCAGCCGGTAGTAAAGGTCTTCTCGAAATTTACCCTGTTTGACGAGCTCGGCCAAATCGGTGTGGGTAGCGGCGAGCACGCGGACGTCCACGCGAACGGTCTCCGAACTGCCTAGGCGCTGAAATTCGCGCTCTTGAATGGCGCGCAGCAGCTTGGCTTGCAAACTGAACGGCATGTCGCCGATTTCGTCCAGGAACAGGGTGCCGCGATGGGCTTCCTCGAAGCGGCCTATGCGTTGTCCGGCGGCGCCGGTGAAAGCGCCTTTCACGTGGCCGAACAATTCGGCTTCGAGCAAAGCTTCCGGAATGGCGCCGCAGTTGACGGCTACCAAAGAGGACTGGTTGCGGCCGCTCGAATCATGAATGGAGCGCGCCACCAGCTCCTTACCGGTTCCCGTTTCACCGGTGATCAACACCGTGGAGCGGCGCGGCGCCACCAGACGGATCTGTTGCGCGATCTGTTGCATCGCACGGCTAGTGCCGATCAGGAGCTGGCTCCAGGGCCCCGGTTCGGATTCGGCCGGCATCCGGGCAGCCTCCTGGGCCCATTTGGAGTGAGCGGCGAGGTAGAGCAGACTGGTGGCATCGCCATGGGTGAACACGTGAAAAGCGCCCAAACGAAGCAGGCGCACCACTTGCGTGGAGCTGGCGGCGGGAGCATGAAAAATCACCGGTGTTTGGGGCTGAGCCCGCTGGAGCTCTTCGAGCAAACCGGCCGCTTCCGCCATATCGCCCGGCCGGCCATCTCCATCGGCGTAGGGGATGTCGACCAACACCACGTCAAAATCCTGGCGCCGCAGAAGATCCAGAGCCTCGGCCGCGCTACCGGCGGACACGACCGAGGAGAGCAGATTCCCGTTGAGCGTGGCTTCTGAGGAATCGGCCGGGAGGTCGGCCAGACGCAGGACTCTTGGCGCCAGGCTGCTGGGAGCCAAGCTGGGCGGTGCTAGAAGGGAATAAGGGGAATTAGGAATTTGGGTGGACCTCCGACTCTTTTTAATCGGGAAGGAAGAGGAAAGGGAATATCGGAAAAACCGCTTACTCTTTGGGAGGTGGGAAGGTGATAGTGCCGTGGAGATAGCAGGTGCGCCCTTCTTTGATCGGCAACAGGCACGGTACACTACACTAGAGCTTATGAATGACACCGAGCGCATGGCGCGCCCGCTTTCCGCCGTCGACCCGGAAATCTATGAAGCAATCCAGCACGAGACGGACCGCCAGCATAGCCGTTTGGAACTGATCGCGAGTGAAAATTTCACCTCCGAAGCCGTTCTGCAGGCTACCGGATCTATATTCACCAATAAATACGCGGAAGGCTATCCGGGCAAGCGTTACTACGGCGGCTGCGAATTTGTGGACACCGTGGAAACACTGGCGCGGGAGCGCGCTAAGAAGCTTTTCGGAGCCGAATACGTCAATGTGCAGCCGCACTCCGGCTCGCAGGCCAATCAAGCGGCTTACGCGGCCGTGATTCAGCCGGGCGATGTGATCCTGGGCATGAACCTGGCGCATGGCGGGCATCTCACGCACGGCCACCCGCTGAATTTTTCGGGCAAGACTTACCACGTGGTGGCTTACGGCGTTTCACGCGAGGACGAGCGGATCGATTACGCGGAGCTGGCGCGCCTGGCCGAGGAGCACAAGCCGAAGCTGATCATCGCGGGCGGCAGCGCCTATCCACGCATCATCGATTTTGCGAAGTTTCGCCAGATCGCCGATGCGACGGGCGCCATCCTGGTGGTGGACATGGCGCATTTTTCCGGCCTGGTGGCCGCGGGCTTATATCCGAACCCTTGCCAATACGCCGATATTGTGACCTCCACCACGCATAAGACGCTGCGGGGACCGCGTTCCGGCATGATTTTGGCCAAAGCGCAGTACGGCGCGGCGATCGACAAGGCGCTATTTCCGGGAATCCAGGGCGGCCCGCTGGTGCATGTGATCGCGGCCAAAGCGGTGTGTTTCCTGGAAGCCATGGCGCCCGAATTCAAAACCTACTCCCAGCAAGTGATCGACAACGCCAAAACGCTCGCCGAGAGCCTTCAACAACAGGGCTACCGCGTGGTTTCAGGCGGAACGGACACGCATTTGATGCTGGTGGATGTATTCGCCAAGGGAGTTCGCGGAAAAGAGGCCGAAACGGCTTTGGACGAGGCGTATATCACGGTAAATAAGAATACGATCCCCTTCGACGTAAATCCGCCGTTGAATCCGAGCGGCATCCGCCTGGGCAGTCCGGCGGTGACCACGCGGGGCTTCGGGGAGCCTGAGATGCGGCAGGTGGCGGTGTTGATCGCTGACGCGCTTGCGGGCGTCCAGTCCAAGGAAACGCTGCTCGCGGTGCGGCGGCGCGTGATCGAATTAGCGGAGCGCTTCCCGCTCTATCCCTGGAAGCTGGCGCGCGCCACCGCGTAATGCACGGCCTGTCCCGATGCCGCTCCGGATCGCACTGGATACGCGCCGCGTGGCGGATTTCGGCATCGGTACTTATATTCGGAATCTGGTTCGCGCCCTGGCGCGAGTGGATGACCGCAACCAGTACCAGCTGATCACCACCGGCCCTTCGGTCCCGGAACTGGCCGGACTGCCGCCGAACTTCGCGACGGCCATCTTCCCGCAGCCGACCGCGAAGGCCGGATCGGCGCGCGGTTTGGCTCAAATCCGCTACGGCTTCTTTCTGCGCAAGCTGGATGCCGATCTTTTCCATATCCCGCTCAATGCCGTGCCGTTATGGATGCCGAAGCCCTACCTGGTGACCATCCACGACATGAGCACTCTGCTATTTGCGAACGAAGCCGGCTACGGAAGCCGGCTGCGGCACTTTTATCTGCGACGCGGACTGATCCGGGCGGACCGGGTGATCGCGGTTTCGATGGCCACCTGCCGCGACGTGGAGACAGTGCTGGGAATCCCAGCCAGCCGGATGCGCGTGGTCTACAACGCGCCGGATCCGACGTTTTACGCCCGCAACGGTAACACTCCGGCGCATGTGCCGGGTGAGGAACTCGGGCCTGGAACGGGCTTTCGCCGGGAATATCCGCCGGCTTATGCGCCCGAGGTACAACGCGTGCTGGACCGTTACCGCATCCATTACCCTTACCTGTTGTACGTGGGACGAACCAATCCGCACAAAAACATTCCCCGGCTGGTGGAGGCTTTCGCGGTATTGCGAGGCGAGATCCAGGACCATCCCTTTTATCGCGACCTGCGCCTGCTGATTATCGGCGACGAGATTTCCCGCTATCCGGCACTGCGTCATGCGGTAATCCAGAGCCGCGTGGAGGATTCCGTGCGGTTCCTCGGGTTCGTTCCGATCGAAACCTTGCGAACCTTCTATCAGGCCGCGGCGGCGTTTGTGTTCCCCTCCCTATACGAAGGTTTCGGCCTCCCGCCGCTGGAAGCCATGGCCTGCGGGACGCCGGTAGTGTGTTCGAACGTGAGTTCGCTGCCGGAAGTGGTGGGGGATGCGGCGGAGATCGTGAATCCGGAGAATGTATTCGACATCGCGCGGGGCATGCGCGAAGTGCTGCTCAACCCTTCCCACCGCGACAGTTTGGTCAGCCGCGGGTTTGAACAGGCGCGCCACTTCAGCTGGGAGCGGACCGCTCAGAAAGTCCTGGACGCTTATGAAGAGATCGGATCGTACAACAAACGGCCGCGCTGAAGCCGCGCGTTCCGGTCACTCCCACGCCCCAGCCAGACGACGCGCGCTTTGACGGCGGCGCTGTCCGGCGCGGTAGACAGTTGGAGCGGTTCCCAGGCGGCCGGGTGATCGAGCGTGGCGTCGGCTACCAGATAATAGCCGCGCGCACCGGAACGAATACTTCGAATCACCGCTTCTCCGCCGCGCTCGACGACGTAGAGGCCCTCGGGATCCACGGCGGAGCATTGACGCTCGGAGGTATCGAGAAGCGCCAGGTCACAGGCGGCTAGGGTGGCGGCCATGGTTGGATCGTCGGCCAGGTTCGCCATGAGCAGATCGTTAGGGATAGTCACCGGAGAAACCGGCGCCGGAAATGTCTTGGCCCAGTCAACGCTCGAAGGCCAAGGCCGGCCGGGTCCAATGGGAGTTTCGAGAAACGGAATTTGGGC
>Ga0335074_10014654_pt1 | contig 10991 bp, 8 predicted proteins | sample Lox_Sample_23_FD_206715 | JGI IMG/M metagenome (GOLD analysis project Ga0335074, IMG submission 206715) | Soil microbial communities from Loxahatchee National Wildlife Refuge, Florida, United States - Lox_Sample_2.3 | ecosystem: Environmental > Terrestrial > Soil > Wetlands | place: USA: Florida... | reverse complement strand
ACCGGCAGCCGTCATCCGGGCAGCGGGCTGGTTGTGAGGTCGCGAACGCCTAGTTCGTCCGCCCTGGCCAGCAGCTCGGCTGGATCGGCGTACACGCGGTAGGCGCCGGCCCGTTCCAGTTCCTCGCGGCCGTACCCGCCTGACATCAGGCCGATGCCCAGCGCGCCGGCGCGCCGCGCCGCGAGCAGGTCCCAGACGCTGTCGCCGACCACCCAGGCGTGCCGTGGCTCCACGTCAAGCAGGGCCGCGGCGGCAAGGAACAGGTCCGGGTCCGGCTTGGCGTGCCTGACCATGTCCCTGGTGATCATCGGGGCGTCAGCGGGCAGTCGCAGCATGTCCAGCGCATGGCCGGCGGTGGCCCGGTACCCGCTGGTCGCGATGGCCCAGGGCACCCTCTTCTCGCTGAGCGCCGCCAGCAGGTCTGCTGCCCCGGGCAGCGGGCGGACCGAGCCCGCTCTGGCCAGGTATTCCTCGCGGTGCGCCTGCTGCAGCTTCGCGATGTCCGCCTCAGACAGCGTGCGGCCAGTTTCCCGCAGCAACGCGGCGACGAACAGCCCGCCGCTCATGCCGATCCGGCGGTGGATCCGCCACACCGACAGGTCGATGTCCAGCCGGGACAGGGCCTCCCGCCAGGCGATCACGTGCTGGTACACGCTGTCGATCAGCGTGCCATCCAGGTCGAACAGGAACGCTGGAGCCGGGGGCTCCGTATACTCCGCCGGCCCGGTCATCCCGCGTCTCCCGCTGGCGTCATGCCACGAACCCTAGACGAATGGGATGGCCGCGGGGCTGTCAGACTTACTAAGCCAGTTCCTGACCACCGGGATTAAAGCGTTCGCTGTTGACGCTGGCGTGTCGGTAGGTTCGGTTCGCGGACGTTGACCGGCCGCAGTGCGGGGAGGAGAAAACGGTGTCATCTGGGTCGGAGCCGGCAATCCTTGTCGAGGGTCTGGTCAAGTCGTTCGGTGAGGTACGAGCGCTCCGCGGGATAGATCTGGCCGTGCCGCGCGGGACAGTCCTCGGCCTGCTCGGGCCCAACGGCGCGGGCAAGACGACGGCCGTGCGCATCCTGACCACGCTGCTGCTGCCGGACAGGGGCCGGGCTCTGGTGGAGGGCCACGACGTGGTGCGGCAAGCCGCCGCGGTCCGCCGCTCGATCGGGCTCGCCGGGCAGTCGGCCGCGATCCAGGAGGAGCTCACCGGCCGGGAGAACCTCGAGATCGTTGGGCGGCTGTACCACATGGGCTGGCCGGCCGCCCGCAGCCGGGCCGACGAGCTGCTGAAGCAGTTCGACCTGGTGGATGCGGCCGACAGGCGCGCGAAGACCTACTCAGGCGGCATGCAGCGCCGCCTGGACCTGGCGGCCAGCCTGGTCGGCCACCCCCAGGTGCTGTTCCTGGACGAGCCGACATCCGGGTTGGACCCGCGGTCCAGGCTGGGCATGTGGGAGATCATCCGGGGGCTGGTGGCCGGCGGCACGACGCTGCTGCTGACCACCCAGTACCTGGATGAGGCCGATGAGCTCGCTGACGAGATCGTGGTCATCGACCACGGCGTGGTCATCGCCGCTGGCACGGCCGAAGAACTGAAGGGCCGGGTTGGCGGGGACGTGGTCGAGTTCACGGTCCCAGATCGCGGCCGGGTCAGTGACGCGGTCGCGGCGATAGCGCGGGTCGGCGAGGGCGAGCCGCACGTTGACCAGACGACCGGGGTGGTCAGTATCGGGGTTGGCGGCGGTGGCTCGGAGGCACTGATCGAGGCCGTGCGCAGCCTGGACAGTGCCGGGGTCGAGATCCACGGGCTCACCCTGCGGCGGCCGTCGCTCGACGACGTGTTCCTGGTGCTGACTGGCCACGCGGCCGAGGACGAGGAACCGCGCGGCCGCCGCCGTGGCCGCAGGAAAGTCAGCGCGGACAGCGGAAGGGGCGAGTCATGACCGCGGCCGTGGCCGCAGCGCCGCTGGCCGGGCCCAGCTTGATCACGAGGGCCCGCTGGGCGGTGACCGACACGCTGACCATCGCCCGGCGGAACCTGCTGGTGTGGATGCGGGTGCCGGCCTACCTGATGTTCACGGTTATCCAGCCCGTGATCTTCGTACTGCTGTTCCGCTATGTGTTCGGCGGCGCGATCCCGGTGCACGTCTCCGGCGGTTATGTCAGCTACCTGCTGCCCGGGATTATCGGGCAGACCGCCGCCTTCGCGACCTTCGCCACGGCGATCGCGCTGGCCCAGGAACTGCAGAAGGGCGTGATCGACCGGTTCCGGTCGATGCCGATGGCGCGCTCGGCTGTGCTGGCCGGGCGCTTGGTCGCCGACACCATACGGATGTTCATCACGATCCTGATCGTGGTCGGCGTCGGCTACGCCGTTGGCTTCCGGTTCCAGGCCGGCTTCGGCCCGGCCGTCGGGATGGTAGTGCTGGCCACGGTCTTCGGCCTGGCCATCTGCTGCATCGCCGCGTTCACCGGTCTGGCCATCGGGGACGAGGAGTCGGTCCAGGCGTTCGGCCTGATCTGGCTGTTCCCGCTGACGTTCGTCAGCTCCGCGTTCGTTGAGATCCAGACCATGCCCGGCTGGCTGCAGGCGTTCGCGAACAATCAGCCGGTCACCCAGGTCATCAACGCGATGCGAGCGCTGGCGCTCGGCGGCCCGGTCGCCGCTGACCTGTGGAAGAGCGCCGCCTGGCTCGCCGGGATCTTCATCGTGTTCGCCCCGCTGGCCGTACGCGCCTACAAACGCGCCGGATAGCCCGGGGCCGGGGCGCTCAGCGAACCGAAGCCGCGCCATTCGCGTTATGGATGGTTGCCAGACTTACCGGCCTGCCTCTGGCAGACCTCTGTAAAATGGTCACGTTGGCCAGAGCTGCTACCTGCCTGTACCGGTTGCCGCCATTGTGGCGTTTGCGGTAATTTGTTACTGGTCAGGTGAACGACGGGGAAGGAGAGGACGAGAGTGGGTAACCCGAGTCCGAGTCCGAGTCCTGCTCCAAGCCCGACGCCGAATCCAAGCCCGACGACGAATCCCACTCCCACGGTGGGGATTGCCACCCCGAAGGTGCATCATCCACACGTAACGCAGTCGTTCCCGACCACATCGGGAGTGGCGGGCCCGCAGTGGAGCCCGGTGGCGGTGGAGTCCGGCGCGAACCTGGTCTATGACAGCGATACCTTAAGAAGTACCTTCGCCCCGAACCTCAGCAGGATGGGCGGCGTGCTGAATGAGGTCGCAACTAAAGCAACCTCGGCGGCTGCGGCTGGGCCTGCCATTGCTGCGATTCCCTGGGGGCCGGTCCAGACGTTGTCATCGGCAGTGAGCACGGCTCACACCGCGATTACCGGGTATACCGGCGGGCTGGCGGTGGCTCACGACGCGAACGCCACCAACCTGAAGACCGCAGCCGACATATATGACGACGCTGATAGCACGGTCGCGAACAGCTCCCAGACGCCACTCCAGGGCCTGCAGACCACCTGGCAATCCAGTCCCACGTCAGCGACGGCCAAGCAGACGACGCTAGTGATGTACGGTGGCGCCGGGGATACTTCGGCGAACATCACGGCCAGCCAGTATTCCGATGTCATGAGGGCGGTTGACCACATGCCTGGCGGCGCCGCCCTGCTGAACCAGCCCTCCTGGCCTCCGAATGCCAAAGGCAAGACATATCAGGTACCCGTCTCAGAACAGAACTGGCCGCACTCATCCGCCGATGTCCCGTCAACAGTCACTCTCTCTGACCTCCAGACGCTGCTGAGTCCGAGCAATATCGATGCTGTCCAGCAGGCGGCCACTGCTCATAGGAACCTAGCTGACGCCCTGGGCGACGCCGCTACCAATCTGCAGAGCCTCGGCCCCCAGATCGCGAGTAGCTGGAAGGGCAGCGGCGCCGTGGGCATGGTGACCCAGGTCCAGAGCATGTACCAGACCGCGCAAGGCCTGCAGCAAAACGCGGCAGCCACTTCCCAGACGCTGAACTGGTACGGCACAGTGATGCAGTCGTTCGCCGGTGGTCTGCCCCAGCTTTCCCAGCAACTGCAGACTCCGGGGCTTTCTTCTTCTCAGCAGAACACCCTGACAAAGCAGTACCTGCAGCAGATGAACCCCTACGTCCAGACGGCGTACTACAACCTGCCACCATCGGTGAACAGCACAGTGCTCCCCTCGAAGCCCGGGTCTGCCTCTGGTCACTCCACCGGTAGTTCTAGTGGGTCTGGGAGCGGGCTTCCCGGCGCGGGCAGCCTCAGCGGTGTCGGGAGTACTGGCAGTGGCGGCGGGGCTTCCGGCGGTGTCGGGGGGACCGGCGGCACACTGCCGCCTGGCACCACTCCGATCAGCGTGGCCAGCACCGTTCCACCGGTTACCACAACGTCGACTACCACACCGCCGGTCACCACACCGCCGGTTACCACTCCGACCACCGTTCCCCCGGTGACCATGCCGGCCATTCCCGGGGGTAGCAGCGGGTCTGGCAGCACCAGTGACGACGTGGGTGATACCGGGCTGGGCGACAGCGGCGTGGGCAGTGATGGCGGCCTGACCGACTTTCCTGGTGTTGGCGGCCTGGGGACGACGAGCGCGCTCGGCTCCGGCAACGGCGTGGGCGCCGATGACGGCGTGGGGACGACCGGTGACGTTGGTTTGGCCGGCGACGGCGTCGGCACACCGACCGAAGGGCTTACCGGATTCCCCGGGATGGGGGGAATGGGAGGTCTCGGCGGTGCCGGTACCGGCAGCACCGGGCGTGTCCGGCAGGCGTGGGAGTCGGAGGAGGACGGGGTCTGGGATCCCGCGGCTGAGGGAGCGTTCGCTGATGCGCCAGCGTTCTCCGGCGACGGGATGATCGGCGCGGCCGACGGTCTCGGAGCCGGCGGAAGCTTCGCGGCCGGGGGCTTCGGCGGTGCTTCCGGCGGATCTGCTGCGGCGGCCGACAGCACCACTGCCGGAGACGAGGGGATGTTCCCGTTTATGGGCGGCGGTGCCGGTGCCGGGACCGGAGGCGGCCAGGACCGCAACGGCCGGCAGCGGCAGGCGTGGATGAGCGAGGACGCCGATGTCTGGGAACCCGGCGATGGTGGTGGCGTCCCGCCGGTGATCGGGTAAAGCGGCGGGGACTGGCGAATGCGGCTAGGCCCGCGAGAGATGGCGGGTGGCGTCCGGGGAGGACCTGTGCTCGCCGCCGTCGTGCTTGCCGTCGTTTTCGCAGCCAGCGGGTGCAGCCAGCCTGGGCAAGGTAATCACGGCGGTCATCCCAGTGCATCTCCGGTCAGCTCGAGTTCCGCTAACGGGAAGGTCTCCGTAGGCTCTCAGCTCGGCAGCTTGCTCACGCACGCCCAGCTGCCGGCCGGGTGGGCGCAAACCACAGGGGCTATCCCGGAGCAAGACAGCGGGCCTTCCCTCGAGATCGTCGCAGGCCCGCCCGCGGGGCAGGACACCAGTTGCGAGACGCTCGACTCCGACGCCAGCGCGCTGACGTTCGTCGGCTGGTGGTCGGTCTCCAACGCGACGCTCATCACCAAGTCCACCGCTCCGCTGCCGAGCGGCAGCCTGTTCACCCCGCAAGTGAACCTGACAATTGGCGGGTACCAGCCGGCCAGCTACGCCAGCCAGACCCTGTCCACGGCGGCCAGCCTGGCCAGTCACTGCGCGTCCTTCACCGACAATCAGGGTGACAGCGTCACCGTCAGCACCGGCACCGTACCGCAGATCAGCGGTCAGAGCTTCTATCTGACGTCAACGTCGCAGACATCATCGGGGCCCATCGTCGCCCAGGTATTGCTGGCCGAGGTAGGGAACTACCTGATCGGCGTGGACACGAACACCGCGCTGGACGGGACGGTCAGCCAGGCCACCGTCGAGCAGCTGGGCGCGTGGCTAGCCAAGCTGGTGCAAAGCTGATACCCGCCAGCCGCTGACTCGCGCACACTAGCCGGGCACGCTGGATAAGGCCCGCGGCCGTCGGCGCGCTAGGTGGGCGATCAGCGCGACGCTGGCCCAGCCGACCGCGATCGCGAGCCAGAAGTTGACCAGGCGGAAGGCGAGCGCCGCGGCAACGGCGGAGACGCGGCCTGCCCCGTAGGCGGCCAGGACCACGGCCAGGCTGCCCTCGACCAGGCCAAGACCGCCAGGGACCACCGGCAGCGACCCCACAACCTGAGCCACACCATAGGCCAGCAGCACGCCTGCCCACGGAACCCGGGCATGGACGGCGCCGAACGCGCAGACCAGGCAGAGGAAGTCGCAGAACCACACGGCGGTGCCGATCACCATGATTTCAACGGCCGATCGCGGGCTCAGCGGGATCTCACGCATCCGTGCCAGCGTCGAGTCGATGCGCGCCCCGATATTGCCGCGCGGGTAGCCGGTGACCCGCCGCGTGGCCCGCACCGCCGCCCCGGCCAGCCGCAGCACCAGGTCGCGGCGCATCAGGACCGCGATCGCCGCCACGACCACGACAAGACCGATGGCGGCGGCGCCAGCGTCAGCTGCGCTCGTCGCCCCGGCCAGCGCGACGATGACGCCGAGCAGCAAGATCAGCGACATCCCGATCGCCTGAGCGATCAGGACAGTGAACACAGTCCAGCCCGCACCCGCCCCGCTCACCCCATGCTGCCGGTAGTACCGATAGCGGTAGGCGCTGGAGACCGCAGGCTCTCCCGGAACGGTGTTCGCTATCGCGTTGTTGGCCAGGCTGAGGATCATCAGGGCTCGTGTCGGAATGCCCGCGCCGGTCAGAAGCAGGACTCGTCGCTGGAGCCAGGCGAACATCCACAGCGACAGGCTCTCAGCTATCACGCCCAGGCCCAGCCAGCCGAGATCGGCGTGGCCGAGCTGGTGCTGAGCCGCCGCCAGCTCACTCCGCTTGCCCACAAGGAGCAGCAGAACGATGACCCCCACCGCTGCACCGACGATGTAGCGCGCTGCGTCCCGCAAGCTCCGCCCGGCGGTCCGGTCAGCTGCCGGCCTGGCCGCTGGCTCCGGCACCTCCTGCGTCACGGGCGACAACTTACCGTGTTGATTTGCGCCTCCGGGGCGCTGGACCCGCTGCCCTTCCCTCGTCGCTCAGGTCGCCTGTGCTTACCTTGCGCCTCCGGGCCGCTGTGCTTGTTTTGCGCCTCCGGAGCGCTGGGCCCGTTGTCCTTCCCTCGGTCGCTCGGAGCCTTCGGCTTCTCGCTCCTCAGTACAAGACAACGGCGCGCCCCTTTGGCGCCCCTGGATCGGCCTGAAATTGTGATCTTCTTTGGCTCCAGCAAAGATCATTTTCATGTAGGTTGTTCGCCCGGAAACCTCGCATAACATCTCTGGCGGTCATCACATGGCTCATATCGGGTTCAGCGCGGCAGGAATCCAGGAGCAGTCCTCCCGAGTCACCGGTATGGCCGATGACCTGCGCTCGGTCAAGCAGGCGTGGCTGGCCGCCACCGATGATCCGGCATCGGCTCTCGGTTTAGGTGAGCTCGTCACCGCCTTCGACGCGATGCGGGCAGCGTGGTCGGAGCAGTACGACGTCTACATCGATGTCGTGTCGCAGCTGGGCCAGGGCCTCGCCGCCACGGCTGCCACTTACCACCGCGCTGAGACCACCAATGCCGATCGCGCGCTGTCGATCGGGCGGTGACATGTGGCTTCCACGGCCTACGACCAGATATCGACGATCATCAACCGGCTGGAGCAGCTAGCCAGCCTCATCGACTTCGCCGACCCGGTGGCGCTGGCCGAAGCGATTGAGCAGGTCATCGCCGAGATCGCCGACCCGCTGCCTGGTAATGTCGGTCAGCTGATGGCATTGGCAAGCGCGTTCTCCAGAGCCGCCCGTGACACCAGCCCGGTCGGCACCGGCCTGCAGGCGATGAGCGGCCAGAAACTGCCCGGCGTCTGGCAGGGCGACGCGGAACTTACCGCCTCCGCGGCGGTCAGTGACACCAGCGACCTCGTCGGGCAGACGGCGCCAGCCTTCGGTGCCGCGGCCTCGGCGATCGACGCCTACGCCGACACGCTCAGCAACCTGGAGAACCGCCGGCGCGATCTCTCCCAGCAGCTTTACAGCGCATCACACGACGGGCCGGATATCGACATTTTCGGCTTCAACATGCCGCTCGATCCGATGGCCTGGTCGGGCTGGCTCAGCTCGGTACGTAACCTGATCTTCGGCTCGATCGACTTGTACCACGATCTCCAGTACGCCGGCGACACCCTGGCCGGGCAGTTCGCGGACGTGCGGTCAAAGGCTGTGGCCGGTGCCGGACTTAAGGCCGGGATGACCGCAGACACGGTGCTGCTGCTGGCCACGGCCACGATCAACGGGACGAGCTTGCTTGGCCCGGGACAACTCGCCCGGCTCGAAAAGCTCATGGCAGCGATGTCACCGGCCGACCAGGCCAGGCTGGCCGCGGTCCTGCGCGCAGCGAAGTCCCCTCTTGAGCAGGCCTACGTACTCAAGGCGCTTGCCGCTGGGCACTCGCTCAGCCAGGTCATCACCTTCGCCGGTGAGATACGCGGCCAGTCAAGCTCGTGGCTCACCAACCAGCTCAGCCTGGCTGGCACTGCCGGAGTCCTCAGCTACAACGGCACCCCGCTCGTCCAGAGCACCCAGACCGAATGCGGGTCAGCGTCCATCGTGGCGGCGCGGGTGCTCACCGACCCGATCTTCGCCTACTCGCTGACGACCGGGCCTGACGGGCAGTCGCTGACCGGAAGCCAGTTCGCGGCGCGGGTGGCCGAGGTGGACGCCCAGACACACGACGCGACGAACAAGATCTGGCCGCAGAGCCTGGGGACGAGCCCGTTCGGCGTGGCCAGCGGGATGAATTCCGGCGCGGCTGACGGTGCTAAATACGGCGTGCAATGGGTTGACGACACCGACTCGGCCAACGCCTATCCGGCTCTGCAGCATGCGATCAGCTCAGTCGACGCGGGCCACCCGGTGCCAGTGCTCCTCGCGCCCACGCTTGACGGGATGGCCCACGGAACGTCGCTGCACTACGTGCTGATCACCGGGCACAGTAGCGGCCAGCTCAGCATCTACGATCCCGAGGGCGGGACAATCTCCCAGATTCCCGACAGTGACTTCCTCAACGGGACCATGCAGGCAATCGACTTTGGCGCCCCGCACGTGAACGCGGTGATTGTTCCAGGCAGGTGAGCCGGAGATGGGGGGACATGGCTCAGCAGCGATTTGGCGGGCGCATCGGCCGCGACTGGCGCGACTCCGAGCCGTGGTGGCCCCCGGAGCCAGCCCCGCCGGACGGGGCACCGAACATCTTGCTGGTGGTGCTCGACGACGTCGGCTACGCCCAGCTGGGGTGCTATGGCTCCGACATCGAGACGCCAGCGCTCGACGACCTGGCCGCCCGCGGCGTCAGACTCGCCAACTTCCACACCACCTCGCTCTGCTCCCCCACCCGGGCCTGCTTGCTGACCGGGCGCAACCACCACCGCAGCGGCATGGGCCGGGTTGCCGACCTGGCCATCGGCTATCCCGGCTACTGGGGGAGGCCGCCGCGGGAGAACGGCTACCTCTCCGAGATCATGCGCGCCGCGGGGTACGCCAGCTATGCGGTCGGCAAGTGGCATCTGTCGCCCGAAGACGAGACCAGCATGGCGGCTCCCCGCTCGACCTGGCCGCTGGCCCGCGGGTTCGACCGCTGGTACGGCTTCCACGGCGGGGAGACCCATCAGTTCGTTCCGGCCCTGTACCACGACAACCACGCCGTCCGGCCGCCCGCCTCCATCGAGGACGGCTACCACCTGACCGAGGACCTGGCCGACCGCGCTATCGAGTTTCTGTCCGACCTACGGGCGGCCGATCCCGGCAAGCCGTTCTTCCTGTATTTCGCCACCGGTGCGTGTCACTCGCCGCACCAGCCCCCGGTGCGCTGGCGCGAGCACTACAGCGGCCGGTTCGACCTCGGCTGGGACGAATGGCGGGAGCAGGTTTTCGCGCGGCAGCTCGCGGCTGGCCTGTTTCCGGAGTCGACCGTGCTGTCCAAGCGCCCGGACTGGGTCCCCGCCTGGGACGGACTTGATGAGCGGGAACGAGCGGTGTCGGCCCGGTTCATGGAATGCTTCGCGGGCTTCCTGTCGCACGCCGACGAGCAGATTGGCCGGGTACTCAGCTTCCTGGCCGACCTGGGCGAGGTGGACAACACGATAGTGGTCGTGGTCTCCGACAATGGGGCGAGCGCTGAGGGCGGTGCTGCCGGGTCGATCAACGACGTGCGGCTGCTCAACCTTGACCCGGCCGGGAGCGAGGAGATGTTCGCCCGCCTGGCCGAGATTGGCGGCCCGCTCACCCACAACAACTACCCGTGGGGCTGGACCATGGCCGGGAACGCCCCGTTCCGGCGCTGGAAGCGCGAGGTCCACCAGGGCGGCGTCGCGGACCCCTGCATCGTCTGCTGGCCGGCCGGCCCGGTCGAGCCAGGTGGCATCCGCAGGCAGTTCACCCACGCCATCGACATCGTGCCGACGCTGGCCGAGCTCGCTCGTGTCGGGCTGCCCGACGAGATCGACGGCGTCGCGCAGTCCAGCCTGGACGGCGTCAGTTTCGGCTACCTGCTCGGCCCCGGCACCGAGGCGGCCCCGGAGCGGCACGAGACGCAGTACTTCGAGATGTTCGGCTCCCGGGCGATCTACCACAAGGGCTGGAAGGCAGTGACGTTTCACCCGGTCGGGCCGCTGTACGACGACCAGGACCCGAACGCGCCCTTCGACGACGACGTGTGGGAGCTCTACCACGTCGCGCAGGACCCGTCGGAGTCAGCCGACCTCGCCGCGCAGCATCCGGACATGGTGCGCGAGCTCACCGCGCTGTGGTGGGACGAGGCACGGCGTAACCAGGTGCTCCCGCTCGACAACCGGGTCTTGTGGGCGATCGTGAATCCCAAGCCTGACCATCGCCGGCCGGTGGAGGTTTTCCGGTACTTCCCGGGCGGCGCGCAGGTGCCCGAGTCTGCCGCGGCAAACGTTCGGAATCGATCCCATGTGATGATCGTCGA
>Ga0335074_10014652_pt1 | contig 10994 bp, 9 predicted proteins | sample Lox_Sample_23_FD_206715 | JGI IMG/M metagenome (GOLD analysis project Ga0335074, IMG submission 206715) | Soil microbial communities from Loxahatchee National Wildlife Refuge, Florida, United States - Lox_Sample_2.3 | ecosystem: Environmental > Terrestrial > Soil > Wetlands | place: USA: Florida... | reverse complement strand
CTGAGAATTAGCCCCGCGTCGATCGTCGTTGTCCGTGCGCGGAGTCGCGTGATCGGCACGACCGATCTCGCCTCTGTTCCCAGGCAGGACGCGGATAGGTGCAGGTCCGCGGGGTAAGCTGCGCAGGTTATGAGATCTACCGCGCTTGCTCTGGCGGGGCGGTACCGGCTAGAGGAGCGAATCGCCGCTGGCGGCGCCGGTGAGGTATGGCGCGGCTACGACATGGTGCTCGCCCGGGCGGTAGCAGTGAAGCTGCTGCGGCCCGAGTACGCGGAGCACCCCGAGGCTCTTGCCCGTTTCCGGAGCGAAGCTCGGCACGCCGCAAGCCTCTCGCATCCGGGAATCGCCCAGGTATACGACTACGGCGAGGATCGTCAGCCATTCCTGGTGATGGAACTGGTGGACGGTCCGTCGCTGGCGGCTGTGCTGGCAAGCGGGCCGCTGGACACCTGGCACGCGATGGACGTGGTGGCGCAGACCGCGACGGCGCTGTCTGCCGCGCACGCTGCCGGCCTGGTTCACCGTGACATCAAGCCTGCGAACCTGCTGATCGGCCCTGGTGGTCAGGTGAAGGTCACCGACTTCGGGATCGCATACGCGGCCGGGTCGGCGCCCGTGACGCGCACCGGGACGCTGATCGGGACGCCTGCCTATCTGGCTCCCGAACGTGCCGCTGGCAGGCCCGCCACCACGGCGAGCGATCTGTACTCGCTGGGCATCGTCGGCTATGAGTGCCTGTCCGGAGCGCCGCCGTTCAACGGCACGTCGGCGGAGATGGCGCTCGCCCATCAGCATGACGAGTTGCCGGCGCTGCCGGCAGAGGTGCCCTTTGAGGTGGCCGCGCTGGTTGCCAGCCTGACCGCCAAGGACGAAACGGCACGGCCAGCGAACGCGGCCGTCGTAGCCCGCTGGGCGGCAGGACTGAGGGATGCGGCGGCTCCCGATGGGGCGGCTCCCGATCGGACGGCTGGTGGCGCGGCGGGTGGCGCTGGTGGCTGGGCTCGCCCGCTTGAGCCAGCTCCGGGTCCATTCCCGGCTACGCTCGTCGGCCCGCAGTCTCACGTTATGGCGGGCGGCGCCTTGCCTGGCGCACCGGCGGCGTTCTGGCCGCCGCGGCGCACAGTCGTCCGCGTCCGTGTGCTGGCGGTGGCACTCGGCGTGGCTGCGATCGTCGCGGTGCTGGCAGGGTGGCTGCTTGCTGGCTCGCATGCTGCTCAGCCGGCTGACCCGGCGCCAGTCAGCGTTTCGTCGGTTGCTCCGCGGTCAGTGGATGTCAGGGAGGCGGCGCTGATCGGCCAGCCTGTGGCTGCGGTTCGCAGCCAGCTCCACCAGCTTGGCCTGCGCGTCCACGTGGTCTGGCGCTTCTACGGTCACCATTTGCAGCGCGGGACAGTCGTCGCCGTGCAACCCGACGGGCCGGTGACAACGGGCACCACTGTCACAGTCACTGCAGCGCTGGCACCTCCGGGTCACTGGGGCGGCCAAGGCGGGCATGGCGACCAGGGCATTGGCAACAACGGCCAGCAGGGTGACTGAGCCGCAACTCTTCACTGCCCGCTTCGTTCGTCTGGAGCGCCAGCTCGCCAGACCCGCCGATACCTCGGATGCAGCCAATCAAGATGTTCGTGCATCAGCCGGTCCGCCAGGGCGCTATCGCGGGCCTGGATGGCATAGGCAATCGCACGATGCTGTCGCGTCACGGTGGTATGGAAAGTCGCTGGTAGCTTCCCACGATCCAAGCAGGTCTGAAGGACGACAAACATCGGCTCGACCGCCAGGCGGAGGAGTGGGTTATGGCAGATGTCGATAATGACGAAGTGAAAGTCCCGGTTCCGGTGGTACTGCTCTTGGTCTGGAAGCGCCCGGCCAGGCGACGGAATGGTCTCCTCAAGCAAGGCGAGGTCGTCGCCAGTCCGCCTCGCCGCCGCCAGGCCTGCCGACGGCACCTCGAGCAACTGCCTTAGCTCCATGAAGTTGTCCAGCGATATACGCGTAGTCGACGCCAGCAATCTCAGACCCACTTGCAGCCGCTCGGTCAACTGGCCGATACTCGGCTCGGTTACAAAGCTCCCGCCCGTGGTGCCTTTGCGGGTGGTGATGAGCTTCTCTGCCGCGAGCGCGCGCAAGGCTTCCCGCACCGTTGTCCTGCTGACCTGGAACATCTCGGACAGCTCATTCTCGTTCGGTAGCCTGCTACCAGGACGGAAGTCCTGCGACAGGATCGCGGACCGCAGCTGTTCTGCTACCTGCTCGTAGCCGTGGCGCGCCGCAGTCTCACCCTTGTCGACCGGCATCAATAGGACCTCGGCATCCCCAGCACGCGCTGGCCCAGGAACGCGAGCACGAGATTGTTGGAAACTGGAGCGGTCTGGTAAAGCCGCGTCTCCCGAAACTTCCGCTCGACGCCCATCTCTGTCGCGAATCCTAGCCCGCCAAACGCATCGAGGCAGGAATTCGCGGCGGCCCACGACGCCTCTGACGCGAGCAGCTTCGCCATGTTCGCCTCGGCCGCGCACGGCTGACTGGCGTCGAAAAGCCAAGCCGCCTTATGGCGCATGAGACTGGCCGCCTGGATGCTGGCGTAGGCGCGCGCAATCGGAAACTGCACACCTTGATTCGCCCCGATCGGCCGGCCGAAAACCCTGCGCTCGGCCGCATACTGTGACGCCCGTGCGACAAACCACCGACCGTCGCCGACACACTCTGCGGCTATCAGGATGCGCTCTGCGTTCATTCCGTCCAGAATGTAGCGGAAACCCGCGCCCGCCTGACCTATCAGTGCATCGTCCGGCAGTTCCAGCCCGTCAATAAATACCTCGGTAGTCCCGTGATTCATCATCGTGCGAATCGGCGTAATGGTTACGGCTGGCCGGGCATTCCGCAAGTCGATCAGGAAGACTGACAAGCCGTCCGTCTTCGAGCTAACCCGATCAGCCGGCGTTGTGCGGGCCAGGAGCAGCATCAGGTCGGAGTGCAGTGCTCGGGACGTCCAGATCTTGTGGCCGTTTACCCGGTAGCCGGTCGCGGTCTTCTCCGCCCTGGTCTGGATGGCGGTGGTATCTGAGCCAGCCTCGGGCTCGGTGACAGCGAACGCCTGCAGCCGCAGCTTGCCAGCCGCGATCTCAGGCAGCCACCGGGCTTTCTGCTCCGGTGAGCCGTGCCGTAGCAGCGTCCCCATCACGTACATCTGAGCGTGACAGGCCGCCGGACTGCCACCAGCGGCGGCGATCTCCTCGAGGATGACGCTCGCGGCCGCCACGCCCAGTCCGCCGCCGCCAAACTGCTCAGGGATCAGCACCGAGAGCCATCCGCTGCTAGTGAGCGCGCGGACGAAGGCCTCCGGGTACCGGTCGGGCTCGAGATCTCGCCAGTAGCTGCCGTCGAAGTCAGCGCACAACTGCCTGACGCCGTCCCTGATGTCGCTGAACTCAGCTGGCTCGGAAAAGTCCATGGTCTCCGCGGTCCCAGGTCTGTGCCAGCCAACGGCTGTCACATCTATACATCAGACATTGATGCGAGTTGACGTCAAGCCCTTTGCCGAGCAATCCAACCGCTCCGGCCTCCCTCTGGCTCTCTTACCAGCAGCTCAGACTGACATCGTGCAGTCCTCGCCCAGTGCGCCGGCGCTGGGCGCACAGGTCTCTCGCTCGCTTGAGCTGGACTCTTGACGACCTAGAAATGTCTAACATATCGTTCGCGAGTAGAGCAACTGCGTGGCGACGACGTCACGGTCAGCAGCGGGATAGTCAACAGCTGAGAAGCTCCGGAGGAGGTCCCGTGATCCGGTACAAAGCATCGTGGCGGACTGCCCGCGCATCCAGGCGAGGGCTGGTGGTACTGACCGCCTTCGGACTAGTGGCACTGTTAGCGGCCTGTGGCAGTTCGCCCCGCTCAGCGGCGGGCGGACCGTCCTCTGGGGGAACGCTGACGTTTGGTACTGAAGCCGAGGCCTGCGGCCTCGTTCCCGGCGGGTGCATGAACTCCTACAGCGGCGCTGACGTCGAGTTTGCGCTGTTCGATCCACTGACCGTGATCAACAAGGATCTGCGTCCCGGTGTCAGGTTTGCGGACGGCTCGACGCTCACCGCGACGGACCTGCAGCAGGACTTCACCCAGTACTTCGCGCAGCCGACCTCGGCCGACTACGGCACCTTCATCAACATCAAGAGCATTAAGGTCGTCAACAGCCTGACGGCCGTCTTCGTGCTGAACGCCGCCGATTCCCAGTTCCCCACGGTGCTGACGAGCTACTTCCCATTCAACCCGGACGTGAAGGCGAAGTACGGCGCGGACTGGCAGGCTCACCCGGACGGCACAGGTCCATTTGAGCTGGTCAAATGGAGCCAGGGCAATGAGACGGTACTCAAGCGGAACCCGCATTACTGGCTGAAGGGGCCAGGCGGCAACCAGCTGCCCTATCTCAGCGAGCTCATCTTCAAGCCGATCACCGACGACACCACGCGCGTGTCGACGCTTCAGTCAGGCGGCATCGACGGGATGCTCAGCGAGGTGCCGATGACGCTGCAGAGTGCCGCGGCAGTGCCCGACACCACGATCCTGGACTCCGGCGGAAACGGCGGCTACGGGCTGTTCTTCAACGCCATGGAAGCGCCGGTCAACGACGTCCGGGTCCGTCTCGCGCTCGCGCACGCGACGAACGTGGCCGCCATGCTTGCCGCGTCCGGCGGCGGCAAGTACAACCAGCTGCGCGACCAGTACTACCCGCCGGGCAGCCCGTGGTACTCGCCGGCAGTCGCGAGCGCGTGGCCGGCCTACAACGTGGCCGAAGCCAAGACGCTGATCCACGAGTACGTAGCCGACCCGCACAGGTCGGACGGCAAGCCAGTTGGGTCTCCAGTCACCCTGACGCTGAACTACGAGCCAGGGTCACCGCAGCAGCTTGCAGTGGCTCAGCTTGCGCAGCAGGAGTGGAAGCAGATCGGTGTCCAAGTCACCATCCGCCCCGAGGACGAGGCGACGCTCGTCGGCAACGCCCTTAAGGGCTCGTTCCAGGTGAACTACTTCGAGTGGGGCAACGAGCTGCCGTATGACCTGTTCCACCACAACTATCTGCCGCGTCCGGCTAACCTGACCAACTTCACGCTGTTCAACAACGCCTCGATCATCCAGCAGATCGGTGTCCTGCAGACTGCTACGTCGCAGTCGGTGATCAAGAACGCGGTGGACAAGATCGGCCTGCTGCTCGACCAGAACGTCCCGCTGATCTTCATCGGAAGCGCTCCGGCAGCGTGGGCAGTGAATACCTCGAAGGTCGGTGGCGCATCGATCATCTCGCCTCTGCTCGCAAGCATCGACTGGGCAACCATCTGGGCGAAGTAGATGACGAGCCTTCCGCGCAAGTTCGTGAGCTTGCTCCTCACGCTGCTTGCCGTCGCCTTCCTAACCTTTATGCTGACGAGTCTGCTGCCCGGGAATCCGGCGGTTGCCCTCCTCGGGCAGCAGGCGATCACAGCCAAGGCGATCGTCGCGGTGGATGCCGAACTCGGCCTGAATCATCCGCTGCCGTTGCGGTTCGCACTTTGGCTTGGCCACACCCTGACAGGGAATCTTGGCTACTCATTCGTGACGAACTCGTCAGTCAGCTCAGAGCTCGCGAGCCGGCTGCCAGTGACGATTGAGATCATCCTGCTGGCCATGGTCATCTCCTTGGTGCTGGCCATCGTCGGGGGAATCATCTCGGCGCAGCGGGCCGGCCGCGTGCTGGACCACCTGCTGGCCGACACGTCGTTCGTGCTGCTGGCGGTGCCAACATTCGTGATGGCCCTGCTGCTGATTCTGCTCTTCGCGGTGCGCTCGCACGTGTTCCCGGCATCGGGCTGGGTCCCGCTCACCCAGGACCCGTTCCAGAACCTGCGGTACGCCTTCCTGCCATCGCTGGCTCTCGCCTTGCCGCAGGTCCCGGTGTTCATGCGGCTGCTGCGCGCCGACATGATCACTGTGCTGAACGAGGACTTCATCGCGCTCGCGAGGTCGAAGGGCATCTCGCCGGCCCGGGTGCTGCTCGGGCACGCGTTCAGGCTCTCGTCCTTCTCCCTGGTCACCGTCGCCGGCCTCCAGGTCGGTTTCCTGCTCGGCGGCACTGTGATCGTCGAGAACATCTTCGCGCTGCCCGGCATCGGCAGCTTGCTGGTTCAGTCGATCTATAGCCGCGACCTGGCGACGGTACAGGGCGTCACCCTGTTCATCGCCGCGGCGTTCGTGGTCGTGAACTTCTGCGTCGACTTGATCTACACGGTGATCGATCCGAGGATCCGGCGTGTCAGCGCTCAACCAGTCTGACATCGCCCAGGCGACGCAGCCTGAGGCAGCAGGCGGAGGCGCGCAGGCGCAGGGCCGCGCCGCAGAAGCTCAGCGTGCCCGCTACGGGGCGGTGTTCTGGGTTTGCCTCGCCTGGCTATGCCTCGTCGCCGGCAGCGCGATTCTGGCCCCGGTGCTGCCGCTTAAGGGCCCAGCGGCAGTTGATCCGTTCAAGCGGCTGCTCGGACCTGGTGCGCCGGGCTACCTTCTCGGGTCTGACGAACTCGGCCGCGACGTGCTGTCGAGGATCATCTATGGCTCGCGAGTCTCACTTGTAGTGGGCTGCGTCTCCGTGCTCATCGGCCTGGTTCCCGGCACCGCACTCGGCGTCCTGACCGGTTATCTGCGCGGTCGCATCGATGTGGTGGTGATGTGGGTCGTCGATGTCATTCTGTCGTTCCCGGCCCTGGTGCTGCTCATCGCGGTGGTTGCCTACGTCGGTCAGAGCCTGACCACCGTCACTCTGATCCTCGGCTTCCTCGCGATCCCGATCTTCACCAGGCTTAGCCGAGCTCAGACGCTTGCGGTCGGCGAGCGCGAATTCGTGAGGGCCGCGCGTGCCGTCGGGGCAACAAGATGGCGGGTCATGCGCGTCGAGATTCTTCCTAATGTGCTGCCGTCGGTGCTGTCGTATGCGCTGATCTCGGTAGGTCTCGTCATCGTGGTCGAAGGTTCGCTGAGCTTCCTCGGCCTGAGCGTGTCAGCACCCACGCCGTCGTGGGGCGGCCTGATCGCTGAAGGTCAGGCTTACCTCACCCAGGACCCGTGGCTGGTTGTCATTCCGTCGATAGTCATGTGCCTGACCGTGCTGGCGCTGAACCTCGCTGGCGAGACGCTGCGCCGCAGGTACGAGACCACAGGGCTGCGGCAGTGAGCGCAGCGGCCGGCCAGCCCACGGCAGATCCCGGCATCGGCCCCCAGTTGCTGGCAGTCCGGGACCTGACAACGCGCTTCGTAATCGGGCGCCGCGAGTTTGCAGCAGTGGACGGCGTGTCGTTCAGTCTCGACCGCGGGACCAGCATGGGCATCGTCGGGGAGTCAGGGTCGGGTAAGTCGGTGCTGGCTCGCACCATCATGGGCCTCCTCCCTGGCAGCGGCGTCTCGGTGAGCGGGTCAGCGCACCTCAATGGCACGGAACTCGTCGCGATGACTGGATCGCAGCGCAGAAGGCTGTGGGGCACCGCGATCGCGATGGTGTTCCAGGACCCGCTGACGTCGCTGAACCCCGTGATGAAGATCGGCAATCAGGTCGGCGAGGCCGTCCGGGCGCATCGGAAGCGCCTCGATCGCAGCGAAATCGGCCGGCAGAGCCTGCGGTTGCTGGAAACCGTGCAGGTGCCTGACCCTGGCCGGGTGGCCGGCCTGTACCCGCACGAGCTGTCTGGTGGAATGCGCCAGCGCGTCGCGATCGCAATCGCGCTCGCGGGTGATCCGGACCTGCTGATCGCGGACGAGCCGACCACAGCACTGGACGTGACGATCCAAGCGGAGATCCTCGATTTGCTCGAGGCACTGCAGGCAGAGCGGGCGATGAGCGTGATCTTGATAAGTCATGACCTCGCGGTGGTCGCCGGCCGGACCGACCAGGTTGCCGTGATGTACGCGGGGAAGATCGTCGAGCGCGGCCCGACAGCCGCGGTATTCGATGACACTCAGATGCCTTATACCCAGGCGCTGCTCAATGCTGTCCCGAAGCTCGACCTGCCGAGCCATACCCAGCTTGCCGCGATCGACGGGCGGCCGCCACGTCCGGACAGCATCCCGGCAGGTTGCCGGTTCGCACCGCGGTGCGGATATGCCCAGCCGCGGTGTCAGGCTGAGGCTCCGCCCATCACGGCGGGGAAACGGGCTGGCCACGAGTACTCATGCTGGTACCCGCTCGGCAGCCGGGCTGTGCCTGCGGCCGATCCGGCGCACGAACTCGACGCGGGGAGCCGGGCATGACGGAGCAGGTACCGCTCGTCACTGCGGAGCCGAGCGCCGTCCCGGTGCCGCGGCTGAGCGCTGAGCACGTGTCAGTCAGGTTCAGCGGATCACGTAAGGGCGGCACGCTGACTGCGGTCAGCGACGTGAGCTTCGCGGTGCAGCCAGGCGAGACTCTCGGCCTCGTGGGCGAATCCGGGTGCGGCAAGTCATCCCTGGCTCGGGCGATCATGCAGCTCCCGCCGCCGGCGATCGGGCAGGTCAGGCTTGACGGCACCGACCTCACCTCGCTGAGCGGCGAGAGCCTGCGGCTCGCGCGGTCGCGCATGCACCTGATCTTCCAGGATCCCATCTCCTCGCTGAACCCGCGGCGCAACATCGCCAGCATCGTCGCCGAGCCGGCCGTCGTGTGGGGCCGGTCGAGCGGCGAGCAGCTGCGCGAGCTTGTCGACCAGAACCTGGAAGCCGTCGGCCTCGACCCGGATGACACGAGGAACCGCCGGCCACGGCAGTTCTCCGGCGGTCAGTGCCAGCGCATCTGCATTGCCCGTGCGCTGATACTGGAGCCCGACCTGATCATCTGCGACGAGCCAGTCTCGGCTCTGGACGTCTCGATCCAGGCTCAGATCCTGAATCTGCTTGACCGGCTGCGTCGTGAGCGGGGGCTCACGCTGATCTTCATCTCGCACGACCTTGCAGTCGTGAAGAACGTCAGCGACAAGATCGCCGTGATGTACCTCGGCCGCATCTGCGAGGTCGCGGACTCGGACACGCTGTACCGGCGGCCGGCGCACCCCTATACCCGCGCGCTGATCGACTCGATACCCGGCCGCGACACCACGACCCGCAACTCCGCCAGAGACGGCAGTAGGCGGGCGCCGCTATCCGGCGAGCTGCCGTCCGCGGCCAGGCCCCCGAGCGGATGCCGTTTCCGCACCCGCTGCCCGCGGGCACAGGCCGTGTGCGCTGAGGAGGATCCAGCGCTGTTGCCGGCCGGCGCCGGCCACACCGTCGCCTGTCACTTTCCGCTTCTGGACTCCAGTCACGCCACCCGAGAGGAGATAGCCGGATGAGCACGCCAGCGACCGTGTACAGCGCCTACGAGACATTAGAGATCATCCACCGCCCTCCGATCCTGGACGTGCGCCTGAACCGGCCGCAGGCCAGGAACGCCATGACGTTCGAGATGGACGACGAGCTGGACCGGATCCTGGACGAGGCAGAGGAAGACCAGGAGATCCGCGTGGTGACCATCCGCGGGAACGGGCCGATCTTCTGCGCCGGCCATGACCTCAAGGAAGTGGCGAGCGGCTACCGCAGTGAGGGCGCCCCTTCCGGCATGCCGAGCTCGTACCGGCGGCCGCGGATGCCCAGGGCCTGGTACTTCAAGAAGCCGCTGATAGCCGGCGTCCACGGCTACGTCGGGCCGATGGCCAACCACTTCATCGCGGGCTGCGATTTCGTCGTCGCGGCCGAGGGCACCAGGTTCAGCTTTGAGCAGACCCGGATGGGCGGCGGAGCGGCCGGCGGCACGATCCTGAACTTCCAGCTGCCGATGCGCGTGGTGAAGAAGCTCTGGCTGATGGGCGGCTGGTTCGACGCTGAGAAGGCGCACGACATGGACTACGTGCAGCGGGTCGTCCCGGTCGGCGAGCTCGACGCGGAGACCGACCGGTGGGCAACTGAAGCAGCCAGGATTCCCAGCCAGCAGTACGCCGCGGCCAAGGAGATGATCCACCGCGCGTACGAGATCCGCGGGCTCGTCGGCATCGCGATGATCCAGAACAAGGCAAGCGGGCACGGCAGCGCGGAGGACCGGAAGTTCTTCGAGATGGTCCAGGAACTCGGCATGAAGGAGGCGCTGAAGTACCGCGACTCGCAGTTCGACCAGTCAGTAGCACAGATCGTCTGACCGCCGCGTTGCGGCCAGTCTGGCCGCGAGCTAGAGAGCAGAGCTGGAGAAATGGCGTACAACACCCTGATCACCGAGAAAGACGGCGCGGTCCTGAACGTCTGGCTGAACCGCCCGGACGCCCGCAACGCGTGGACATGGGAGATGCACCAGGAGTTCGACCGCTGCCTGGACGAGGCGGAGGACGATGAGCAGGTCAAGGTCGTAACAGTGCGCGGGAAGGGGCCGATCTTCAGCGCCGGGCACGACCTCAAGGAGGTGGCGGGCGGTTACGCGGCCACTGGCGAGCCGGGCGGCATTCCGCGCCACCGGGTGCCATCACTTGAGCGAGCCTGGTACTTCACCAAGCCAGTGGTCGCCGGCGTCCATGGTTACGTGGGGCCGATCGCCTGGGTGATCCTCTCGAACCTGGACTTCGTGATCGCAATGCGCGGCACTCGCTTCAGCTTCGAGCAGGCGCGGATGGGCGGAGGGGCACCAGGCGGCACGCCGCTGGTGTATCACTTCCCGCCGAACGTCTGGAAGAAGCTGCTGATGGCGGGCGGCTGGATGTCGGCTGAGCAGGCACACGACCTGTACTTCGTTGCCCGGGTCGTGGACGACATCGAGGCGCTTGACGATGAGGTAACGCGCTGGGCGCGGCAGCTTGCTCTGGTGCCCGCCAAGCAACTGCGCGCAGCGAAAGTCGGCATCCACCGCCAGTTCGAGCTCATGGGCATCGCGGATATGGCCCTGGTGCAGAACCGGGAGTCCGGGCACGGCAGCCCGGAAGACATGAAGTGGTTCGCCGAGGTCGAGGAGAAGGGCCTGCGCGAGGCGCTCAAGAGCCGTGACGCAGCGT
>Ga0335074_10014651_pt1 | contig 10994 bp, 10 predicted proteins | sample Lox_Sample_23_FD_206715 | JGI IMG/M metagenome (GOLD analysis project Ga0335074, IMG submission 206715) | Soil microbial communities from Loxahatchee National Wildlife Refuge, Florida, United States - Lox_Sample_2.3 | ecosystem: Environmental > Terrestrial > Soil > Wetlands | place: USA... | reverse complement strand
CGGCGGGAATGTCCCGCCGCACCGGCCCTGCTTCCCTCACCCCCGGCCCATTTTCCGCCAGCCTGCATTACTATGAATGTTTTGCCGGTCGATTCCTGCAGGGCGGAGGCCGATACCCACGCGCAATCCGATGAACGACCTCCGGGCGACTCCCAATTTACTGACATTTCTGCGCCTGGTGCTGGCGCCGTTTCTGGTGCTCGCCGTGCTCGACGGACGCTTCGAGGCGGCCTTTGCCCTGTTTGTCGTCGCCGGCATCACTGACGCGCTCGATGGCCTGCTGGCCCGCATCCTGCACCAGAGCACGATGCTCGGCCAGTACCTCGATCCTGTCGTGGACAAGCTGCTGCTGAGCACGCTCTTTCTGGTCCTGCACCACGAAGGGCTCATCTCTCTGCGCGTCACCGTGCTGGTGTTCGCGCGCGACCTCGGCATTCTCATGGTGGCGGCGGTGCTTTTCGCCACCACGTCGATCCGCAACTTCCAACCCAGCTTTTTCGGGAAGCTCAACACCGTTGCGCAGATTGTGGCCGTCGCCGCAGTCATCCTCAGCGAGTCCTGGCATCCGGAATGGGTGCTGTGGGTGCGGCATTGGACGCTTGAGGCGACGGTCGTGCTGACCCTGGTTTCCGGTCTGCAATACGCCTGGCGCGTGGTCCGCCAGATCGGCTCGCCCGGCGTAGCCGGCCACAGCGCGTAAGGCCGCGATCGGAAGCCGGTTCCGTCGCAGGAGCAATCGCCAGGGCCTGGTCTGCGCTATACTCCCGCCCATCCGGAATTCCCCAAAACGGAGCCGCTCATGTCGACCCCCTCCCCCCAGCAATTCACCGACATTCATGCCAAGGCTTTGGCTATCAATCTGGAGGCTTCCATCTACGGGACGTTTGCCGAGATTGGAGCCGGTCAGGAAGTCGCCCGTTGGTTTCTCAGCGTTGGCGCGGCTTCGGGAACAGTTGCGCAGGCCATCTCGGCCTACGACAAGACCGTCAGCGACGACACCTACGGCGCTGGCACGCGCTACGTCTCCAGGGAGCGCCTCCTGGCGATGCTCGATCACGAATATCAGCTCATTCTCACCCGGCTCGCCGAGGCTCGTGGCGCTCATACCCGATTTTTCGTTTTTGCGGACACCGTCGCCACCCGGAATTATCAGGGAACGAACGAGCAACACGGCTGGCTCGGCGTCCGCTTCCAGGCTGAACCCGGGGGCGAGCCTAATCAGATTCTTCTCCACATCAATCTCTGCGATTCCACCGCGCAGCTCCAGCAGCAGGCCATTGGCACGCTTGGCGTCAATCTGATCTATGCTTCCCATCACCAGCGATCTTCCGCGGCGACGTTTCTTGCCGGCCTGTTCGACGATTTATCCCGTGACCGGCTCGAAATCGATGTACTCGAACTAACCGGCCCCGCTTTCACCGGTGAAGACTCTCGCCTCTGGTGCCTGGCATTGCTCCGCGCCGGCATGTCCCATGCTTTGGTCTTCGACTCCAAAGCTCAGGTGGTCGAGCCGTCCACTCCTCTTCACAAGCGTCCCCTCGTCGTGCAGCGTACTTTGCACGGACATCCCGGCCCATCGGCCGCCGAAGCCCTTCAGATCGCACGACAGAAGTTCCTGGCTGAAGGGATTTCCTCGGACCGTGAACCTTTAACTGTCCTCGAGGTCACCACGCACAGTCTCGAAGGCCCGGCTGCCTCTGATAACTCGGAACTGCTGGCCCTGGTCGAGCAGCTTACCCCTTTAGGCACGGTTGTCGTCACCGACCACATGGAGGGCTATCAGGTCCTGAATTACCTTCGCCGCTATACCGCTGCCCCCATCCGGGTGGTTCTTTGGCTCTCTATGTTCCTTCAGAACATGGAAGAAAGCGTGTATGTGTCCGCGCCAGGAACCGTGCTGGAGAGCTTCGGCCGATTGCTCTACACCGACGTGACAGTCTTTGTCGCTCCCATGGGCAAGGAATCGTTAGTGGCCGCGCTCGGCAGCCTGCCGGAAGGTCTTATGCGAGAGTCTCCGGGCCGCGATCTCCTGACTCTTGAGGATTTTCTTCCCAGACCGCCGCTGGACCACCTCTTCCGCTATCTTCGCGCCGCAGGGCGGATCGTTCCACTGGAGATAACTCAGACCAAAACCTGAAAAGGTTGCTCGCCTGCTACCGCGCCGATGCCGTCTCCGTTTCCGTGCAGCTCAGTCGCTTGCCTTTCGCCGTCAGCCCGCCCGGCGACGGCGCCGCGCTCAACGAGGATGCTCGCCGCAAATGCGTCGGCTCACGACAGTCGTAGTGCGGGCAGAGATTGATGTCTCAGACGTTGCAGCGCCAGCCGGAGATCTCCTCACCAGGCCAGAACCGGCGGCAGAAACTCGGCGAACAGATCGTCGTAATACGGCTTCAGTTCCCTGACGTTCGGCTTCACGTGTCCCTTGGAGTAGAGGTCGTACTGGTTGAACTTCAGCACCCACTCCAGCATCGACCGGTCCTTGTCGTTGCAGAGGTGATCGTAGGCCCCGTGCCGGTGCCAGGGATAGAACGAGTGGAAGCGCAGCATGTACAGCGCCTCGTCGCACAGATACGGTTTCATCACTTCCGCGATGTAGCCGTCATGTCCGAACGACATGTGCACGTTCTCCAGGCCGCAATTCGGCTCGTAGATGCCGAACTTCGTCTGGTAATCCGGCACCTTGCGATCCGGATTCCGCGCGAAGTATTCCGGAAAGACGATCTCCGGCGACCACGCGCAGCCCACCGGGAATGTATCTCCCACCACGCCCCACTGCGGCTCGCCATACAGACACAGACACTTGCCCAAATCGTGCAGGAATCCGGTCAGAACCATCCAGCGCGGGTGTCTGTCGGCGCGAATCGCCTCCGATGTCTGCAGCAGATGCTCGATCTGCGTGAGGTCCGTATCCGGATCGCTGTCGTCCACCAGGGTATTCAGAAATTCCGCCGCTTCCCAAACCGTCTTCTTCTCCTTGTTCAGGCCGAAGTACTGCTCCTCCTTCGCCAGCACATAATCGACGGTCTGATTCTCATGGTTCAGACGGTAGAACTCGGCGACCCCGGGGTTCGCCGTGGCATCGTATTGCCGAAACTCTTCCTTCGACTTCCCTTCCCTGTACCGGCCTTCGAGAAATTCATCCCACTGTTCGAGGTCGTGAAGCGGGGCGTGCGTCTGGGGTGTACTCATCGGGGATCTCCCTCAGCCACCAGTTTATCGCTGAAGGTCAGTGCGTCGCGGCTGCCCTCGTCAACGTGGACGCCCCGCCCGGGTTCCCTGCTCCGGCCGAGCTGCCTTCTCCACGTGCGTCGATTCGATTAGCATGCGGGTACCGTGATTCCCCTTTTTGTCCTCGTCGTTTCGTTTGCCGTCCTGCGCTGTGCCGGTCTTCCTGGAGTGACGATTCTCAACAACGTGGACTTGCCGCTTCACATTGCTCTCTGCCTGATGTTTCTCGTGACCGCGTCGGCTCACTGGGGGAGGGGCAGGCCGGAGTTGATACGGATGGTTCCGCCAGCCCTGCCGCACGCGGGGATGCTGGTCAGCATCACGGGGATTCTCGAGATTCTCGGAGCCATTGGGCTGCTGGTGCCCCGTTACCGTACGCGCCGCTGCCGTCTGCCTCGTGATTCTTCTCCTGGCGCTGTTCCCAGCCCTGGCGCTGTTTCCAGCCAATGTTCGTGCCGCTCGCGAACGTCTGACAATCCTGGGCCGTCCGGCTCCCGGTCTCCTTCTTCGAGGAGCGATCCAGGCAGTCTTTCTCGCGGCCCTGAGGGTCGTGATCGCGCATCTGCGTTAACGGAGAGCCCCTGGAAATCCCGGGCTCTGACCGGATACTCATCCCGGCCGTCCCCGGCAAAACCGCCGCATGCCCAGGTCTCAATCGCCAAGGCAGGTTTCCAGCCTGCGTGCTGCGTCTATCCAGGAATGGTCGCGCGGTACGGACTTCCGCCTGCCGGCTACTTCATCCAGCGGCACCGGTTCCGTGCCGTCGCCGCGCGCCGCCACCATCACGCCAAACTTCCGCTCGCTGATCAGATCGGCGCAGGCGGTGCCAAGGCGAGTCGCGAGGATGCGATCTGCCGCGCACGGCGTGCCGCCGCGCTGCACATAACCAAGGATCGTCACACGGGATTCGAGGTGCGTCAGCTCCTCGAGCTGTCCGGCAAGGCGCATCGTGTTGCCCTGATGCCGAACATCGAGCGCGGCTACTTTGCCCTTGGCCTCGATCTTGTCGTTCAGGGTTTTGGCGCGTTCCAGTTCCTTCTCGGCGCGGTCACGGATGCGCGCGTCGTCGCAGCTCATTGCGCCCTCGGCTACGGCCACAATGCTGAAGTTGCTCCCCCGCTTGCTGCGTTTGCAAATGGCATCGGCAATCTTCTTCACGTCGTAAGGGATTTCCGGAATGAGGATCACGTCCGCGCCGCCCGCCAGTCCAGCGCCGAGCGTAAGCCAGCCGGCGCGATGACCCATGATCTCGGCCACGATGATGCGGTGGTGGCTGTGAGCGGTGCTGTGCAGGCGATCGATCGCCTCAGTGGCGATGTCCAGAGCAGTGGCGTAGCCAAACGTGGCGTCGGTCATGGCTACATCGTTGTCGATGGTCTTGGGCAACGTTATCACCTGGACACCTGCCCAGTGCAGGCGCAGAGCGTTCTTCGCGGTGCCGCCTCCGCCCAGGCATACGACGCAGTCGATTCCCCATTTCGCGAGATTGTCCCGGATCACGCCGGTCATGTCCTTCGTCTCACCGTTGATCACCATGCGATGAGGCTTATCGCGGCTGGTGCCGAGAATCGTGCCGCCGATGGTGAGAATGCCGGAAAGTGCGGTGCGATCCAGATTGACCCGCCGGTTCTCCACCAAGCCACGAAATCCGTCCCGAAAACCAACAATCTCCCAACCGTAGTAGCCAAGCGCGGCCTTGCCGACGCCGCGAATGGCCGCGTTCAGGCCGGGGCTGTCGCCGCCAGCTGTAAGAATGCCGATCCGCTTGATTTTTGCAGCCATGGGAACCAACTATCGGGCCAGGGTAACGATTTGTCGAATCGCACTGCTGCCGCCTCGGGCCAGTTATCGCCGAAGACGAACCTTTACGGTGAGTCGAATACCCGGCCCCTGCGCCCTTTGCATTTGATCCCTACAGCGCCGGCGCCGACTTCTCATCCGTGCAGCCCAGTTCCTTGCCCTCACTGGCTATATCGGCGGCCGACGCGGCGGAGGTGAGCGCAAAAGTGCGCCGCAGATGCGTCAGCTCCGGAAAATCGTAGCGCCTGCACAGATTCATCTCCCACACGTCGCCGCTGTGCCGGTTCACCGCGTAGCGGCGCAGCGTTTCGTCGGGGCCAGGGCTGGTGCTTTCGCGGATCACAATGAAGCTGACAAACCCGGGGATAAAATCGCGGCTCAGGTCCATGCTGTTCAGCTCAATGTGCGTGTCGCTCAGATTGATCTGCTCGTGCCTCGCCACCAGCACCACCATCTGCCGCGCCTGATGCGCCGTGAGCCGATGCGTGGGCGAAGCGGTCTGCGCGAGGGCGCATGCGAAGGCGATCGGCAGCAGCAGGGCTGCAAGCGCGGGGGAACGCATGTCTCCAGTGTGCAGGCTGCGGCGCGGATGAGCAACCCGCGCCCCGCGTTCAGATTTCAACAGGACCGGGGTTATTAGAATCGACCCATGCCCACATCGCTCGGTTTCAGCCCGGAAGCGCTGCGCTTCCTGCGCGGCCTGAAGCGCAACAACCACCGCGAATGGTTCGAGGCGCGCCGTGAGATCTACGAGCGCGCATTGAAGCAGCCCATGATCGCGCTGGTGGATCGCATCACCCTGGGCATGGCCGACTACGCGCCGGCGCACCTGCGGCCCGCGTCGAAGTGCATCTTCCGCATCTATCGCGACACTCGCTTTTCCTCCGATAAATCGCCGTACAAAACCCACCTCGGCGCGTGGTGGGCGCGCAACGGCCTCGAGAAGACCTCCGGCGGCGGCTACTACATCCACATCGGCGCCGGCGAGTTCGTGATCGCGGCTGGAGCCTACATGCCGGAGAAGGAGCAAACGCTGGCCATCCGGCGTCATTTACAGGAGAACTATGCGGAGTTCCGGCGCATCATCGAAGACCGCAGGCTGCTGCGCCTTTTCTCCGTGCACGACCCGATGGCGCTGGCGCGGCCCCCCAAAGGCTTCTGCGCGGAGCATCCCGCCATCGAGTGGATCAAATGGCGGCAGTGGGGCGTAACCGCGCACCTGCCCGCCGAAGAGGCGCTGAACCCAAGGCTCGTCTCCGAGATCGAGAAGCGTTTTCGTCTCGCTGCGCCGCTCGTCGAATTTCTGAACGCGCCGCTCGCGCAGCCCGAGCGCCCGCGCCGGGTATTGATTAGTGCATTGCCTCGCAAATAAGCGGCTTTACTGCGGAGGCCAACAGGTCTACACTTCCGGCCAGCAAAGGGCTCGACACGGCACGGTGCCGAATCGCCCGGAGCGCTGGCGGCGCGGCTTTCCGGCCCTCCGAACCCCGAAAAAACGGCAAAATCAACCGTTTTCCAGAGAAAAACCTGGAAAAACCGCAAAAATCCTGTGGAAACCGGGGTTTTGCCATTGACAAACGCTGCCGAAAGCCGCAGGGTTAATGGCGGCAGGTTCTTCCGGACCCGCGTCATTACTGGCTTCGGCGCATGTCGGGGCACAGGATCACCGGAGGTTCCCGAGCAGTAACGTGAATCAGGCAACATAAAGGAGGAAGACTCAATGGCAGCAACTCTGACGAAAACCGCTCTGGTCCGGCAACTGGCCGAGAAGCTGGAGCTCACGAACAAGCAGTCCGCAGCGTTCCTTGACCTGCTGGCGGAGACCGCGATCAAAGAGACGAAGAAGAATGGCGTTTTCGTTATCCCCGGTCTCGGCCGCCTGGTGAAGGCCGAGCGCAAAGCCCGCATGGGCCGCAATCCGCAGACCGGCGAACAGATCAAGATCAAGGCGAAGACGGTCGTGAAGTTCCGTGTCGCGAAGTCGGCCAAGGACTCGATCGCACCCCCGAAGAAGTAGTTCCCGGGTTCATCCGAACCGTTTTATCCCAACAGTTTCAGGCAAACAAAAGAAGCGGACTTCGGTCCGCTTCTTTTGTTCGCACGCTTCATTCATTACTATCGTGCGGCGCGCTTTGTAATCTTTTTGTAGCCCCTCCGAGCATCGCCTGCCGGCGGGCGCACACTGTGCAGGAAGGCGCACTGCGAACGGAAATCTCTCCTTCCCCGCCGGGCGCGCGTGCGACTTGGTGGAGACGATTCCTTGAACGCGCTGCTTGTTTATCCTCGCTTTCCCGATACCTACTGGAGTTTTCGCTTTGCGCTGTCCTTTCAGGGCAAGCGGGCTGCGCAGCCTCCGCTGGGGCTGATGACGGTTGCCTCGCTGATGCCGGAATCCTGGAACAAGCGGCTCGTGGATACCAATGTGCAGCGACTCCGCGATCGCGACATCGCCTGGGCCGATGTCGTTTTCATCGGCGGCATGCATGTGCAGTCCCAGGACCTGCTCGCCATTGTGCGCCGCTGCCGCGCTCTCGGCCGCCGCACCGTGGTGGGCGGGCCCATTGCCAGCAGCCTGCCCGCGTCCGAGCTGGAAGCCGACCACATCGTCATCGGAGAAGCCGAGGATCTGATTGCCGCGCTCGCTCGCGATCTCGAAGTGGGCCAGGCCCGCGCGATCTACGAAGCCGGCGAGCGGCCTGCGATGGAGCACAGCCCGCTGCCCATGCTCGGCCTCATCCGCATGAATCGCTACAGCACCATGACCGTCCAGTATTCTCGCGGCTGCCCTTTCAACTGCGAATTCTGCGACATCATTGAGATCTACGGCCGCCGCCCGCGCACCAAGACGGTGAATCAGACCCTCGCCGAATTCGACCAGCTCTACGCCGCCGGCTGGCGCGGACCGGTGTTCATCGTGGACGACAACTTCATCGGCAATAAGGCGCGCGTGCGCGAACTGCTCACGGCGCTGACGGATTGGCAGAAGGCGCACGGTTATCCGTTCCGGCTGATCACCGAAGCCTCGCTCAATCTCGCCGACGACGGCGCCCTGCTGCGCTCCATGCAGGATGCCGGATTCGGATCTGTCTTTCTCGGCATCGAGACGCCGGATGAATCGAGTCTCGCGGCGGCGCACAAACTCCAGAACACGCGGCGCGACCTGATCGCCAGCATCCGCCTCATCCAGCAACACGGCATTGAGGTGATGGGTGGATTCATTCTCGGCTTCGACACCGATCGCGAGGATGTCTTCGATCGTCTTGTGGAATTCATCGAGAAGAGCGAGATTCCCCTTGCCATGGTGGGCCTGCTGCAGGCCATGCCGGGCACGCAGCTCTTCCGCCGGCTGTCCGGCGAGGGCCGCATTCTCCATGCAGGAGGCGGCAACAACACGGGCTGCGAATTGAATTTTCAGCCGCGCATGAGCCCCCATCGTCTGGTCAACGGTTACCGTTCGGTCCTGCAGCGGATCTACAATCGCCCCGCATATTACGCACGCGTCCGCGCCTGCCTCAACCGGTGCCAGCCAAAATACCGGTCGCACCTGACGCTGGGTAATCTGCGCGCGCTGTTGTTATCGATGCTGCGGCTGGGCATCCTCGGCGACGCCCGGTTCTGCTACTGGAAGTTTGTTCTCTCCTCGGCGACTCGCCACCGGCGCTCCTTCGGAGCCGCGATGACGCTGGCCGTGATGGGCTATCACTTCCAGAGGATGACCGAGCGCATTGTGGATGGAGAAATCTGACGGCAGAGAAACCCGCCGGGATTGCGTCCCCCGGCGGCAATATCCGCTCAGGCCGCGGGGGTGAGCAGCGGCTCAATGGTTGGCAACGGAGCAATCTCGGGCAGTTCCGCGTGGCTGCCGCGCCCCGCCGCGATCTCGGCGAATACCAGGTTGGCCGTATCTTCCGTGCGCGTGGACCCAACGTGGAGAACCCGCACCGCCCGCATTACAATAGTCGCCAGAAGAAAACGGTTTTCAACCCGAAGGCCCGCGGAGTAAACCAGATCCGATCGCATCTCTATCCTCTTTTCCCGGTTGTGGCGCGTGTGCTGCAAAAGCCGAGGCTCGACCAGGAACCGAGTCAGTCCACCTGGTGAAAGTCTTCGCATCCGATGCGCCGGGGGTGGGCGCGGTGCGAAGCTATCGAGGACGAGGCCAGAAACTACGGAGAAGCGCGGAATGCACGCTCTCCACCCTCAGTATACGCCGGTTCGATCTCTTCTCCTGAACGCATTAGTAACCAGTCGTAGTCGCTTTTCTGCCTTCGCCATCGTCCTGTACCATGACGCTTGTGGCGCTGCTCTCCGTCTCGAATCTCAGCATCGCCTTTGGCGCTGCGCCCGCCGTGCGCGGACTCTCGCTCTCGATCGGCGAGGACGAATCCCTGGGACTCGTCGGCGAATCGGGCTCCGGCAAATCCGTCACCGCGCTTGCCATCCATGGGCTGCTCGACGAGGCCGCAACCGTCACGGGCCGCATCGACTACGACGGTCGCGATCTGCTGACGCTCGCTCCCGAGTCCCTCCGCCGCCTGCGCGGGCGCGAGATCGCCATGATCTTTCAGGAGCCGATGACTGCGCTGAACCCCGTCATGCCCATCGGCGAGCAGATTGCCGAGTCGGTGCGCGTACACCAGCGCGGCCTGGCCCGGCGCGAAGTGAGCGCGCGCGTGCTTGACGCCATGCGCGCCGTTGCCCTGCCCGATCCCGAGCGCCGTTACGGCGACTACCCCCACCAGTTCTCCGGCGGCCAGCGGCAGCGGATCCTCATCGCCATGGCGATCGTGAACCGGCCGCGGCTGCTCATTGCCGACGAGCCGACCACCGCCCTCGACGTCACCGTGCAGGCGCAGATCCTCGACCTGCTCCGCACTCTGCGTGAGCGTTTCGGCCTCGCCATGCTGTTCATCTCGCACGACCTGGCTGTCGTGGCCCAGGTGGCCGATCGCGTGGCCGTGATGCGCCATGGCCTGCTGCTCGAAGAGGCGCCCAGCGCGGCCCTGTTTCGCCAGCCTCTCCATCCCTACACGCGCAGCCTGCTCGGGGCGGTGCCGACCATGGAGACTCGCCTCGACCAGCCCCTCACCGTCCTCGGTCCCGCAGAATCGCCGCAATCCTCTGCCGATCCCGCCCAAGTCCCCCTGCGCGAGTTCGAGCCCGGGCACTGGGCGCGCGTGCCCCCATCTGTAACCGTGGATGATCGTGGGAGAGACGGAGTGAATCCAATCCTGATATAGATTGGAGTTCGGCCCCGTTGCCATGCGCGCCCTGATCGTTTCCGACATCCACGCCAACCTCGAAGCCCTGGAGGCTGTTCTGGCCGCTTCTCCCGCGTACGACGTGGTGTGGAACCTCGGCGACCTGGTGGGCTACGGCGCCAATCCCAATGAGGTCATTGACGCGTCGCGGCGGCTGGGGACGGTCTTCGTCCGGGGCAACCACGACCGCGCCTGCTGCGGGCTGGGCGGCCTCGAAGAATTCAATCCGGTGGCGCAGCGCGCCGCCCGCTGGACTGAGTTCGTGCTGACCGACGAGCATCGCAACTGGCTGCGTCGCCTCGCCCCGGGGCCCATCCACCCTGACGGCCCGCAGGTGAGCTGCGTGCATGGCTCGCCCGGCGACGAGGACGAGTACATCGTGACCGTGCGCGACGCCTGGCCCACCCTGCACGACGCCGGAACGCGGCTGACCTTCTTCGGCCACACTCACATCCAGTGCGCCTTTGCCGCCAACGACGAGGATTGGTTCCGTTTGGCGCCAGAGTATCGCTCAAACCACGACACCGAGGAGTTCGAGCTGCCGCTGCGCGACGGCGCGCGCTACCTCATTAATCCTGGTTCCGTGGGGCAGCCGCGCGACGGCGACTGGCGTGCGGCCTTCGCTCTCTTCGACGACGCGCAGAATCTGGTGACCTGGTATCGCGTGCCCTACGACATTCGCGAAGCGCAGGAGCGCATCGTGGC
>Ga0335074_10014648_pt1 | contig 10997 bp, 10 predicted proteins | sample Lox_Sample_23_FD_206715 | JGI IMG/M metagenome (GOLD analysis project Ga0335074, IMG submission 206715) | Soil microbial communities from Loxahatchee National Wildlife Refuge, Florida, United States - Lox_Sample_2.3 | ecosystem: Environmental > Terrestrial > Soil > Wetlands | place: USA... | reverse complement strand
CGGCCCTAAGGAGGCGGGGGGTGCTCATGCGCCGATCCTGGTTGGCAAGGCGCCCTCTGTCAAGTCTGCCAAGCAAGTCGCGGCGCTTTTCTGGGCGGGCCGTCACCGGCCGCGCAGCGGTGCCAGGTCGACGTTGCGGTGCATGGGTGAGCTGAACAGCTCCCCGAGCACGACGCAGGCCGCGCCTCTGGCCCAGGCGACGTCGTCTGCCGATTCGACGAAAAAGTCGATATTGCGGTCGATGCCGGCGAAGCAGTGTTCCCGCATGGTCGCGATCGCCGCTTCGACCCGCAGCGGGCCAGCCTGCGTGCCCTCGCCGGTGATGATGACCAAGCGCGGGTTGATCAGGTTGACGAGCGTTGCAATGCCCAAGCCGAGCATGCGGCCGGCTCGGTCGATCGCGTGCCACGCCACGAGGTCGCCGGCTTCGGCTGCCAGGCGCACCGCGCCGATGGTCAGCCGCTCCGGGGCCGTACCCGAGAGCGAGCTCACCTCCCCCGCCGCAATGGCCTCGAGCACGTACGTCTTCACCGCCGCGTCCGAACTAACGGCTTCCAGGCAGCCCTTGCGCCCGCAGCGACAGGGCAGGCTCTCGCCTGCAATCGGCATGTGCCCGATCTCACCGGCGGCACCGTCGGCGCCGCGATAGACGCTGCCCCCAACCACGACCCCGGCACCAACTCCCTCACCCACCGTGAGCACGACGAAGTCGTCCACACCGTGGCCCCGGCCGAACCACTGCTCGGCCACCGTGAGCGCATTGACGTCGTTGTCCACTAGGACAGGGCGGTCGAGGCGCTTGGAAATTGGCCCGGCGACCGGTACGTCGTGCCAGTCAAAGGTCGGAGAGTAGCGGCAGATGCCCGTTTCGGCGTCAACCAGGCCGGGCAGGCCGATGCCTACACCGACTACCTTGTCGATGCCGACACCGGCACGCGCCGCGGACTCTTCGATGGCCTGGCAGATCCTGTCCAGGACCGAGGAGGGGTCGTCGCCGGCATGGGCGCTGAGCGTGCTGTCCCCGCTCACCGGGGCCCAGTCGAGCTCGACCATCTCCGAATAGAGCACCTCGGCCCGGATGTCGGTCACGGCAACCAGGGCCCCGGTCGACATGAGCTTGAGGCCCACTGCATAGTTGCGCTCGTCGTTTATGCGCAGGACGAGTGGCGGGCGGCCGCCCCGGGACTTGCCCTGGCCCACCTCGTTGACCAGGCCGGAGGCGATCAGCTCCGCCACGATCGCAGACACCGTAGCCGGGCTGAGGCCCGTGCTGCGCACGACGTCGGCACGTGACACCGCTCCCGTGCGCAGCACGTTGAACACCAGGTTGCGGTTCATCTCCGCCATCAGGCGCCGGTCACCGCGACGTATGCCGTGCGTGGAGAGCTGCCCGTCTCTAGCCAACGACCCCGGTCACCTCCCCCGCGCCCGTTCGCGCAATTTCCGAACTACTTCCGACGCTATCCAAACTAAGACCCTTTGGGCGCTCTGTCAATCACTGTGAGTGAATACGAAAGCGGCGAAAGTGGTGCATCGGGGTTCGTCGGTACGGCCTAGGTGCCCTCGCGACCGGGCCTAGGGCTCGGTGTCACCCGGGTGGCGGTGGGGCAGCGCGGACGCCGGGATCTGGCCCAACCGGCCGGCCTGGTAGTCCTCGAGGGCCTGCACTATCTCTTGGCGTGTGTTCATGACGAAAGGTCCGTAGTGCACCACGGGCTCGCCGATCGGCCGCCCGCCGAGCAGCAGGAGCTCGGCTTGGCTGCCGGGGGCTTCCTGCTCGGCCGCGCCGGCGAACCGCAGGTAGTCACCGGGCCCGAACACGACTAGCTGCCCGCTGTGCACGGGACGGCGCGGGCCCCCGACCTCGGCCCGGCCGGAGAGCACGTAGAGCAACGCGTTGAACTCAGGCCGCCACGGCAGCAGCACGGCCGCGCCCGGGGCGACGCTGGCGTGCACGAAGGTGATCGGCGTGAACGTCGCCCCGGGGCCTTCGTGACCCGCCAGGTCGCCGGCGATGAGCCGCAGCAGCGCCCCCCCGTCCGCAGTGGTGAGCAAAGCCGCCTCCCGCCCGCGGATGTCTTGGTAACGCGGCGGCGCCCACTTGTTGGCCTTGGGCAGGTTGACCCAAAGCTGGATGCCGTGGAACAAGCCACCGGTCACTACCAGCGCTTCGGGCGGCGCTTCTATGTGAAGTATGCCGGCTCCCGCCGTCATCCACTGCGTGTCACCGTCGGTGATCCGCCCGCCGCCGCCGTTTGAGTCCTGGTGCTCCATGATGCCGTCGATCATGTAGGTCACGGTCTCGAAGCCCCGATGAGGGTGCCACGGGGTCCCTTTGGGCTCGCCCGGGGCGTAGTCGACCTCCCCCATCTGGTCCATGTGGACGAACGGGTCAAGGTCTGCCAGGGCCACACCGGCGAAGGCCCGCCGCACCGGGAAACCCTCGCCCTCAACCCCATGGGGCGCCGTCGTCACCGACCGGACCGGTCGCTCCGGCTCGGCCTCCGCCGGCCCCAGCACCCGGGGCAATACCAAAAGATCCTGCACTGTGATCGCGGGCATCGCTGCCTCCTGCCTGTTTGCCCACGGGCTAACCGCCCGGGCGCGTGGGTTAGAACGTCGCGGCCCGGGTTGCTATTCCGGTCTACGGCGCCCGCGCGGGGCCCGCACTAGCAGCGCCTTGTGAACGACCCCGACGTTCAGCGCCCGGCCCGGCACCAGGCTGTCGCCATCCACTTGGCGTTCCAGTTCGGTCTCGCAGGTCACTTCCACGTGATGAGCCTGGAAGTGCTCAACGGCGGGCCTGCCCGAAAGGCGCGCGGTCATGGCCCGGCGCGCCAGCGTGGCCCATCCCAAGACGTTGCGCGGCGCCACTACGCCGACATCCACGAGCCCGTCGTCGAGCCGGGCGCCAGGCATCAGCACGAAGTGGCCCGGGAGGAGCCCGACGTTGCCGACGACAACACCCTGGGCATCGCAGGTCAGCTCGGCTCCCCCGTCGACCTGGAGAGTCATCCGGTAGGCGGGGCGCGCGAGCTGAGGCACGCACGCCACGGCGTAACCGAGCCAACCCATGTGCTGCTTGAGCCAGGGGGACGCGGCGCGCACGATTGCCGCGTCCACTCCGATGCCCGCCATGGCCACAAAGACCTCGTCCCCGGCAACCGCCAGGTCCACCTTGCGCTCGTCCGAACCGAAACCTGTCCGCAGCGCCGCCTCGAGCGCATTGGGTAGCCCCAAGGCGGCGGCGAACAGGTTGGCCGCCCCCCTGGGCACGACCGCCAAAGCGACGTCCGTCCCCGCCAGGTGGTGGGCGCAGGCACGTACTGTCCCGTCGCCGCCGACGGCCACGACGAGCCGCTCCTCACCAGACGCGACGTAGTCGGACAGCTGCCGGTCGAGCAGTTGAGAGTGCTGACCGGGGACGGCCAACAAGAACTCGGCCTGCCACCCATGCCTGGCGGCCGCCTGTTCGCAATAGCCGTGAAGGTGCCGGGCGTGCCCTGTGGCGGACTGGTTGACCACAAACAGCGCCCGTCTCATCCGAGCAGTGGCGCTGGTGGCGGCGCCGCGGGGACGCAACCGGCAGGGAGGGCTGGGCTGTCGTCGGCCACCGCAGGACGAGTATGCCCCAGCGCGACCAAGGCCGGCCAACCCTCCGGCCAGCCCGTAGGCGCCCGATGACGCTTCCGGGCGCCCGCGCACCGGCGGTACGTTGGCCAGGTGGACCAGGAGCAACGGGCGGGAACTGTCGGGGCTGGCAGGGCCAGGGTGCGGCCCGCGACCGCGACCACGGTGCCGACGGCGAGCCCCGCTCCGGCGCGCAGACGGACCGCGGACTACTGGCGGCACGATCCCCGCCTCGAGCCGCCGACGGCGAAGGACAAGCGCCGCTTGTGGGCCTGGGTCGGGTTCTTGGGTTTCACGCCGGTCTGCCTGGGTGGGGTGCTCTGGGCGGCTTTCCACCTGAACGGCGGTTACCCGACCGTGCCGGCCCCCGTCCCACCCGGTTGGCAGGCGGTACCCGGCATCTATGCGAGCTTCTCGGCCCCGAGGGACTGGTCGCTGCAGCAGTTCATGAGTGACTCTGCAGGTGACATCTACTACTCGGGCCCCGGGGGCGGTGTCGGCGAGTCGGTAACCGCGGCATCCGCGCCACCATCTCCCCGGCACATCCCGGCGATCGTGACCACTTTCCTGGTCAACCCGTACAAGCTGGCCACGCGTCAGCCGTACCAGCTGCACAATGCCACCGCCGCGTGGCGGTACACGTTCGACTTAGCCGGGGGCAAGACGGGGGTTGCCATCCTCGCCTGGGTGGCGAGCACCCGGTCGGTCGTGTGGCTCGTGGCCACCCCGCGTTCGGCCACCACCGACAGGATCCTCGCGACGCTCACTCTCGCCTCCTGAGCCACCCGCACGGTACCCCGCTCCCAAACAGCCCTGGCCGCAAGGCTGCTGCGCCGGCCCCGGGCGCCGGCGCGTGCCGGCCAAAAACCCGGTAGCCTCCCCAGCAAAACACGCACCGGGCACACCGAGGGGAGGGCGCCACGTTGGCTGACCAAGTAGCTGATTACGAGGTCACCAGCACCGTTGTCGATGACGGGGTGCTCCCGTGCCTGCGCGCCCGCCCTCCCGCACGGCTCGGTGCGGACGGTTTGCCAGTGGCGATCTGGGTGCTCGGCCCCCTGGCTCGCACGCCCTGGGCCGTCGCCCGCTCCCGGCTCGAGCCTGTCGCCAGTGTCCGTTCCCAGTACCTGCCCGGGTGGTTGGAGGCCGGTGTCGGAGAATGGGCGCACCGCCCCGTGGTGTGGGTAAGCGCGGCGACCGCGGTCATGGCGACGCTGGCCGGCCCTCCGGCCATGCCGCTCGCGCAGCGCCTGCACGCCTTGGCCGACGCCGCCCGTGGCGCGCACGCCTTGCACGAGGCGGGCCAGCTTCATGGCGCTATCTGCCCCCAAGCGGTGGCCGTGGTTGCGGGGCCCGGGACGACGGGGACAGCCTCGTTCGGGTTGTCGGGCAGCGGGCCTGTGGCCGTCCTTGCCCCTCCGTCCCTGGCCAACGGGAACAAGCCACTCGTCCAGATCGGTTACCCGCCGCTCGGCTTCGTGGACCCGCAGCTGCTGCGGGGCGAAGGAGGTCGTTGGTCGGACATATGGGCACTCGGCGCCACCGTTCGCTACTGCGTCGCCTCGGTCCCGCCGTACCCTGGCATCGAGGAGCTCCCGGTGGTGAGGGCGCTGGCTCAGCTGCTCGCCGCGCCGAGGCCGGCCCCGGTCGACCTTCCGGGCCCTGTCGCTGCCCTGGTGGACCGCTGCCTCGCCATCGATCCCGAAAGCCGTCCGGCCACAGCTGACGAGGTGGCGCTCGCCTTGGACGACGCTGCGGCCAGATTATGAAGCAAACGTTCGCATTCCCCGCCTCTGGGCGGCCCTCTGGAAGGTAGCCGATGCCCGACAAATTAGAGGTCCTCTCGGGCCCGGGCCTGGTAGCCCGCTACGGAGAAGTTGCAGTCTGGGCCGGCCCGCAGTGCTCGCCCAACCTTCAGTCCCACCTGGTGTCGGAAGCACAGCGCGCGGCCCGCGCCGGCAACGCCGGCGACGAGCTGGCCAACTCGCTCATTTCCGTCCTGCAGCGGGGCGACCCCGAGCCTCAAGCGCCCTTCGCCGTCGTCGGGCCGGGGGCGAGCGGGCTCACGGTGTTCTTGCACGGGCCCGTACAGGCCTGGGACAGCGGGCGATGGTTGGCCCCGCAGCCAGTACCGGGGTGGCTGGCGACGAGCATCGCCCGGCCATGGCCGCTGATAGTGCTGCCCTATGGAGCGCCCCCGCCCCCCCAAAGCCAGCCTGGCAACCCCTTCGACCTGCTCACGGGCACGGTACCCGGCACCGGGTTCGTAATGCTGCGAGCGCAGGCGGCTGCCCCGGGTGGCCCGGCTGCGCAGGCCGGAGCGGGAGCACGTTTTGCAGGCGGGTTCACCCCGGCGCCGGGCAACGCCGGCGCAGGGACCGGGGCGGAAAGCCAGGCGGCGGTCGGAGGCGCGGGCGGTGGCTCCGGCGCAAACCGGTTACCCGCCGCGAACTGGGCGCCCGTCGGTGCGGGCGGCGGCGGTCCGGAACAGGGCACGGGTACAGGCCACAATGCCGGCCCCGCGATGAGTGCCGGCCCCGCCATGAGTGCCGGCCCCGCGATGAGTGCCGGCCCCGCGATGAGTGCCGGCCCCGCCATGAGTGCCGGCCCCGCCTTCGCTGCCGGCTCAACCAGTGGGGCGAGCTTCCCGGGCGTTGCGAGCTTCCCGGGCGCTGTGAGTGCCCCGGCCGCAGCGAGCACAGGTGGCGACATCGCAACGGCAGCCGCGGGCGCCGCGGCCAAGCCCTCAACCGTGGCCCCGCCTGGGCCCGGCGGAGCGATCGACCTGCGCTTGTTAGTACCCCGCTACGCTCCTCCGTTGCCGCTGGCTTCGGCCGGGCGCGGGCCCCGGCCCGACCGGCCAGAGATCGTTGGAGTGATTTGCAGCCGCGGCCACCTCAATCACCCGCGCTCGACCACATGTGCACGTTGCGGCAACTCTTTCCCCGTGGGTACCGCGCCCGGCAGTGGGCCGCGGCCGCCGGTCGGCCTCCTCCTGGCTGACGACGGCTCGATCTGGTCGCTCAATGGTGCCTGCTTGATCGGCAGTGACCCATCTCCGGGGAGCGAGACTCAAAGTGGCATCGCCCAGGCCATCCAGATGAGGGCCGGAGCCAACCACACCATGGCGCCTGTGCAGGCCGAAATCCAGGTGAGGGCGTGGGATGCCTACCTGGTAGACCGAGGCGCCGACGGCGGGACCTGCATCCAAGGCCCAGCTGTCGAGGGCTGGTCGCAGCTGTCGCGCAACGAACAGCGCGAGCTCACCAGCGGTTCACACCTCTCTTGCGGGGGCCGGGTGCTGACTTACCTGTCGGCGTGGCCGTCGTCGTGAGCCAAGCGCCGAGCCTCGAGGCGCTAACGCAGGCGCCCCCGGTACTTCGGGCACAGCAGGCTCGCAGCAGCCGATATGACGACCCCCAGGTCGCCGGGGGGCAGGGCGACGTTGCCCTCCACAAGGGGTATCCGGTCACCGACCTCTTGCACTGAGGCACCCGCCTCGAGGTCTTGGCAGATCGCTTCCCCGAGGCTGATGAGCTGGGCTGCGGTCCTGTAGCTGGAGATGTCGGAGGCCTGGCTGTAGACCGAGTTGAGGAACCCCTGTTCGGCTTGGTGGGAAGGGTTTGCGGTCGCGCCACACCCGGCTAGCTGGGCGAGCAACAGGCCGAGCCCAGCCACGACAAGCGCCGGGCGCCACCCCACACGCGCATCATAGGGCCCGCGCGGAGCGCGTCAGGTCCCGGCCGAGGCAGTAATATGCGCCCGACCATCAGGATTGGCGAGACAGCTGGTCCATTTCGATTTCCTGCGGAGGCCAGCGGGCTTGCCAGTCACAACCATGTACGAACGGCTGGGAGGTATGCCGTTCTTCGAGGCTCTCACCGACGAGTTCTACCGCCGGGTCGCCCAGGACGAGATCCTTAGGCCGCTGTACCCAGAGGACCTTGCGCCGGCTCGGCTTCACCTCCAGTTGTTCCTGGCTCAGTTCTGGGGCGGCCCCCGGTTGTACGACGAGCAGCGCGGCAACCCTCACCTGCGCGTCCGCCACCTCGCGTTCAGGATCGGCCCTGCTGAACGCGACCGCTGGCTCGAGCTCATGGGCGCGGCTCTGGAGGCCTCGCATGCCCGGGCGATGGACAAAGCTCAGCTGCTTTCCTACTTCGAGAGCGTCGCCAGCCATCTCGTCAACTGTTAGCCGCAGTCGCGTCTACGCTCAGGTTGGGGCGACACGATTGCGTCTAGCCTGAGAAAGGAGCCAGCGTGCACGTCAAGTTCGACCACACTGAGGCCGGCGTGGTGTGCCAGGTTATGGGCAACCTGGAGAACCTCACGGTAGGTGACTTCCGCGAGGACCTTGCCCAGCTCCCGCCCGAAGCCAGAGTGATCTTCGACCTATCAGCGGTGCCTTTCGTCGATTCTTCCGGCCTTGGCGCGCTGATCGGCGCGATACGCCGCATACGCGAGCACGGCGGCGACGCCGTCGTGTGCTCGGTACGGCCGTCTGTCGGCCGAGTCCTCGAGCTCGTAGGCCTCAACCGCATCGTCACCGTCGTAAGCAACCTGCGCGATGCGCAGGCGCATTTCTTACCGGCGGCCTGATCGCGGCGCCCGGACAGACGGCTCTGCGCGAGCCGGCCCGGGACGGCTCTGTGAGGCAAGCGAGCACGCGACGACCCCCGTTCGCCGCTGACGTCACTTCGAGGGTGCGCGCCCGCGACGGCGTATCGCCGGTCCCCCACCCGGCCGGCTCGCCTCCGCGACCATCTGCGCGGCGCTGACGAAGGCTACGTGGGTGAACGCCTGGGGAAAATTGCCCACCAGGCGTTGGGACTTCGTGTCGAGCTCCTCTGAGAACAGGCCGATGTCGTTCGCCACTCCAGCGACACGGGCCAGCAGCTCCCGCGCTTCGTCCACCCGCCCGGCCAGAGCCAAGCAGGACACGAGCCACAAAGTGCATGGCAAGAACGTCCCTTCGTCACCCGCCAGGCCGTCCACTCCCGATTGGTTGCGGTAGCGCATGACGAAGCCGTGGCTCACGAGCTCTTTCTGGACCGCCGCCACAGTCCCGACGATCCTCGGGTCGTCGATGGGCAGGAAGCCCACCAGGGGTAACAGCAACAGGCTGGCATCGAGCTCTTCAGAACCGTAGGCCTGGGTGAAGCAACCCAACTTCTCGTTGAACCCCTGCCGGCAAACCTGCTCGTGGACCCTGTCGCGCACTTGCCGCCAAACCTCGACCGGGCCGTCGAGGTGCGCCTCGTCGACGGCCCTCACCGCACGGTCAAGCGCCACCCAAGCCATGACCCGGGAGTGGACGAGGTGCTGCGGCGGACCGCGCAGCTCCCAGATCCCCTGGTCGGGACGCTCCCAGTTGTCCACGACGAACGCGAGTACCGCCTTTTGCAGGTCCCAGATCGCGCCCGTCGTGGCTATGCCGTGCGACCGCGCGACGTCGACGGCCTCCATCAGCTCGCCGAAAACGTCCAGCTGGAACTGCAAGGAGGCGGCGTTGCCCACTCTGACCGGACGCGATGACTCGTAGCCCGGCAACCAGTCCAGCTCGAGCTCGGGCAAGCGCCTCTCGCCGGCCACGCCGTACATGATCTGGAGCTGGCCGGGATTGCCGGCGGCCGCGCGCACCAGCCACCAGAGCCACGCCTCGGCTTCCTCGGCGTAACCAGCGAGGACCAAGCTGTCTATGGTGAGGGTGGCGTCCCGCACCCAGCAGTAGCGGTAGTCCCAGTTGCGCGAACCCCCGAGATCCTCGGGCAGCGACGTTGTCGGTGCCGCGACTATCCCGCCGGTCGGAGCGTAGGTGAGCGCCTTCAGGACCCGGAGCGACACCTGGACTTGTTTTTCCCACTCCCCGTGCACCTCCCTGAGGTTCCGGCCCCAGTCCCCCCAGTAGGAAAGGGTCTGGGCGATCGCTTCGTCCATGGCGAGGTCGCGCCCGCCCGGTTCGTAAGACGGTTCCCAGTGCAAGCGGAAGTCGAACGTCGCACCCTCGTGCACCTCGAACCGAGCGTGGTGGTACATGTGCTCGCCCACTAGCTCGACGGGGCTGCGCACCTCGATAGCGTCCGGTCCGGCTACTGCCCGGATGCCCTTGCCCGTGGGGACCACCCAGGGTATGAGCGAGCCGTACTCGAAGCGGATGACCAGGTCCGTCTCCATCTCGACCCGGCCAGCCAAACCCTCGACGCGCCGGTAGACCCGTGGCTGGTGGTGGCGGGGCGGCATGAAGTCGGTCACGCGGACCGAACCGTCGGGGGTGTCCCATTCCTGGACCAGCATGAGCGTGCCGTCCTGGTAAAAACGCCGGGTCGCTGCGCCACCACTTGCCGGTGCCAACAACCACCGCCCGTGCTCGGGAGCCCCGAGCAAGGCGGCGAAGCAGGCCGAGGAGTCAAAACGAGGTACGCAGAGCCAGTCGACCGAGCCGTCGCGGCCAATGAGCGCGGCGGTGTGCGTGTCGCCAACGAGGGCGTAGTCTTCGAGGCGCCGGCTCACCTGCGCCCCCGGCCGTCCTTCGCTTCTCCCCGGCTCAAACCGACAGGAAACGCCGTACGGCGAAGCCTGAACCGACGGCGCCGACAACGGCCCCCACGACGAGGATGAAGACCCCGGTCACCACGGCGGAGTGGGCGTCCACAACCAAAGGTGTCCCGGCAAAGAACGGGTTGCCCCCGGTGAAACTGGCGAGGGTGTTGCGGGTCAGGTAGACGACCCCAGAGGCGATGATCGCGCCTACTACGCCCTCCACCAACCCCTCGAGCATGAAAGGCACGCGAATGAACCAGTTGGTGGCACCAACCAGCTTCATCACCGCCACCTCCCGCCGGCGGGCGAATATGGCGAGCTGGATGGTGTTCACCACCAAGGCGATCGCCCCCAGCATGACCCCGGCGGCGACCGCGAGCACGACGTTACGCTGCGTGGCGAAATGCGCCAGCTCCTCCTTGATCGCCTGCCCGGGGTAGCCCACGTTGAGCACCCCGGGCTGAGTATTGAACTCGTCCGCCAGCTGGGCGACGTTCTGCGCCTTGGCCGGTACGCAGGAGAAGTCGGGAGGCATCTTCTTGGCGCTCATCACTTTGATCACGTCGGGCTGGCCAGCGAACATTTGCTTGAACTCGGCCCAGGCCTCGGCCTTGTCCACCCATGTGCACCGGGTCACCTGGCTCGGGACCATCGCCGTGATCTCCTGGCGGATGGCGGCGACCTCCTGGGTGGTCGCCGTCGGTTGCATGAACACGATGAACTGCACGCCGTTTTGGTACTGGATGGTCGCGGTCTTGACTGCTTGGCGCATGATGAGCACGCCGCCCATGGCCGTCAACGAAACAGCCATGGTCACGATCGCGGCA
>Ga0335074_10014647_pt1 | contig 10997 bp, 10 predicted proteins | sample Lox_Sample_23_FD_206715 | JGI IMG/M metagenome (GOLD analysis project Ga0335074, IMG submission 206715) | Soil microbial communities from Loxahatchee National Wildlife Refuge, Florida, United States - Lox_Sample_2.3 | ecosystem: Environmental > Terrestrial > Soil > Wetlands | place: USA... | reverse complement strand
TACGGGCTCACCTACCAGCAGCTGAAGGAGCGCCTGGGGTCATGAGGGCCTTCCTGATGTACCCGGACCGGAATGTCAACTTGCGCTACCTGCCACCTCACGAGGCAGACCTGGCCAAGGACCTAGAGCTGGATGTGCTGCTGCAGGCCATGGCCGACGGTGATCAGTTCTTGTACGCCGTGGCCAGGTGCGGCATTCATTCGTGCCTGGCCAGCCCGGCGGAGATCCTTTACCGGCAGCATGTCCTGGCCGACTGCATCGCCCGGCCCGGCGTGGTCCGCGACCTGTACCAGGTCGGCGTGGCGGCCGTCACCGGAGAGAAGAAGCTCTTCGGCTGGCTCTTTGTCCATAATTCGCCAGACAGCATCCTGCACCGTGCCAGGGAGGCGATGGAGCTTTTCGTCGGAGCGCTGCGCCGGCTGAGGGACATCGCCGATGCCCACGCCGCCAGTTTCCGCTCCGAGGGTTTCACGCGGTTCTTCTCCATGGTCGCCGCCGAGCTCCACGACGACTACTTCGCCGAGATGCAGGCTCACCTCAGCGAGCTGGCCTTCCGGAGCGGCATGCTGATCAGCGCGAAGCTGGGCAAAGGCAGCAAGGGAGTGGGTCATGTGCTGCGGCGGCAGCCCGAGCAGGGCTGGCGTGGCCGCATCAGCGGCAGGAACAGATCCGGCTACAGCTTCGTCGTCCCGCCCCAAGACGAGAACGGGCTCAGGGCGCTGGCCGACCTGGAAAGCCTGGGCCTCAACGACACCGCGAACGCGCTGGCGCAATCTGTTGATCACATCCGGAGCTTCTTCCAGGTGCTATGCGCAGAGCTGGGCTTCTACATCGGCTGCCTGAACCTGCGGGAGCGGATGACCGCGGCCGACGCCCCTATCTGCTTCCCTGTTCCGGCCAGCCCGGTCCCGGCAGGCACGCAGGTGTTTCGGGCCAGGGGACTATACGACCCCTGCCTGGCCCTGACCCTCGGCACCCGAGCCGTCGGCAACGACCTGGACGCGGACGGCAGGGAGCTAATCATGATCACCGGCGCGAACCAGGGCGGAAAGTCGACGTTCCTGCGCGGCCTCGGGCTGGCCCAGCTGATGATGCAGGCCGGGATGTTCGTCGCGGGCGAGGAGTTCACCGCCACCACCTGTACCGGGCTGTACACGCACTACAAGCGCGAAGAAGACGCCACGATGGAGAAGGGAAAGCTGGAGGAAGAACTCGCCAGGATGAGCGGCATCGCCGATCAGATCACGGCGGGGAGTCTGCTGCTGTGCAACGAGTCGTTCGCCTCCACCAACGAGCGGGAAGGCTCCGAGATCGCCCGCCAGGTCATCCGCGCGCTGACGGAGGCAGGCATCAAGATCGTCTTCGTCACCCACCTCTATGACCTGGCGGAGCGATGCCACGCGGAAAATGCGGGGACGGCGCTGTTCCTCCGCGCTGAGCGGCAGCCCGACGGCCGACGCACCTTCCGGGTGCTGGAGGGCACGCCGTTGCCTACCAGCTACGGCCAGGATCTCTACCAGCAGGTATTCGGTACCGCGTATGAAACATCGCCTGCCTGAGGAGGCTGGAGTGGACATAGAAGTTGTGGTCGAAATCCCGCGCGGATCGCGGAACAAGTACGAGATGGATCACGCCACCGGCCAGATTCGCCTGGACCGGATGCTGTTCACCTCGACCCGCTACCCGCTGGACTACGGATTCATCCCGGACACGCTGGCCGAGGACGGTGACCCGCTAGACGCGCTGGTCATGCTCGACGAGCCCACCTTCCCCGGCTGCCTGGTTCGGGCCCGGCCGATCGCAGTGTTCTGGATGACCGATGAGAACGGGCCTGACGCCAAGATCCTCACCGTGCCCGCGCAGGACCCGTGGTATGCCGCGGTCCAGGATCTCGGTGACGTGCCAGGGCACCTAGCGGCGGAAATCGGGCACTTCTTCGACATCTACAAGGAACTGGAACCGGGCAAGAGCACCGACGTCCGCGGCTGGCAGGACCGCGCCAGCGCCGAGCAGGTGATCGAGGCGGCATCCACCCGAGCCCGCGCCTCGGCGGCCGGATTCGACGAGGTGCGGACTTTTCGGGGTAGGCCGTCGGGCTCGGCGATCGGCGATGGCCGCTGCTGATGAGCTGCGCGCTACGGGTACCGCCGCCGCGGCTCTCTTCGAACCGTCGATGGGCGGCTGGATCGTACGGATCTTCCCTGGCGGGATCAGGCGGCACCCCAACCGACCGCAGCGCGGACCACGGTCCGGCCCTGGCACCGAGCTATGAACGGCGAGGCATGCCGCCGCTCCCGGAGCCGGCCAGGGCCGGATTCATGGTGGCGACCCAGCAGGGCAGCTGAGATGGCTGCCGCTGCGCCGAGCCGTAGCGTTCCTTGACGGCAGCGTCTTCCGCGGTTGCCCCGCACGCGAAACCGGACGCTCCCGTAGCCCGCAGCGGGACCGCAGAAGTGACGCCAGCGGCCCGCGCCATGTAGGGTGAATGTGATCACGCGATGAGGCTCGCGTACCGCCGGATCGGTTAAAGCCGCGGCTGATGGCCTCTAACTGCAAGGACGTTACGACGTCACGGAGGCGGGAGAGGTCGGCGTGATCCCTGAGCTTATTCAGGTTCTGCAGAGCCTAGTCGTCCTGACCTTCGCTCCCTTGTACGCGGGCGTACTAGCCCGCGCCGAGGCGATCGTGGCCTCCAAGCGCGGGCCGAGCGTGCTGCAGCCGTACCGGGACCTGGCCAAGCTGCTGCGTAAGGGTAGCGCGATCAGTGACCAGGCCTCTTGGGTGTTCCGTGGCGCGCCGTTCGTCGCCTTCGCCTGCTATCTAACCGTGTCGGTCATCGTCCCGGTGATCACTAACGAGCCGCTGCCGCTGGCCTTCCTCGCGGACCTGATCGGCGGCGCGTTCGTGCTCACGCTGGCTGGCTTCGTGATCTCGCTGGCCGGGCTGGACACCGCGAGTCCGGCCGGCGGACTCGGCGCGAGCCGGGCGAGCTGGATCGGCAGCATGGCCGAGCCCGCGCTGATCCTGGTGTTCTTCACGGTCGGCGCGGTGTCGGCGTCGGACAACCCGTACCTAATGAACCACGCCGTCGCGTCCTCACCGTACGTGGTTGTGCTGCCGACCCACCTACTCGGGCTGATCGCCTTCTTCATGATCGTGCTGGTGGAAAACGGCCGGATACCCATCGACACTCCTGGTGGCTCGACTGAGATCTCGATGATTGAAGAGAGCCGGGTGCTTGAGTACTCCGGCCGCGAGTATGCGCTGGTCAAATGGGGGAGCTGGATGAAGCTCTTCCTGCTGTCCGCGGTCTTCATGAACGTCTTCGTGATCCCCTGGGGCCTCGGCACCAGCACCAGCCTGCCCGGGGCCCTGCTGGCGATCCCCGTGTTGCTCGGCAAGCTCGCGCTGTGCGGGCTGGCCATCGTCGTCATCGACACGTCGTTCGCGAAGCTGCGCTTCTTCCGTATCGCCGAGTTCCTCGGCGCCGCGTTCATGCTCGCCCTGGTCGGCGTCGCCACCTCGTACGTGATCGGAGCGTGAGTCAGTGGAAAGCTTGTCTGCAACCAGCGTCGCGGGTGTCTTGCTGGACTTGTCCGGGGTGCTGATCCTCCTGCTGGCGTTCGCGTGCCTGGCCTCGAAACTGTTCAACCGCTACGTCGTTTACTACGGCGCCCAGTCGGTGGTGCTGTCCTTCGCTGCGGGAACCGCTGCCGTCACTTTCCACAGCGCCGAACTGTGGATCCTGGCCGCGCTCACCTTGGCCGTCAAGGGAGTCGCGATCCCGGTAGCGGCGCGCAGGCTGCTGGTCACCCGGCTGGCGCTAAAACGCGACGCCGCCATGTCTACGGGTCTGTCCACATCGCTGATCGCCGGCGGTGCGCTGACCGCGTTCGCCTACCTGGTGACCCGGCCGGCGCTGCTTCCACACGGCACCGTCGCGGCCGCCGTCGTCCCGCTATCAACCGCGGTGATCCTGCTCGGCGCCCTGTCCATGGTGGTACGGCGGCATACGGTGGCGCAGCTCATCGGCTGGCTCATCGTGGAGAACGGCGTTTTCCTTGGCGCGATCACCCTGGTGGCGACGTTCCCGTTCATCGTGGAGGCCGGGATCTTCCTGGACATTGTCGCGGGGGTGCTGATCATGGTGGTGTTCGTCTCCGGGCTCACCCGCCAGCTCGCGGAGGCCAGCGCCGTTGAGCTGAGGGAGCTGCGCGGATGACCGCCCTGGCCATCCTCATCGCCCTCAGCCCGCTGACTGGGTCCGCCGCAGCGCTCGCCGGCGCTCCGGCCCGGCTGTCCGGCGCCGTCCAGGCCGCCGGAGCCGCGGCCTCGCTCGGCTGCTCGCTCGCGCTGCTGGTGATACTGGACGGTCACGCGCCGCTGCTTGCCTGGGACGGGTTCCTCGACGTGGACTCGCTCGGCGGGTTCTTCCTGATGACCGTGGCCGGCGTAACGCTCCTCGCATCCCTCGGCTCGATTAGCTACATCGCGGCTCAGGAGGACAGCGGGGAACTAAGTCGCTTCCAGGTCCGGCTGTATTTCACGTTCTTCGGCCTGTTCGCCTCGCTCATGCTGGCGGCACTGGAAACCGGCAACCTCGGGCTGCTGTTCGTCCTGGTGGAGGCGAGCACGCTGGCCAGCGCGGCCCTGGTCGGCCTGGAAGGCCGGGCACGGTCGCTCGAGGCGGCGTGGAAGTACGTGATCATCAGCTCCCTGGGCGTCACGATCGCTCTGGCGGGCACGCTGTTCCTGTTCTACTCGGGCAGCGCCCTGCATCTCGGCTCGAACCTCGGGCTGACCTGGCCGTACCTGCTCGCGCACGCCACCGCGCTGGCGCCGCAGAGTCTGCGCCTGGCGTTCCTGCTGGCGGTGGTCGGCTACGGCACCAAGGTGGGGCTGGCGCCGATGCACACCTGGCTGCCCGACGCGCACGCCGAGGCACCCAGCCCAGCCAGCGCGATGCTGTCCGCCGCGCTGCTTAACGTCGGCATGTACGCGATCATCAGGTTCCTTGCCATCGCCCAGGCGCGGCTGGGCGACACCTACCCGCGGGCCGTGTTGCTGTCGTTCGGGTTCGCCTCGATTGTGGTAGGCGCGCTGTTCATGGTCAGGCGCGGCAACTTCAAGCGGCTGTTTGCCTACTCCTCCGTCGAGCAGATGGGCATCATCACGGTCGCGCTCGGCTTCGGCGGCACGCTCGGGCTGTACGGCGCGCTGCTGCAGATGCTGAACCACGCGCTGGCCAAAGCGGTGCTCTTCTTGTCCAGCGGCGACGTGGCACTGCGGTACAAGACCAGGGAGGCAGGACAGGTCACCGGGCTGCTGGCGGCGGTGCCCGTCACTGGCGCCGCGCTGCTGCTGGCCTCGTTCGCGGTTCTCGGGTCGCCGCCGTTCGGCCTATTCTTGTCCGAGCTGACCATCGTGCGAGCCGGGTTCGCCCACGGCAGCCCGGTGTTCCCGCTGCTCCTGCTGGCCCTGCTCGGCCTGGCGTTCGTGCCCTTCGCCAGGACCACGGCGGGGATGATAACCGGAAACGCGCCGCAGCTGGCCAGCCCGTACCGGGACCGGGCCGCCGTCGCGGTGACGGCTGCGCCGCTGATCCTCGGCCTGGCGGCTCTGCTGGTGCTCGGGCTGTGGATTCCGGCTGGCCTGGATACGGCCTTGCGGCATTCGATCGCGGTGATCGGATGACCTCCACCCACCTCCCCCTTCCCCCTTCACTGCCGCAGCCTGCCGGGGTCAGGGAGCGACTGGTCCGCCAGCTCACCGGCCTGGGCGGCCTGGAGGTCAGGGGTGGCGGCGCCACCGAGGGAGCGGTCACCATTCGCATGCTGGCCGAGACCCTGGAGGAAGCCACGCACGCCCTCGCGGGCACGCCCGGGACCCGCCTGGCTGACATGTTCGCCGACAACGACGGTGATGCAACGACCCTGCGCCTGGTCTGGGCGGATGAATCCGGGTACCTCCTCACGGAGACCGAGATCGAGGGTGATGACTACCCGCCGCTGTCCGATATCGCTCCCGCTGCATTTGTCGAGGAATGCGAGATCTACGAGCAGTTCGGCATCCGGCCGGCGACCGGCAAGCCGCTCAACCGGCTCATGTTGCCGCCGCACGCGGGACCGGACTTCCCTCGGCTCGGGCACCGGCCGGCGCAGCCGCTGGATGAGGCGCACGCCCCGCACACCGTGGGCGGGCAGGCGTTCGAGTTCCCCTTCGGGCCCGTCCGCCAGGTCGGTGTGGAGAGTCTGTACTACGGGCTGGTGACCAGCGGCGAGGAAGTCGTTGACCTGTACCTGTTCACCTGGCATAAGCACCGCGGCGTGGAACGGCGGCTGCGCGGCGCGAAACCGCGCGATGCCATCTTCCTCGCCGAGCGCGTTGAAGGCCTCAGCGCCGTCGCCGTCGGCTGGGCGTTCGCCGCCGCGGCAGAAGCTGCCCTCGGCATCGCGCCGCCACCGGAAGCGGCAAGGACCAGGGCAGTCGCGCTCGAACTGGAACGCCTGTACAACCACGCGGCCGCCACGGCAGCGTTGTGCCAGGCCACCGGCCTGACGGTGGGCCAGTCTGCCGCCGAGATCGCCCTGGAACGGCTGCTGCGGGTCAACGCGGCTGCCTTCGGTCACCGGTACCTGTTCGGCATCGTCGATACAGGCGGGGTCGGCCGTGCCCCCGACATCGGCGTGCTGCGCCGCGAGCTGCCCGGCGCCTACGGCGAGCTGCGGCGGGTCGCCGACGCGCTGCTGACCACGAATTCCTTCATCGACCGGCTGGAGGCCACCGGCATCCTGGCCGCCGAGCAGGCCCGCCGCCTCGGCCTGGTCGGCCCGGTGGCCCGAGCCGACGGTCTCGCCCTAGACGCGCGGCTGAATACCCATGGTCCGCAAGGCGAATCGGCCGCAGGCAGTCCGTACACCGGGCACCCGGTCAAGATCGTCACCGCCGACGGCGGCGACGTGTTCGCCCGATTCCAGGTGATGCTCGGCGAAACGGAAGAGTCGGTCCGGCTCATAGACGAGCTCCTCGACGCGGGAACCGCGGCGGGGTGCACTCCGCTTCCCCCGGGCGGCGGCCATGGCCTCGGCTGGACCGAGTCATCGCGGGGCGAGGTGCTGGTCTGGGTCGCCCTCGATGAGGACGGGCGGATAACCAGGGCTCGACTGCGCCCTGGGTCGGTACGCAACTGGCGTGGCTTTGACGACGCCTGCCGCTCGCAGAACGTGTTCACCGACATCCCGATCATCGAGGCCAGCTTCTGGCTGACTGTCGCCGGGATGGCCCGCTGAAGGAGGAGGTTAGGCGCGATGCCGTTGTGGTTCGCCAGGGGCCTGCGCCGCGGCGTGGTCACCACCCGCTACCCGGCCAGGCCGGATAGCTCGAGCGTCTTCCTGCCGACACCGCCCGCGTTCCGGCCCGGGCAGCTGACCCGCGAGACCGCCGACCGCATCGTAGCGGCGTGCCCGAACACCGCGCTGAGAAGGCAGGGCGACGAATTGGTCTTCGACGTCGGTGCCTGCACCACCTGCGGCAGGTGCGCCGCCGCCGCGCCACACGCGGTCACCTCAAGCGGCGAGTTCGAGCTCGCCTCCACCAGCCGATCAGCGCTGGTTAAGACAATCCCGATACGCGGAGGTCTGCGATGACCCCCGAGCAGGATGAGGCAGAAGCGGCCCGCCAGGTGCGGGAGAGGATCGCCGGGCAGTTCGGCCGCAGCCTGCATATCCGCACCCTCGACACCGGGTCGTGCGCGGTCTGCGAGCAGGAGATCCGGCTGCTCACCGCGCCGCACTACGACCTGCAACGGCTCGGATTCTTCTTCACCCCCGCCCCCAGGCACGCCGACCTGCTCCTGGTCACCGGGCCGATGGTGAGGGCCTTCGACGTGGCGGCGCGCAAGACCTACGAGGCGATGCCGGGGCCCAAGGTGGTCGTCGCGACCGGCGCCTGTGCGCTGGGCGGCGTGTATCGGCCGGATGCGTTCGTGCATGGCGAGGTGAGCGCGGTACTCCCGGTCGACGTGTGGATTCCGGGCTGCCCGCCTTCCCCGCTGGCCCTGCTGCAGGGACTCAGCGTGGCGGTGGGCCGCCTCACGGAGAAGATCACCGGTCTGACGTTCACCGCCGATAACGCGTCGTCCGGAGGTGCGGGGTGATCCCGCTGGACATCCTGTACGGCGCGGCCGGGGCCTGGCTCGCCGCCGCCGTAGCCGGGTTGCTAGGCGGGAGCTGGCGACCAGGGCTGCGAGCCTGCTGCGTCCTGTCCGGCCTGGGCGGGGCAGCGGCGGTCGCGGGCGGCGGCTGGTCGCTCGTCTCCGCAAACACGCCCGTCGTCACTCCCGGCGGCGCCGCCGCGACCATCGTCGGCGGCCCCGTTCAGCTGCAGGCCACCGGCCTGGCAGGCGTGTTCGTGGCCCTGCTCGGCGTCGTCGCGGTAGCGATCGCCTGGTACATGCCCCGCTACCATGACGTCGGTCGCGGCAGTGCGGTCTACCTGGGCGCTTACAACATCGCGCTGCTAGCCTGCCTGGCCGTACTGGCGGCGGGCGGCATGGTGACGTTCCTCGTCGCGTGGGAGACCATGAGCCTGGCGTGCTACGTGCTCATCCTGCGCCACCCGCGCAGCGGTGAGTCGGCGCGCGGCGCGTTTTGGTTCCTGGCGCTGTCGGAGATCGGCTTCCTGCTGATCGTCGCCGCCTTCGTGATCCTGTCCGCCAAGACCGGCGCCACCCAGCTAGGCGTGATGGCGGCTCGCGGCCGCCTGGTCCCTGACGGCTGGCGCGCCGCCGCCTACCTGCTCGCCCTGATCGGGTTCGGGTTCAAAGCCGGGCTCGTCCCGCTGCACGTCTGGCTGCCCGAGGCGCACCCGGTAGCCCCGGCCGACGGGTCCGCATTCTTGTCCGGCGTCGTGGTCAAGCTCGGCACCTACGGCATCGCCCTGTTCGCGTTCCGGCTGCTCCCCGGAGGTGGCGCGTGGCCGGGCCTGGTCACCATGGGCGTGGGTGCGCTCAGCGCAGCCATCGGCATCCTGTACGCGCTGCGGGAACGGGACATCAAGCGGTTCCTGGCCTTCTCCACCATCGAGAACACCGGGATCATCGTGACCGCGTTCGGCGCGGCGATGGTCTTTCACGCCTACCGACAGCAGGCCCTCTGGGCGTTCCTGCTTATCGCCGGGCTCTACCACGTCGTCAACCACGGCTGTTACAAGACCCTGCTGTTCCTCGAGGCCGGGGTGGTCGAGCACGCGACTGGGACCAGGGACATGGATCGGCTCGGCGGCCTGGTCCACCGCCTGCCGCGCAGCGCGGTCATCACCTTCGTCGGGACGCTCGGGATCGCGGCGCTGCCACCGCTGAACGGGTTCGTCAGCGAGTGGCTGATTTTCCAGGGGCTATTCCAGGGCTTCCGGACCGGCAGCCACCTGATCGCGATCCTCATCGTGCTCGCCGCTGCCACGCTCGGGCTCACCGGGGGACTAGCCATCTACGCGTTCGTCCGCGGCTTTGGCATCCCCTTCCTCGGCATGCCCAGGACGCGCCAGGCCGCGGCCGCACGAGAGGCCGGCCAGCCGGTCGTCGGCCCGGCGCTGCTGGCAGTGGCCTGCGTAGCCCTGGCCGTGGGGGCTCCGGTCATGCTCATAGCACTGTCCCGTGCCGCGCGAACCGTCACCGGAGTCGCGCTCGGCCCGTTGCTGCTACCGGGGAAGCTCACCGTCATCCCGGCGCATACGGACTTCTCCGCGTTCTCGCCGACCTACCTGGCCGTCTTCCTCACCGCAGCGTGCGCCGTCCCCGCCCTGATCTTTCTAGCGGGACGGCCGCGCGCTGCTAGCGTCTCCGTCCCGGTCTGGGACGGCGGCATCGTCAGCTTCAAGCCGCGGATGCAGTACTCGGCCATGACGTTCTCCGCTCCCACCAGGGTGACCTTCGACGCCCTGTACCGCCCATCGGTATCCGTGCGCCGCGCCTCGGACGATGATCCGGCCGGCCGATCAGGCCCCGTGCACTACGAGGCACAGGTGACACCCGTGTTCGAGCGGTACCTATACCGCCCGGTCGTCCGCGCCGTCGAACGGCTCGCCGACGCGATCAGGCCGATGCAGTCCGGCGACGTGAACCTGTACCTGCTGTACGTGTTCCTGGTGATCCTTCTCGCCTACCTGCTCGGCGCCGTATAGGGACTCAGGCATGCGGGGTGGGTCGGTAGATGAGCTCTTGGGTGCGGCCGTCGAGCGTCCGGCTCTCGATCAGCTCGAGATCGAAGTCGGCCGCACCCCCGAAGATCGGGGCCGTTCCAGTCTGACCGGTGATCACCGGGAAGATCGTCACCTGGACGCGGTCGACCATGCCGGCGGCCATCAGCGCCCGGTTCATCGACAGGCTGCCATGCGAGCGCAACGGCACCCCGGACTCCTCCTTGAGCCGGGCGACGACGTCGACGGCGTCACCGCGCACGACTGTCGCGTCCGGCCAGTCGAGCCGTCCTTGCAGCGTGGTCGACACCACCGTGGCCGGCAGGTTCCTCATGCGCGTGACCCAGGGGTCACGAACCCCGGACTCCGCGGTGCTCGAGGCCAGCAGCTGCACGAATTGCCGGTACGTGGTGGCGCCGAAGACCATCCGCTGCTCCTGGCCGTACACGGCGAGGCGGTGCTCGAGCAGCTCGGGGCCCTGCTTGCCCCAGTAGCCGCCCCAGCTGCCACCGCTGACGGAGCCGAAGCCATCGAGGCTGGAAAAGACGTCGAAGGTGTAGGTAGCGGTCATGATGCTCTCCTCCGGTGCGGTTGACCGAGCCGTTGCCGGTCTCTCACCTTGGCTACGAACGGGTCCGAGGCCATCCGACACCGCTGCGGAAAGATTAGGAGGCGTCCTCGCCCCGACCGCCGTCCGCGTTCTCGCCGACCCCGATCGCCTAGCAGCTCTTCTAGCCACAATCGTGGATGGGAAGAAGGGAAGCCTCGCCGAGGAAGAGGTTTCGACCATCCGCTACCGGGAG
>Ga0335074_10014644_pt1 | contig 10998 bp, 10 predicted proteins | sample Lox_Sample_23_FD_206715 | JGI IMG/M metagenome (GOLD analysis project Ga0335074, IMG submission 206715) | Soil microbial communities from Loxahatchee National Wildlife Refuge, Florida, United States - Lox_Sample_2.3 | ecosystem: Environmental > Terrestrial > Soil > Wetlands | place: USA... | reverse complement strand
GTAGACGTCGGGGGCGTAACCGTAGTCGTCGTACTCGGAGTCCGCTCTCCGCCTGTCGGCGGCTCTGCCGCCGCGCTTTTCAGGCTGCGAGTTCTTACGGCTCAGAAACGACATTCCACACCACCCGGGCAGAACAGCCTAACGGTGGCGCTAGCGAGGCACGCGCGGCCATCGACGCGAACCTGCCCCCTAATCGCAAGCGCCCTACTACACGGCACTGGTTCTGTTGATTCTTACCGACATCGAGTTTTCATGTCTGCTAAACCGCGAAGTTCGCCATTCAATGGCGCAAAGCGGGATGCTTCACACCAAACAACCTAGGATGTCGCGTTGACCGGCAGCCGGCCCCGGCCGATCGTCGCGGCCGCGATGGCCCGCCACGTGGCCTCGAGCGGGGCGCCGTTCGGCAGGTTCAGCACCGTGTTCAGAGCGTACACCGTGAACCGGTAGCCATGGATGATGCTGCCGGGACACGGCGCGTCGTAGCCGACGCTGCCCTCGCTGTTGTGCGCCTGCCGGGCTCCCGGCGGGAGCTGTCCCTCCACCAGGGCCGAGGTCGCCGGGCCGATGTTGAAGACGATCCAGTACACGTACGGCGTGATCGGCGCGTCCGCGTCGTCGAATACGAGGGCGATGCTCTTGGTGCCACGCGGGGCGCCCGCCCAGGTGAGCGGGGGATTAGCCGCCTGCGGGTCGGCGCACGTATAGCGCTCCGGCATCGTGTCCCGCTCGACCGCGCCGCTGTTGATCGTCATCACGCTCGGCGCGGTGATCGCGATGTTGGAGCCGAACACCCCGCACCCGGTCAGCGGCACCGCGCAGCAGATCGCGACGACGGCCGCGCCCAGCCGCCGCGTGCGCCTCGCGAGCAAGTCCACGCGTCACCTCCGGGCCCGATCTTAGGGCCTGATCTCGCCGAGCGTGGCGATCGCCGCGGTCAGGTGCTCAGGCGGCCGGGTGAATGCGAGCCGCAGGTGTGCCCTGCCCCCGTCCGCGGCGCTGAGCAGCCGCCCGGGAACGAGCGCCACGCCGCGCCGCAAGGCCGCCTGCGCGAACGCGTCGGAGTCGAGTCCGCCCGGCAGCCGCGCCCAGATCGTAAGCCCGCCCGACGGCGGGGTCCAGGTCCAGCCGGGCAGCGCGCTGCGCAGCGCCGCGGCAGCGGCGTCGTACCGCGGCCGGAGCCAGTCGGCCCGCCATTTGACGATCTCGTCGTGCCGGCCCGTCACCAAGGCGGCCACCAGGCCCTGCTGGTACGCGGTGGAGCCCAGGTCGGCCGCCGCCTTGGCGGCGGCGAGCCGGTCCGCGACCCCCGCCGGGGCCCGCGCCCAGCCCACGCGCAGCCCGCCCCAGTACAGCTTGGACAGTGAGCCGACCGTCACGATGTTCGGTGCGTCCGGAGCGAGCGCGGCCAGCGGCGGCGGCGCGCCGCCGTCGGACAGCGGCAGTTCCGCCAGCGTCAGGTCGTCGGCGAACGTGACGTCGGGGTGCCGTCGCGCGAGTGCCGCCACGGCGTCCCGCGCGTCGGCGGACAGCACCGACCCGACCGGGTTCTGGTGCGTCGGGATCAGGTAGACGAGCGCGGGACCGTGCGCCGCGACCGCGGCGGCGAGCCGCGTGACGTCGCCGGGCGGCACCCCGACGAGGCGCGCGCCCGCCCGGCGCAGCGCGTCGAGCACCCCCGGAAACGTGGGGTCCTCGGTCACCGCCGCGCGCCCGGCGCCCACCTCGCAGCTGACCAGCAGGTCGAGCGCCTGCTGGCCGCCGGTCGTGATGATGATCTGCGCCGGGTCGGTGGGCACGCCATGCCGCGCGGTGAGCATGTCCGCGATGGCGGCCCGCAGCGCCGGCAGGCCGTAAGGAAGGTAGCCGGTGCCAGCGGTCAGCGCCCGCCGCGCGGCGCCGGACAGCACCGACGCCGGGTCGTCGAGCGCGGCGGCGACCTGCGGCGCGCACTCCACCGCCGCCAGCGTCAGGTCGAACGACACCGCGGCGGCCTCGAGCATCCCGGTGAAGAACCCGTTGGCCCGGTGCACCGCGGCCGGCGTGACGCGGTGCGGCACGATCCTGGTCCCCGAGCCCTGGCGGCTCTCCGCCATCCCGTCGTCGCGAAGCAGCTGATAGGCCAGCGCGACGGTGTTGCGGCTGACGGCAAGCACCGCGGCGAGCTCGCGTTCCGGCGGCAGCCGCGTGCCTGGCGGCAGCGACCCGGTGTCGGCCAGCCGTCCGATCCGGCTGGCCAGCAGCCGGTACAGCGGCCCGTCGGCGGCGGACCAGCGGCCGAGCAGGTCCGCGAGGGCAGGCCCGCCGATCCGGGCATCGATTGGCACCGTCACAATAAGGCCAATCATGCCACGGACCGTCGTCCGCCCGGGAACCCCTGGAGCCGGTTAGCGGAACCTTCCCGGCAGCGGCACCTGATGACAGTTATGGGCGGCCGCGCGGGAACCGATAATGGGGGGGTGGTCTCTGCTGCGGAAGCGACGGATGGCGGCGGTGCGACCGCCCGTCAGGTCTTCACGTCGCGCCTGAAAGGGCGGCCGCTGGTTGACAGCGACGGGCTGCTCATCGGACGGGTCAGCGATGTCGTGCTGCTGCCTCAGGTCGGGGATGAGCCGCCGCGCGCGCTCGGGCTCGTGGTGGCGCTGCGGCGGCGGTCCATCTTCGTCGGGTTCGGGCGGATCGGGGAGCTGTCACTCGACGGGGCGCACCTCCTCGGCGGCACGGTCGACCTGGATCCCTTCACCCAGCGGACCGGGGAGATCTTGGCGTCGAAGCTCTACGGACGGCACGCCGCGGGCGGGATCGTCGCCGACGTCGCCATCGTCCGGAGCGACCCGCGGCCCGGCTGGGAAGTCAGCGCGGTCGCCATCAGGCGCGGCCTGGTGCTGCGTGGCCGCAGCCCGGAGATCCTGCCCTGGCAGGACGCCAAGGAGCTGTTCGACGCCGGCCCGGTCGCGGGACAGCTCACCAGCCTGCGCGAGATGGAGCCGGCCGACCTGGCCGCCGCGGTCGGGCGGATGCCCGCGGCCAGGCGCGGCCAGCTCGCCGCCGCCCTCGACGACGAGGAACTGGCCGACCTGCTCGAGGAGCTGCCAGAGCAGGATCAGGTCCGGCTGCTCGACAGCCTCGAGCTCGAGCGCAGCGCGGACGTGGTGGAGGAGATGCAGCCCGACGACGCCGCGGACCTGCTCGCCGAGATGCCGGCCGAGCAGCGGGAACGGCTGCTGCACGCGATGCGCGCCGTGCAGGCCGACGAGCTGCGGCGGCTGCTGCTCTACGACGCGAAGACGGCGGGCGGCCTGATGACCTCCCAGCCGCTCGTCTTCACGCCGGGCACGCCGGTGGCCGAGGTGCTCGCCAGGGTCAGGGACAAGGCGCAGCCGGCCACCCTGGCCGCGCAGGTCTACGTCTGCGAGCCGCCCGCGATGACGCCGACCGGGCGGTACCTGGGCAGCGTGGGTTTCCAGCGGCTGCTGCGCCGCGCGCCGTCCACGCCGATCGGCGAGTGCGTCGAGGCCCGGCTGTTCGTCCGGCCGGAAATGCCGGAGCGCGACCTGGCCGCGCGGCTGGCAGCGTACAACCTGATCGGCGTTGCGGTGTGCGATCCTGACGGCAGGCTGCTCGGCGCGGTTACCGTGGACGACGTACTCGACCGGCTGCTGCCGGCGGACTGGCGGGCAGGAGGGACCGAGACACAATGACACGGTTCAGCCCTCGCCGCCTCGGCGAGCGCAGCGACCTGTCGGTGCCGCGCGGCGCGGCGCCAATGGGCGCCAGGTACGACGCGGACGCGTTCGGGCGGTTTTCTGAGGCGATCGCGCGGTTCCTCGGCACCGGCCGGTTCCTGTTCGGCCAGACGGTATTGGTAATCGGCTGGATCATCCTCAACTCGGTGGCCGCGTTCCATCACTGGGACCCCTATCCGTTCATCCTGCTCAACCTGGCGTTCTCCACGCAGGCCGCGTACGCGGCGCCGCTGATCCTGCTCGCGCAGAACCGGCAGGACGACAGGGACCGGGCCAACATCGAGCGCGACCGGGAGGTGGCGACGCGGACCCAGGCCGACACCGAGTACCTGGCGCGCGAGCTCGCGGCCGTCCGGCTCGCGCTCTCCGACGTGGTGACCACCGGGGACCTCGAGGACATGATGGGCAAGCTGGCCAAGATGATCGCCGACCGGCAGTTCCCCGACGGCGACGATTCGTTCCCTGGCGCCCGGTCCAGTGGCGAATCGTGAGCTAGTCGTTCTCGGCACGGCGAGCCAGGCGCCCACCAGAACCCGCAACCACAACGGGTACTTCCTGCGCTGGGACGGTGAGGGCCTGCTGTTCGACCCGGGGGAAGGCACCCAGCGTCAGATGCTGTTCGCGGGTGTTACCGCGAGCCAGGTCACCCGCGTGCTTATCACGCACTTCCACGGCGACCACTGCCTGGGGGTACCCGGCGTGCTGCAGCGGATGTCCCTGGACCGGGTCCCGCACCCGGTGCGGGCGTACTACCCCGCGGCGGATGCCGAGGTGTTCTGGCGGCTGCGGCACGCGTCGCTGTTTCACGACACGCTCACGCTGGTGGAGCATCCGGTGGACGGCGACGGCGTGGTGACGGACCGGACGGACGGCGCGGGAAGCGACGGCTTCCGGCTCGAGGCGCGGGCCCTGTCGCACCTGGTGCCCGCCGTGGGCTACCGGCTGGTCGAGCCGGACGGACGGCGGATGCTGCGCGACGAGCTCGCCGCCCGCGGGGTCACCGGCCCGGACGTCGGCCGCCTGCGCCGGGCGGGCCGCCTCGTGACGGGCGGCCGGCTGGTGACGCTGGAGGAGGTCAGCGTGCCCAGGCGCGGCCAGCGCTTCGCGTTCATCATGGACACCCGGCTGTGCGACGCGGCGTTCGAGCTGGCGGACGGCGCGGACATGCTGGTGTGCGAGTCGACGTTCGCCGACGCGGACGCCACGCTGGCCCGCGACTACGGTCACCTCACGGCAAGGCAGGCGGGGCAGATCGCCGCCGCCGCTGGCGCCCGCCTGCTGGTGCTGACCCACTTCTCGCAGCGCTACGAGACAGGCCCGTCGCAGCGCCTCAGGGACGAGGCCGCGGCGGCTTTCACCGGCCAGATCGCGCTAGCCGCGGACCTGGACAGGATCCCCGTCCCGAAGCGCCAGCCCTGACGCTGCGCGACATACGTAGGCGAGAAACATTACACATTCTGTCCGATATGCCCGATTTCTTGGACACGTTCGAGCCCTATGTCAGGCCTGCCCCTGATAACAGCAAGAAGCGTCTGGGCTGCCAATGATTGTGTGAACTTCGTCCCGGTTTTCGACGCCAAACTTCACACGATAAGTTTCTCGCGCTGATAACAGCAAGAAGCCGCCGATGGCTGGCCAGTCCGCGACCGGCACCGCCACACGGCTGCAGCGGCCACGGCCGCGCGCCGTACACTCGCGGTCGTGTCGGTGCCTGGCATCACGTTCCGGTTGCTTGCGGGGAACGGCGGCGCGTCCGAGGACGAGGCGGAGCTGCTGGCGCTCCGCGCTGAGGTGTGCGGCGACGGCGACGGCGCGCCGGCCGCCGCCAGGCTGCTGCGGGTGCGGCGCCGCCAGCCTGGCTTCGTCCTCGCCGAGGCCCGCCACGGCGGCTACCTGGTGGCGTACGCGTCAGGCCTGCCGCTGCGCCCGTCCACCTCCTGGTGGAAGGACCTGACCACTCAACTGCCCGACAACATCACCGCCGAGTACCCCGGCCGCACCTTCGCCCTCACCGAGCTCCTCGTCCGCCCGTCCTGGCGGCGGCAGGGCATCGGCCGGGCCCTGCACGACCTCATCCTCGACGGCCGGGCCGAAGAACGGGCGACCCTCACCGTCCCGCCCGGGGCGGGCGCCGCGCAGGCCGCCTTCAGGTCCTGGGGCTGGCGGCGGCTCGCCCGCACCGTCGGCCCGGGCCCGGACGTGCCGGTGCTCGACGTCCTATTGGCCAGTCTCCCGCTTTAGCGATAAAGCCATGAATGCCGCTAAACGTAATTTAGCGGCATGAGGACTAGACGTCACGGCGTAAAAGTTAAGACAATGTATCTAGCGGTCCCCGGCGCTCTCATTTGTCTGCGCGGACAGCATCCACGCTGTCCAGGTACGGGGGGACACTATGTACGCAGGACCAACCAGCACCAAATTCGGACAATTTGCAGTAGCGGAACCGCTCAGGTTCGATCTGCTTGCATTCCACGACGACACGCCGCTCAAAGAAGTCGAGCACGATATCCCCATTCCGGTCCTCGACCAGGAAGACCTGCACAAGCAGGGCATCGACGTGACCAAGCTCGTCCCAGGCGCGGCGGACACCGACGCGCTCGGCTCCTGTACCTGCAACACCGGCACGGCGCACATCGCCGAGCGGTGGGCCGCCGCCGGCAAGGACCTCGGCGGCCTCAAGCTCACCGGCGGCACCGGCGCGATCACCATGTCGGCGACCGACGGGACGGCGGACGAGGAGTTCGCGATCCTCCTGTACCACCTGGTCACCGACCAGACAGGCGTCCCGTCCCAGGAGTGGCCGCCCACCGACTGCGGCTCCAACGGCCTGTACGTCTGCCAGGAGCTCATCGCCCAGGGCTTCGCGGTCAGCTACAAGTCCGCCTCGAACGTCACCGCCGACATCGCCCTGCTGCAGAGCGGCAGCGTCATGCAGGGCGGCCCCTGGTTCAACTCGTGGATGAAGCCCGACAGCAACGGGTTCGTGGACGGCGACGGCAGCTACGAAGCCATGCGGGCGGCCGTGAACTCCGGCGTGGCCGGCGGCCACGAGACGCTGCAGCACGGTATCCCGCAGCTGGCCCTGGCCAGCAACGGCAGCGTCGACCTGGCCAACACGGTGATCAAGGTCAGGAACTCGTGGAGCACGCAGTTCGGCCTGAACGGCGACTACCTGCTGCACGCCTCCACGCTGAACTACCTGCTCAAGTACTACGACTTCAAGGCGGCTGTGCTCGCCTGACGTCCCGGGGTCACCGGGGGCAGCCCGAACACGGGAAACAGCCCGGGGTCGAGGAACGACACGATCCGCGTAAGGGCTGCCCCCCTGATCTCCAGCACGACGATGGCGTGCGCGTGATAGCCGCCGTCGCCGCCCCGCCGGTACGCGGCGAACGCGGGCTGCCCGTTGGCGCCGGTCCCGGTCAGCAAGAAATCGCCCGGCGCGCCGAGCACCCGGGTGCCGAAGAAGCGGGCGACCGCCTCGCGGCCGGCGAACCAGGTCGGCGCCGGCGGCATCTCGAGCACGGCGTCCGCGGCGAGCAGCCGCGTCAGCGCGGCCACGTCGGCGTTCTCGAACGCCGTCGCGTACTGGTCCACGATCGCGCGCGTGCCGGCGTCGGCGGGCTCGCGGACGTCGTCCTCGCCGACCCCGGCCTGCCGCAGCCCGTCCCTGGCGCGCCGCAGCGCGCTGTTCACCGCGATCACCGACATCTGGAGCAGGCCGGCGACCTCGGCGGCGGGCCAGCCGAGCACATCGCGCAGGATGAGCACGGCGCGCTGCCGCGGCGGCAGGTGCTGCAGCGCGGCGACCAGCGCCAGCCGCACGCTCTGCCTGGAAACGACGATCGAGGCGGGATCCGCCGGGTCGGAGCGCAGCGCCGTGTCCGGCAGCGGTTCCAGCCACGGCACCTCGGGCCGCGCGGCGGCCAGCGGCGCGTCCAGCGCGTCCGGCGCGCCAAGGCCGGACGGCAGCGGCCGCCGTGCCCGGTTCTCCAGCGCGCGCAGGCACACGTTCGTGCAGATGCGGTACAGCCAGGTCCGCATCGAGGCGCGGCCCTCGAACCCGTCCCGCGCCCGCCAGGCGCGGACGAGGGTCTCCTGCACCAGGTCCTCGGCGTCGTGCACCGAGCCGACCATCCGGTAGCAGTGCGCGAGCAGTTCGGGCCGGTACGGGTCGGCCAGGCGCGCGAAGTCCTCGCCGTCGCGCGGCAGGCGGCCGGCCGCTGTTGCTGACATACCTCAATAGACCCGCGGCGGCGCGGAAACTCACCGGTGAGTTCGCGCCGCCGCCCGGATCAGTACCGGTAAAACACACCGGACTGAGGAGCCCGATATGCCAGCGAACGACCTGTCAGGAACGACCGCCATCGTCACCGGCGCCAGCCGGGGCTTCGGCCGCGGCATCGCCGTCGCGCTGCACGCGGCGGGCGCGCACGTCGTCGGCATCGCCAGGAACCCCGCCCCGCTCGATGAACTGCGCGCCGAACTCGGCGGCGCGTTCACGCCCGTCGCCGCCGACGCGGCCGACCCGGTGGCGGCGGGCTCCCTCATCGACACCTACCGGCCGCGCGTCCTGGTACTGAACGCCGGTGTCAGCCCGCTGTCCCGCCCGCTGCACGAGCACACCTGGGAGACGTTCAGCCGTCCCTGGGACGTCGACGTCAGGCACGCCTTCCACTGGACCCGCGAGGCGCTGCTGCGCCCGCTGCCCCCCGGCAGCGCGGTCGTCGCGATGTCCAGCGGCGCCGCCCTGCAAGGGTCGCCGCTCAGCGGCGGCTACGCGGGCGCCAAGGCCGCCATCCGGTTCCTCACCGCCTACGCCGCGGACGAGTCGCAGCGCGCCGGGCTCGGCATCCGCTTCACCGCGGTGCTGCCGCAGCTGACCCCGGCCACCGGGCTCGGCGCCGCCGCGGTCGCCGCCTACGCCGCCCGCGCGGGCATGGACGTCGAGGCCTTCCTGAAGGACCGCGGCCCGGCCCTCACCCCCGAGCAGGCGGGCGCGGCGATCACGACGCTGATCGGCGACCCGGGCCACGACCAGCGCGCCTATCTCCTGACCGCCGCCGGTCTCCGCCCGCTGAGCTGAGAGAAGATCTTTTATCCCGAACGGTCTCGTTGCTTCGCCCTGTCCCGCCATGAAAGTCTTGAATCGACGATCATCGACGCAGGCAGGGACGGCAGCGCATGACAGTGACCGAACTCGGCAAGCCGGCGACCGGGGACTACGCGGCGCAGGAGGCGCGGCTGCGGCGGGAACTCGCCGCCGTCTACCGGCTCGTCGCGCACTTCAAGATGACCGACCTGATCTACAACCACATCTCGGTCCGGCTGCCGGGCCCTGAGCACCGGTTCCTGCTCAACCCCTACGGCCTGCTGTATGAGGAGATCACCGCCTCCAGCCTGGTGATCGTCGGCCTGGACGGCCAGCTGATCACCGAGGGGCCGTGGCGGGTCAACCCGGCCGGGTTCGTGATCCACAGCGCGATTCACGAGGCCCGCGAGGACGCGCTGTGCGTGCTGCACACGCACACGAAGGCCGGCTGCGCGGTCGCGGCGCAAGAGCACGGCCTGCTGCCGCTCAACCAGATGTCGCTCGAGTTCTACAACCGGGTCGGCTACCACGACTACGAGGGCATCGCGCTGTCCAACGCGGAGAAGCACCGGCTTGTCGCCGACCTCGGCGACAAGCCGGTGATGATCTTGCGCAACCACGGCCTGCTCACGGTCGGCACGACGCCGGGCCAGGCGTTCCGCCGGATGTTCTACCTGGAGCGCGCCTGCCAGATCCAGGTGGACGCGCTCGCCGGGGGAGCGGCCCTCGTCACGCCGCCGGCCGAAGTCTGCGAGCACACCGCGCGGCAGTTCGAGGGCGACCACAGCGACGACGACTACGGCGACGCGACCGCGCCGGACCTTGTATGGGACGCCATGCTGCGCCTCGTGGAGCGCATCGCGCCGGACTACAAGGACTGACCGTCCCGGACGCCGGAGCCTAGCTGCGCTCGGCCGGCAGGATTCTCTCCGGCCGCGTGGCCGTCGGGGACTCGTCCGCGCCGGTTTCGCCGTCCGCCTCGGGGTGGTCGTCCGCATCGTCGCTGTCCCGCTCGGGCAGCCGGAGAACCTCGGTGTCCCAGCTCAGCTCGGGGGGTTCCCAGCTGACCCGCGGTATCGGCCCGGTGTCGGCTTCCCGGGCCGCGACGGCCGATGCTGTGCCATTGGGCACTGCGCCGTTGGGCACTGTGCCGTTGGGCACCGCGCCGTTCGACGCCGCGGCGTGCGACTCGGCCTGGTCGCCGGCTTCTGGCGGCGTGCCGTTCGACGCCGTAAGACCCGGCTCTGCCTTCGGGGTAAAGCTCGGCTCCGCTTTTGCCGTGAAGCTCGGCTCCGCCTTCTCGGCTGCCTCCTGCGCGCCGGCCGCATCGTCCGGCTTGAGCAGGGGGAGCGCCCTGGTCTCGGCGCTCGCGCTCTGCCACTCTTCTTCCTCGGGGACCTGCGCGGTCTCGTGCTTCCACTCTTCCGCGGAGACCTGGGTGACCTCGGCCAGCGGGATCCCGCCGGTCGTCCGGGCCGACACGGGCACCGGCACGGCGTCGACGCCGACCTTCCTGGAGACCGTGCCGCCGACGACGACCCCGCTGCGGGGCACCTGCGACCAGATTTTCCGTGTGGTCGGCATCCGGCCGCTGAGGACCATCCAGAAGCAGACGACCGTCAGGTAGATCTGCAGCGGGTCGTTGATGAACCGGTAATAGATCGCGGCGAACGGGTTCATCTTCGAGCGGAGGATGATCATCGCGATCACGGTCTGGATGGCACGGAAGGCAATGAAAATAATCGGGAAGAGGTAAATCGGGCCGAGCGTGCCCTGGGTCAGCCCGTAGATGAGCATGATGTACGACAGCGGCAGGAACAGCTGCGGCACCACGCTGCCGTACAGGGCGAACCACCACTGCAGCGTGAGCAGCTGGTACTTGTCCATCCGGTAGAAGATCTCGCGGTGCTCGAACAGCGTCTGCAGCACGCCGATCGTCCACCGCCGCCACTGCCTGCGCAGCACCTTGAACGTAAGCGGCACCTCGGTGTAGGCCACGGCGTTGAGGTCCTGCACGATGCGCATCCGCGGCCGACGGCGCCGCATCCGCTGCGGCGCCTCGGCGTCCTCCGCCACCACCCGGTCCGGCATGAACCCGACCTCGCGCAGCCACTGGGTGCGGAACGCGGAGTACGCGCCGGGCACGATGACGATGCCGTT
>Ga0335074_10014643_pt1 | contig 10998 bp, 10 predicted proteins | sample Lox_Sample_23_FD_206715 | JGI IMG/M metagenome (GOLD analysis project Ga0335074, IMG submission 206715) | Soil microbial communities from Loxahatchee National Wildlife Refuge, Florida, United States - Lox_Sample_2.3 | ecosystem: Environmental > Terrestrial > Soil > Wetlands | place: USA... | reverse complement strand
GCTATGCCTACGCGGGGCCCTGGCGACGCAAGCGCGCATACCGGCAGACGGTCGAGAACTCGGTATTCATAGCGCCCGGCATGACGGGATCTGGAATTGGCCGTCAGCTACTGACCGAGCTCCTCGCTCAATGCGCTGAGGCCGGATTGCGCCAGGTCATCGCAGTGATCGCCGACTGGGGCGACCCCGCGTCCGCCGGCTTGCACCTCGCCTGCGGCTTCACCGAGGCGGGCCGGCTGACCGGCGTCGGCTTCAAGCACGGCCGGTGGATCGACACACTGCTGATGCAACGATCAATCGCCTGATCCCAGGTCTCGTCAGATCCGTCGGCCATCAGCCGACAGGACCTACGTGGCGACGATTCAGGCCGCTTCGCCAGGCCGCGCACAGACTAACGACGGTCACTAGCCGTTGCCTGGGCCGCCAGCATCCGGGCGCTGGAAGAACTCTTTGATCAGCTCGCGCTGCCGCTGACTGACCTGGTCGAAATGCTTGTCGAGCGCATCCTCGCCAATGGCCTGGGCGGTCAGGTACAAGTCCTTGAGCTGGTCGAGCTTCGCTTCGGCTGCGGGCGACATCGGCCGCGCGACCGGCGCGGCGTAATCAACCGGCGGCGGCTCGACCATCCCGGTCACGCTGACCGGCCTGCCCGGCGAAGTATCCGGCCGAGCCGGCTCGAAGAACCCGCGGGGCGCCGCGACCGGGTCCGGGCGAGGCACCGAGATCGCGCCGGGCAGGATCGCCGGCAGCGGCGTGGTCACCGTGTCGTCGTCGCGGCCCGCCACCGGGCTCGCAGGGTTACCCGCCCCCGAATTCTGAGCGGGAACGAGCTCATCTCGCCCCTCGGCCTCCCGTCCCAGCCCGGTGGCCGGATGATCTGACAGCGTGACCGAGGGCGGCACTTCGTCCGTTCGCGGCCCCGAGGGCACGGCGCGGCCAGGCTCACTGCCAGGCATCGGGCTGTCGAACGGGCGCGACGAGTCGCCCGCGAAGTCAGCATGCTGGCCGGGGCCGTAATCAGGCCGCGGCAACTCCGGCAGCGACCGCTCGGGCAGCGCATCAGGCGGCGGCAACTCCGGCAACGCAAGCTCAGGCCGCGACTGCTCCGGCAGCCGCACATCAGGCGGCGGCAACTCCGGCAACGCAAGCTCAGCACGCGGCAACTCCGGCAACGCCAATTCCGGCCTTGGCAACGCCGGCTCAGCCCGCGACGCGTACCGGCCGTCCGGGGTAGCGATGTACTCACGATCGGAGTGCGGGCCGGAACCTGCCGGACGCACGTCGTAACCGGAGCCAGCCGCAGTTCCGCCACCGGACCACTGCGCACCGCCATCATGTGACCACCGCGCACCGCCGTCGCCGCGCCAGAGCGCTTCGTGGGCCTGCCATTGGCCCTCGTCTGGTGCGCGCCGGAAGTCGCCGTCGGAATCCCGCCCGTATCCGCTGGCCGTCTCGGTCGAATAACCACTCCTGCGACGCGGCATGCTCCAGCCGTCCGCGGCCGCTTCGAAATCCTCGCTCAGTCGGGGAGGGTAGCCATCACCCGTCTGTGGTCCGCCGCGGAAATCGCCGCGTTCACTATCCCGACGCTCGTGCCAGTTGGCCTGGCCGGCGTTGTAGCCGTCATAGTCCTGGCGACTGCGATAGTTGGCACCGGGCGGATAAGTGTTTGGCGGCAAGATCCGGCCGTGGAGGTACTCATCCTCACTCGACTGTGATTCATACCTGCCACCGGAAGATTGCTGCGGACCGCGGCCGACCGACTCACTGCCACGGCCGGGAAGGCCGCGATAGTCGGTCCGAACATCAGTGTCGCCAGCGTCGATGCTCCATCCATGGCGGCTAACTGGTTCGGAGCCGTTGGCCAATCCGGATCCGTCGACCGGGGCCGACGTTCCGCCCGGCATACGTCGGCCAGCGGGCCCGCGCCTGCCACCAGCTCCGGGCAAGTCATCTAGTCCGTACCCGGCGGCCTGCGGGCGGCCGTTACCGGCACCCTGCGGCGCATATTGTCCGCGTCCGCCAGCGTGCGCGCGCCGGTCCGCAGGACCCGGCTGCGCATCCGGCCCGCGCCAGTCACCAGGACCCGAACGGGCGTCCGGCTCACGGCCGTTACCGGGGCCCGGTGGCCCATATTGTCCGCGCGCGCGAGCCTGCGCGCGCCCGTCACCAGGCCCCGGCCGCGCATCCGCCCCGCGCCAGTCACCAGGCCCCGGCCGCGCATCCGCCCCGCGCCAGTCACCAGGACCGGGCCCGAGGTCTTGTTCCCGCCCGCGAACCTGCGCGCGCCCGTCACCAGGCCCCGGCCGCGCATCCGCCCCGCGCCCGCCAGGAGATCCATGCCAGTTACTCGGTCCACGCGTGTCGCTCGGTTCAGACCAGGCATCGGGTTCGGGTCGGACAGACGGTATCGTCCGGAATTCACCTAGGTCAGGGCGTCGAAGTCCGTGCGGATCCGGCCGCGAGCGGCGGTCCCATGGCACGGCGGAATCTCGCGGCGCAGCCGAATCGCCCTGCGCAGCTGGATCGCGCTGTGCAGCCCGATCGCGCTGTGCAGCCGGATCGCCCTGTGCAGCCCGATCGCGCCGAATGACCGAGTCTCCCTGCGCACCCCAGTCTCCCTGCGCACCCCAGTCCCCCTGCGAACCCCAATCTCCCTGCGCACGAGACTCCGGCTCGGCGCGCTCGCTCGGCGAGTCACCGCGCACGGCATTCTGACGAAAGTACTCGGTGCTTCCGCGGCCCTGGCGTTCCCGTTGTGGTGCCGCGGGCTGCGCGGGCGCGGCGTGCCATTCAGCCGACTCGCGGGACGGTGCAGTCGGGCGCGCGGCATCGCGGTCCGCTGCGGTGAATGCATCAGGCCGGACCCGCTGACCACGGAACTCAGCCAGCCACTCCTCGGCGGCGATCTCGGGGCTGTCGTCAGGCTGCTGGCGATCATCCCGCCTCCAGCGCACTGCTACCTCCGCCCCATAACTCGAAGCTTGCCTGCACTCCGCACTGCACGTCCGGCGCGCGGCCAAGCTCCGGCCTACCGGCCAAGGGTCGCATGCACGCCCAGGCACCGCAACCCGGCTTCCGCTCTCAGCGGACTCGCTGCAGAGCTCTGGCCTGGCATTTTGGTTCTAAGGCCCCAGCAAGCTTTCGGGCCACTGAAATGGCGCAACCGCCTGGACAGCCAGCCCGCCTGCGAGCCGCCCGCCTGGCCTGTCAGATCGCAGCGGCAGGCAGACCCGCGAGCGCCTCTTCTATCGCCTTGTCGGTCAACTGCAGGTCGCGCAGTTCTCCGGACATGTAGTCGCCATAGGCAGCCAGGTCGAGGAGCCCGTGCCCGCACAGCGCAGTCAGGATGACCTTCTCCTCGCCGGTTTCCTTGCACCGCAGCGCTTCCTCGATGCAGGCTGCGACCGCGTGCGTCGGCTCGGGCGCCGGGACGATGCCCTCAGTCCTGGCGAATCGCAGACCGGCCGCGAAGCACTCCGACTGAGACTTCGCCACTGCCTCGATCAGGCCCAGCTCATAAATGTGCGACAGCAGCGGCGACATGCCGTGATAACGCAACCCGCCAGCGTGAATGGGGTCCGGGATGAACTCGTGCCCGAGCGTGTGCATCTTCAGCAGCGGAGTGAGCCCGGCCGTGTCGCCAAAGTCATACGCGTATACGCCGCGGGTGAAAGAAGGGCAGGCGGCAGGCTCGACTGCCCGGATCACTGGATTCATCCGGCCCGCTAGCTTCTCCCGAAGGAACGGGAAGGTCAGGCCGCCGAAGTTTGAGCCTCCCCCGGTGCAGCCCACAATCACGTCGGGGGTGTCGCCGGCCTCGGCGAGCTGCTTGATCGCTTCCTCGCCAATGATCGTCTGGTGCATGAGCACGTGATTGAGCACGCTGCCGAGCGCGTACCTGGCATTGGGGTCACCCGCGGCGACCTCGACCGCCTCGCTGATCGCGATGCCCAGGCTTCCGGTCGAGTCGGGGTGGTCGGCAAGTATGCCCCGGCCGGCGTTGGTCAGGTCTGACGGGCTCGGATGCACGGTCGCGCCGTAGGTCTGCATCAGCATCTTGCGGTAGGGCTTCTGGTCGTAAGAAGCGCGGACCATCCACACTTCCAGTTCGAGCCCGAATAGCGCGGCGGCGAAGGCCAGGGCGCTCCCCCACTGGCCGGCGCCAGTTTCGGTTGTCAGCTTGGTCACGCCTTCGGCGGCGTTGTAGTAGGCCTGCGGAACGGCCGTATTCGGCTTGTGCGAGCCCGCCGGACTGCCGCCTTCGTACTTGTAGTAGATCCTGGCCGGCGTGCCCAGGTCCCGCTCCAACCGCCGGGCACGGAATAGCGGCGTCGGCCTCCACAGCCGGTAGACATCGAGAACGTCATCCGGAATGGCGATGTGCCGCTCGGCAGATACCTCCTGGGCAATCAGCGCACCAGGGAACAACGGCGCCAGGTCGTCTGGCCCGACGGGCTGGCCGGTGCCGGGATGCAGCGGCGGAGGGGGCGGCGATGGCAGGTCAGCGACGACGTTGTACCAGTGCCGCGGCATCTGTGACTCGGGCAACAGGTACTTAACTTGTCGGTCCATCGTGCCTCCAGTGCCGGGAGCTGACCATCAGGAAAGACGTTGAGGCAACCATAAGCATTACCTGGCTACGCCGGGGAGTCTTGTCGGCCTGCGGCTCCACGCGGGCAGGGCACAGCCGCCGGCTGCGACGCCGGAGGCGGCCCGGGTTGGCGAGGCCGACCCTTGGCGAGATGGACTAGCAGGTAGGCGCCCGCTCGGGAGGTGTGCGTCTGCCGGTATCCGTGGCGGCGATAGAGCCGCAGGTTGGCATGGCTGTGCTGGCCGGTGAACAAGCCGATGGTCCGCACCCGTGGTGGGAGAAGATCCTCGGCGGCGAGCAGCAATTCGGTGCCGATTCCGCGCCCCTGCCGGTCGGGTGCAACCACCAGCCGGACAAGCTCGGCGGTGTCGCCACTGACATGGGCGCGGACGCACGCGACGAGCCTGCCCGATTCGCGGACACCCCAGCCGTGACAGAACTGTTCGCCGAGCTCGGCATGCAACTCCGCCAGCGTCTGGGTCAGCGGCGGGATCTGGAGGTCCCGGTGAGCCTGGGCCTCGGTCACGAATGCTGCTCGTTGCAGCGTCAGCACCTCACCGGCCTCACCGGGGGTGAGTGCGGCGAGCGTTCCGGGCTCATCCACGTCTGGGTCCGTTCTCACGACTCTTCTAGAAGTCTAAGTGTTCTAGAACTCTAGAATGCCGTTAGCATTTTGGCAATGAGGCGGAGAACCGGTGGCAGGCCGGAGCGCCCGGCCGAGCCCCCGGCAGACGGCCCGGCCGGGTGGAACGTCGACGAACGCCAGCCCAAGTACCTGCGCATCCACAGCGAGCTGAGGCAGCGCATCACGAGCGGCCACTGGCCCCCTGGCAGCCCGCTACCCTCCCAGCGAGAGCTTGCCGACGAGTTCGGCGTCAGCGTCATGACCTTGCGCCAGGCGCTGCAGTTGCTCACCGACGAAGGCTTGATCGAGACGCGCCACGGAAGCGGTACCTTCGCCGCAGCCCACTACGCCTACGACCTGGGGCACCTGCGCAGCTTCGCCAGCGATCTGAGCGCCCAGGGCGCCGAGATCACTACCAAGCTGCTTGCTGCACAGACGGCAACACCGCCACCTGACGTCGCTGCCCGCCTTGGCACCGACGGCGAAGTACTCCGGCTGAGGCGGCTCCGGCTATCGGGCGGTAGGCCTCTGATCGTCCAGACGTCCTACCTCCCGGCCGCGCTGGCGCACGTGGTCGAACCAGGAAACCTCGGCCGTCTAGGCCTGTACACCCTCCTGGCCGAGCACGGGCTGACCATCGCGCGCGCTCACGAGAGCATCAGCCCCGCAACACTCGGCACGCACGATGCCCGCGACCTTGCCCGGCCAGCGCGCAGTCCCGCACTTCTCAGCCACCGGATCAGCTTTACCGCGGCCGGGGTACCGCTCGTCGACGATCACGCACTGCTGCCAGCCGACAGCGTCGTCGTCACGGTGAACCGCTCGGCCGAGCGCCTGGAAGTGAATTACACACTGACGGGCTAGCGGATAGGTGAGCAGGTCAGGCTCAGGCCACTCCGTCGCGACACTGTCGCGCTGACGGCGGCAATTGGCTGGCAGCGCAGTCCAGCCCGTCATCAAGGCGCTCGGTAGAAAATTGCCTGACCCGGGCCGGGAGGAGGGGTCGGCCCGGGCCTTCCGGCATGCGTCCGCGGCCGTCACGGCGGGCGCACCTCTGCTGTAATGACATGAACAAGCGTTCACACAGCGATATAGTCGTACGCCGGTTGGACATCATTTGTCAAGGGTCCGATGACAACCATCCGAGCTGAACAGGCGTCGATTACAGACCAACCTGACTTCAAATCATGACTCTAATCCATGACTCGCAGTCCTCGTCTAAGGATTCTTGACTCGGATGGCCTAACGCGATGAGCGCTGACTTCGAACTCCCGCCCGACGACCGGCTGCCGATCGGCGGCACGGCTCTGCAATGCAGGCTTGCGGCGGCAGCTATCGACTTGTTCTACGCGCAGGGAGTGCACGGCACGACGGTCCGCCAGATTACCGGGGCGTGCGGCCTGACGCCTGGTGCGCTCTACAACCACTTCACCTCCAAGGAGCACCTGCTGTACGTGCTCGTCCGCGATATCCACCTTGGGGTCGACAGGGAAATGGCATCGACCATCGCGAGCGCCGGACCGGGGCCGACGGAGCAACTTGGCGCGATGGTGCGACTCCTGGTGGCTCACACGGCTGGTTACAAGAGACGCTCGCAGGTAGCCAATCGTGAGTTCACCCTGCTCACCGGGTCCCGACGGGAGGAGGTCCGCGCCATCAGGCGCTCGATACGCGACCGGTTCACCGGGATCCTGATGGCTGGCGCGGAGCAGGGCACGTTCCACCTCGCAGGCGGGAACGACCGCGCGGCCGCGACTCTCGCCTCCGCCACCATCAGCAACATGTGCGTGCACATCAGTGAATGGATGCTTGAGAACTACCCGATAGGCACCCCGGACCTGCAGGATCGCTACGCCTTCATGGCCCTGCGAATAGCGGGCGCCGACTCGCTCAACGGGCAAGCAGGGCAGCGAAGTCCTCTGGCGTGATATTGCCGCCGGACAGGACGACGCCGGTGCGGCCGACCGCGCCCGCCACACCAGACAGCAATGCCGCCAGCGCAACTGCACCGCTGGGTTCGACGACGATCTTCAGCCGGGTGAAGCAGAACCGCATCGCCTCGATGATCGCTTCCTCCGAGACTGTCACCACGCTGTCCAGAGTGCGCGAGTTGATCGCGAAGGTAAGCTCACCCGGCTCGTTAGCCCGCAGTCCGTCGGCAATCGTCGCCGGTTCGGGAATCCGGACCTTGCGCCCGGCACGCAGCGACTGGCTGGTGTCATCTGCCATCTGAGGTTCTACCCCGATCACCGAGACGCCAGGAATCAGCGTCTTGACCGCGGTGGAAACGCCCGCTGCCAGGCCGCCGCCTCCCACTGGTACCAGGACCTGCTTCAGTTCCGGTGCCTGCTCGGCCAGTTCGATACCCGCCGTTCCCTGGCCGGCCATGATGTCGTAGTCGTCGAACGGCCGGATCAATGTCATCGAACGCGCGGCGGCGATCTCCTTTGCTACCCCTTCCCTGCTCTCGGTAGCCGGATCGTAACGACGCAGCTCTGCTCCGTATCCCTCGATGGCGGCGAGCTTAGCTGCGGAGCCGTTGGCCGGGACCACGATGACCGCGTCAACGCCAAGCAACTGCGCCGCGAGCGACACCGCCGCGCCATGATTGCCGGATGAGAACGCGACGACCCCGGCCTCCTTCTCAGCCGGACTGAGCAGGCTCAGGCGGTTGTAGGCGCCTCGGAACTTGAACGAGCCACTGCGCTGGAACTGCTCAGGCTTCAGCAGCACCTTGGTGGCGCACAGCTTGTCAAGCGTGCTCGAGGTCAGCAAAGGCGTCCGGCGCGCCACGCCATCGAGCCGGGCTGCTGCCGCCTTGATGCGATCGAAACTCAGTCCTTCGTCCGACATTCATGCCTCTCTCGCCGTCAGGTGCATCGCCTAGGGCGCATGGCCGCGATCGGCCGTGGCCTCGTCTGCTTGTCTAGCACGCCGCCACCCGCGCCCTGTGGCAGGTAGGCACGCAGCCGTCCAGGCTGAACCTGCGGTGGCGAGGAGGCCCTGCTGATGGCAGCCCGGTCAACCTAGCATTCGAAAGTGTCGTCGCAGATCGGGTATAACATCAGATAAGGTCACGCGGAAACGCTCGAATGAGTGCTATGCAGAGTTCACTGCGCGCTGCGCAACTGCATCGAGCTTCGTGCGGGCTCAGCGCTCGATGACATCGGCGAGGATCCGTACTGCACGCCGCAACGCGGGCGCCTCCTCGCCTGAATAGCTCAGCCGCAAGTACGGCCCCGGCGCCTCGCTGGGAAAACAGGACCGGCCCGGATAGACCGCAAGCCCGCGCGCTATCGCCGCCTCTGTCACCTCCTCATCGCTGACCTGATCAGGCAGCCGCACCCAGAGGTGCACCCCGCCGGACGGGATCAGCTCGACGCGGCACGATGGCAGCTGCTCCGCGATCGCCGTGACGAGCGCATCCCGGCGCTCCCGCAACTGGCGTCGCACGGTCGCCAGGTGCCGCGGCCAGCCCGGCGCCGTCAGCACGTCGACGGCGATCTGCTGCAGGACCGGCGCGACGAACAAGTCGTCACTGATCCTGCCGCGGCGCAGGCGCGCGAGCACCGGCCCGCGTGCGGCGAGCCCGGAGACGCGCAGTCCGGCCGCGATCGGCTTGGAGACCGAGCGCAGGTAGAGCACGTGCCCGTCGTCGTCATCGCTGATCAGCGGCGGAGGCGACGGTGCGCCTAGATCGAAATCACGCATCCAGTCGTCTTCGAGCAGGAACGCCCCTGCTCGCGCGACTGCCGTCAGCACCGGCTCGCGGCGGTCCGGAGCTAGCAGCGAGCCCGCCGGATTGGCGTAGCGCGGCTGCAGGTACGCCAGCCGGGCGCCGGTCCTGGCGAACGCGTTGGCCAGTGCGTCCGGGAGCACGCCGCCCGCATCGCCAGGAACCGGCACGAGCACGAGCCCGGCAGCCCTGGCGGCGGCCAGCGCGCCGACATACGTCGGTGACTCAACGATCAGCGGATCGCCCGGCGCGCACAGATGACGGAACACGGCGGACAACGAGGACTGGCCGCCGGAGCTGATGAGCACGTTCGACGCGGCGAGCCCGCCACCTGCCTCGTCGGCGAGGTAGCTGCGCAATTCCGGTAGCCCCTGCGCGGGGAGCCGGCTCCACGCCTGCGGCCGCCGGGAGGCACGCGATGCCGCTGCGGCGAGCAGGCCAAGCGGCTGCAGCCGGTCATCGGGAAAGCCGCTGGCCAGCCCGATCGCATCCGGCGGCAGCGGGTCGACAAGCCACTCCAGGTCTGGTCCGAGGCCAGCCCGGCTGCCGAGCGCCAGGGTCTGCCAGGACAGGTCCGCCGGCGGCCGGGCCGCCCGCCGCGGCGCCGTGTAGGTGCCGCTGCCCGGTTTGGTGACCAGGAGCCCGCGCCGGGCCAGGTCGGCGAGCATGCGCTGAATCGTGGCCGGGCTGAGTCGGTAGCGCTCCTGCAGGTCCCGGTAGGACGGCAACTTGCAATCTGGCGGCAGCGAGCCGATCAGCGCCTCGAGTTGCGCCACCGCGGACCGGCCACCGCTATCGACAGTCATACAACACAATAGAAGCACTTCCCGGGTCGACGGCAACCATCTCGCGCATCCTGGGACCGGCCCCACGTTTCATGCAGCAGCCGCCCCCTGTGGCCGCAAATGAATGTGGAGTTGGTGGGGCTATAGCCCCACCAAGCTCACATTCACCTCCAGCGAACACCGGCAAACCGTGACAAAGCGGCACCCGCAACCGCCCGAAGCGCACCCGCAACCGCGGCGCGCTACGCCGGCGAGCCGTCTCCGCCGCTGGTGGAAGCAGCCTCGGCCAGGCCGGCGTCGTAGGCCTGATCCAGTTCGCCCGCACGCCGGCCGTCGAGCGCCTCGCGGATGAGGTCGGCGTGCCCGGCGTGCCGGGCAGTCTCCCTGATCAGATGTAGCAGCACCCAGCGCACCGATCGCTCGGGGTCCGTGGCCTGCGGCTGGCCGAGATCGGTCACTCCGGCGATGACGTGATCGGTCAGCGCCGCCGTCTCGGCGTAGTAGCTCAGCAGGCCGGCCAGCGTCTCACCCGGCTCCATCCGGAAGTCCGCAGGCCAGTCATGGATCGGCCATAGCCCTGGCAGCGGCTCCCCCGCGATGCCGGCTACCACCCACCGCCGCTCGGTCCTGGCCGCATGCTTGATCAGGCCGCCGAGCGACAGTGAACTCGCGGCCGGGGTAGCCCGCGCCTGGTCGTCAGTCAGCCCGAGCACGCTGGCTCGCAGCGCAGCCCGCTGCTGGTCGAGGAACGTCAGCAAGCCGTCGCGCTCATCGGCGACAGGCGGGGCGAACAAGGCCATGCGGCCATCCTGCCGACCGGCGCGAGCCATGTCCACCGGCGGCATCATCAGGCAGTTATCGTGGCAGCATGGCCGAGCGCAAAAAGACCATCGAAGTCGCCGGCCGCACGGTGACGGTCTCCAATCCGGACAAGGTCTATTTCCCCCGTACCGGCCATACCAAGCTGGACCTGGTCCGCTACTACCTGAGCGTCTCAGGCGGCGCACTGCGCGGGGTTGCGGACCGCCCCATGGTGCTCAAGCGCTTCGTCAACGGCGCCGAGGGCGAAGCGTTCTTCCAGAAGCGCGCGCCGGCGAACCGGCCGGCCTGGCTGGACAGCGTGATACTCAGCTTCCCCTCCGGCCGGACCGCGGAGGAGATCGTCATCTCCGACGCCGCCGGGCTGGCCTGGGTCGTCAACCTCGGCTGCATCGACCTGAACCCGCATCCCATCCGCGCCGACGACCTCGACCACCCG
>Ga0335074_10014642_pt1 | contig 10998 bp, 7 predicted proteins | sample Lox_Sample_23_FD_206715 | JGI IMG/M metagenome (GOLD analysis project Ga0335074, IMG submission 206715) | Soil microbial communities from Loxahatchee National Wildlife Refuge, Florida, United States - Lox_Sample_2.3 | ecosystem: Environmental > Terrestrial > Soil > Wetlands | place: USA: Florida... | reverse complement strand
GACCCGCTTGTCATCGCGCAGTTGCAGGATCTCCTGCACGATCAGGCGGTAAATATCATCCGACACCTCAGCGGTGCGCGGAACAAGCGCACCGCAGACCGCCGAGGTACTCTCGACGGCGGACAGGTTCGACCTCTCCATCGACGGATAGTACGTCGCCGGTAAAGCTTTGTCTCCCCTACATGTCCATAGGCGACGGCCAACACCCGAAAACATCCCCCAGGCCCGGCGGCTCACCATCGAAGCAACGATCCAGCTTTTCACCCCGGCGGTCCCGCGAACAGGGCGCCGACGGTGAGGCTCAGGCCGTATTCGCCGCTGAAGGCGGCCTCGCCGCCGAACGACCCCAGGCCGCCAGACCGTTTGACTGGAAGTTCACCCGCGCCAAACTGAACGACCTGTGCCAGCGCATCGACGCCCACCGCGACCGCGCCGGCCTGCCGCTGGCTGTCTGAACAGCCATACTGGGCTGATGGCCAGCCCGCCCGCATCCACCAAGACCAGCCTCGGGCAAAAGCTGCGCGAACGCGCCCGCCAGCGCTGGCCCCAGCTCGCCGGCATCGGCGTGCGCTTCCGCGGCCAGTTCGCCTACGTCACCGGCAAGCTGCCCGACGGCACCGAACTGCCGCTGTGCCGGCTCCGCTACGTCGGCTACGCCAGCACCTGGGGATTCGCGATCTACCGCGCCAGCCACGACGACTACCAGGACAACTACCTGCCCAGCGGGCAGCCATCCGGAACCCCCGAAGAAGCCCTCGACTGCGCCTGCGGCCTCTACCTCGGCGACCCCACCGCCTGGCTCACACCGCCCAGCACCGATACACCCACGGATTTACAGGCAGGAGCACTAGCTCCGCAGGACAGCAGGCCTGAAGGGGCGAGGCCGGGACCGGTCATGCCAGGGCCCGGACTCGCTTCATCACGGCTTCGGGGTCGGCCTGCGCCGGGACGGCCGCCAATACCAGGTCAGCCTCAGCCGTTGGATCGGCACCGTCCCAGAAGTCCGAGCCTGCCACGATGCCCCAGCGACCGGATGGCTGGGCCGGCCCGGCCGGGCCGAGCCAGAGGGCGACACCCGGGACAGGGCCGTGCGGCCAGGCCGCGGCGGCATCGGTCTGGATGACCACCGGCCACTCATAGTGGTCGGCTACGTTGAGCACCGGCCGGTAGGCCTCGGGGTGGATCAGCTGGCTGGCGGGTATCTGGCCCTCGTCAAGCAGCAGGCCGTCGACGCCAGCACCGGCGAATACCCGCAGGAAGTCGGCACTGTAGATCGCGGCAGTCTCTGTCTGGCCCGCGTCCGGCGGCCCTGGATCGGAACCGCCCTGCAGCGCGGCCGTCGCCATCCAGCGGCCGGGTGCGGGCACGGTCAGCACCAGCGGGACGGGCCCGCTCGTGGCGGCCAGGACCCGTACCGCCTCGGCCGCGGTGCTGCGGGCCTGCTCGTCTCCGAGCAGCGTCCGCAGGGCATACCCAGGTCGGCTGCGAGCCGCCATCGCGGCGCGAAGCTGCTGGTCAGCTACGGCCCGCTGGGCGAACAGGTCCGCGAGGTCGACGAGAATCGCGTCGGAGCGGAACATTCCGCCGATCTTGGCGAAGAACGAGCTCAGCTCGGCCGGCGAAGACCACGGCACGTCGCCGCCGGCGAGCAGCTTGGCCCGGCCGTAGGCCGCCGCGTCGAACCATATGGGGCGGGCCCGTCCCGATGGCGGCGCATCCAGGCTGGCCGGCAGCCGGCTCATGATCCCTCCAGTAGGCGGCTCATGCCACCTTCCAGCTCGTTCACTCGCGTCTCCAGCTCGGCGATCCGGGCCTGCTGCGTGGCCAGGGCGAGGACGTTCGGGTCGGGCAGGAAGATCTGCGGGAGCTGGCTCGCCGGCGTCGCCATCCGCACCGGCCCGTGAGTGGTCCAGGCGGTGGCATGGATGATGCTGTTGTCATCGCCCCACGAGCCGTAGAAGGGCAGGTGGGCCGGCGGCTCCGGGGTCACCCAGAGCTTGACGAACTCGTCGTAAGGCCTGCCCCGGCGCAGCCGGGCTTGCCGCTCGGCGGCCCGGGCGGCTTCGGTCCCGGCGGTGTCCACCGCGAGCGTGGCGGGGTCATGGACGACGAAATAGATCTCGTGGGCCGCCTGGCTGGTCAGGTAGCCCGCCTCCACGTCGGCCATGACCGCCTCGGGGTCGCGTTCGAGCACATCGCCGTAGCCGCCGCCGGCGCCCTGGCAGATCATGTACACCTCGCCCTCTTCGGCGAGCTCGAAGCCCATGCCCATGTGATGGGTGGAATACCGGGCCCCGGCGAACGGCCGGGAGTTCATCAGCGTCTCGTAGTCGAAGGACCAGGTCTCCGGCGCCTCCTTCATCTGCTCGAAGACGTTGACTCCCTTGATCTTGGCCAGCGGATAGGTGGGGCATCCGTATCCGCCGAACAGGCCCGGGATGGCCGGGAACTTCGACCCACTGGACACGGTGGCGAAGCCCCACAGCGGGGTGCCCCGGGCGGCGACGGCGATCTCGTAGCCCATGCCGCCGCGGTGCTTGCCGAAGCCCTGCGCGTCGCGCTTGATCTTCTTGGAGATGAGCTGCAGGAACGGCACGTCGTCCTCGATGATCTCCTGCTCGCCGATGTCGGCCATGGCGGCGAAGAACGGCGCCATGGAGTGCTCGCCGTCGCGGTGCGCGCGCGCCCCGCCGCCCATGCCGTTCAGGTCGGCGCAGACATTGCCGACGAACTCGCCGTGCTGGGTGACGCCACCGAACAAGAACGTGTTGATCTGGTTGAACCAGGACGCGATCACCGACCCGTACTTCTCCGGGCACGAATACTGCATCTTGGCGAACAGGGTCTGGGTGACCCCGAAGGTCTTGAAGATGCCCTGCAGGCTCTGCCCAAGCGGCGCGTCCGCACCGGGATTGACGCAGCTGCCCTCGTCGGTCAGGACCTCGATCGGGTTCATCACGCTGATCCCGCGCGGCAGGTCGGGCCAGAAGAACCCGAGAAACGCCTGGTTCATCCCGCACTTCGAGGAGCCGAGCGTGGAGTTGAAGGCCCGGTTCATGATCTGCGGCGCGGCGCCGCGCCAGTCGACGGTCAGCTCGTCCCCCTTGACCGTGATCGCGCACGGGTACTTCAGCAGCACGTTCTCCCGCAGGGTCGAATCGGAGAAGAAGTTGACCCGGTAGGTGCCATCCGCCAAGGCCGAGATCCGCCTGCGGGCCTCGGCCTCGATGTCTTCCAGCGATTTGCGCAGCGAGACGATGAATGTGTCCCGGCCGACCTCTTCGACCAGCGCGAGCACGCGCTCCTTGATCCGCAGCGCGGAGTACAGCTTGACCTTGAGGTCCTGGTACTGGAGCTTCGGCTCGCGGACCGAGTTCTGCAAGAACGTCAGCACGTCGCGCCGGATCACGCCTCCTTCCACGATCTTGAACGGGCTCATCCGGATGCCGTCGTCGTAGGCGGATTCCGAGCTCGACGGCATCCCGCCCGGCTCCTTAGCGCCGTTCTCCCCCTCGTGGATGATCGTCGCGACCCAGGCGATCAGCTCACCGTCATAGAACACGGGCAGGATCATGCTCTGGTCGGTGTTGTGGATGTTGCCGTAGCGGGCGTCGTTGTGGATGAACGCGTCGCCATCGTGCACACCGACGCTGGGGTCGTTGATCCAGTACTTGTTGATGAACCGCACCGGGTAGTGCAGCACCGAGGCGAAGGCCAGCACTCCGCCGGTGCTGATGTGGATCAGGTCGCCGGACGCCGAATAGACCGCGCTGGTCAGGTCGCCCCATTTCGCTCCGGGAGCGGCGCCGGTCTGCCCCATCATCTCGAACGCCTCGTCCAGGCCGGCCACGATCCGCTTGCGCACCCGGTCCAGGTCGTTCGGGTCGATCGGGCCGGACAGCAGCCGGTCCTCGTCCGCGGTCCTCGGCGCCATCCGGTGGTTGTTCATGATTTCTGGGTCGGGCCCGAGGAACAGGGTCGTCTCGGCGAGGAACGCGTCGACCCATTCCTGCTCTTCGGGCGTGAACTGGGTAGCGCCCGCGTCACTCATCGCCGGTTCTCCTTTTTTCTGGTGAGTTGGCTAGGAACCAGATGGCGCCGTGCGCGCCGGTCTCGATCCGCCAGCCGGGTTGGACGAGGTAGGTGGTGGTGGGCGTGGTGACAACGGCGGGGCCGGGCACGGCCAGCCCTGGTTCGAGCGCGCTCTCGTCGAAGACGGCGGTCTCGACCGGCCCCTCGGTGCCGGGAAACAAGCAGCGCCGCGATCCGGCCGGGCGCGCCGCCGTGGTCCGGCCGTCCGGCGGGCTGGCGTCGAACTCGATCGTCTCGCCCTGGACGAAGGACGCAACCCGCAGCGCGGTGACCCGGATGCCTGCCTCGGGAGACTGGCTGCCCTCACCGAACCGGCGGCCGTAGTCCTCGGAGAACACCTGCATCAGGTCGACGACGTCGCGGATGCCTTCCAGCTGCGTCTTGCGCGCCACGACGGCCATCGTCACCAGCTGGTTGCCGTACCGCATGTCCAGCTCGAGTCGGTGCCGGACCGCGCTGGCCGGCAGTCCCTGCCGCTGCAGGTCGGCGCGGCCCTTGGCTTCAAGCTCGGCCACGATCGCGTTGAAGCGCCCGAAGTCGGTGAATATCGCCTGGCTGGTGGCGTCGAACAAGATCAGCGGGACCGACCGCTCGTGGATGTGCAACTGGGGCATGTTGCCGGCGCCGAGAGCGGAGAACACCGAGCTGTACGGCGGCGCGAGGATCTTGTCCATTCCGAGGTGCGCGGCGATCCCGCAGCAGTGCAGCGGGCCGTTCCCGCCGTAGGCGAGCATGGTGAACTCGGCCGGGAGGTAGCCACGGATCCGGAGTTCCTTGGCCATCCCGTTGGCCATCTGCTCATCCACCTCGGCCTTGATCAGCCGGGCCACCTCGACGGGGTCCAGGTCCAGGTGGTCGCCGAACTCCTCGTCGATGGCGAACTCGGCCCGCTGGCGGTTCAGCTTGATCTGACCGCCCGCGTATCGTTCCGGCGTGAGGTAGCCGAGCAGCAGGTCCGCGTCGGTGACGGTGGGCAGCAGGCCGCCGCGGTCGTAGCAGGCGGGCCCCGGATCCGAACCGGCGCTGCGCGGGCCCACCTTGACCGACTGGTGCAGCCGGTCGTAGCTGGCGATGGACCCGCCGCCGGCGCCCAGGGTGACCAGGTGGATCATGGGCACGCTGACCAGCCAGCGGTCGATGACCGGCATGAAGTCGTAGTGCTTGACCCCGTCGGCCGGGACCAGGCCGATATCGAAGCTGGTGCCGCCCATGTCGGTGGCCACCACGTTCCCCAGGCCCGCCTGGGCGGAAAGGTGCTCGCTCGCCGAGATTCCGGCCACCGGCCCGGAGTGGATGGTCTGCAGCGCGTCGGTCGAGTTCAGCTGGGCCATGCCGCCGGAATTGTGGATGATCAGCATCGGCCGGGGATAGCCGTGCTCGCGCAGGTTCTGCTCCAGATCCGACAGCGCGTGGTACATCGTGGCGTGCAGGAAGCCGTCCACGATGGCCGAGGTAGCGCGCACGTACTCGCCCTTACGGCCGGACAGCTGGTGGCTGAGCAGCATCGGGACCGCGCCCAGCTGGTGCGCCGGGTACTCGGACAGGAACATCTCCTGCACCCGCAGTTCGTGCGCCGGGTTCTCGGTCCCGTTGGTGAGGCAGACCACCAGCGCCTCGGCACCGGCGTCGATGAGCTCGCGCAGCGCCCGCCGCACGTCTTCGCGTGCGAGCTCCATCAGGACGGTGCCGGAGTAGTCGACGCGTTCCCTTACCGAGCGGATCAGCGTCTGCGGGACCAGCGGGTCCGGCCGGGTGCCGCTGGACATGTCGTTCTTGGCCAGCTCGTCCAGGCCCTCCCCGTAGCCGCGGCCGCGGGACAGCGGGATCGTCGCCTCGAACCCGGCGGTCACGATCAGGCCGACCTGCGGGCCCCGCCGCTCGATCAGCGCGTTCGTGCCCAGGGTGGTGGCGTAGCGAACCGAGTCAACCTCCCGCAGCACGTCGTCCCGCTGCAGGTTCAGGGTGACGCAGGCATGATCCAGCGCCTCGTTGAAGCCCTGGGACAGGTTGTGGTGCGTGGTCAGGGCCTTCGCCTGGATGTAGCGGCCGTCCCAGGCCACGAAGCAATCGGTGAACGTACCGCCGATGTCCACGGAGATCCGTTTCACGACGAGCGCCCCTCTCCATCCACGCGCAGCGGCTCGGCGGCGACGTCCCGGCCGAGCGGGATCACCGTGCCGGGCGAGCGCGCGGCCCACTGCGCCTTGAGCGCGTCGACGTCGATCTGCATGTCGCAGGTCGGCGGATGGCCGGGTGGCAGGTACTCGGCCTCGATCTGGGTACCGCAGCCCGGGCAGTAGAACTCAAGGATCCGGCACCAGGCCGGGTCGGGCGCGAAGGTGAACTCGTACCGGCCGGGGTCGATCAGCGGGCGGTGGATCTCGGTCGGATCGCGGTCGTAAACCAGCGTGCCTTCCTTGTAGTTGCCGCGCGCCGGGCCGAGGTCATGCGCGCACCGCCGGCACCGCCATCGCTCGGTTTCCAGGTCGATCTCGAGGTACTCGGTCATCGGAATGCGCATTACTGGCCCCTGTCGGTCAGCCGCAGGTCACCCGCGGCGGTGGTGTCGAACTGCCAGCCTTCGGAGACCCGCATGGTGAAGAACGGGCCTTCGATCACGGCCGGCCCGGACCCGCGCGCGCCCGGGCGCTGGCTCAGCAACTCGTACACGGGCGTCTCCGCCTGCCCTCCCCGGCCGTCGCGGAGCAGCCGCATCCCCTCGGCCTGCGCCGGAGATGCCCCGATGTCGCCGCCCTGGCCCAGCGTGACGTGGGGGAGCGGCGCCAGCAGCACGAGTTCCAAACAGGCCTGGCCGCCCGGTTTCAGGTGGGTCGTGGCATCGTGCAGGTCGTCGAGTTCGATGACCCGTTCCCCGTCCCCGTCCTCGTCCTCGACCGTCAGACGGAATCGGGGGGTGCACGCGCTCGCGTCGACGCCCTCGGCGAACATGTCCCTGGCGCCGAGCGCGAGCAGCCGGTCGGCGGTCTGCTTGATCGTCGGGTAATCCACCGCCGGCAGGGGCTGCTCGTAGCGCTGGCCCAGGTCGGAGAACCCGATGCCGAAGGCGCTGAACACCGCGGCCATGCGGGGGATCAGCACGTGCCGGGCCCCGGCGCGGCGGGCGGCCTCGCAGACGGTCATCGGTCCGGCGCCGCCGAACGCGGCCAGCACGGTATCGCCCGTGACGGTGGTGGCGTCGGCTAGGGCGCGAGCGATCGCCGCGGCGTGGGCCTCCTCCATCTGCCGCAGAGCGTCGTCGAACGGGAGGCCCAGCGGTCCGGCGATCTTGTCCTCGATCACCTTCGCGCTCCGGTCCGGGTACAGGGGCAGCGTGCCGCCCAGGTAGCTCGCCGGGTCGAGCAGGCCCGCCAGCAGCAGCACGTCGGTGATCGTGGCCTGATCGCCGCCGAGCCCGAAGCAGGCCGGCCCGGGCGCGGCGCCCACGCTGTCCGGGCCGACCCGGAGGCTGCCATCGATGACCCGGAAGATCGAGCTGCCGCCCACGCCGTAGCTGGTGATGGCGGCCAGTTCCAGTGAGCTCGGCGCGCGCTCGATCGCCCCGCGCCGGTCGACGTGGATGGCGCCGTCGCTGACCACGCCGATGTCGGTGGTCGTGCCGCCCACGTCGAGCATGACCAGATGGCGCAGACCATAGTGGGCCGCCAGGGCGCGGGTGCCCTCCAGCCCGCCCCGCGGCCCGGAGCTATACGTCTTGAGCGCCGCGGACTTCGACACGCGGGACGAAGCGCCGTCGTTGCGGAAGATCCGCAGCGGCTGGCGGGCCCGGGCGTCTCGCAGCCGCCGGTCGGCGTTGAACAGGAAGCGCTCCATCGCGGGATGCAGGAACGCGTTGAGCAGGCCCGACCAGGTGCGGCGGACGTCGTCGGGGTCGGCGACGAGTTCCCAGGAAAACAGCAGCGGAACCGCGCCGAGCAGGTGACGGGGATACAGCCGGAGCAGCAGTCCCTTCACCCGGGCCTCGTCCTCCGAACCGTCCGCACCGCTCACGGCGATGACCAGGCGCCTGGCGCCGCGTGCAGACAGGTCGTTGACCTGCGCGAGTAGCTCGTGGCTCAGCGCCTCGTCGTCGGCGTCGAGGCTGATCGCGCCCCACCGGTCGCCGACCAGCGCCGTCAGCAGATCCTCCTGGGCCTGGGTGGCGGCTAGGCCCTCGATCAGCGTCGCATCGGTGACCAGCAGGCCCAGCTGCGGTCCGGCCCGCTGCACGAGGGCGTTGGTGCCCTGGGTGGTGGAATACCGGATGCAGTCCGTAGCTTGCAGCAGCGCCGCGAGCTGCGGTTCGCCGTAGGCCAGCTCGGAGACCTTGGTGAGGCCGTCGAACAGGCACCGGCTCAGGTCATAGGGCGTGGTCAGGGTCTTGGTGTAGCGCACCTCGTCGCCATCGACGAGGAAGAAGTCGGTCAGCGTGCCGCCGTTGTCGATGTTTATCAGTCGTGTCATGAGGCGCATCCCTCCGAGCTGTCGTGACCGCAGCGTAAGGACGCCAGCCGGGCTGGGCATCGTGGCGCGGGCACGACGAACCGTCCCCGCCATGGCTCGTGGGGACAACAGCACAGCGGCGCTCTCCTCCGGCTGTGCGCAGGAAACCATGATCAGGCGGGGGTTAGTGGCGTGCGCACGATGGCAAGCTCGCGGCTCGCCCCTAGCGTCGGCTGAAACGGAAAGGGAATGCCGTGACAGCAGCCAGAATCCCTGACGACAGGGCGCTGCGGGATCCCAGCGGGGCCTGCATCGACGACGGGCGCCACGAACTCGACAACGCGGCTTTCGCGCAGAAGGTGATCGCCGTGGCGGCCGTGTTCGCGGCGGCCGGGCTGGGCCGCGGCGGCGTGCTGGCCATCATGCTGCCGAACCGGGTCGAGCTCATCACGAGCATGTTCGCCGCCTGGCGGCTCGGCGCCGCCGTGACCCCGGTCAACCCGGCGCTGACCGCCCAGGAGGCCCGGTACCAGATCGACGACGCGGGCGCCGCCCTGGTCGTCGCGAACGACGCGGCCGCGGCGCTGCTGCGTGACGGCCCGTACCGGATCATCGGGCTAGAGGAGGTGACCGCCCCGGTCTCGCCGCCGGCGCCGCCTGCCCTGGTGACCGATCCGGGCACGCTGGCGCTGCTGATCTACACCAGCGGGACGACGGGCCGGCCCAAGGGCGTCATGCTGGACCACGCCAGCATCAGCGCCACCGCGGAGCTCATCACCGGCTGGTTCGAGATGACCGCTGAGACCCGCTGCCTGCTGGTGCTGCCGCTGTTCCACGTGAACGGGATCATGGTCAGCGTCGTGTCCCCGCTGCTGGCCGGCGGTTCGACGTTCATCGCCGAGCGGTTCCAGGCGGCCAGCTTCTGGGCGACGGTCGAGCAGGTCAGGCCCACCTTCTTCTCAGCCGTGCCCACCATCTACGCGCTGCTGGCGTCCCGGCCCGGCGCGCAGCCGGATACCCGGAGCCTGCGCTTTGTCATCTGCGGGGCCGCGCCGATGCCGCGCCGGCTGATCGGCGAGTTCGAGGACCGGTTCGGCGTCCCCGTAGTCGAGGGTTACGGGCTGTCGGAGTGCACGGTGGCCTGCACGCTGAATCCGCTGCACGGCGTCCGGAAGGCGGGCAGCGTCGGGCTGCCGCTGCCCGGCATCGACGTCGGCGTGGTTAATCAGGCCGACGAGCTGCTGCCCGCCGGGCAGGCCGGCGAGGTAGTCGTCCGCGGCCCGAACGTCATGCGCGGCTACCTGGGCAGGCCGGAGGAGACGGCGGACGTCCTGCGCGGGGGCTGGCTGCACACCGGGGATGTCGGCCGGTTCGACAACGATGGCTATCTCACGCTGGTCGACCGGCTAAAGGACCTGATCATCCGGGGCGGGGAGAACATCTACCCCAAGGAGATCGAGGACGTCCTGCACATCCATCCGGCGGTGCTCGAGGCCGCCGTCGTCGGGCAGCCCGATCCGGTCTTCGGCGAGCAGCCGGTGGCCTTCGTGACGATCCGGCCCGGCTTTGATGTGGCGCCCGAGGACCTCATCGAGCACTGCCGCCAGTCCCTGGCGCGCTACAAGGTGCCACGTGAGATTTTCATCGAGCAGACGCTGCCCAAAAACGCGGTGGGGAAGATCGCCAAGCCGATACTGCGCGAACGGCTGAGGGACGCAGGGTCGCCGATATCGGAATCGAGGAGCAGCAAATGAGTATTCCCGATCAGGCAGACGTCCTGCAAAGCGAGTAGCGGATCTTGCCTGTCCGGCATGAGGAGGCCGCGGGGTTCGCGGCAGCGGCCGAGGCTGGCCAGCGTACCCGCCCAGGTTCCGCGGCTGGTGGAGACGGCGTGCCACCGCAGGTCCCACACCGAGTAAGCGTCGGTGGCCGGGCCCATCGTGGCATTCGTCGACGAGCTCCGTGACCATCACGATAAGCGATCGTCGTCCTCATCCTGGTGGCTTTCGACGACCGGCTCCTTGGCTCCGCTCATAGCGCAGGCCAATACCACCACAGGAACCATCGCCTTTACCGTCGCCAGATTGCGGGATGGACTGGCCGATAAGGCAATCCGCCGCATCGTCGGAGAGGGGGCACGCACGTGAGCAAGAGCATGGATATCCGAGCTGGACCGCTACGCGCTGATCCCCGATGACAACGATGTGGTGGTGGACACCAGCGCGAACACGGCGACGCTGTCCGGTCATGTCCGCACCTGGGCGGAGCACGACGATGACCTCTACATCGGCTGATCGCCAACGTATACGCACCGCCGCGTCCTGGCTGACGCGGTGCGGCGAGTTAATAGAAGGGATACCTGTCATGTTCCGATCGTTGAAATCGGAGTCCACCTCGCTGATCCTGCTCGGCGTTCTGGCCATCATCGTCGGGATCATCGCCGTCGCCTGGCCCGGGGTGACGATC
>Ga0335074_10014641_pt1 | contig 10999 bp, 11 predicted proteins | sample Lox_Sample_23_FD_206715 | JGI IMG/M metagenome (GOLD analysis project Ga0335074, IMG submission 206715) | Soil microbial communities from Loxahatchee National Wildlife Refuge, Florida, United States - Lox_Sample_2.3 | ecosystem: Environmental > Terrestrial > Soil > Wetlands | place: USA... | reverse complement strand
AGAAGTTGCAGCAGGAACAGCACGAACACCGCGTCGCGGCCGGAAAAACGCAGCCTCGCGAAGGCATAGCCCGCCATGGTGACAGTGACGAGTTGCACCGCCAGGATGCCGGCGCAGACCAGCACGGTGTTGACGTACCACGTGGGGAAATCGCCGCTCTGCCACGCATCCAGGTAATTTCCGAAACCAAGCGGCGGCGCCGGCCACAGCGTCGCCACATCGGCCGGCACGCCCGGGCGCAACGAGGCCACCGCCATCCAGGCGAACGGCACCGCCCAGACCAGAGCCGCCGCGGCCGCCGCGATCATGCCGAGCAGCGGCAGCGCTCCCCTACGATTCATAATGGATCCGGCGCTCCATGGTGCGCAGCGACGCCGTCGTGAGCGTCAGCAGCGCTGCCACGCTTACTGCGGTAGCCGCCGCAGCCAGCCCGGCGTCGTGGTTCTGCTCGGCCTGCTGGTAAATATAATAGAGCAGCAGGTTGGTGGAATCGGATGGCCCGCCCTGGGTGACGGTGACCACCTGATCGACCTGCACCAGCGCGTTCACCAGGGCGATCGGCAGCACGAAGCCGAAGGTAGGACCCAGCATCGGCAGCGTCACATGGCGGAAGCGGGCCAGCGCCCGTGCGCCGTCGATCCGCGCCGCGTCCAGCAAGTCCTGCGGCACGCCGGCAAGGCCCGCCAGGAAGAACAGCATGTAATAGCCGGTGTCCTTCCACACGGTGATCGCGCTGACCGCGCCCAGCGCCAGGGACGGCGAGCCGAGCCAGTTCACTGCGCGCAGCCCGAGTGGTGCCAAGTACCAGTCGAGCAGACCCTCGCCGGGGAGGAAGACGAAGGTGAACAGCGCTGCCGCCGCCACCAGTGGGATCAGTAAGGGCAGCACCACGAGTGTACGGACGGCCATGGTGAAGAGAGTCGTCTCGCGCAACGCCAGCGCGAAGCCGAGCGCCAAAGTCAGCGACGGCGCGATTGTGCTGACGGCATACAGCACGTTGTTCCAGGCGGCTCGACTGAAATGGGGGTCGGCGAACAGGCGCGCGTAGTTTCCGACGCCCCAGCTTGCGGCGCTGCCGAATGCCTGGTCGCGGAAGGATCCTTCCAGCACCTGGATCAGGGGCCAGTAGGTGAAGGCGAGCAGGAAAACAAGCGATGGTGCGAGCAACAGCCAGGGGCGTGCTCGGATACGGGATGTCGCGGCACGCCGTCGCGGCATGATAATCGTGATCGGCCCTGCCGCCGCGTCCACTCGCCCTCGCCCCCGCACCCTCACCCGCCACGCTTTGCGTAGCGACCTCTCCCGCGGACCGGGAGAGGTAATCTCGCTCTGTCTCTCTCGCTCTTACGGGCGGAGTATGACGGGCGGAAGACAGTCCGGCGACGGTCCGGTTACCACATCCCGCCGATCGGAGCGTCTTCCGGGACGATGATCTTGCCGATTGGCCAAAGCGCCAAGCCGGCAAGCTTCAGATGCGCCCAGGCGAAGGGCAGGCCGATGATGGTGATCGCCAGTAGGATCGCGGCCACCAGGTGTCCCAGCGCCAGCCACCAGCCGGCGAGCAGCAGCCAGATCACGTTGCCCAAGCAGCCGAGCGGGCCGGTGCCGATATCCTCGTAGCCGGTCACCCAGGTCCGCGGCACGGCGCGATGGCCGAACGGCAGCAGCGTATAGAAGGCGATGTTGAAGGCAGCGCGCGCCCAGGGAATGCCGATGATGGTGATGACCATGATCACCGCGGCAATCAGCCAGGCCAGCGCCATCCAAACCCCGCCGGTGATGATCCACAAAACATTCAGCAGCAGGCGAAACAATGACATCGCGGTCGTGCCTCAACGGTCGAGGTCGCGGAAGCGGCGGCGCAGGTCGAATTCGTCCGACGTGACCAGCGCCTCGGCGCGCGCAAGGCGGCGCTCCAGCCGGCCGAAACGCTCGCGGATCCCCCGCAGCGTGCTACCCGGATCGCTGCGCAGGCCGCGGAAGAACGATTCTTCGTCGGCGCTGGCGAACAGCGCCGGGGGTTTCGGCTTCAGCACCAGGGCGAAGGCGACGTACGCCACCATGGTCGGGATGAAAAAGAAGATCAGGCACAGCACCGCGACCAGTCGCACCAGCATCGGCTCGAGCTCGATGTGATCGGCGATGCCCGCACAGACGCCGGCGATCCAGCCACGCGCGGGGTCACGATAGACGCGGGTGCGATCCCAAGCGGGCGCGCCCGGGCCTGAGGACGCGCCTGGGTTAGCGGTTTGCTGACCCCACGCCCCCGCGTTCCAGTTCGTATTCCAGTTGCCCGGCCCCTTCCCCGTCCAGCTCATGGCGTTGCCTCCGTCCAGGGACCGGCCTTGCTCCGCCATCCCGGCGCCTCGACGTCGAGCAGACGCTCCAGGCTGTCCACCCGCTCCTCCATCCGGCGCGCGGAATCGTAGAGCTCGACGAGCACTCGTTCATGGTCGCGCGACAGCATGCGTGCCGTCCGCCAACGGGTCGAATAGTGCGCAACGATCCAGATCGGCGCGACGACGACCAGGAACAGAATGCCGAGCAGGGTGCCCATGACGTGCATCTCAGGGCTTCGCCGGCTGCGGTGCTGACGTCGGCGGGATGCGATTCCCCAGCCGCGCCTTCAGCCGCTCCAGCGCCTCCTGCACCGACGCGTCGGCTTCCATCTGGGCGAACTCCTCATGCAGTGGCGGCTGACGCCCGAGATCGAAAGCTTCGACCTTCCCCTCGGCTTCATCCAGCGCGCGTTCGACCTGCTCGAAGCGGGCGAAGGCATCGGTGATGCGTTCGTCGTAGAGCTTCGTTTTCAGCTTGATCCGGTTGGCCGCCGTCTTATGGCGGGCGACGATCGCCCGCTGGCGTGCCTTGGCGTCGTTCAGCTTCGCTTGCAGCTTGCCGATGTCCTCGTTCTGCCGGGTCAAAGCCTCGACAAGCTGGGCGAGCTGCATCTCGGTCTCGTGCAGCGTCTGCGACACGCGTGCCTTCGCGTGCAGCGCGCCTCGCGCGAGATCGTCGCGCCCCTTGGTGACCGCAAGCTCCGCCTTGCGCTCCCACTCCTCTTCGTCGCGTTTCAGGCCGGCGGCGCGGCGTTCCAGTTCCTTCCGCTCGGCGATGGTCCGCACGGTGGCCGAGCGGACCTCGACCAGCGTGTCCTCCATTTCCTGGATGATCAGGCGGATGATTTTCTCGGGGTCCTCGGCGCGAGCCAGAAGGGCGTTGAGGTTGGAATTCACGATGTCGCTCAGGCGCGAGAAAATGCCCATGGCACGGTCCCCGTTTGGTTCGCTTCCAGTGAGTGCAGGGGGCGTGCCACGCGTTAAGTGCTTGGAATGGCTGGCGATCTCTTAAGGATCCATGGTGTAATACGCGAACTTGTGGTGTATTAAGCCACGTCATGGCGCTTTCTCCCACACCACCGACTCCGATCGGGCAGAGCCCCGCGTTTCTGGAAATGCTGGCCCACGTCTCTCGCCTGGCGCCGCTCGATCGCCCGGTGCTGATCGTCGGCGAGCGCGGCACTGGGAAGGAGCTGATCGCCAGCCGCCTGAACTATCTCTCTGCCCGCTGGGACCGCACCTTCGTGAAGCTGAACTGCGCGGCCCTGCCCGAGGCGTTGCTGGATTCCGAGTTGTTCGGCCACGAAGTAGGTGCCTTCACCGGCGCCGTTCGCCGGCGCGCCGGCCGGTTCGAGCTGGCGGACGGCGGGACGCTGTTTCTTGACGAGATCGCCACCGCTTCGCTGGCGGTGCAGGAGAAGGTGCTGCGGGCAATCGAGTATGGCGCGTTCGAGCGGGTCGGCGGCAATGCGACCCTGCAGGTTGATGTGCGAGTGATCGCGGCGACCAATGCCGACCTGCCGGCTCTGGCTGCCACTGGGAAGTTTCGCGCCGACCTGCTCGACCGCCTGGCTTTCGACGTGGTGCGGCTGCCGCCGTTGCGGGAGCGATGCGACGACATTCCACTGCTGGCTGAGCATTTCGCCACAAGGATGACGGCGGAGTTGAAGCGTGATTACTTCGCGGGGTTCAGTCCGACGGCGACCGAGGCCCTGCTGACGCACGACTGGCCGGGCAATGTGCGGGAGTTGCGCAACGCGGTGGAGCGGAGCGTGTGCCGGATGGTGCGGCCTGATCGTCCGCTGGAGACGGTGGTGATTGACCCGTTCTCAGGGGGGCCGGAGCGCGGGAGCCACGGCAGCGAGACCCCCCCCTCCCCTTGCGGGAGAGGGCTGGGGGAAGGGGGCCGGGCCGGCGGCTCACTTCCACCGCCCCCTCCCCCCAACCCGCTCCCGCAAGGGGAAGGGGAGATGGATTTCCGCGCCGCCGTGCGCGACTTCGAAGTGCGCCTGCTGCGCCAGGCGCTAGCGGACACGCGCTTCAACCAGCGGCGTGCCGCCGATGCTCTCGGGCTCACCTATGACCAGCTCCGACATCTGCTGAGAACACACGCCTTGCTGCCCCAGAACCGTCAGCCCTGAGGATCGAATTATACCGAAGGGGGCATCGTATCGGCGTTCGAGCTTCGCTAGTGTTACGTGATGCCTCGCCGGCGTACCGGCGATGCCCTGGAGGAGGCGCGACCGATGGACCTCGTACGCTTTCTGCCCTCGCGCGAGGAATGGCGCGCATTGTTCCAGCGCCACGCCAAGCAGGCTGTCAATCGAGGCATGGGCCTGCCGCCGCACAAGGACAAACCGTCGAAACAGCAGGTCGGCGCGCATTTCGGCTACTGGCTGCTCGCGCTGATCGTGATCATGCTGTTCCAGAACTGGTGGATCGCCCATGAGCAGGTCGAGACCATCCCGTACAGCCAGTTCCTTCAGCTCGTGCAGGAGAAAAAGGTGGACTCGGTTCAGGTGGCGGGCCAGAGCGTCTCCGGCAAGCTGAAGGAGAAACTGCCCGACGGGCGGATCCTGTTCTCCACCACCGCGGTCTCGCCAGATCTCGCCGATTTGTTACAAAAGAACGGAGTCACCTTCAGCGGCGTCGAAACCAACACGTTCCTGTCGAACCTCCTCGGCTGGCTGCTGCCGACAGTTGGCTTCTTCGCTTTATGGATGTTCTTCTGGCGCCGCGCCGTAGGGAATATGGGCGGCGGGCTGATGTCGATCGGCCGCTCGCGCGCGAAGGTATTCGTTGAGACCGATACCAGCACGACTTTCGCGGATGTTGCCGGCAACGACGAGGCGAAGGAAGAGCTGCGCGAGATCGTGGCGTTCCTGAAGGATCCAGAAGGCTACGGACGACTGGGCGCACACGTGCCCAAGGGCATCCTGCTGGTTGGTCCGCCGGGTACCGGCAAGACGCTGCTTGCCCGCGCCGTCGCCGGGGAGGCCGGGGTGCCGTTTTTCTCCATCTCGGGCTCGGAGTTCGTCGAGATGTTCGTCGGTGTCGGCGCCGCCCGCGTCCGCGACCTTTTTGCCCAGGCACGTGCCCAGGCCCCGGCGATCGTATTCATCGACGAGTTGGATGCACTCGGTCGCGCCCGCGGCGTGTTCGGGACCGGCGGCGGACACGATGAAAAGGAGCAGACGCTCAATCAGCTTCTGGTCGAACTCGACGGCTTCGACCCGCAGTCGGGCGTGGTATTGCTGGCGGCGACCAACCGGCCGGAAATATTGGACCCGGCCCTGCTGCGGGCCGGACGGTTCGACAGGCAGGTACTTGTCGATCGGCCCGACAAGCCAGCGCGCGAGGCGATCCTGTCGTTGCACCTACGCAAAGTGAAACTGGATCCGGACGTCAAGGTCACGCAGCTCGCCGAACTCACCCCCGGATTGACCGGCGCCGACCTGGCCAACGTGGTGAACGAGGCCGCACTGCTGGCCACCCGCCGGCACGCCGAAGCGGTGACCATGGCCGACCTGACCGAGGCGATCGAGCGTGGCGTCGCCGGACTGTCGCGCAAGTCGCGTGTGCTGTCACCCGAGGAACGCCGGACGGTGGCGTATCATGAAATGGGCCACGCGCTGGTCGCGCTGTCGTTGCCCGGCACCGATCCGGTGCAGAAAGTTTCAATCATTCCCCGCGGCGTTGGCGCACTGGGCTACACCATCCAGCGCCCGACCGAGGACAAATTCCTGATGAGTCGCGAAGAGCTTGAGGCGCGCATGGCGGTGCTGTGCGGCGGCCGGGCGTCGGAGCGGCTGGTGTTCGGCCGCATCTCGACGGGGGCCGCGGACGATCTGCAGCGTGTCACTGACACCGCGCGGGCGATGGTGACGCGTTATGGCATGATCGATGAAATAGGACCCGTCACGCTGGAGCGCGAGCCGCACAGTTTCCTCGGCGGAGCGATGCAGGAGCCGCAGCAGCACAACTACAGCGAAGCTACCGCGCAGGCCATCGATCGGCAGGTGCATGATCTGGTTCAGGCGGCCATGGACCGTGCCACCGGCATTCTGACCGAACGACGCGCGGCGCTGGAAGCTTGCGCGCAAGCGCTGCTCCGGCAGGAGACGCTGAACGCGGACGAGTTGGCGGCTTTGATCAGCACGCCGGCCAAGCAGACGGTGCCGGCGTAAGCATTGAGCCCCATCCCGCAACTGACCAGGACGCGATCGCCCGGCTAATTCTTCTCAGGCGAGAGCACTTGGTCATGCGGCGCTTTGCGTCTCTACGCGCGCTATGGCAGCTGCCAGCTTGCGCTCGGCCTGCCACAGATCATGCGCCTGCTGCATCCGCAGCCATATCTGCGGCCCATTGCCGCAGAACTTCCCCAGCCGTACCGCCATCTCAGGCGTCACGGCATGCTTCTCCGCCAGGATACCGTGCAGCGTCTGCCGAGATACCCCGAGCTTCCCGGCCGCCTCAGTTACACTCATGCGTAGTGCGGGCAACACATCCTCGCGCAGAATGGCACCCGGATGTCGGCTGCCGGCCGCGGTACCGACGACCAGCGGGATAATCAGGCATCTGACCCTCCATCAGTGGTATTGGTCCAAATTGTCTGTCAAGGACGGCTTTCCACTGTTTGCACAGCAGCAGGGAGAGCATTGGCCGGCAGCGGTGATACCTCTTCATTCGCTTGCAAGAACAACACGTGAATTGGCGACATATCAGCATGTTCTCGGGGAATGGTGCGCCGACCCGCCCACGCACCAGCTAGAGGGCGAGCATGTATGGCGGACCAGGGAGTCCATGATGGAACAGATCGAAATTGCTGGCACAGGCCTCACGTCGTCCCGCGTGGCTCTCGGCACGTGGGCGATCGGCGGATGGATGTGGGGCGGCACCGACGAACAACAGTCGATCGCAACGATCCATGCGGCAATCGAGCGCGGCATCACCATGATCGACACCGCGCCGGCGTATGGCTTCGGACGCGCCGAGGAAATCGTCGGCCGAGCACTTGCTGAAGGCGGCCGGCGGGAGCGAGTGCTGATCGCCACGAAGGTCGGGCTGAACTGGCGCGACGGGCAGGTTTTTCGCGACGCCAGCGCCGGTCGGATTCGGAAGGAGGTGGAAGACTCGTTGCGTCGGCTGCAAACCGATCGCATCGACCTCTATCAGGTGCACTGGCCGGACCGCTCTGTCCCGATCGAGGAGACAGCACTGGAAATGGACCGGCTGCTGCGGGCGGGAAAAATCCGTGCAATCGGGGTCAGCAACTTCTCCGCTGACGAGATGGAGCGGTTCACCGCCGTGGCGCCGCTGCACAGCATACAGCCGCCGTACAACCTGTTCGAGCGCGAGGCCGAAGCCGAGGTGCTGCCTTATGCGCAACGCCATCACCTGACGGTGCTCGCCTATGGGGCGCTGTGCCGCGGGTTGCTGAGCGGGCGGATGCTGGCGGGCACTCGTTTCACCGGCGATGACCTGCGACGCACGGACCCCAAGTTTCAACAGCCGCGTTTCGGGCAGTATCTCGCTGCGGTCGATGCCCTCGATCGCTTCGCGAACGAGAGCTATGGCCGCGGCGTGCTGGCGCTGGCGGTGCGTTGGATCCTCGACCGCGGCGAGACGATTGACTTGTGGGGCGCCCGCCGGCCCGACCAGCTCGATCCGGTGGCGGAGATCAGTGGCTGGTCGCTCGATGCTGCTGCCCAGGACGAGATAGAGGTGGTCCTGCGGCGGTGCGTGAAGGACCCGGTGGGCCCGCAGTTTATGGCGCCGCCTGAGAAGCCGGAGGCGCGCGCCGCGGCGTGAGCGGATCCTGCCCACTACCCGGCACCCCACCCGCCGCGCTGCGCGCGGCGACCTCTCCCGCAGAGCGGGAGAGGTGGGTTGGGGGTGGGCTTGTTGCATCACAGCAAATCGGCCCCACATGACCCCCAGCCATGCAGAGTCCTCGTGGTCCTATGCGGGTTGGGAATGGGTTATGTCGCAAACTTCTCTTTCGGCGCGTGCCCCGGTTTCATCGGAGATTGCCGGGCTTTCCGACAGGCACGCGGGAACGCCGCCGGTGCGCGGGACGCCGGCCGCGCCGGCCGCGATCAACTGGGGCGCGATCGACCTCAACCTGCTGATCGTGTTCGACGCGGTGATGCAGGAGCGCAATCTTACGCGAGCTGGCCGGCGATTGGGCCTGAGTCAGCCGGCGGCCAGCCATGCGCTGGCGCGGCTGCGGACGACGTTGAAGGACGATCTGTTCGTCCGCACGCCGGAGGGCATGCAGCCGACGGCGCGAGCACAGCAGATGGCCGAGCCGGTACGCGACGCGTTGCGCGTGCTGCGCCTGACGCTGGAACCGGAAGAATTCGATCCGGCCGTTGCGACCAGGACTTTCAACATAGCAGTGAACAACCATGCCGCCCGCGCGATCGTGCCGGAGCTGGCACGCCGGGTGTCGGAGGTAGCGCCGCATGTCAGCCTGGACGTGCGGCCTGTGGGACTGCGCGAAGTGCTGGACCAACTCGATCAGGGGACGGATGTCGCGCTCACCAGGCTGGTCGATGGCGGCGAGCGGTTCAAATGTGTGCGCATCATGGAAGACGATTTCGCCGTAGTTTTCGATCGTGACCATCCGGCAAACCGGGCTCCTGTTTTCACCGTGGAACACCTGGCCGAGATTCCGCACGTCCTCACCAGCTCGACCGGGGATGACACCACTTTCATTGATGAGGCGTTGGAGGAGCGCGGGCTCACCCGGAAGATCGCCGTGCGCGTTCCGATGCTGTCGATCGTGCTAATGTTGGTTGGCTCCGACAGCCTCGCCGTTGTGCCGCGCCGGGTCGCTTTGGATCTGACGCAGGTCTGCCCGCTGGTGATGCGCGAGCTGCCCTTCCCTTCACCGCAGATCTCCCTCGCCATGCTGTGGCATCGGCGAATGGATGGCCATCCGGCGCATCGTTGGCTGAGGGGAATGATAAGATCGTCCGTCGAGCCACGCAAGCCGTGGGCCGAGCAACAATAGAGATACATTCCCGGTCCGCATGTGGGAATGTGTAACTCCGGGTCTCCTGCATGTGCCGACGCAATCGACATCGCCACGGCGGGGGCATCGGCGATAAATCGACGCTGCCGCCGCGCAAGCAATGACCGATCCGCCATCCGGCGGGTCCGCAGCAGACGGCGGTGGCGTTATGGCGAGACGGTGGAGACTTGCCTCCCGACTGGGAGGCTTAGGGATGGTGCTTGCAGTGGCGGCTGTTGCGGCAGCCCGTGGATTTGCACAGCACGCGTCGGGCCCGGCGCCGTCGTCTCCCGAGCCTGCGGTTCCGGTGCTGACCACGACCGCCACCCGCGGCAATGTTCCCGTGTACCTGGAAGGCATCGGGTCGGTGCAAGCCGACAACGCTGTGCTGGTCCGTTCGCGCGTCGATGGGACGCTGATGCAGGTGCCGGTGCGGGAAGGCCAGGAAGTAAAGCGGGGCGACGTCATCGCGGTGATCGATCCACGCCCGTATCAGGCGGCGCTGGACCAGGCCATGGCGAAGAAGCAGGAGGACCAGGCGCAACTGGTCAACGCCAGGCTCGATCTTGTGCGCTATCAGTCGCTCGAGCGGCAAAGCTTCGCCACGGAACAACAGCTCGACACACAGCAGGCGCTGGTGGCGCAGCTTGTTGCCACGATTGCCGGGGACCAGGCCTCGATCGAGGCGGCGCAGCTCAATGTCGCTTATTGTTACATCACGTCGCCGATCCCCGGTCGCGTGGGCTTGCGGCTGGTCGATCCGGGCAACCTGGTGCACGCCACGGATACGACCGGGATCATCACGATTACTCAGATACATCCCATCACGGCCACCTTCACCCTGCCGCAGGAGCTGTTGCCGCGCGTGACGGCGGCAATGGCGAACGGCAAGGTGCCGGTGCTTGCGTATTCGAGTGATGACCGCACGCAACTTGACGCCGGCACGCTGCTCACCCCCAACAACTCGATCGACCAGACGACCGGGACGATCGAGCTGAAGGCAGAGTTCCCCAACCCCCACGACACGCTGTGGCCGGGCCAGTTCATCAATGCGCATCTGCAGGTCGACACCGATCTCAACGCGGTCACGATCCCGCCGGCCTCGATCCAGCACGGACCTGACGGGCTCTATGTTTATATCGTGAAGGCGGACCGCACCGCCGTCGTGGAGCCGATCGAGGTGGGCTATCAGACGGCGCGCCTCGCGGTTGTCACCAAGGGGCTGAACGACGGCGAACAGGTCGTGGTTCAAGGCCAGTCACGGCTCGACAACGGCACTCGCGTCTCGATTGATAACAGGGCGGCCACGAGCTGAACGCGCCATGAGCATCTCTGCCCCGTTCATCCAGCGGCCGATCGGCACCTCGTTGCTGATGGCCGCGATCTTCCTGGTGGGCCTGGCGGTATATCCGTTGCTGCCGGTCGCGCCGCTGCCGCAAGTGGATTTTCCGACCATCACCGTTACAACGCAGTATCCAGGCGCCAGCCCGGATACCATGGCGTCGTCCGTTGCCGAGCCGCTGGAGACGCAGTTCAGCCAGATCAACGGGCTGGCACAGATGACATCGACCAACGTGCTGGCTACCAGCACGATCACCCTGCAGTTCGACCTCGATCGCAATATCGACGCTGCTTCCACCGA
>Ga0335074_10014640_pt1 | contig 10999 bp, 8 predicted proteins | sample Lox_Sample_23_FD_206715 | JGI IMG/M metagenome (GOLD analysis project Ga0335074, IMG submission 206715) | Soil microbial communities from Loxahatchee National Wildlife Refuge, Florida, United States - Lox_Sample_2.3 | ecosystem: Environmental > Terrestrial > Soil > Wetlands | place: USA: Florida... | reverse complement strand
GCCCGCAATGAGCATCGCTTGAAATAGCAAACTTCGGCACCGATCATTCGGGTCGGGCAGCAATCGTGTGCAGTGCACCCCGCCGCATTCCGCAATTGCGCCCCGGCGCATCTGCCCATCCGTTGTTTGGCCCGGGACGTGACCCAGGATGGGAAAATCCGGCTCAGGTAGACCATGGATCCGCCATTACCGCTGGAGTTCCGCCTACTCGCCACGAAATCCCGCTGCGCGTCTTCGCGACTATTCCGGCCGGGGGCCGGCGAGCGGCAGTCGCGGGCGGCCGCGCCGCACGAGGCCTGGGTGAGCTGGCCTGGGCTGGGCGAAGTGGCCGCGGGCCGCTCGCGCGGACGGCGGGAGCGGTGCCGGGGAGGCGGCCGGCGATTAACTGCCAGAAATTTACCGCCTTATGCTTATTTAAACCGTCGCGGAGAACGAGCCTTATCCGCCCCGGCAAAAACCCGCCAGCCGTCTCGCGGGAAGCGATGAGGGATTTTGGGGCGATTGTCCGCTGCCGTGGCCGATTGTCCGGATGGCTGGCGCGGCCGCGCGGTAAGACCGCCGGGGGAGCCCGGCCCGAGTCGCCCGCACCCCCGTGCCGCGGTCGCCGGCCGGCCGGCCGGGGCGCGGGAACGAGCCCGCAGCCGGGATTAACCGTGCTCTAGGCCGGCTGATTGCCTGGTGGCGACCGTCCATCTTGTACGCCTTTGAGCGTGCGAGGGCGGTCGCGGTGGCTGCCGCGGCACGCTGCGGAGCTAAGTTCGGGGTAGTCTCGCTGTCGGGTTAACAGCATGAATGCCCGGATTATCCGGGTACGGCCGGTACGCCCCGGTCGGGACGATGCCGTGCCGCCTCGCAGGCGGTCACGCCCTGTGGCGGAAGCTCGGTGCCCGTATTCCACGAGTTCGCGAGGCTCCTACGGATGACGAAGTTCTAGAGGGTGGACTCGACTTTGGCAAAGTTCAGGGTGATTCCGGGTGAATGCCCGGTCGGAGCCTCCCAATTGATGATTATATGTCCCTACCCGTTTTGTGACGCTAGCTGGAAGAGGGGCCTCGGCCGCCCTGTCGGCCCGTGCAGCAGCGATCGTTGCTGAGGGAAGGGAGAGGGAGGTGCCGATGATGAGCGGCTCCGCCGTTCGCTGCCCGGTGGAGGTCCAGGTGGCGCTTGAAGCTGCGAGGTGCGAGCGCAGTGCGTAGACGATCGATGACCAACGGAAACGGTGCTCCGCCGGCTTCCGGGTCTCCTTCAAACGGAGACGGTGGTCTGCCAAATGGCGGACCGCTGGCCGTCGGACCAGGTCAAGGCGGGCCCGGCGCGGGAGCCTTTGGCGGCCCGGGCGGCCCGGAACAAGGTGGCCTGCCTGTTCCGGTTACCCCGGCCCGCGCCGTCGGGCGGCCCCCGTCCCAGGCCGGCGGCGCCGGCCAGCAGGTGCACAGCGGGTCACGCTGGGCGCTGAGCAACTGGCGAGTACGCTGGCGGCTCATCGCGATCATCGCGGTGCCGACGCTCACCGCGCTTATCCTCGGCGCGATCCAGATCTCCACCGCGGTGGGGAACTATACATCCGACAAGCGCGTGCAGACGCTGGCGAACCTCAACGCCCTCGTGGTCAAGGGAGCCGGCCAGCTGGCCGATGAGCGGGACATCACCGCGGGCCTCGTCGCGTCGGGCAAGTCGAACACCGCCATGCAGGCCCAGGTCAACCAGGCTCAGGCCGCGACGAACGCCACGCTCGCCGAGATCAGGTCGCAGGCCGCGGCCGTCACCGGCGGCAGCGGCTACCGTGCCCAGACGGTGCTCGACCTCAACAACGGCGTGCTGGCCGGCATCAACGACCTGACGCTGATCCGGCAGGCGGCGCTCAAGACCCAGTACCCGCCGCTCGCGATCATCCAGACGTACGACGAGCGGCTGATCGCGCCGTTCGACACGTTCAGCAACGACATCGCGGCCGGCACGGGGAACGCCTCGATGCAGACCAACGTCACGGTGCTCAACGCGCTGCTGCGGATGGAGGATGACGCCTCCCTGCAGCGCGCCTACCTGTACCAGGCGCTGGCCAGCCCGTCGCCCGGGCTGACGTCGGTCGCGCTCACCGCGCTGAACCAGGCCGCGACCCAGCAGCAGGCCGACACCAGCCAGTTCACCGGGGACGCCTCGGTGACCGAGGCGCAGAACCTCAACAACACCGTCAGCGGCCCGCAGGTGGACGCCGCGAAGAGCGAAGAGTCGCTCGCGGTCGCCCTGACGAACAAGAACCAGTCGATCGCCGCGATCGGCACGGCGCAGACGTGCGGCAAGACGCCGCAGGCGCAGTGCTGGTACCAGACGCAGGGCGTGCAGATCTCGGACATGCGCCAGGTCAGTAACGGGCTGGTCGGTCAGATCACCGCACAGGCCAACGCGCTGACCTCGAGCTCGCTGCGCAGCGCGATCATCACCTCGGTGGTCACGCTGCTGCTGCTGATCCTCGTCCTGCTGATCACCACGTTCGTGGCGCGGTCGATGATCCGGCCGCTGCGCAAGCTGCGTGCCGACGCGCTCGAGGTGGCGGGCAGCAAGCTGCCCGATATGGTGCGCCGGCTGAGCGAAAGCGAAGGCGGCGACGAGAGCGTCGAGATCGAGCCGATCGGCGTGACATCCACCGACGAGATCGGCGAGGTGGCGCGGGCGTTCGACCAGGTGCACATGGAAGCGGTCCGGCTGGCGGCCGACGAAGCCATGCTGCGCGGCAACCTGAACGCCATGTTCGTCAACCTGTCCCGCCGCAGCCAGTCGCTGATCGAGCGCCAGCTGGCGCTGATCGACGACCTGGAGCAAAGCGAGCAGGACGCCGACCGGCTGAGCAGCCTGTTCCGGCTCGACCACCTGGCCACCCGGATGCGCCGCAACTCGGAAAACCTCCTGGTCCTCGCCGGCCACGAGGCGAGCAGGCGGTGGAGCCAGCCGGTGCCGCTGGTCGACGTGCTCCGCGCGGCGATCTCCGAGATCGAGCAGTACGAGCGGGTGGTGCTGAACGTCCAGCCCGGTATCCAGGTCGTCGGCCAGGCGGTCAACGACGTGGTGCACCTCGTCGCGGAGATCGTCGAGAACGCCACGACGTTCTCGCCGGAGGACACCCAGGTGTACGTGACCGGCCAGCCGCTGACCAGCGGCGGCGTGCTCCTCGACATCACCGACAACGGCGTGGGCATCTCCGAGCAGGAGATGGCGCACGCGAACTGGCGGCTGGACAACCCGCCGGTCGTCGACGTCGCGGTGTCCCGCCGCATGGGCCTGTTCGTGGTCGGCCGCCTGGCGGCCAGGCACGGCGTCAGGGTCAGGCTGCGGCACGCGCAGTCCGGCGGTCTCACCGCGCTGATCTGGCTGCCCGAGTCGGTAGCGGCGCCTGAGTCGGGGCAGCCGCTCGGCAGGCTTCGCAAGTTCGAGGCAGACGACTTCGGCCCCGCGCCGTCGCTGTCCGCTCCGCCGGCGCTCGGCACGATGTCGCCTCCAGCCGCTCCCGGCGGCCCCTTCGGCCTGCCGGGCGGCCCGCAAGGCCCCGGTGGCGGCCCTGGCGGGCCCGGGCAGGCCGGATTCGGCTCCGCTGCCGCGGCCGCCGCGGCGGCGGCCCGGATACCGAGGTTCTCCGGCGGCGCCCGCAACGCCCCCGGCGGCGACGACGACGCCGACGGGTTCAACGCCTTCGGCGGCGCCGGCAACGGCCCTGGCGCCGACGCTGACGGCGGCGCCCTCGAGTTCAGTCCGTTTACCGGCAAGCCCGGCGCCGGCCCGGGAGGCGTCGCGGCCCCTGGCAAGGGCGGCGCGATCGACGCGCCTGGCGGCCCGCTGCCTACCCGGCAGCCGGCCGGCGGCAAGGGGCCGCAGCCCGGCGCACCGGCCTTCGGAACCCCGGGTGCCCCCAGCGGCCCGGACTCCGGCACTACGTGGATGCCCGCCCTCGGCGGCGACGGCGGGTCAGCGGGGACCACGGGACCAGGCGCGAACGGCGGGAACGGCCTAGGCGGCTCCGACGGCAGCCAGGTCACGATTCCGGCGTCGATCGGGCCGGCCCAAGACCAGCGACTGCCGATCTTCGACTCGCTAGAGTCGGACTGGTTCCGGCGCAGCGGCAAGTCGCTGAGCTCGACGGCGGCTTCGGCCGCCGAACAGAGCTGGAGTTCGCCGGCGGACGAGGGCTGGCGGGCCGCGCGCGTGGCGGCATCGCCCGCGGCGGGAGAAAATACGACGGCCGGGCTGCCAAAGCGCGTACCGCGAGCTAATCTCGTGCCCGGATCGGTCGGTGGGGGCGAAGGCACAGAAGTCGCGCCGCCAGCCCGGTCTGCGGACCTGATCCGCACCCGGATGGCGAGTTTCCAGCGTGGTGTGCGCGAGGCGCGAGCCGCCGCACCCCAGAACGAGGAGCCATAGACCGATGAGATCCACGACTAGAGTTCTGAGAACACGAGGAGAAGCCCTTATGCATGGGCAGGGAAAGGAGCGCGCGTGAGCACGCCAGGACGCCCGGTCCAGGACCTGAGCTGGCTGATCACGAACTTCGTGGAGCGGGTCCCGGACGTGGCTCACGCGGTCGTCGTGTCGTCCGACGGGCTGCCGCTCGCGTTCTCCGCGGGGTTCCCGCAAGAGCGCGCTGACCAGCTCGCCGCGGTCACGTCCGGCCTGACCAGCCTGACTCAGGGCGCTTCGCGGGTCTTCGAAGGCGGCGCGGTCGTGCAGACCGTGGTGGAGATGCAGCGCGGGGTGCTGGTCATCATGGCCATCAGCAACGGCGCCAGCCTGGCCGTGCTCGCGGCCTCCACCTGCGATCTCGGCCTTGTCGCCTACGAGATGACGCTGCTGGTAGAGCGTGCGGGACGGGTGCTCACCCCGGCCGCGCGGGGCGGTGTCATGCAGGGTGCTATGCCGGGAGATGGAAGACGATGACGGGAGCGGGGCGCTCGATCTCTGGAGGACGTGGTGGCGGGTCTCGGCCGCGGTGACGACCGTGGTGCCCCGCCAGCATGGCAGGGCCCAGGCCGGAGCACCGGATCGTGGGAGGAGGCGTCGCCGCAGCGGCGCCCCTATCCCGCGGAACAGCCGTACCCGGCCGACGAAGAGGGCAGCTCGACGCGGCTGGTACGCCCGTACACCGTCACCGGTGGCCGGACCCAGCCGAGGTACAAGCTCGCGCTTGAGGCCTTGGTCACCGCGACCGTGTACGAGCCCCGCGACCTATCCGTGCTGGCACCCGAGTGCCAAGCCATCTTGCAGTTCTGCCTGGACTGGCGGTCTGTCGCCGAGATCTCCGCGGTGCTGCGGCTGCCGCTCGGCGTTGCACGGATCCTGGTCGCGGACATGAGCGCGGACGGCCTCGTCCGCATTCACCAGCGTGATGATTCCGAAGGCCGGCCCGACCTTAACCTGCTCGAAAGGGTGCTTAGTGGACTCCGTAAGATCTAGCGTCGCCCGCCCGCATGGCGGGGGTGACGCTTCTGCGATGACTTCGGTGAAGATCGTCGTCGCCGGCGGTTTCGGTGTGGGCAAGACGACCTTCGTGGGTTCGGTGTCGGAAATCACGCCGCTGACCACCGAGGCGGTCATGACCGTAGCGAGCACCGACGTCGACGACCTCTCTCACGTCCCCGACAAGAACACGACAACGGTCGCCATGGACTTCGGGCGTATCACGCTCGAGAAAGACCTGGTGCTGTACATGTTCGGCACGCCGGGCCAGCACAGGTTCTGGTTCATGTGGGACGACCTGATCCAGGGCGCCATTGGCGCCGTGGTCCTTGTCGACACCCGCCGGCTCGCCGACTCGTTCCCCGCGGTGGACTACTTCGAGGCGAGCGGGCTGCCATTCGTCATCGGCATCAACGGCTTCCACGGGCAGTTCCCGCACCGGAGCAACGACGTGCGCGAGGCGCTGGCGATCCCGTCCACGGTGCCGGTGATCCCCTGTGACGCGCGCAACCGCGAGTCGACCAAGGCCACCCTGGTGACGCTGGTCGAGCACGCGATGTCGATGCAGACCGCGGGCAGGTACTGAGCTAGCCGGATGGCCGGGACTGGGTCAGCCGGCTAGCCAGCCGCCGTCCACCGGCAGCAGCTGCCCGGTGATGTAGCCGGACGCGGGAGAGAGCAGGAATACGACCGCGCCGGCCAGGTCGGCGGGGTCGCCAAGCCGGCCCATCGGGATACGGTCGAGCACCCACGCGGCCCGGTCGGGGTCCGCGAACAGGTCAGCGGTCAGTTCGGTGCGGAAATAGCCGGGTGCGATCCCGTTCACGCGCGTGCCCGACGCGGCCCATTCGACCGCGAGCGTGCGGATAACGCCGAGCAGCGCGCTCTTGGCCGCGGCGTAGGGCGCGATGTTGGCGATCCCGCGCGCGCTGGTCAGCGAGCCGATGAACACGTGCGCGCCTGGCCGGCCGTCGCCCAGCTGATCCCTGTGCAGCGCGGTGCTGAGGAAGAACGGCGCGTCCAGGTGGATCGCCATCAGGTCGCGCCACGCCGCCGGGGGCACGGCGGTGGCGGGCGCGCGGTACTGCGTGCCCGCGGCGTGCACGATCCCGTCGAGCGGGACGCCGGCCGTCGCGCGGGCGTTCGCGATCAGCTGGTCGGCCTGCTGGACGTCGGCCACGTCGGCGGCCAGCGGGATGACGCGGCCGGCCGGGGCGAGCGCGGCGGTCTCTTTCAGCTGCGCCTCGGTGCGCGCGACGGCCACCACGCCGCCGCCGGCCGCCGCGATCGCCAGCGCCATGGCGCGGCCGAGGCCCCGTCCGGCGCCGGTCACGATGTAGGTTCGCCCGGACAGGCCGAACTCGCTCGCGGCCTCGTTCACCACTTGTGTACCGTCCCGTCTGCCCAGATAATCGAGTCTCCGGTCTTATAATCGACTCTTTGAGGATGTATCGCAATGAAGGCGCTCACCAAACTTAGCTCCGCCGCCGACGACGTGGCGGTGCGGTCCCGGCCGGTGCCGTCGCCCGCGGCCGGGCAGGCACTGGTGCTGGTGACGGCGACCGGGCTGTGCGGCAGCGACGTGCACGCGATCAGGGGGCATGCCGGCTACGAGTGGGTGTCCACGCCGGTGACCCTGGGGCACGAGATCACCGGCGTCGTGGCCGGCGGCGCCGGACCGGTCCCGGCGGACACCCAGGTGGCCGTCATCTCGATGGACGGCTGCCGGGCGTGCGACCTGTGCGCGGCCGGCCGCCGCCCGCTGTGCCCCGACCGGACGGTGATCGGCCTGTCGACCGACGGCGGCGCGGCGGAGTACGTCACGGTGCGCGCCGACAACCTCGTGCCGCTGCCCGCTGACCTGCCGTGGCGGCACGCCGTGCTGCTCGAGCCGTGCTCCGTCGCGGTGCACGCCGTGACGCGCACCCCGCTGCCCGCCGACGGGCGGGTGGTCGTCAGCGGCGCCGGGCCGGTGGGCATGCTGGCCGCCTTCGCGGCCCGGGCCCGCGGCGCCGACGTGACCGTGGTGGGGGTGGAGCGGGACGAGGCGGTCCGGCTGCCGGTGCTGCGCGAGTGCGGTTTCGCTACCAGGACCGGGGCGCCTGCCGAGCCCGTCGGCGCATGGATCGAGGCGTCGGGGGCGGTCGCGGCGCTGGCTTCGGCCGTGGGCGGGCTGCGCGCCGGCGGCGACCTGACCGCGGTCGGCATGTACGACCGGCTCGCGGCGCTGGACGGGAGCAGGGTGGTACGCCGTGAGATCACGCTCCGCGGCAGCTACGGCTCGGTGGCCGCCGATTACCTGACCGCGCTCGACCTGCTGTGCGGCGCAGCGGCCGTGCCCGCGGACCGCATGGTGTCGCCGTTCCCGCTAGACGACTGGGCGGCGGCGCTGGACGCGGTCACACGGGGCACGGTGATCAAGGCCGCGCTGCGGCCGTGACCGTTTCCTCGTACGCGGCTCAGACCAGCCCGCGGTAGCTGCCGCCGTCCAGGAGGAAGTTCTGGCCGGAGATGTAGCCGGCCAGCTCGCTGCAGAGGAAGGCGCAGGCCGCGCCGAATTCCTCCGGCCTGCCCAGGCGCCGTGCGGCGATCGGGTCCGTCTGCCGGCGCCTGGCCTCGTCGAAGCTGATGCCTTCCCGGTCGGCCGTGAGGTGAGCCACCTGGACCTGGCGGCCGCTGTCGATCTTGTAGGGCAGCAGGTTGTTGATCGTCACGTTATAGGGCGCGACGCCGAACGACAGCCCCTTCACCGTGGCGTGGAGCCCGGCGCGCGCCGCTGACGAGACGGCCATCCCCGGTCCTGGCGAAGTCACCATGGCGGACGTGATGTTGATGATGCGGCCGAACCGCCGCTCGCACATGCCGTCGATCACGGAGTCGATCAACCGGAGGTGGACGAGCATGTTTCCCTGCAGCGCCTGCTCCCAGTCGGCCTCGGTGGCGGTCCGCAGCGGTCCGGGGCGGGGGCCCCCGTTGTTCGTCACGATGATGTCCGGCTCGGGGCAGGCGCCGAGCAGCAGTTCCCTGGTGCCCGGGTCGAGCAGGTCGGCCTGCACCTCGACTACCTTCCCGCCAAGTCCGCGGAGCTTGTCCGCGGCGGCCGCGAGGCGGGCGCCGTCACGGCCGTTGATCACCACGTTGACGCCTTCGGCGCTGAGCGCCTCAGCGCACGCGTAACCGAGGCCGGCACTCGATGCGCAAATGATCGCCCACCGGCCGGCGATGCCGAGGTCCATCTAGCTATCCCCTGACTGAGTGCGCGCGAGAGCGGCCTTGACGGACAGGCCCGCGGTGATTTCCACGTGCCTGCGGATGAGTTCCGCGGCGCGGTCGGCGTCGCGGGACGTGATCGCCTCGACCATGGCGGCGTGCTCGCCCTCCACGTCGCGGCTCATTCCGCCGGCCAGGTCCGACATCTGCCGCAGGACTTCGGCCTCGTCATACAGCCGGTGCTGCGCCGCCACCAGCCGCGGCGAGCCGCACGCCGCCACGCACGCCGCGTGAAAGACGGCATGGGCCCGGCTCCATCGCTGGTTGCCAACCGGATCGACCGAGGAACGCACGCGGGGCGTCAGCCTCAGCTCGTGATGAGCGGCGACGACGGACGCCTCCCAGGGGGCGTCACCCCGCTCGACCGCGAGCCGGATGGCGAGGGCCTCGATGTGCGACCGTAGAAAGGCGAGGTCGTTGATCTCCTCGACCGAGTAGTTGGGGATGTAGAAGCCCTTGTTGGGCTGGGACTGGATAAGTCCCTGCTCAGCCAGGCGTGTCAGTGCCTCGCGCACGACGCTGACGCTGACGCCTCGTTGAGCGCACAGCTCGGAGAGCTTCAGGCGATAGTTGGGCGTGAACTCGCCCCGGAGCAATTTCTGCCGCAGATCCAGGTAGATCGCTTCAGACCGGGATGAGGCCTCCTCGGTAACTGCCATCGGCTTTGTCTCCGCGCCTCGCATTAGGGCTATTGGGCTGTACAGATGATAGTCTAGGTCTTACTATCGTTTGTCAAGTTGATACTCGATTTTACGCACTCTTAACGGCTAGAGGAGATTCCTGGTGGCTGTGTTCGGCCTGCTGCACGGGGCATTCGAAGGGGCGTGGGTCTGGGAGTTCCTGACGCCTGAGCTGCGCGAGCTTGGTCACGACGCGATCGCCGTCGACTTGCCGATCGATGACATCACAGCAGGCTGGGACGACCACGTCGACGTGGCGCTCGAGGCCTTCGGTGATGAGGACACGATAGTCGTGGCGCATTCGCGCTCGGGGCGAATGGTCCCGCGGCTGCTGGAGCGGGGGACGTTCTCCGACGTGATCCTGCTCGCCGCCTCGATTCCCGGCGGGATCCTGCCTCCGCCCTATGAGTCGGGCGGGGCGCCATCTGCCGGAGCGGTGACCGCGCAGACCAGGAAGACGGACCCGCTTGGCCGGACGGTGTGTACCAGAGAGGTCGCGGAGCGGCTGTTCGACGACTGCCCGCCGGGGACCGTGGACTGGGCGCTGGCGAAGGTCCGCCCGCAGCACGAGCTTCCGGTGCCTGACGACACCCGGTGGCCGGACGTTCGCGTCGCGTACGTGTACGGCGAGCAGGAGCCAGCGGTGGCCCCAGAGTGGATCAAGCTCGCGTGCCGGGAGCGGCTCGGCATCGAAGCCCTGGGCATGCCCGGGGGGCACTCGCTGTTCGTGTCCCGGCCGGCGGAGCTGGCGCGCACGCTCGATTCGCTGGTGCCCGCGCGCTAACCCGCTCATGGGGTAGCCGTCCGCGCTGTCGTTGGTGAAGACGATCTTGGTGTAGTCGAGTCCGGCCATGATCTGCTCGAACATGGCCGGCGCCCGGTCCAGCGGTACCTCGTGGGTGAGCGCGGCGAGCACGTTCATGCCGTCGCCGACCAGGCCGGCGGCGTCGGCGAAGTCACGGTCCTGATAGGCGTAGGTGCCGTGCAGGCTGAGCTCGCGGACCGCGCAGGCGTCGACGTCGAGCGGCGCGGGCGCGCCCGGCAGGGCCACGAGCACCAGCGTGCCGCCGGAGCGTGTCATCGCCACGGCCTGATCGAGCACGCCGGGCGCCGCGGCCGTGACGAGCACCGCGTCCAGGCCGTCCCCGGCGGTTGCCGCCAGGGCGGCCTGCACCGGGTCCTCGGTGGGCAGCGGTACCGGGAGCACAGGGACCGCGTCCGCGAGGCGGGTCAGCTTGGCCCCGCTGACGTCGGTGACCACGATCGGGCCCGCGCCCAGGTGGTCCGCCACCAGCGCGCACATGGTGCCAATGCCGCCGGCGCCGAGCACTCCCAGGCGCGTTCCCCGCGCGATGCCGGCCCGGCGGCAGGCGCGCAGCGCCACCGCGGCAGGCTCGATCAGCGCCGCCGCCGTCATGCTGACCGAGTGCGGCACAGGGAAGGCGCGGTCGGCCGGCGCGGTGACGAAGTCGGCGTAGGTCCCGCCCCAGCCGACGCCGGGGACGCGGCGGTCCAGGCACAGGTTCCGCTGGCCGCGACGGCAGGAGGCGCACCGCCCGCACGCGATCAGCGGGCACAGGGCCACCCGCGTTCCCGGCGCGATGCTT
>Ga0335074_10014638_pt1 | contig 10999 bp, 14 predicted proteins | sample Lox_Sample_23_FD_206715 | JGI IMG/M metagenome (GOLD analysis project Ga0335074, IMG submission 206715) | Soil microbial communities from Loxahatchee National Wildlife Refuge, Florida, United States - Lox_Sample_2.3 | ecosystem: Environmental > Terrestrial > Soil > Wetlands | place: USA... | reverse complement strand
CTTGATCTCCACGCTCGGCCGGAAGGCGGGCTCCGCGTCCAGATCACGCTTCCAGCCGCAATCATCCCGCAACTCGCGGTGCCCGCAACATGAGGGTCCTGGTTGCCGAGGACATACCCCGCCACGCCAACCGGATCGCGGAAGGACTGCGCGACCAGGGGATCGCCGTCGATGTCGCCTACGACGGCAACGAAGCTCTTGCAAAAGTCAACCTGAACCCGTATGACGTGGTGCTCCTCGACCGCGACCTCCCCGGCATCCATGGCGACCAGCTCTGCCGAATGCTCGTCCGCACTGAGAATCCCCCGATGATCCTGATGCTCACGGCCGCCGGGGGCCCCGAGGATCGTGTCAAAGGGCTCGCGCTCGGCGCCGACGACTACCTCCCCAAACCGTTCCACTTCCCTGAACTCGTGCTCCGCATCCACGCCCTTGCCCGCCGCAAACCGTCGGCCCGCAGCCGCACCTTGCACGTCGCTGGGATCGAACTCGACCCGACAGCCGGGACCGTCGTCCGCGAAGGACGGGCGATCAGGCTCTCTACCAAAGAGCGTGCCGTACTCGAAGCCCTGCTCAAAGCGAGCCCCGGGGCACTCAGCGCAGAGCGACTCCTCGAACAGGCTTGGGATGAAAACGTCGACCCATTCAGCAACACCGTCAAGGTCACGATCGCGCGACTCAGGCGCAAGCTCGGCCAGCCCGACATCATCCACACCACCCCCGGAGTCGGCTACCGCATAACCGAAGCGCCGTGACATGGATGGGCGCCGAGGGTTGCCTCAGGATTAGCGACGTAACGCTGGTGTTATCGGTCGCCGAGTACAACGAAGCTGCTGCCCAGCACCACATGATCACAACCAGCCTCAAACGTGCGGCTGGCGCCCGCCGCCGACGCCATCTCGTCGCCGCGCTCATCGCGGTGAGCGCGGCGCTGGCAGTCAGCGCCTGCGGTTCCTCTGGTAGGTCGAGGACGACCACAGCCTCGAACACCGTGGTTGCTCAGGCCACGGCTTTCTCGAAGTGCATGCGCGCTCACGGAGTGCCCAACTTTCCGGATCCGGGCGGGCCGGTCCCCAGCAGCGGGTCGTACAGCACGATGGCGGGCATCGTGATCCCGTCGAGCATCAACATGCAGTCGCCGGCGTTTGAGACCGCTCAAAAGTCGTGCCAGGGCCTGCTCTCCTCCGTCTTCTCCTCGCAGGGAAAGCCGCCGATCACCGCCAGCCAGAAGGCCGCCCTGATCGCCCAGGCGCAGTGCATCCGTGAACACGGCGTACCCAATTACCCAGACCCGAAGTTCCCCGCGGGTGGTGGGATCGCGATTCAAATCGGCTCTGGAGTCAACGTCGACTCGCCCGCGTTCAAACAGGCGCAAGCCACATGCGGAGCGCACTGAGTTACCGCAGCGTCGGGGCCGTACTCGTCGCCGCAAGCGTGAGTCTGGCAATAGCCGCGTGCGGATCCTCCAGCAAACCGCAGAGCAAGTCCGGGGTCGGTTTTTCCTCGGCGGGGGTCAAGTATTCGGACTGCATGCGCAGCCACGGAGTCCCGAACTTCCCTGACCTCAACGCGAACGGCAGCGTCAGCCTCCCGTCGAGCATCGATCCGCAGGCGCCGGCGTTCCAGTCCGCTGAGGGAACGTGCGCCAGTCTGCGTCCTCAGGGCAGCCCGCCGCCGCCTATCTCACTCGCGCAACAGAAGAGCTTTGTCGCCAACGCTGAGTGCATGCGCACGCACGGCATCCCGGATTTCCCGGATCCCACCTTCGGCCCGGGCGGTCACGGGCTTGGCGTTCAGTTCGCGCCGGGAGCGCCGCGTCCCAGCGCAGCGGCGCTCCTGCTTGCCAGCGACAAATGCCTGCACGTCGGCACGCCGCTGCCGTTGCGCGGCGTCGCCGGCGGCTGAGCCGCTCCTCACAACCTCCGGGATGGCCAAACGACCCGCTGGAACCCCGAGGCACCGGCGGTTATAAAGGCCCGGATCGCGTGCGCACACGTCGGGATCCCGATCCCCGGAGTAGGCGTCGCGTGGTTTGGTACCTGATGGACATGACCACGCAGGCGTCGTTCGGGACCGCGACAACGGGTCTCGCCCGCACGAGACTCGCCTCGGTTACGCGGACGGCGTTGGTGTAGGGGCATGCAGGCCGCAGGCAGTCGCGGCCTTGTCAAACGCCGGCGACTGCCTCTCTCCGGCGGGCAGCGGCCAGTACATGTCGCCGCGGACGAACCCGTCCCCGACACTGCCGGGCGCCGGTAGCGACAGGGTCGGGTCCGGGAAGTCCGTTAGACCGTGGTCGCGCATGCACTTCGAGAACGCAACCGCGAGCTTCAGAACGCGCGCCGACGGCTCTGGGCGCGAGCCGGTCGCCCCGGTTGCAGCTGGGCGCAGGCCTTGGGCTGGACCCCAAATAGGCGCTCGCCCCGTTTCGGAAGGTTGCAATTTGCCCGCGCACGGCAGGGTCCATGCCCGCCAGACTAACGAAGATAGGATCGGGTCCCAGCTAAGGGCCCAGCAGTAGGCGCCCGCGGTGGCGTCAGCACCTCGAATGGCCACCTCAGCGGACTGGCATTGGGCACCGATGCGGCACGCGTCGCCCAGTTCTGCGTGTCAACGCTTGCTTCCAGCTGGAGCGACGGCGCGGCTGCGAGCGCGGCCCCGCAGATCAGAATGAGATTTATTCCTAGCTAGAGTATGCTGCCGTGGCTGTCCGATCCGGCCAGCCAGACGACAAAGACGACATCGATGAGGTTGCCCATGCTTGCTGCTTTGTGGCGCGCTCCGCGCGTTTTCCGTTGGTCCTTGGTAGCTGTGCTGCCGGTGATCGCAGCCGCGGTGGCCGGCTGCGGTAGCTCCTCGTCGAGCGGTTCGGGCTCGAGCAGTGATGGGTCGGCGCCGATCGTGGCGGTGGGGGCGGAGAACGAGTACGCGAATGTGATTTCGCAGATCGGTGGTAAGTATGTGAAGGTCTCGGCGATCGAGAGCAACCCGAACACCGACCCGCACACGTTCGAGGCGAGCCCAAGCGTTGCGGAGGAGGTGAGCGCGGCGAAGCTGATCGTGCAGAACGGGGTCGGTTACGACGACTACATGAACAAGATCGAGGCGGCCTCACCCAACAGCTCGCGCAAGGTGATCGTCGTGCAGAACCTGCTCGGGCTGCCGGACGACACCCCGAACCCGCACCTCTGGTACAAGCCGGTGACGATGCCAGCGGTCGCGAAGGCGCTCGTGACCGATCTGACGGCGCTTGAGCCGTCGCATGCCGCGTACTTTCAGGCGAACGCCGCCACATTCGATGCGTCGCTGAAGCCCTGGTATGCCGCGATCGCGCAGTTCAAGCAGGAGTATCCGAACACGCCGGTCGCGACGACCGAGCCGGTCGGCGATTACATGCTGCAGGCCGCCGGGACCGACAACATGACGCCGTTCACGTTGCAGGCGTCGATCATGAACGGGACCGATCCCGCGCCGCAGAACGTGACCTTGCAGAACAGCCTGTTCACGCAGCACCGGGTCAAGGTGTTCGTCTATAACCAGCAGGTCACCGATACGTTGACGAACTCTTTCAGGCTGCTGGCGCTCAAGGAAGGCATTCCGGTCGTTGGGGTGTACGAGACGATGCCGGTGCCGGGGTACGACTACCAGTCGTGGATGCTGGCCGAGGTCGACGCGCTGCGCAAGGCGGTCGCGGACAAGGTCTCCACGCAGAAACTTGTCCCATGAGCCGGGTGCCCCCAGCCGGCGGCGAGGCGCCGATCCTGGAGGTCGAGGGCGTGTGTGTGCGGCTGGGCGGCCGAGAAATTCTGCGCGATGTCGGCTTCCGTGTCGGGGCGGGCGAGTTCACCGGTCTGATCGGTTCCAATGGTGCCGGGAAGACGACGCTGTTCCGGGTGATCCTAGGCTTGCAGTCGGCGACCGCCGGACGGGTGCTCATCGCGGGACACCCGCGGTCGCGTCGCAACCCGTTGATCGGGTATGTCCCGCAGAAGTTCCTGCTGGACCCGGATGCGCCGTTGCGCGCACGTGATCTCGTTGGGCTTGGCTTGGATGCGCACCGGCTTGGGTTCCCGCTCCCGTCGGCGAAACGCACGGCGCTGATTGAGGAGATGCTCGACGCGGTCGATGCGCGCGCGTTCGCCGACGCCCGGGTCGGCAACCTATCCGGTGGCGAGCAGCAACGGGTGCTGATCGGGCACGCGCTGATCAGCCGCCCGCGGCTGTTGTTGCTCGACGAGCCGCTCGCGAACCTCGATCTGGCCAGCGGCCATGAGATCGTTGCGCTGCTGTCGCGCATCTCCCGCGAGCAGCAGATCGCGGTACTGATCTCGGCGCACGAGATGAACCCGCTGCTGCCTGTGATGGACCGGATCGTCTACATGGCGGCCGGACGGGCCGCGAGCGGGACAACCGAGGAGGTCGTCCGCGCCGAGGTGCTCTCCGATCTCTACGGCCACCCGGTCGAGGTGCTGCATGTGCACGGGCGCGTGCTGGTCGTCGCCGGGGCGCACGGCGACCCTGGCGTCGCGAACGGTGCGCTCGGCGCGATCGAGATCGTCTCGTGAGCCACTTTCTGTCCCCGGTGTTCGCCCCGGGGTTTTTCCAGAGCTCCCTGGTGCAAATCGCGGTCGTGATCGGCGCGCTGGCGGCTGTGGTATCCGCCGTGGTCGGGGTGTTCACGGTGCTGCGAGGCCAGTCGTTCGCCGGCCACGCGTTCGGTGACATCGAGGCGACCGGCGGGTCGGGCGCGTACCTGGTCGGGATCGGCCCGTTGTTGGGCTTTCTGATCGCCGCGGTCATTGGCGCTGTGGCAATGGAGGCGATCGGGATCCAGCGCGTCCGCGGGCGGGACCTCGCGACCGGGATCGTGCTCGGCGCGGCGCTCGGGCTCGCAGCGCTGTTCCTGTACCTGGAAACAACCGCCAGCAGCACGACCGGTGCGACGATCTCGGTCCTGTTCGGGTCGCTGTTCGCAGTCTCGAGCTCCACGATCCCGTTGGTGATCCTGCTCAGCGCGGTCGCGGTCACGATCATCGCCGTGCTGTTTCGGCCGCTGCTGCTCAGCTCGATCAGCCCGGAGCTCGCGGCCGCCCGTGGAATCCCGGTCCGGCTCATCGGCGCGCTGTACCTGCTGTCGCTGGCGGTCGCGGCCGCGCTCGCCGCGATCACGATCGGAGCGATCCTCTCGACGGCCCTGCTGATCGGCCCTGCCGCGACCGCGCTGCGACTGACCAGGAGCCCTGGCCGCGCGATGCTCTCCGCGGGCCTGCTCGGCGTCGCGGCGACCTGGATCGGGATCGTGCTCGCCTACGACAGCTTCCTCTGGCCCCCTGTCAAACAGGGCTGGCCGGTCAGCTTCTTCGTCGTGACGCTTGTTCTCGTCTTCTATCTCCTCGCGGGGTTGCCCGCGGCGGTCCGGGCCCGCGCAGCGCGGACCGACCAGCGCGCGCGCGCTACCGCTTCCGGGCTCGCGGGGTGACGGGAGCTCGTGCCGATGTTTCAGGGCTTCATGGTCAACGCGTGGATCGGGGCAAGCATCGTCGCGGTCGTCGCTGGTCTGGTGGGGTTCTTCGTCGTCCTGCGCGGCTCCGCGTTCGTCGCGCACGCGATCCCCAACGGAGCTTTCGCCGGCGCCGCTGGAGCGGCGCTGGTCGGGATCAACACGATCATCGGCCTCGGCATCTTCGCTGTGCTCGGAGCACTCGGGATCGGATGGGTTTCGCGCCGCGGCCGCCACGACGTCGCGACCGCGCTGGTGCTCGTGTTCATGCTCGGCCTCGGCGCGCTGTTCCTCAGCATGACCGTCGAGTACGCACCGGAGATCTACTCGCTGTTGTTCGGCGAGGTGCTTGGCATCAGCAGCACCGAGCTGACACCCACGATCGCGCTCGCGGTCGTGTCGGTGCTCGTAATCGCGTTGCTCTACCGGCCGCTGATGCTCTCCTCCGTGCTCTCCGATGTGGCCGAGGCGCGCGGGATCAGCGCCGTCAGGGTCGAGCTGTGCTTCCTGCTCATGGTCGCGCTCACGACGACGATGACCGTCCCGGTCGTCGGCACGCTGCTGATATTCAGTCTCATGATCGGCCCGCCCGCTGCCGCCCGCTCGTTCACCAACCGGCCGCTCGGCGCGCTCATGCTGTCGGTTGCGTTCGCGCTCGTGAGCGTCTGGGCGGCGATCGCGATCTCCTACAAGACCAACTACCCGATCGGGTTCTTCGTCGGCACGATCAGCGCCGCCCAATACGTGCTCGGACGGGTCTGGGCCGCCGCCCGCCAGCGGCGAAGGCCGACCCTCGGACGGGCACCGGCCGCGGCGGCGGCATCATGAGCGACGACCGTCATAACATCGCCCCTCACGGGCGGCCAAACTCAGCGTTCGATCGACAAGAGACCCCGGCTTACAATCGTGCTGTGGAGGAGATGAGCGACGCAGAACGATGGACCGGGCGCGCGCTCGAGCAGCTCGCCGATGCTGGCTACCGCCTGGGTGGCGCGCGGCGTGAGCTGTTGACGATGCTGGGTGAACAGCGCTGCGCGCTCTCGCCACTCGAGATCGAGGAGGCACTCGCGGGCGGTGATCGACGCGTATCGCGCGCAAGCATCTACCGGATCCTTGAGGAACTCGAGGAGATCGGCGTCGTACAACGTGTGGAGGTCGGGGCCGGCATCAGCCGGTTCGAGCCCGTCCGCCACGGCCGCGGCCACCACCACCATCTCGTCTGTGATCGCTGCGGACGCCTGGAGCCGTTCTCCGACGAGGGACTCGAGCGCGCGATCAAACGCGTCTCCGAGCGCGTCCCGCTCAAGGTTTCAGAGCACGAGGTCGTGCTCCACGGCGCGTGCGGCGACTGCGCCGCGTAAACCACGGCGGCAAACGACGGCGCGCATCCGGGACAGCCGGGACCCGTTTATGGGTCGGTGTCGGGCACCCCGCGCTGGATCACCTCGTGGCTCGTCAGACGCATCCCGAGCCTGCGGCCGACAGCGGCGATCGCCGCCTCGAGCGCCTCGTTGGCGAAGGAACGGACCTCGCCGCTGCGGTCATCGACGATGTGATGATGGTGGCGCTCAGGGTCGGCGATCTCATACCGAGCGATCCCGTCGCGACCGTCCAGGCGATACAGCACCCCAGCTCGAACAGCTCGTCAAGCACCCGATACACCGAGGCCGCCGACCCCGAGCCCTGTGGACGAAGCTGATCGGTGATCTCCTGGGCGCTCAACAAGCACTGACCCCTCACACGCGAGCAATTCGACCACCGCCGTCCGAGCCGCCCCGGCTCGCAGCCCGGCGCCGTTCAACCGCTGCTCGGCACGCTCAAGCCACCGATCACGCAGCGCGGTATCCATACCCCAAGACTACCGTAGGTGAGAGAGATTCCCATCTACGGTAACTCTAATGAGCGCATAGGCGTGGAGCAGGCATCGGTCCGCTGCGGCTCGTCGCCTCCCCTTTGTCACCCCGCGCAGCTCTGAGGAGCAAGCGCTTCACGCGTCAACGCAGCCTCGTAAGGCGCGTAAAACCGCCCAAGTGGTACAACGGGCAGTCGAGTGGACCAACGCGGACCGGATGCGATCCCGAAACTTCCCCTGCTAATCGCCGTCTTTCACGGAGGGTGAGCGATGGGACTCGAACCCACGACCGCCTGGACCACAACCAGGAGCTCTACCAGCTGAGCTACGCCCACCGTGGGCCACTCAATCTACCAGCGACGGGCCCGCGCTCGACTGACCTGCCGTCCGGCCCGCTCAGGCGGGGAGGGCGCGAGCCGGGGACTGGCGCCGGCGCCAGGCGGCCCAGAGCCGGCCTGCGCAGTACCTGAAGGCGCTGATCGCGCCGACCAAGAACCCGATCGGGTAGCCGGTGGCGTAGGAGAGGGCGATCGCCGCCCACACCGTCGCGATGGCAATTGCCACCACGGTCAGAAACCAGGAAGTCGATCCGGCCGCGGCCGATGCCTCGCGCCTCCCCCATGTCCGCGGACACCGACGAGAGGAGGAGCGGCCGGTAGAGGACGCCGATGCTGATCACGGAGACGGCGGCCAGCGCAGCGGTGGGTAGCAGTTGGTTGGCGCTGATGCCGAGAACCTCGCCGAACAGCAGGGAGTAGACCTCCGGCGCGTACTCCGGGATCAGGCTGAGGAAGAGGGCGCCAAGACCAGCATGAACGTGAGCGTTAGCGCCGTCGCCACGTCGCGGCGCGCCTAGCGGGAGAGCCAGCCGATTCCTGCCGCCCCGAGCAGCGAGAACGCGCCCAGCCCGATCTGGGTGTTGACCCCGACGAGGGTGGCGCCAGCAGCGCCGGCGAAGGCTCCGTTGGGATGGCGTGAGCCACGAAGCCGGCGCCGCGCAGGACGGTGAAGAAACCGACGATCCCGGCCACCACGGCGACGATCGTGCCCACTGCACCACTTAACGCGTCGCGGTCCACCCGCTGAGTCTGGTCCGTAGTTCCCACGCAGGACTTACCGGCTAACCAGTAGAAACCTACTAACTGGCAAGTAGAACCCTTGCCAGTTGACTAGGGAGACGCTAGGTTCGGGATGACGGCCCGGCGCCGGCTACAACAATGATCCCTGAGCCTTCGGACACCCGCACGCGCATCCTCGACGCCGCGCTCGAGCTGTTCTCCGAGCAGGGTTTCGACGGGACGACACTTCAGCAGATCGCTGATCGGCTGGGCTTCACCAAAGCCGCGCTCTACTACCACTTCCGCTCCAAGGACGACCTTCTACACGCTCTGGTGGGGCCAGCCGTCACCGGCCTGGACGAGCTGCTCGAGAGCCACGAAGCCATGCTCGACACGCCGGCTCGGCGGCGTCGGTTCACAGAGGCCTACCTGGACCACGTGATACTCCACCGCCGCCTGACGGCCTACATCGCTCGGGATCTCGCCGTCGTCGCTCACCCCGCGTTCGCCTCGGGACGGGCTGACCGGCGCGAGCGCGTCGAAGCCCTACTCGCGGGCGACGGACTCGACTTCCACGAGCAGGTTCGCGTGGCCATGGCCTTCTATGGAATCGGGCGGGTGATTGCGCAGTACCCCGACGCCGACTGTGAGGAGCTGCGAGCAGCTCTGCTGGACGCGATACGCGCCGTGCTGCGACCCAGCCGGCGTCATCCACGGGTCTCCCCGAGGCGACACCTGAGCACCGAGACGCTGACCGACGTACCAGGCTGAACCATGTCCGAAGATCTCTCCCTGATTCTGATGGCCGATGACGACCAGGACGACCGCGACATGGCGGTCGATGCGCTGGCGGAGTCCCAGCTCACGAGCAGGCTGGAGTTCGTCGTCGACGGTCAGGATCTGCTCGACTACCTTCGGGGCGAAGGGAACTACGCGGGTGGCTCGGCGTCGGCGCCCAAGCCGGCAATCATCCTGCTGGATCTCAACATGCCGCGCAAGGACGGGTTCGAGGCGCTGGCCGAGATCAAGAGCGACGAGGGTCTGCGTCGCATCCCGGTCATCGCGCTCACGACATCCCGCGATGAGATCGATGTGCGGACGAGCTACGACCTCGGCGCCACCTCGTACATCACCAAGCCGATGACGTTCACGGGCCTGGTCGAAGTGATGGACTCCTTGACCGACTACTGGTTCAACACGGTCGAGCTTCCAAGCGATACCGACGAGCGGAGATGACCTCCGAGTAAAGGCAGAGGATGGAAGACGAGCGGGGGGAATTGGACGTGCCGGTCGACGTTGAAGGCTCTAGCGCGATCATCAGGCCGGACGGGGAGCTGGACATCGCCACCGTCTCGCTGCTCGAGCGCGCGCTGGAACGAGCGGCAAAACTGACCAACGGGCGGGTCGTACTCGATCTCCAAGGCCTGGGGTTCATGGACTGCTCTGGCTTGGAGGCCATCCTTCGGGCCAGGGAAGCGCTGGGCGAGCGCTTCATTCTGCGAGCCGGCACACGGCGAGTTCACCGGGTGATCGAACTGGCCCAACTCGAGGAACCACTGCCATTCGAAGGCGGTAGTGGCGCCTAGTCGCATGCTGTGGCGCACGGATCGCCTCCTTCATCCTGGCCGCCTTCATGACCATCCTCGTCGCGCTCGGCCTCGCGCACGCAGCGCGCACACCAGAGGAAGCGCGGCTGCTGGCGCCACGAGCGGTTCCCGCCTGACCAACATCCGCCAACCGGCCTTCGGGCGCCCACGTTCGTCTCGTGCGAACGTGGGCGCTTTGCTATCCGCGACAGGCAACAGGCCGATGATCAGTCGAGGTCGATCCTCACTGTCATCAGCTTGGTTCCGAGTGCGCGCACGAGGAACGCGTTCCGGCGCCGGCTCAGGCTTCGGCCGGCCAGGACGCGCTGGCGCTCGAGCGGATCGTCGTCTGGCATCACTTCGGCGCTGCCGGTTCGCCATACGGTCCGGAGTCCCTCACGGTATCGGACGCGAACGCGCGGATTGGCCCGCAGGTTGCGGACGTAGGCCGCATCGAGGCCATGCTCGGCGACGATCCAGAACGTGTCCTCTACAAGCCCATCGCCGACCGGGGTCTGCCGGAGCTGCCCGCTTTGCCGCCCGACCGTCTCGAGCATCGCGTAGCCGGGTGGCACGACCCCGAGCCTGAACAGCAGCACGACCGGCGGGTTCAGAACGTACCTGTGCAGCAGGCGGACCACCCGGAGTTTCACCGGAAGGAAGCTATACCTCTCTGGGCCCAGGCGCTGGGACGCGTGGTTGCTGATTCGGGATGGCTGTGGTTAGGCTCGGCGGATCTATACCCGGGGGCGGCTCCGCCTGTTGATCCTGGGTGGGCTTCCTTCTTCTGGACTGGAGGCTCGCATGCTTTTCAGGGCTCAGCTGGTGGTGGCGGTTGCGGTGGGGTTGGTGCTCAGCGTTGGTGGCGGTGTCGCCCGAGCGACGTCGACTAGCCTCGAAGCGCCGATAGTGGGCTGAGCGTCTGGTCGGGGAACGTCCTCCCGGGCCGCGAGAATCAGGGTTGCTCAAGACCTTGATCCCGACCCAGGAGGACACCCAGTTG
>Ga0335074_10014637_pt1 | contig 11000 bp, 10 predicted proteins | sample Lox_Sample_23_FD_206715 | JGI IMG/M metagenome (GOLD analysis project Ga0335074, IMG submission 206715) | Soil microbial communities from Loxahatchee National Wildlife Refuge, Florida, United States - Lox_Sample_2.3 | ecosystem: Environmental > Terrestrial > Soil > Wetlands | place: USA... | reverse complement strand
ACGCTGATCACGGCGGCACCCGCGCCGCCTGCGACCAGCAGCAAGCGGCCGTTCGGGCTCAGCGCATCGCCCGCAGCCGGTCCGGGCACTGCGACCGTGTGGACCAGCGCGGGCGCGTGCCCTGGGATCAACCGCAACACATCGACGCCGCTATCGCCGCCGCCGGGGGGCGGCGACGGAGTCGGCAGCGGAGACGGGGAACTGCCGGCCGGTGCGGTCACGGTCACGCGTCTCACCACCGCAGTGATGGGCAGGGCGCTCGCGAAGCCCCAGCCCCAGTTCCCGGCGGCAGCGACCGCGACTCCGAACGGGCCGGGAGCCACGTCAGGAGGCGCTGGGACCAGAGTGGTCTCCGCGGTAGCGGAAGCCGGCAGGGCCGGCCCGGACTGCGCCGCCGTCGTGCAGCCGGGCACGCTGCGGCTGACCGTGCCGACGGTAGCTCCAGCCGGCCGGGCGACCGAGCCCGCCGGACTACTGCTCCCGCAGGCTGAGGCCGCGCAGAGCAGGCCAATCATCGCCGCCAGCCGGGCGGCGGCGCCACCAGGTCTCACGGCCCTGACGCTAGCCGAGTTTCTGGCGCCTACTGATAACGAACCGGGCAAGCTTCGCCTGCGCCATCACTGCCCGCCGCGCTCACCGCGCCGCCACGGAAGCTGCGCAGCAGCAGGTCGAGCATCTCGACCTGGCGCTGCTCCGTCACCCGGTCCTGGTACAGGACGCGCTCGGCGGATAGCCCGTCGATCAGCACCACCAGCTGATGGGTTGCCAGGCGCAAGTCATAGCCATCGGCCAGTTCGCCGAGATCCGCGGCCTCGGCCAGGTGACCACGCAGCCGGTCGCACAGCCGGTCGAACTCGGAGTGCTGCAGTTCCCGCATTTCCTGGTTACCGAGCGCCCGTCCCCAGAAGCTGATCTCGATCTGCGCCTCCAGGTCGCGCCGTTCATCGAGCGGCAGCGCCTCGAGCATGACCGCCCGCAGCGCCGCCAGGCCGGTCAGCCCGGCCGCAGCCGCCGACATCCGGGCCCCGACCCGGCGGTGCGAGTGCACCAGTGCCGAGCCGAGGATGTCGGCCTTGTCGTCGAAGTAATGGCCGAGAATCCCGCGCGAGCAGCCGGCTTCCTTGGCGATGGCGCGGATGGTGGCACCAGCGATCCCGTCTCTGGCGATCACCCGCCAGGTCGCCGAGAGGATCTCGTCCCGGCGCTCATCCCAGTCAACGATCTTGGGCATTCCGTTCCCGCTTGGAGGTCGCAACGGCTGGTGACGGATACGCCGGCGCTCGATGTCTGTTTTTTTGTCGGACGTCCGTCTAACATCCGTTCTAATGCATACCAACGCTGAACTGCAAACCGCCCGCGAGCAACTGGTGAGTTGCTGCGGGCGCCTGATTGCGGACGGACTGGCCGTTGGAGCGGCCGGGAACATGAGCGTGCGCGTCGGCGAGCTCGTCGCGATCACGCCGTCCGGCGTCAACTACGCCGAGCTGACTGCGGCTGACATCTGCATAACGACGCTGGCTGGCGACGAAGTAGACGCGCCTGAGACACCGTCCAGCGAGCTGCCGATGCATCTGGCCGTCTACGCCGCGACTGACGCGGCTGCGGTGGTGCACACCCACTCGGCCGAGGTCATCGCAGTGTCGGCTACCTGCGAGGAGCTGCCGGCCGTGCACTACGCGATCACGAGGCTGGGCGGCCCGGTCCGCGTCGCCGGCTATACGAGGTTCGGCTCGGCCGGCCTGGCCGAGGTGGCCATCGCCGCGCTGGACGGGCGGCGGGCCGCGATCCTGCAGAACCACGGCGCGATCTGCTACGGCCGGACCCTGACCGAGGCCTATGACCGCGCGCTGTTGCTGGAGTGGCTCGCGCGGGTGTACCGGCTGGCCCGCGCCCACGGCGCGCCCAGGATCCTGTCGCAGGCCGAGCTGGACGAGGTTGCGGCAGAGGCAAAGCGGCGTAACTACGGGGAACGGCGGCAGCGATGACCGCGGGCTTGGCCACTGACCCGGTCGCCGGGCGGACTGGTGCCGCGAAGAAAGTCGCGGTCATCGGCCCGCACATCCTCGACGTGCTGGGCCGGCCGGTCGAGTCGATACCGCCAGGGCAAGGCAGCGCGCGGCTGACCGAGATCCGGGCCACCGCCGCGGGAACTGCCGCTGGCACCGCAGTCGGCCTGGCGAGGCTCGGCAACAGCGTGCGCTCGATCGGCACGGTCGGCACTGACTTGCTGGCTGACATCCTGGTCGCCGCGCTCGCCGCGAACGGCGTCGATACCGCTGGCGTCATCAGGACCACGGCCGCTCAGACCTCCGCAACGATCCTGCCGATCCGGCCCAACGGTGAGCGTCCGGCACTGCACGTGCCGGGCGCGACGAGGCTGCTGCGGCTCGCCGACATAGACCTAGCCACCCTGGCCGGATCCGACGCGGTGCTGCTCGGCGGGCCGGATGCGCTCGCGGGCCTGTCCGCCGCCGACCTTGCCTCGATCGTGACGGCGGCCACCGGTGGCGGCGCCCTGGTCGCGATCGACGTCCTGCACCCGGGCAACGAGTCGGACTTCGCCCGGATCGGGCCGGCGCTCGGCGGCGCGGACTGGTTCTGGCCGAACGCCGATCAGCTCCTCGCGCTGACCGGGCGGACAGACCTGGAGCAGGCGGTCGGTGATGTCCTGGCGCTCGGCACCGGCGGAGTCGCGGTCACCCTCGGCGCCGACGGCTGCGTAGTCACCGTCAGGACGGCCGCCGCGAGCGACGAGTGGAGCCTGACTCACATCCCGGCCATACCAGTCGACGTGGTTGACACGACCGGCTGCGGCGACGGGTTTGACGCAGGCATGCTCACCGGGCTGCTGCTGGGCTGCGACCCGGTTGATGCCGCCTGGCTGGGCGTCGCCTGCGGCGCGCTCGTGGCCACCGGCCTCGGCTCCGATGCGGGCCTGGACAACCTCAATCAGGTGCTGAAGTTCCTGGCCGGCGCGAACGCCACCGTGGCCGACCGGATCAGCGCGCATTATCTAGTTACGCAGGAGTGAATGGCATGACCGATCAGCTCATCCAGGCAATCAGGCATGACGACCGGCCGCGCAGCGCGGATGAGCAACTGCGGCGCCGGGCCGCCGCAGTGATTCCGGGCGGGATGTACGGGCACCAGTCCGCAGTCCCGTTGCCGCCGGAGTACCCGCAGTTCATGCGGGCCGGTCTCGGCGCGCGTGTCTGGGATGTCGATGGCAACGAGTACGTCGACCTGATGTGCAGTTACGGGCCGATCGTGCTGGGCCACCGGCACCCGGCCGTCGAGGCCGCGGCGGCCGCGCAGGCACAACTGGCCGACTGCCAGAACGGGCCGGGGCCGGTAATGGTCGAGCTGGCCGAGCTGCTGGTCGGCACTGTGCAGCACGCGGACTGGGCAATGTTCGCCAAGAACGGCACCGACGCGACCACCATGTGCTGCACGATCGCCCGCGCGCAGACCGGCCGGTCGCGGATCCTGGTGGCGACCGGCGCTTATCACGGCGCCGCGCCGTGGTGCACGCCGCGGCCGGCCGGCGTCACCGCCGAAGACCGGGCGAATCTCGGCTACTACACGTTCAACGATCTGGCGTCGGTCACTGCAGCGGCGGCCGAGGCGGGCTCCGACCTGGCAGCCATCCTCGTCAGCCCGTTCAAGCACGATGCCGGGTTCGATCAGGAGCTGGTCGATCCGGAGTTCGCACGCGGTGTGCGCGAGTTGTGCACTCAGGCCGGCGCCGCGCTGATCCTCGATGACGTCCGCTGCGGTTTCCGGCTGCACCTGGGCTCAAGCTGGGAGCCCATCGGGGTGCTGCCCGATCTGTCGGCGTGGAGCAAGGCCATCGCCAACGGTCACCCGCTTGCCGCCGTGCTCGGCTCCGGTGCTTTCGCTGATGCGGCGGCCAGCATCTTCGTGACCGGTTCGTTCTGGTTCTCGGCCACGGCGATGTCGGCGGCTATCGCCACCATCGGAGCGCTGCGCGCCGAAGGCGCGATCGACGCGATGGACCGCGCCGGGACGGCGCTGCGCGCGGGCATCCTCGATCAGGCCGCTGCCCGCGGAATCGGGATCAACTACACCGGGCCGGCCGTGATGCCGTACCTGACATTCGAAGGTGATCACGGCCACGAGCTAGCGAGCACCTTCGCCGCAGCGACGATCCAGGCCGGCGCATACGTGCATCCGCGCCACAACTGGTTCGTCTCGGCGGCAATGACCGACACAGACATCGCCGCCACCCTGGCCGCCACCGATGAGGGCTTCGCGGCTGTCCAGAAACGCCAGGCATCCAGTTAAGAAAAAGGAGGAGTCCGCATATGAGCGCTGAAGACTCAGCCACGACAACCGGACTTGTCGTGACGTCCGGAGACGCTGAGGAAGAGATCCTGGCCAGGGCGGGTTACAAGCCCGAGCTGCGCCGTTCGCTGCGTTTCTTCTCGATGTTCGCCATCGCCTTCTCGATCATCTCGATCACGACCGGCATCTTCCTCAACTATGGCTTCGGCCTGGCGTACTGGGGCCCGGCATCGATCTGGACCTGGCCGATCGTGGGTGTCGGAAACCTGATGATCGCGCTCGTGGTCGCCGAGCTCGGCACCCGGATCCCGCTAGCCGGCTATGCCTATCAGTGGAGCGCCCGGCTGGTGAACCCGAGCTATGGCTGGTTCGTGGGGTTCGCGGGCCTGCTCTACATGAGCGTCGGCGGCGGCGCGATCATGCTCGGCGTGGCTTCTCCGCTGCTGCTGAGCGAGTTCGGGGTGAACAGCCCCAGCGCACGCCTGGTCTTTGCGGTAGCGCTCATCCTGATGGCACTGCCGGTGGTCATTAACATCATCAGCATCCAGGTAGCCGCGCGAGTCAACAACATCGCGGTCTTCACCGAGATCATCGGCACGGTGGTGTTCGGCGTGCTGCTCCTCATCTTGTGGGGACTGAAGACCAAGCCGAGCCCCTACGGCGCGAGCATCCTCACCAGCACCTCGGCTATCTACCACAACCCGACGATCTACGCGTTTGCGCTGGCCGGCCTGATGGGAGCATTCACGCTAGTCGGCTTCGAACTCGCCGCGGACATGTCAGAAGACGCCGTCGATCCGCGCCGCAGCGTGCCGCGCGGCGTGATCTGGGCCGTCGCCGGATCCGCCGTGCTGGGCATGATCGCCCTCATCGGATTCACGGTCGCGATCCCGAACCTCAAGACTGTCGAGGCCGCGCCGCTGCCGCTGCTGGCGATCGCCGGCTACTGGCTGCCGGGCTGGCTGGTGAAGGTTTTCATTGCGTTCGTCATCTTCTCGATGTTCGCAATCCTGGTGGTCGGGGCCGGAGCGCAGGCGCGGCTGGCCTACTCGATGTCGCGCGACAACATGCTGCCGTTCTCCGGCTGGCTGCGGAAAGTGAACCTGCGCACCCAGACCCCGATCGTCGCGCTGCTGGTATTCGCAGTCGTGGACATCGGCGTCACCTGGTACGGCTACCTGCAGGCCAGCGCGTTCGCGACGCTGGTGGGCGCGACCGCGATCATCCCGTACATCATCTACTTCCTCATCACTGCGGGCTACGCCTACAAGCGCCGGACGCTCGACTCGATCCCCGGTGCGTTCAACCTGGGCCGCTGGGCCTGGCCCGTGATCATCTTCGTGCTGGTGTACAGCGCGCTGATCATCTTCGTGCTGTCGGTGCCGGGACCGTTCCACGCCGCCGACAAGGTGGTTGGCTACGGGGCCGCTCTGGCCGCCCTCTGGTACATCTGCGCGCTGGTCTGGCGGCTCCGGCGGGGTGCCGCCGGGGTCAAGCCGGTCGAGGAGCTGGTCGACTAGGGAGGATGCCGCACCGGGAAGGGCGCGAGGTACTCATCGCGGCGCGAAGAGGGGCCTCGATGGGTGTCTCGCGCCCTCCCGCTAGCATCTGTTCGTGCTGACTGGCGGGTACCAGTGACGAAGGCTGTCCTTGATCACGTGTCCGTCGGGACTCGCGCGCTTGCTGACGGCTGGGAGTTGTTCGGCGGCCTGCTCGGCGGAAGGTGGGTCTATGGCGGCGACTCGGCCGGCTTCTGGTGGGGGCAGCTAGAGTTCCGCACCGGCCCGAAGATCGAGCTGATCACGCCGACCCCCGGCCCCGACTCCGCCTTCCTCGAGCGCTTCCTGGTGACCAGGGGACCTGGCCCGCATCACCTTAACTTCATCGTCAGCGATATCTCGGCGACTCTGGACCGGATCCGCGCGCTGGGCATTGACCCAGTTCAGGTCAGCCTAGACGAGCCGAACTGGAAAGAGGCGTTCCTGCGCCCGGCCGACGCCTACGGCACCGTGATCCAGGTCGCCGAGCAGTCCGGGCCGCCACCGCAGCTCGCGCCGCCGGCCGGCCTCCCGGCGCCGGGCCCGTCGAGCACTTTCGCCCTGGTCGAGCACTTCGTCGGCGACCTCGCCGGCGCGACGCAGCTGTTCTGCGACGTGCTGGACGGCGAGGTCGTCAGCAAGCAGGACTCCGGCAGCGACCCGGCAGCCGATCTGTGCTGGGAGAACGGAGCCCGGCTCCGCCTCGTGCAGGCGCCGCTGGCAGCAGCGGGGACGACAGGCGGTCGATCTGGCGGGGCCGGGCCGCTGCATTTCAGCCGGGCCGCCGAAGCGCTCAGCCCGGCACAGATGAGCCGGGTCGCGGCGCTGTCCCGGTTGCTCGGGGTGTCGGTACAGCTGGACCCGTGACTTCTGCTGGCTGGCCGGGCACCCCGGATCCGCGCGATCCGGCACGACCTCGATGCCGCGGATGAAGCGTGCGGTCAGCACGGCGGCCACGATCATCACGACGACGGCCTCGCTACTACTCCTGGGCAGCCGGCGGCGGAGCGATAACCGCCGCGGAGTTAGCGGCTGGGCTACGACCGGCTTGCCGCCATCGCCGCACCGGCAAGCGCGCTGTTGACGTACGTGCCGACGCCGGTACAGTCGGTCGCTCCGTTGCAGGCGACGGCGAACAGCGTCGCGTTCTGAGCAGTTCCGCTCGCGGCATGCGCTGGCGCACTCACCTCGACCGCGCGGCTCCACCGGCTATGCGACTCGCTGACTGCCATGGCCCGGCTCACTCCGGCGGGCACCACGTAGCTGCCGACCGCCGTGCATGACGAGCCGGCGCACGCCACCCCGTTGAGGGTCGCGAGCTGATTGCTCCTGGCGGCGCCGGTCGGTAGCCCGGTAAGGCCCTTAGCGCGCAGCCAGTGCCCGCCGGACCGGGTCACTAGGAGCGGCAGTCCGCGGCCGGCGGTGTCGAGGTAGCTGCCGACGGCCACGCAGTCACGGTCGGACGAGCAGCTGACGGAGTAGAGCTCAGCCTCCGGCTCAGCCGGGGCATTGGTCGGCATCTCGACCGGCGCCGCGCGATCCCAGCTGCCGCCGGTCTCGACAGCCGTCATGGCAACCTCGTTGCCCGACTTGGTGGTGTAGCCGCCGACCGCGACGCAGTCGCCTGCCCGGGGGCAGCTGACAGCGGACAGGAGCGCGGCCGGGCTGCTGCTCGCGTTGGCCGGCGGGCGGATCTCCACCGCGCGCCGCCAGCTGCCGCCGGACTCGGTCTCAGCCATCGCCTCAGCTTCGCCCGACGTCGTGGTGTAGCCGCCCACGGCAACGCAGGAGCGGGGCTTGGAGCAGCTCACACCGGTGAGGTACGACTCTCCGGCCGCTGCGCTGCCGGTCGGCAGGAGCGGCGTGCGGGCTCGCGACCAAGATTTGCCATGACCGGTGGTGATGAGGCCGTGGAGCGCGTTGGTAGGCAAGTGATAGTTGCCGACCGCGACACAGCTCGTAGGCGACGGGCAGGAGATCGCGGCAATCGTGGCACCCCCGCCGGTCGTTGCTGCGCCTGCTGGCAGCTTTATTGCGAGGGGATGCGCCCAGCGACGAGACGACTCGGTGACGATCATCGCCTCCGTTTGCTTCGCCGCCGTCAGGTAGTACGAGCCTCCTGCGGTGCACGAACTCTTTGCCGTGCATTCGATGGCGGCCAGAATGCCGTCGGTGCCGCCGGCCGGGCTCGGGACTTCGGCTGGCCGCCAGCTAGCAGATCGTGCGGCCACGACAGTGGCTGCGCCGGCCGGTGAGATGCCGGGCGCGCACACCGCTGCCAGTAATCCGCAGGCAAGCGCGGCGCAGGCCGCACGCGGGTAAGTTCGCATAGGCGGATCGTCGCACATCAGCGCGCTTGCGGCATCAGTCAGCTCGTCAGGCGGCGCGCGGGGGATGCGGCAGCGGCGCTAATGTAGGCGCGGTGCGAGTCGCTACCTGGAACGTGAACTCGGTCAAGCAACGGGTGCCGCGGCTGCTTCCCTGGCTGGACGAACGCCAGCCCGACGTGCTCTGCCTCCAGGAGACCAAGCTGTCGGATGACGCGTTCACCGAACTGCTCGGCGCCGAGCTCGGGGAGCGCGGTTATGAGGTGGCGCTGTACGGGGAACCTCGGTGGAACGGCGTCGCCATCCTGTCCCGGGCCGGGCTGAGCGACGTCGAGCGCGGGGTAGCCGGAGCTCCTGGTTTCCCCGAGCCGGAAGCGCGCGCCGTCGCCGCCACCTGTGGCGGGATCCGCGTGCACTCGGTCTACGTGCCGAATGGCCGGGTGCCGGACTCGGATCATTACCGCTACAAGCTGGCCTGGCTGGCAGCGCTGGAGCAGGTAGTCCGCGCCGGGCCGGATGCCGCCATCGTGTCTGGTGACATGAACGTCGCGCCGGCCGATGAGGACGTCTTCGATCCGGCCGCGTACGTCGGGCAAACGCACGTCACCGAGCCGGAGCGGGCGGCCCTCGCCAGCCTTCAGGCGGCCGGGCTGCGGGACGTGGTCCGCGAGCGCTGGCCCGGCCGGCGGGTCTTCACCTACTGGGACTACCGGGCCGGGATGTTCCATCAGGACCTGGGCATGCGCATCGACCTGGTGCTGGCTACCGATACCGTGGCCAGCCGGGTCCGGGCGGCATGGGTCGACCGGCAGGCCCGGAAGGGAACCGGGCCAAGCGATCACGCGCCGGTCATCGTCGACCTGGACGAGGCACCGGATGGTGACATCGGCCCGGTGGTGCCGCCGCCTTCGGCGGCCGGAAGCCGCAAGCGTTCGGTCAAGTTGCCCCAGTCACGCTGACTCCTGAGTGGTTAGATCAGCCCCGTGGTTAGATCAGCCCGTGGTTAGATCAGCCCCGTGGTTAGATCAGCCCCGTGGTTAGATCAGCCCCGTGGTTAGATCAGCACTGTGCGGGTTTGGGTGGGCTGGCGCCGTCATGCGAGGTACCGGCCGTTAGTGCGCGGCCTGACTGTGCCGGTGCTGGCAGCGGCCATCGCCATTGGCGCGGGAGCGAACCCGGCGGCTGCCCGGCCGGTGCCGCTCGGCGGCGTCATACCGTCCGCCGCGCCGGGCGAACCCGCGATCAGGGTGCTGGCCGGGGAACTGACCGACGCGAGTACCGGCGCCTTGCTCTGGGGGCAGGATCTCACCGCCCAGCGGCCGATGGGCAGCATCACGAAGGTGATGACGGCGCTGGTCGTGCTGGAGGCCGGCGGCCTGAACCGCAGGATCGAGGTCACCAGAGCTGCCCTCCGCTACGTTGCGCGGGATGGTGCGAGCAGCGCGGGCTTGATACCGGGCGACGTGCTGACCGCTCGCCAGCTACTGGCGGCCATGCTGATTCCCTCTGGCTGCGACGCCGCGTACTTGCTGGCGATCGCCTACGGACCGGGCCGGCCGGCGTTTATCGCGAAGATGAACGCGACCGCGGCGAAGCTCGGCATGACCTCGACGCACTTCACGAGTTTTGACGGCATGCCGTACCCGACCGAGCACTCGACCTACTCAACGCCCGGCGACCTGATCACGCTCGGCATCGCGGCGATGAAATTCCCGCTCTTCCGGCAGATCGTCGCAACGCGCCTGTACCGGCTGCGCGCGACAGCCAGTCATCACCACTACCTGTGGCAGCAGACGAACATGCTCATCGGGTCGTACCCCGGCGCGCTCGGAATCAAGACCGGCGATACCAAGGCGGCGGGGAACTGCCTGCTGTTCGAAGCCAGGCGCCGCGGAGTCACCCTGATCGGTGTCGTCATGCACGCCAGCCCGACAAGCAATCCCGGCTCGGCGATCGTCGCGGCGAGGTTCCTGCTGAACTGGGCCTTCGCTCGCGGGTGAGGCCGGGGCCAAGCCCGCGGGCCCGGCGACCGGACGGTACTTTTCTCCTGTGACAGACGTAGCGAGTGAGCAGGAACCGACCGCATTCAGGCAGCAGCGGTACGAAGTGCCGCCCGGAGCAACCGACCTGCTCCTGGTCCGGCACGGCGCCTCGGAGGCATATCTGGACGGCAACCTGTTCCCGCTGGTGGCTGGTCACGGCGACCCGCCGCTCTCAGCGGAGGGCAAGGAGCAGGCGGAGCGAGTCTGCGCGCGGCTAGCCGCCGCCGGAGTCGATGCCGTCTACGTTTCCAACCTGCGCCGTACCGAGCAGACCGCCGCGCCGCTAGCCGAGCGGCTCGGCCTCCAGATGCGGGTGGAGGCCGACCTGCGCGAGGTTTACCTCGGCGAATGGGAAGGCGGACTCTTCCGGAAAATGGTCGCCGAAGGCCACCCGGTCGCGCTGCGGATGGCCGCCGAGGAGCGGTGGGACGTGATCCCCGGCGCCGAGCCTTCCGCCGAGCTTGCCGCGCGGGTCCGGGGCGCCATCGAGCGACTGGCGGCGGCGCATCAGGGGGAGCGGGTAGCCGCATTCACCCACGGCGGGGTCATCGGCCAGGCGCTAGCTCTGGCCAGCGGGTCCCGGCCGTTCGCGTTCCTGGGCGCGGAGAACACCTCGATCTCGCGTCTCGTCGTCTCCGGCGACCGCTGGATCGTCCGCGGCTTCAACGACACCGCGCACCTGGACATTTAGCCAGTAGCCGGTGTCGTTACCGGCCGGCGAAACGTGGCGGGCGCCGCTCCACGAACGCCCTGGCTGCCTCGCGGTGATCCTCGGTCAGGCCGGTGTG
>Ga0335074_10014636_pt1 | contig 11000 bp, 10 predicted proteins | sample Lox_Sample_23_FD_206715 | JGI IMG/M metagenome (GOLD analysis project Ga0335074, IMG submission 206715) | Soil microbial communities from Loxahatchee National Wildlife Refuge, Florida, United States - Lox_Sample_2.3 | ecosystem: Environmental > Terrestrial > Soil > Wetlands | place: USA... | reverse complement strand
CAAAACAACGAGGAAACCCAGGCAATTCAGCCGGCGACTCACCTCATTGTCGGGCGCCGCGGTGTCGGCAAGACCACGCTGATTCTTAAGGCGAAGGAACTTCTCGAAAGATCTCGCGGTCTACCCGTCGTGTTAGACATGCAGCCTTATACCAGTGCTGACGACTCGGTTCTGATCGATGTCCTGACCGACTTAGCAAAAGGGATTGCGAAGGCCGCAGCTCGGAAGTATCCGAAGGCGGCAAAGGCAATCAATAGACTGGAACAATTCGCTGACGATTTATTCGCAGGCGCAGTGAAACCCGAGCGAGCGAGCGCGGCACTCCGGAGGGCAGTTTCGGAGCTGACTGCGGCTATCGACGCTGAGCTGTTTGTCTTTCTGGATGATTACCATCTTGTACACCCCGGACAACAGCCGAAGGTGGTGGAGGCAATTCACGGCGGTCTCAAGGGAGCAAGGGGATGGTTGAAGGTTGCAGGGCTCCGCTCGCTCCTAAGAGTATACGATCCTTCCACCAAGAAAGGCCTGCAGAGCCCGGGCGACGCTCAAGTAATCTCGCTTGACCTAACGCTTGTCGACCCCGAGGCTGCGGAGGGACACCTGCGACGCATCGTTATGAATTTCCTCAGACTCGTTGGTGTCGATAAATTGGGGATTGCGGCGGCAGAAGGGGCATTTCACCGGCTTGTTTGGGCCAACGCAGGGGTGCCGCGTGATTTCTTGCAGATGTTTTCCAAGTCTATCGAGCACGCGAAGAGAGCCGGGCGCCACAGGGTGGAGTTGAGCGACGCCAATCTTGCGATTGGAGAGTTCGGACGACAGAAAATGGCTGAACTGGAAGAGGATGCTCGCAATGAACAGAATCTACTGAAGAGGGCCCTCGAAGCAATTGAACAGCAATGCCTCGAATCGGAAAAGAAAAAAGTCAACGCTTTCCTGATCAGAAGCGAATCGAGCGATGAGTACAGGGCAGTACAGACGCTTAGCGATCTAAGGCTCCTGCACTTGTTGCATCAGACTATCACTCCCCACAAGGCCGGTGAGCGGTATGAGGCGTACATGCTCGACTATTCGTTATTCACGGGTTTTCGCCAACGACGTAACATCGAACAGATGCTGCCGGAAGACGGTAAGCAATTCAAAGCGAAACAGCTCCGGAAGATTCCTATTTTGCCACAGGGTTTCCTGAAAGCGTAAGACGGCGGTTCCTGCCAGCGCTTTCGGCAGAGTCTAAATCCGGCTCAGGACAGCCTAGTTGCCCGCCTTAGCGAACTGGGCGATGAAAACCTGCCCCGCCCGCCGGGCGATGCGCCAAGATGTCGCGTTGTGAGACGTTTGCACCCAGAGCGGCCCGCGGAGCTGCATCCCCTACACCCAGGTTTATCCTGGCGAACGGCCTTACTTTGACGCCTATGAACGTGGTCCGCGCGGGACCTTGGCCCCGCAACGGCGGACGGAGATGCCGGGTGCCGTACGGACCGGGCAAAAGCGCCTGCCCCACAAACCTATAAATTACCCCGCCGCTCCTGCTCCCGCTCCAGCGCCTCAAACAGCGCTTTGAAATTGCCCTTACCGAAACTCCGGCTGCCCTTGCGCTGGATCACTTCATAAAACAGCGTCGGCCGATCCTCCACCGGCATGGTGAAGATCTGCAGCATGTAACCTTCATCATCACGATCCACTAAGATGCCCAGATCCTTCAGCCGGTCAATCGGCTCGTCAATCGCACCGGTGCGCGCGGTCAGATCTTCGTAATAAGCCGGAGGCACTTCGAGAAACTGCACTCCCTGATCCCGCAGCCGGCTAACTGTATCGATGATTTTATCCGTGGCCATGGCGATATGTTGCACGCCCGGTCCATGATAGAAATCCAGATACTCCTCTATCTGTGACTTGCGTCTGCCCTCCGCCGGCTCATTGATCGGAAATTTCACGCGCCCGTTGCCGTTGGACATCACCTTCGACATCAGCGCCGAATATTCCGTCGAAATATCTTTATCGTCGAAGTGCTGATACAGGCGGAAGCCCATCACATCGCGGTAGAAATCGACCCAGGTATTCATTTCGCCCCAGCCCACGTTGCCCACCATGTGATCGATGTATTTCAATCCCACCGGTCTGGCGATAGAATCGGGCTGATCCACGGGCACAAATCCGGGCATAAAGACGCCGTGATAGTTCCGCCGCTCGACGAAGGAATGAATCGTATCGCCATAAGTGGCGATGGCCGAGATGCGCACTTCACCGTTCTCGTCGCTCAGCGTTTCCGGCTCGCGGATTTCGCCCGCGCCGCGGCCGGTAGTCTGGCGGAAAGCCGCATCGGCATCGTCCACCCACAAGGCGATGTCCCGCACGCCGTCGCCGTGCAAGCGCACATGCTCGGCCGCCGGATGATCGGGCAATAGCGAGGTGGTGAAAACGAACCGGATCTTATCCTGCTCCACCAGCCACGAAGCGCAATCGCGCGCGCCGGTTTCCGGGCCGCGATAGGCCGTCAGACGCATGCCAAACGCCGACCGGTAAAAATAAGCCGCCTGTTTGGCGTTCCCCACATAGAACTCTACATAGTCAGTGCCATTAAGCGGCAGAAAATCCTTCTGGGTTTCCACCGGCGAATCGGTTAGTGTTTGCATAGGATTCTTTCCATAACTTCCACGCAACGGGCATTCTCTTGATCCGTGCCCGTCGAGATACGAATACAATGCGGCAGTCCGAACGCCGCCAGCGGCCGCACGATAATTCCCTCTTTCAGCATTTCTTCGGTCACCCCGCGCGCTTCATCCGCGCTCTCGAGCGGCAGCATGACGAAGTTTGCGTCCGATGGCGTCACCGTCAAACCTATGCCGCGGAACGATTCTGTGAGCAGCCGCAGACCGCGCGCGTTCAACTCGAGCGAACGGTGCAGAAATTCCTTATCCGCCAGCGCGGCGATGCCGGCCGCCTGCGCCAAGGTGCTCGGTTCAAACGGCAGCTTCACTTTCAGCAGATTGGCGATAAGATCTTCGTGGGCGAATCCGTAGCCGATGCGAATCCCCGCCAGTCCATAGATCTTCGAAAATGTCCGCAGCGTAATGACATTGTCGTAGCGGTAATGCATCGAATCCGGATAGCGCGGGTTATCTTTGGCATATTCGAAATAGGCTTCGTCCAATATAATGAGCACGCGCTCGGGCACGTGCCGGTAGAAGTTATCGAATTCCTGGCTGGTAAAGATCGTGCCGGTGGGATTATTCGGGTTTGCCAGATAAACAATCTTGGTATGCGCGGTGATCCCGGCGGCCAGCGCGGTCAAATCATAATGCCAATCGCGATAGGGCACGGTCCGGTATTTGACGCCGCGCGACCGCGCCAGCACCTGAAACCCGATAAAAGCTGCATCCGTGGTCAGCACTTCATCATCATCACAAAGGAAGGTCCGGATGATGCCGGACATGATGCCTTCCGATCCGCTGCCGGCAATCACGTTTTCGGGCTTCAGATCGAATTTTTCGGCCAGGGTGCGGCGCAGGTCCAGGCCGCCGTTGGGATAGAGGTTCAGCCCGCATAACTCGCGCCGCATGGCTTCCACGGCCAGGGGCGAAGGCCCCAAGGGGTTCTCGTTCGAAGCCATTTTAGCCACCCTGGTGAGCCCATACTGGCGGCGCACTTCGTCGATGGAACGGCCCGGCTCATACGGCCGCAGCGATTCGATATACGGAGGAACCAGAGGCATCCCAATGTCTTTTACCATAGTAATTCCAATGCCACATCGCGAGGGTCCCGCAAATTGACGCTTCCCGTTACGCTGCGTGCGTTACGTTACCGCAATTTCCAACTGTTTTTCGGCGGGCAGTTGATCTCGCTGATCGGCACGTGGATGCAGAACGTGGCTCAGGCGTGGCTGGTCTACCGGCTTACGGGATCGGCCGTGCTCCTGGGTCTGGTTACTTTTGCGAGCCAGATCCCCGTATTCGCCGTAGCGCCCGTAGGCGGCATCGTGGCGGACCGCTTCAGCCGGCAGCGCGTAGTCATTGCCACCCAGACATCTTCCATGCTGCTGGCCTTGATACTCTCCGCACTGACCCTTACGCATACCGTGCGCATCTGGCACATCTTCGTGCTCTCCGCGTTGCTGGGCGTGGTAAATGCGTTCGACATCCCGGCGCGGCAAGCCTTCTTCGTGGAGATGGTCGGGCGCGAAGATCTGATCAATGCCATCGCCCTGAATTCTTCGATGTTCAATGCGTCGCGCGTGATTGGTCCGGCCATCGCCGGTATCCTGGTGGCGAGCATTGGCGAAGGCTGGTGCTTCTTCGCCAACGGCGTGAGTTACATCGCGGTGATTGTGGGGCTGATGCTGATGAATGTGGGACCCCGCAAGTCGGTGCAGCGCGCTTCGCCGCTGGCCGAGGTGATCGAAGGTTTTCGCTTTGTCATCGGCAGCCCCCCGATTCACTCTCTGATGATCCTGCTGGGAGTCATAAGTCTCACCGGCACGCCCTTTATCGTGCTCATGCCGATTTTCGCCGATCACATCCTGCACGGGGGCGCCAAAGGACTGGGTATTCTGATGGGCGTATCGGGCGTGGGCGCGTTGAGCGGAGCACTGCTCCTGGCATCCCGCGAAACGGTTTTCGGACTGGGCCGCTGGGTGGCGATTTCGGCCGCCGCGTTTGGCGCGACGCTCATCGCGTTCGCCAGTTCACACTCGTTCTGGCCGGCTTGCGCGCTGCTGGTGCCCGTGGGATTCGCCATGATGGTCGAGATGGGCTCGTCCAACACGTTGATCCAAAGCATGTCGCCCGATCATTTGCGGGGACGCGTGATGTCCGTCTATTCGATGGTCTTCATGGGGCTGGCGCCGTTCGGGGCCATGCTGGCGGGCTTCACGGCGGATCGTTGGGGCGCGCCCATCACGGTGGTGGGCGGCGGCATCGTTTGCATCGCGGCGGCGGGCGTTTTTGGTTGGCGATTGCCGGCGTTGCGCGGCGAAGGGCGCCGTCTCATTGCCGCGGCCCAGATGGCCAGCGGTGTGCCCCCGCAAAGCGCTACGGGCAGCGGACTGGCCGTGGAACCGGGTGGCGAGGCCGCATGATTCTGCCCCGCACGTTCTATGCGCGCGACACCGTGACAGTCGCGCGCGATCTGCTGGGCAAGATCGTGCGGCATGGCCAGACGGCGGGCAGGATCGTCGAAACCGAAGCATATTTGGGCCGCGACGATCTGGCGGCACATTCCGCGCGCGGCATCACCGATCGCACGCGCGTGATTTTCGGACCTCCCGGCCACGCCTACGTGTATTTCATCTACGGCATGTACGAATGCCTGAATCTGGTGGCCGAGCCGGATGGACAGCCGGGAGCCGTGCTCATTCGCGCGCTGGAGCCGGTCGCGGGCATCGAGACCATGCAGCAGCGGCGGCCCACCGCCCATACGTTGCGCGATCTGACATCCGGCCCGGGACGCCTGACGCTGGCGTTGGGCATCACGCGCGCGCAGAATGGCGCGGACGTCACCCGCGGGGCGCTGACGGTCCGTATCGCAACTCGCGGCGAACCGTTTGAAATCGAAGTGACCCCGCGGATCGGCATCCGCCATTGTGCCGATTGGCCGTTGCGCTTTGTGATTAAGGGAAACCCGTTCGTCAGCCGGCCGGTGCGGCTTCAGCCCCGCCTGTAAGGGCGGGCACCAAATCGTGCGGGTCGTCGCCACCACGCGACGCGATTTTGCATCCTTTCATTGTGAGCGATCGAATATGACCAGGCGCGAGTTGATCAATTTGCTGGGTTTTGCCGTTCTGCCCCCGGCCATGCGGCTCGGCGGGGCGAACGATTCCGCCATCGAGCGCCGGTATCGCGCCGACGCGCAGATTCTGATTTTATCGATACCGATTCTACGCCGCTCGGGCGTGGGCGGCGGCAGCGTCGCATGGCGCGAATGGCGCGAGCAGGCCGGAGGGATGCGGTTGCTCGAGTTTACCGGTTATTCCAACCCGGAGCGCGCCGCGGGATTGAACCGGCTGGGCTTCATCCGCGAGCAAAGCTGCCGCGATGGCGATTCCCGGGGCGAATCCAATTACTTCGGCGTGATGACGGCTTCGCCCGAGGAAAGCGCCGAGGAAGCCCACCAGGCACTGCATTCGAAGGCCACGGAGGCTACCTACACCGCCATTGAAGGGCGCATCGCGCAGGGTCACATCGAAACCGCCAGCGCGCATTTCACCGGTCCGGCCAAACTATCCACCGCGCAACGCAACGAACTGTTCCGGCGCGCCGAACAAGCGCTTACCGCCGCGCCGCGCAAGCCCGCCGAGTTTCATCTTGATGGCGCCGTTCCGCCGACGTTCCTGCAGGCCTTGGCGGATGGCCTGCGCAATCCCGCGCAAGGTCCCCTCCATTACGTCTACGGCGGGCGGTTGTATCTGCTGTGGTTGAAGCCCACGCGCGATGAAGGAGCGGCGAATTACTTCCGGCAAAAGGGCGTTTTGCGCGGTGGGGCGAAAGTCATGCGGATAACCGGAAAGGTGAGGCGGCAATACGGAGGCAAGGAGATAAACTTCAGAATTTGGATTGAGGAAGAAGCTATTCGGCCTTTGCCATTGCGGATCGATTTCGCGCCCAAATCGTACTTGCGGCTGATTTTCGAGGCTGAAGGTTAACTGATTTGATATTAAAGGGGCCTTGGCATGGTGCGAACGCCAAGGCCCCTTGGGAAAAACTTCAGTTAGCGCGGGCCGCCAAAGAACCGGGGACCCATGTGCATCTCCGTAGCGGCTCCACCGGGTCCGTCAGGTCCCTCGGGCGGCGTCAGAAGATTCAGTTGGGTAGCTTCATGAATGGCGGGCATCAGAGCCGCGGCGTTCTGCAGCGCGGTCAACTGGGTTTTCTGCGCCGGCGTCAACACGGCCAATGCCTGTTGCTGAAAACTGGCGCGGATCGGTGCGGCTTGCTGTTCCAGCGCCTGGATGCTGAGCATGGTCTTCCCCACCGAGGGCGCATCGGCCGCCTGCATCTGGGTGTGCAGGCTCTCGTGTAGCGGCGCCATCTGATCGAAGATCGGCTTCAGCGCGGCATGCTCGGATTGGCGCAACTGCTGCAGGCTGGTGATCTGCGCATCCGTCAGGTTCAAATAACTCTGTACCGCGGTGGTCTTGGCAGCCATGTGCATCCGGGGTCCACCGGGCGGTTGCGCGAAAGCGACGGCAGCGGCAATAGAAATGGCGATAAGGCAAAATTTCATCTTTCAGAATTCTCCTCTAGGATTCATTATCCCTGGAAAAGTCGTCTGGGGGGTGTTAAACCTTTGATAAATCTATTGGCGGCGCTTTCGCAAAGGACTCGCCGGGCGAGCGCTTCGGGTGTTAGAGTGACACTAAGGAGGGATAGGAATGCCGAAATTCTCGCGGCGTGACTTTTTGAAATCCAGCATGGCGGCGACTGTGCTGTCCGGTACTACGGGGGGGATGGCGCTGGCCAAACCTGCCAAGCGCTCCGCCACCGACTGGGTGACGCTGGGCAAATCCAATGTAAAGGTGACGCGCCTGGCTTTTGGTACGGGCACCACCAGCGGTCGCGAACAACGCGCCCTTGGCCAGGAAGGCTTTACGCGCCTGGTACGTTATGCCTACGATCGCGGCATCCGCTTCTTCGAAACAGCGGAAAGCTATCACGGCATGCCCGAGATGCTGGCCGTCGCCCTGAAAGGATTGCCGCGCGATAGCTATCGCCTGATGACCAAATATAGTACACCGGCATCCGGCGATCCAGCGCCAAAGATCGATCTGTTCCGGCAGCAACTGAACACGGACTACATCGATATTCTGTTGCTGCACTGTCTGCGCCCGCCCACTTGGGCCACGGATTACGAGAGATTGCAGGACGGATTCTCGCTGGCGCAGCAGAAGGGCATCATCGCCGCGCATGGCGCGTCCATTCACGGCCTGCCGGCGCTGCGCACCATTCCGGGAAACCAGTGGCTGCAGATCGCCATGATTCGCATGAACCACAAGGGCGTGCGCATGGACACGGAAGATCAGCGCGACGTGGACAAATTGGGCAACGTGGAAGAGGTGGTGGCGCACACCCGCGAGGTGCATAAACAGGGCATGGGAGTGATCAGCATGAAACTCGTCGGGGAAGGCCGCTTCACCAACCCCGAGGATCGCGATGCCGCCATGAAATTCGCCATGAATCTCGGCTGCGTGGACGCGGTGACCATCGGTTTCACCAACACGGCGCAGATCGATGAAACCATCGACCGCATGGCCCGCGTGATGAACGCGTGAAACCGCTAACTTCAGCCCCGTCCCGTAAGGGCGGGGATCAGCGCATCACCCTAACGGCTGCCGGATTCAATTCATAACCGTCGCTTTTGGCGTCCGCGACGGCCAGCGTAACCAATTCGGCGTCGCGCGCGGACTTGCCGGCGTCCGGATGCGGATACTTGATCACTTCCGCGCCGATATGCAGATGCACCGTCCAGCCTTTATGCTTTTTGTCGCGATCCTGCCAGACCACCTCCGCGTTTTGCGCCGGAGCCAGTTGCGCTGACATCATAGTTTGCGTCACCTCCCGACAGTCAGAAAAGTAGCAGACTGGAAAGAGTGAGTCAATCCCCAGACCTGCGCGCCCCAGGTATGCGCGCAATCGATGCGAGCGACCGTTCGCTGCTGCTGGTTTTCGATGACCGGATCTCGCTCGCGGCGCATCGCGATGTGCTGCGCCTCACGCCGCTGTTGCGGCCGGTGACCGGCGTGACGAACGTGCATCCGGCTTACGCCTCGATCCTGATTGATTTCGATCCGCGCGTCGTTCGTCATCGGGCGATGGAGCGCACGGCTAGAGATCTGTTCGTGCAAGCGGTGACCGCGCCCATACCAGAGGCGCGCACGGTCGAAATTCCGGTGGTGTATGGCGGGGCTGGCGGGCCGGATCTGGAATCTGTTGCGAAATTGACCGGTCACACCCCCGAGGAAGTGGCCGCGACCCATTCGGGCGCGGACTACCTGGTCTATTTTCTTGGCTTCTCGCCCGGATTTCCGTACCTGGGCGGGCTGCCGGAATCGATTGCGGTGCCGCGCTTGGAGACGCCCCGCACCCGCGTACCGGCAGGTAGTGTGGCGATAGGCGGATCGCAGACCGGCGTGTATCCGCTCGCTTCGCCGGGCGGATGGCGCATCATCGGGCGCACGCCTTTGCGCCTGTTCGATCCCCAAACTGATCCGCCAACGCTGCTTCAAATGGGCGATCATGTAAAGTTCGTTCCCATCGCCAAATCTATCCCCAAAGACACGGAAGGGGCCTCCTGAATCAGATTCGCGTCATTTCGCCGGGTCTATTGACTATGGTGCAGGATCTCGGACGGCCGGGTTATGCGCACCTGGGCATCTCCGCTTCGGGCGCGGCGGATGCGCTCTCGCTACGCGCGGGAAACCTGATCGTGGGAAATCCCGAAGGCGCGGCGGCACTGGAGATGACGCTTGCGGGCGGCACTTTCGAATTCGAACAGCGCGCCGTGGTGGCCGTCACCGGCGCGGAATTCGAAGCCGACATCCCGCTGTGGACCGCCGTTTGGATAAGGCCTGGGCAGCAGCTCCGCTGCGGTCGGGCGCGGTCGGGCGCGCGCGGCTATCTGTGCGTGAATGGCGGGATCGAGGTGCCGTTGGTGATGGGCAGCGCATCGACCCATCTGCTCACAGGTCTCGGCGGCTTCGAAGGCCGGGCGCTCAAGCGCGCGGATGTGCTGCGGACCGGAAGCGGCCGCCCTCCCCATTCACGCCGTGTGACTTTTCCGCGTCCCACGCCCTCGCCCATCCTACGCGTCACGGCTCCGGCAAATATCCACGCTCTTTGTGCCGCCATTTGGGAAGTGAAAGAGGATTCCAACCGCATGGGCATCCGGCTGCGCGGGGCGGCCCTCCAAACCCCCGGCGGCCATATGATCACCGAGGGGGTGCCGCTGGGCGCCGTTCAAACCCCGCCGGATGGGCAGCCGATCATCCTGTTTGTCGAGCATCAGACCACTGGCGGTTATCCCAAAATTGCGAACGTGATATCCGCGGATTTTCACGCGCTCGGACAGTTGCGCCCGCGCGATCAGGTGCGCTTCGAGCACGTCTCGATGGACGCGGCTTACACGCTGCTGAAAGCCCAGGAGGAGTGGCTCCATTCGCTGGTTTAACTCCATCACCCCCGCGCAGTGGAAAGTATTGGGCGCGGTGCAACTCGGCTGGATGTTGGACGGCATGGACGTCATGCTCTATGCGTTCGCGCTCACGGCCATTCGCGCCGAGTTTCATTTGAGTTCCGCAGCGGCGGGCGCCATGGCGTCGGCCACACTCCTGGCATCGGCCGCGGGAGGCATTCTGTTCGGCGTACTTGCGGATCGCATCGGGCGCGTGCGTGCGCTGATCTACGCCATCCTGATTTATTCCGGCTTCACCGGGCTGACGGCCACGGCCAGCGGAATCATGCCGCTGCTGTTGTGGCGCACGCTGGTCGGCCTGGGGATGGGTGGGGTGTGGTCGGCGGGGTCCGTTCTGGTGGCCGAATCGTGGCCCGCCGAACATCGTGGCAAAGCGTCGGGATTGATGCAGTCCGGCTGGGCCATCGGCTATATTCTCGCCGCGCTACTGGCCGCCGCGGTGATGCCGCATTGGGGATGGCGGCCGCTATTCGTAGTTGGCGCCGCGCCCGCGTTGATCGCGGTTTGGGCGCTGACCCGCATCGCGGAGCCGCAAAGAACGTCGCCCGCGGCGGCCCGTGGCATCGGATTTACACCGGCTCTGTGGCGCACGGCAGCCATCGCATCCAGCGTGACCAGTTGCGTTCTGTTCGCCTACTGGGGATTATTCACGTGGCTGCCCAGCTTTCTGGCGAGTCCCGTATCGCGCGGCGGCGCGGGCATGAGCGTGGTGCAATCGAGCGGCTGGATCGTGCCCATGCAATTGGGCGCATTCCTCGGCTACACAACCTTCGGATTCCTGGCGGATCGCTTCGGTCGCCGGCCCGTGTTTCTGGCGT
>Ga0335074_10014635_pt1 | contig 11001 bp, 13 predicted proteins | sample Lox_Sample_23_FD_206715 | JGI IMG/M metagenome (GOLD analysis project Ga0335074, IMG submission 206715) | Soil microbial communities from Loxahatchee National Wildlife Refuge, Florida, United States - Lox_Sample_2.3 | ecosystem: Environmental > Terrestrial > Soil > Wetlands | place: USA... | reverse complement strand
TCCGCGTGCTTGCTCGCCGTCAGTCGCGGGAACACGGGTCAGAATGCCGGCGGGTGCAGTTACCTGGCTCAGCGCGAGCACCTGCTCCCCGGCCGGCGATGCAGGACGCCGGCCCGCAGTCTGGTTGGTCCGCTAGTCACGAAGCCCGACCTTACTTCGAGGATCTTGACCTTAGCTTGGCAAAAAGCTGACCATACCCTGACTGAACGAGATATGCCTGACGGGCGCTGTGATTTAGCTGACCGTGGGCTGACGGTGATGTCAGCTCAAGATGTCAGAGTTTCAGAGCCAGAAGGGCTTATCGGCGGGTGCGACCGGAGGCACCCCGCGATTAGCCCGCACCGTGGCGGGGTACCGGTTTGCGTCGAGAGCTCCTGCGCCTGCACCTGGACGACGGAGGAACGCCAGGATGAACGCTCAGGAAGCCAGCTATCTGCTGTATATGTCACGGATCTTCGGTGCGGATCCGTCGGCGGTCTATCGCGCCTTCGTCGAGCCGGGCCTGCTAGCGGCCTGGTTCCCGCGAGCCGGCTGGTCGATGCCGGCCCAGCAGGTCGAGATCGACCCCCGCCCTGGCGGCCGGCTGCGGTACGTGATGGTGAGCACTCACGACCTGGACCTGCGCACTGTGCGGTCGGCGGAGTTCACCGACGCGCGCCCAGACAGGCTGCTGGCCTGGACCTATGAGTCGTCAGGTGGTCAGGCACCGGAAGCCCGGCCAGCGCGCACGATGCACGTGCAGTTCTTTCCCGAGCCGCACCGGACGACCAGGCTTGAGTTGCACGAGGGCCCGTTCAGCGAAGCGGCGGAGATCGATGCTCGCGCCTGCTGGGACAGCGCCTTTAGTCGGCTCGACTGGGTCCTGGAGGACCGGTAGCCCCGCTGGCCTGCTCCGAACTGGAGTCGTCCTGCTGATGCGCCCGCACGGCGGCGTTACCCTCTTCAATCTCCTGCGCCGACCGGCCGGTTTCCTTTTCGTAGGCCAGCGCATCGGCGTGGCTGTACGGGGCGTTCCGGCGGACCACCACGCGGGGGATCATGATGCACGCGGTTGCGATCAGGAGTCCGAGTACGGCGGCAGCTATCCCGATGGCCATGTTGCGTATTGTCGCACTAATCCGGGCCTAACGAAGCTAGGAGATGACGGCAGGAACCCGCCGGCTCGCTGTCGCCAGGCCCGCGGCAGGATCGCCGTCCGGCCAGGCTGGCGGAGCTGTGGCCTCGACCAGGAGCAAGGCCACGTCGTCGTCAAGCTTCCGCCGGGCGTGTGCGAGGAGGCGAGCGAGCAACTCGTCTGCAGCAGCCTGCAAGTCCGGATTGCGCAACGTGTCCAGGCAGTCCTCAAGCCGGAAGAACTGCCCGGTCCGGTCACGCGCTTCGAGCAGGCCGTCGGTGTAAAAGACAAGCCGGTCGCCGACGGTCACCGTGAATGTCGATGACTGGATGTCCGGGTGCAAGCCCAGCGGGGTCGCGTACGCAGCGGGCGTAAGTGCTCGCAGTTCCCCGTCGGCGCTCAGCCGCAACGGGGTCGGGTGTCCGCACAGCACGAGCTGAAGCCAGCCGTGCGGGTCGAATTCGGCAAACACCGCGGTGACGAAGTCCTCGTCGTTCGCAGCCCGGGTGACCGACCCGTCGACGACCCGGGCGATCTCGGGCAACGAGAGACCCGGCTGGGCGCATGCGTCACGGAAGCTGGTCATCGCCACGCTGGCCAGCCGAACCGCCGGAAGGCCTTTACCGCGGGTGTCGCCGATCAGCCAGCGCGGGTGGCCCGGACCGGGTACCACCTCGAGCAGATCGCCGCCGACCCGCGCCTCAGGTGACGCCGAGACGTACCGGGAGGCTAGCTTTCCGGCGGTCACGGTGGCCGGGACGTCCCGCAGGATCGCGGCCTGCGCGACCCTGGCGACAGCGCGGACCTGGGTGATCCGCCGCTGCGCCGCCGTCCGGAGGGCTGAGTTCACGACCGCAAATCCGGCCAGAAGCAGGCACACGCTCAGGTGTGAGATCAGCAGCCCTGGCCGGGCCGGCTGAGTCGCCATGAGCCCGCCAGCCAGCAGCACTGCCCACCCGGCCAGCAGAGCCGTGATCCGGGGCGACAGCACCAGCGAGCCCAGCAGCGGCCCCGCCGCCAGCCAGGCCGCCGGGATAAGCACGGGTCCGGTCAGGTAGATCATGACGGCTGTCGCCGCGACGACCAGGGCGAGCAGCAGCGTCAGCGCTCCCCGCAGGCGATCGCTGTCTGGAGTACTGAGATCGCCGGGGGGATCGAGCGGACTTGCGCTGCTGGCCTCGTTCTGGGCCCTGACCTTTATCGATGCGCTCACCAGGCCGCCTTCCATATATCTGTCTGGCTCCGGCCGCACAAACATCACTGTGCGTACGGCGTCTCAGCGATCACTGACCGTAAGCTCAGAGCTAGCGCAAAGGTGCCGGCGCGGGCTCCTGACCTCGCTTGAGCGATCTGATGTCAGAGGGTGTCGTCGGCTAGGATCTCAGTCATGTCCCGATGGGAGCCAGGCGCACGCGGACGCCTTGGCAGTGCTGCGCTTGAGCTGTTCACCGAGCAGGGCTACGAGCGGACCACGGTGGCCGAGATCGCGGCGCGGGCAGGCGTGACCGAACGGACATTCTTCCGCTACTTCGCCGACAAGCGGGAGGTGCTTTTCGCCGGCGGCCACGAGCTGGAAGAGCTTCTCGTCGGTCTGGTGGCCGGAGCCCCTGACTCGGCAGCGCCGCTCGACGCGATTGCGGGCGCTCTGGAACAGGCTGCCGCCGAGGTCTTCGACGAACGGCAATTCTTCGCCCGGCAGCGGCAGTCGGTGATCAACTCGAGCCCAGACCTCCGGGAGCGCGAGCTGCTTAAGCTCGCCGCGCTGACGGCGGCCCTGGCCGAAGCTCTGCGCGGCCGAGGGACAGCCGAGCCGAGTGCCAGCCTCGCTGCCGAATCAGGCGTGGCCGTGTTCAAGACCGCCTTCGCCCGCTGGGTCGCCGAGGGCGAGACCAGAAGTCTCGGCGAGCTCATCACAGCGACGTTCGCGGACCTCAAGGCCCTTGTCGCCGTCGCGTAGCGGCGCTTACATCCCGCCGGTCACGCTGATGTCGGAGCCGGTGACGAACGAGGCTTCCGGCGATATCAGCCACGAAACGGTCGCCGCGATCTCGTCCGGTCGGCCCATCCTGCCCAGCGGGATCAGGTCGACGAGCTCCCGAACACCCATCTCCGTGTCAATAACGCCCGGTGAGACGCTGTTGGACCGGATTCCCTCGGAGGCAACCTCGTTCGCCAGCCCGCGCGCGAACGTGACCATAGCTCCTTTGGTCGCCTCGTACGGGACGACTCCGTCCACGCCAGCCGGTGCCTTGGCGACTACCGACGCAATCGTCACGATCGAACCGCCCGGGCCGCCGCGCGCGGTCGACATGGCCCGGACGGCCTGCTTGGAACAGAGCATCGGGCCGAGGATGTTGACTTGCGTCAGCCGGTTCAGGACGTCCGCTTGCTGCTCGTCCATGTGCGCCTGCGCACCGATCTCGCCAGCGTTGTTAACCAGCCCGGTGATCGGCCCCATCAGTTCTGCTGCCCGGTCGAACATCGCCACGACGTCAGCTTCCGAGCGGACATCGGCGCGCATTGCCGCAGCCCGGCCGCCCTTGGCGTTGATGGCGGATGCCACCGACTCGGCTCCGCTCGCGTCAGCCGCGTAGTTGACGATCACGCCGTAGCCATCATCGGCCAGGCGTTCGGCGATAGCGGCGCCTATGCCCCGGCTTGCTCCGGTGACGATAACCGTGCCCTTGTCCTGAACAACCGTAGTCATGCGACCCCCTTCCAGAGTTCCCATGCCCGGCGGCGGCCGCCCCTGACCCCGGCGAAGCGAGTTGTTCGCGGCCATGACTTCGCGCCGCCGGATCAGCGTGCGGTCGCCTCGACGACGGCCGGAGCTCCCGGCTTGACTGCCGAGTCTGCCGCCTGGCCGGACGGCGAAGCGGGCGCCGCCTCGCGCCGCATTGCCAGACAGGCCAGGACGCCGACGACCAGGACTGCGACCGGAACGGCAAGTGCCCAGTGCATGGCCTCGATGTAGGACCGGGCGAAGATGTCCTGGATCAGCTGGTGCAGGTGGGGGGCGAGCGAGCGCGGAGTGCCGGCCGGCAGTTTCGCGCTGGCCTGGTTCCTTCCGACCTGCAGGCCCGTCCGAGCCGCCGCCGAGAAACCCGCGACGAACGGCCGGCGCACGGCGGCCGGGAGTTGCGCGGCTGCGGCGACAGCGCGAGCATGCATGGCCGATGCCAGCCCGCTGGCAAGAACCGCGCCAGCGACAGCCCCGCCTAGCGTGCCGCCGAGCTGGCGCGAGGTGTTGACCACGCCGGACGCGGCGCCGGCCTGGTGCTGCGGAGCCGCGTGCATGGCCATGGTCGCGAGCGGCGCGAAGATCGCGCCCATGCCGAGCCCGGCCACCAGCAGGACCGGCGCGAACGTCAGCGACGTCGCATGCACTGAGGCCACGGCGGCCACCCCGGCGATGCCGGCCGCGTACAGGGCGAGGCCTGCTGCCAGCACGCGCTTACCGCCGACCCTGTCGGTGATCCGGCCCGCGAACGGCGCCAGGGCAGTCATCGACAGCGTGGTCGGCAGGCCGGTCAGGCCGGCGTGGATGGCGCTGAAACCGAGCGCGGACTGCATGTTGATGGAGTTGATCAGGAGCATGCTCTGCAGCGCGAACTGCACGGCGAGGCTGAGGGCGACCACGATCGCGAAGTTGCGGCTCCGGAGCAAGCCAAGCGGGATCAGCGGCTCGCGCTGGCGCAGTTCCCAGACCGTGAAGCCGGCCAGCAGCAGGACGCCGGCCCCGATGACCTCCGGAATCGTGATGCCGTACCGGACAGCGCCCCAGGAATAGCGCTGGCCCTCGATTACCCCGTAACAAACGGCGGTGAGGCCGGCCGCAGCCAGCAGCACGCCGATCAGGTCCAGGCTGTGCTTGCCGCCGGTCCTGATCTCGGGCACGAACACGTAGCTGAGCGCGATGCCGGCGGCAGCGATCGGCAAGTTGACGTAAAAGACCCAGCGCCAGCTCAGATAGGTCGTAAGCAAGCCGCCGATGACCGGGCCGCTCACGGCAGCAACGCCGATCATGGAAGAAAAGACGCCGAATGCGGCGCCCATCTGCCGGCCGTGAAAAAGCGACCGGATGATGACCATTGCCTGCGGCGCGATCGCGGCGGCGCCCACTCCCTGCAGCACCCTGGCCGCGATCAGCTCACCCGGAGTCTGGGCTGCCCCGCACAACGCCGAAGACAGCGCGAAGACAGCGAGCCCGATCACGAAAAGGCGACGCGGGCCGAACATGTCACCCAGCCGGCTGGCGAGGATCAGCAGCGCGGCGAAGACCAGCAGGTAGGAGTTGACAACCCAGAGCGCCTGGTCCAGCGGCGCATGCAGCCCGGTGATCATGCTCGGCAGGGCCACGTTGACGATCGTGCCGTCCATCAGGATGGCAAATGTGCCCAGGCAGAGCACCACGAGCGCGGCCCAGGGCCGGCGCAGTTGCTCGGTCATCATCCCCCCGTCGAGTGAGTAGCTTCAACAGACTCACTGAGCATGACAGACACTGTGCCTGGTAGAGTGAGTCCTGTCAAGCGACTGACTGTTTGGGGGCGCGGAGACCATGCAACTGACCAGCCTCGCGGACTGGAATTGCTCTATTGCGCGGACGCTGGACGTCATCGGCGAGTGGTGGACGGTGCTGATCATCCGGGACGCGTTCCGCGGCACCAGCCGGTTCGACGATTTCCAGGCCAGCCTGGGCATGGCCAGAAGCGTGCTGACCGCCCGGCTGCGGAAGCTGACCGAGCAGGGCGTGCTCGAGCGGACGGCCTACTCGCAGCGCCCGCCGCGGTACGAGTACCACCTGACCGACAAGGGCAGGGCGCTGTATCCGATCCTGGTGTCGATGCTGCAGTGGGGCGACCGATGGGCCCCGGCGCCCGGCGGGCCACCGGTAACCCTCGTCCACGATGCGTGCGGAAGCGCCACTCATCCCGTGCTCATGTGCCCGCACTGCGATACCGAGGTCAGCGCGGCTAATGCCCACAGCGAGCCGGCGTTTTCCGTAGATCGCCGCGCCCGCGATATATCTGTTCGGGGAGGGGAATGACCCACAACTGGCGGCTGATCTATGGGCCGGCGGGCAAACGTAGCCGGTAACTCGGGGGATTGTGATGCAACGGGTTGAAGTGCGCCTGGAGGATGACCTGACGGGCGGACCTGCGGACGAGACCATTCGGTTCGGGGTCGATGGCAGGGACTATGAGCTCGACCTGAATAACCGGCACGCGGGCGAATTCCGCCGTCAGCTTGCGCCGTTTGTGGAACATGCGCGTTTGGTTCTGCGCGGCGGGTCGCATCCGAGGATGCGAACGGCAGCGAGCCGCGAGCGCAGTCGCGAGATACGCGCCTGGGCCGAGCGAGAGGGATTCTCCGTCGCCGAACACGGGCGGCTGCCGGCCAGCGTCATTCATGAATATGACCGCGCGCACCAACCAGCCCACCAGGCTGCCGAGCGGACCGCGCAACGGCCGTCCGGACGCAGGGCCACTGGCGCCGGCCGCGCGACGGGGAAAGCACCGGCGCGGGCCAAGCCGAAGCGGCGCCGCCCGGCCGGGCACTTAGCTGCGCGCGCTGGTGCTTACTGGCTGCCGTTGCCGGGCTGGACGGTCTGCACTTCAAGGATCTGCACGGACGTCTTGGCGCAGCCCGTGGACGTGATCGCGACGTAGATGGCACTCGTCTGGCCGGGCGGGTAAACCTTGAGCCTGTGCACCGCGACGGGCGAGCAGGTGGCTGACGGGTAGTTCTGGGCGTCGGTGATCTGAAGCTCGGCGTGCGCCGTGCCGCCAGCCGCCAGGGTGACCAGTTGCCGCGGGTAGACCGGATCTTCCTTCGCCGCTGCTCCGACCTGACCGCCGGACGCGGTGACGAACGAGACGCCCGGGTAACCGTAGAGGGTGCACGCAGAAGCTGACGTATTGGTAAATATAATCGGATAATAGACGCTGCCTGCGGCTCCGCCACCAGACCCGAGCGCTGCCTTCAGGGTCGCGGTTGCGCAGCCGGGCGGCCCGGTCGGCGTCGGCGTGCCAACCGGCACGGTGCTCTGGCTGGCAGTGGCGGCAGGCGACGCCGGGGCGGTCACGGTGACGGTCACTGTCGGCCCGGCCGACGGGGCGGGAGCGGAGCCGCACCCGGCCACCAGGCCAGCCATTGCGATACACATTGCGGCGCCAAGCGCGCCTGCGGCTACCGAGGTCGGCGTCATCTGGGCCTCTTTACCGGGTTTAGTTGCTGACCACCAGTTTGCGGAACATATCACCGAACCTGGAAGGGACCATGTCCCTGTCGCGAAAGGTCAGAAGTCAGTTTCCGCACAGCTCGACCAGCCTGCTCACGGTCGCCCAGTTGCGCGCCGTCCCCGCCAGTGCGGCTGAGGTGGGTCCGCCCTTCCGAGCGAGCGCACGGCGCAGCTCGCTGCGCGGGTACCCCTCTGGCGTGTGCAAGTAGACCGTGCGGCCGAGCACCTGAGCCTCGTCGCGGCTGCCGTGCGCGCGTACCTGGCGGTCGGCGTCAGCCACCCAGGCAATCAGGGCCGGCGAAGGCAGCTCGGGCAAGAACACCGCGTGCAGCAGCCGGGGATCCGGCTCGCCCGGATACGGATTGTCGCGAAAGCAGCGGGCGAGTTCCGCGCGCGACAGCACGACGGCACGGGCTTGCACGCCGATGCTGTCGGCGATGGCTCGCTCAATCTCAGCGGCTAGAACGGGGGTATCCGGGTAGCCGGTAGTCGCGTCCGCTGCGGGTTGCGGAGTGAACAGGACGTTTCCGCTCTGAATGTAGGTCGCGACATCGGTATGGCCGATTGCGGCGATAACGGCTTGCAGGTCGGTCATCGTGACCTTCTTGCTGCCCAGATTGTTGACTCCGCGCAGCAGCACAACGTGAGTCGGCACGCCAGCATCGTGTCAAATCTTCGCAGGACAGGACCGCCCCTAGGCGGGGATCGTCGCGCCTTTGCTGAGCACAGGTACCTGCACGTCGACTGTCGTGGGGTACTTGATCCCGGCTCCGGTGTTGACGACGACCACTTCGTCATCCTGGCCCAGCCAGCCGGTCTGGCGGAGGCGCTCGGCTGCGGCGAAGCACGCGGCCCCCTCCGGGCAGATGAACATCCCCTCGGTCCGGGCCAGCCGCTGCTGGGCGCCGAGAATGCTCTCGTCGGTCACCGCGATCGCGCAGCCGCCCGTCTCGCCGACCGCCCGCAGGACGAGAAAGTCGCCGAGTGCCTTGGGCACCGTGATCCCGAAGGCGATGGTTCGCGCATCCGGCCAGGGCTCCGACGTATCGGCGTGCTCTTCGAAGGCCCGGACGATCGGTGCGCAGCCGGTGGCCTGCACCGCGACGAGCCGCGGGAGCTTCGGCCCGATCCAGCCGAGCGCCTGGCATTCCCGCAGTGCCTTCCAGATCCCGATGAGGCCGACGCCGCCGCCGGTGGGGTACAAGATCACATCTGGCACCCGCCACCCGATCTGCTCGAACAGCTCAAGGCCCATCGTCTTCTTGCCCTCGATCCGGTACGGCTCCTTCAGCGTCGACACATCGGCGTACCCCAGCCGTGCCACTGCGTCGGCGACGATTGCCCCGGCATCACCGATCAGCCCGTCCACGAGGTACAGCCGGGCACCGGACACCGCGCACTCGGCCCGGGTGATCGCGGGCGCGTCCACCGGCATCACGATGAGTGACTCCAGCCCGGCCCTGGCCGCGTAGGTCGCCCAGGCTGCCCCGGCGTTGCCGTTCGTGGGCATCGCGATCCGCCGCACGCCTAGCTCCCTGGCCTTCGAGACGCCGACAGCTGCGCCGCGGGCCTTGAACGAGCCGGTGGGCAGCAGCCCTTCGTCCTTAATCTGCAGATTGCTGATTCCGAGCTGCGCGCCGAAGCGGGGCAGCGGGATCAGCGGCGTCATGCCTTCGCCCAGGCTCACCACCGAGTCCGCCGACAGCACCGGCAGGATCTCGTGGTAGCGCCACAGGGTCGGCGGCCGCCCGGCGATCTCATCGGTAGCCACCTGCTTGGCGGCGAGATCGAGGTCGTAGCGTGCCAGCAACGGTGATCCGCAGGTGCACAGCCCCTGCCAGACGGCGGCGTCGTAGCCAGCCGAGCACCGGCCGCACTCAAGCCGGTCCAGGTAGCTATGCCGGAGATCGCCGGGCTCACTAGGCAAGGTCGCTGTCCTCCGGCTGCTCTCGCGGGCTGAGCGCCCGGACCGCTCGCCGGGCCGAGAGTCAGGCTACCGGGGCTGGCATAGGCTCACGAGGGTGGCGGAGCCGGATCCAAGTGCAGCTGCGGATAAGGCCGCGTTTCCTGGTTCGGAATCCTGGAGCGACCTCACCCTCCTCGGCCTCGATATCGGCGGAACCACGAGCCGGGCCTGGCTATGGGCAGCGGGCACGGTCGTTGCCGAGAGCCGGGCTCCGAGCGCCAGCCTGCCGGCCAGCGGCCGGGACGGCGCGCGAGCAGCGCTCGCTGAGTTGCTCGCCGGTGTGCGCGCCGACGAGGCAGCGCCACTGGACGCGATCGGCGTCGGCTCCGCTGGCCTCAGCGTGCCCGGGGCCAGAGAGTTCCTGCGCGAGCAGCTCGCGCCGCTGACCCGCTCGGGTGCGCTGGTGATCGTCGCTGACGCCATGCTCGTGCTGCCGGCCGCGGGCCTGGACGCCGGAGTCGCGGTGGTCTGCGGGACTGGCTCGGTGGCCGTTGGCAGCTTCGCCGGCCGGTCGGTCCAGGCCGGCGGCTGGGGCTACCTGCTGGGCGACGAGGGCGGGGGTTACTGGATCGTGCGCGAGGCAATCCGGACGCTACTGAGCCGCCGCGACAACTGCCAGCCTGCGGGTGAGCTCGGAGCCCGGCTGCTGTCGGCCACCGGTGCTGCTGGCCTGCCGGCACTGCACCGCCTCTTCTATGCCCGGCCGCACCGCCCCGGTGACTGGGCGAGACACGCAGGCGTCGTGCTGGACAGCCCGGACATCGATGCGGTCGCGATAGCTTCCCGTGCGGCCGATGCCGTGGCCGGCCTGACCGAGTCGGCCATCCGGAAGCTGGATGCGCCTTTCAATCTCCCGGTGGTGCTCGCCGGTGGCCTGCTGGGCAATGCGGCGTTCCGGCACCTGGCCCGCAACTCCGTCGCTCAGGTCCGGCCCGGAGCCGACGTGCGAGTGCTGACCGCTGAGCCGGTGGCCGGCGCGGTGCGGCTGGCCGCGCTCGCTGCGAGGCGAGACGGGGAGCGCCCGCCGAGCGCTACCGGTGATCCGGGTGGACGCTGAGCACCGGACAGCTGGCAGTGCGCATGACCTGGTCGGCCACGCTGCCCAGCACCAGCCGGCTGAAGGCTGACCTGCGGCGGCGGGTCAGCACGATGACGTCGGCCGGCCACTGCGAGGCAGCGCGCGCTATCGCCATGCCGATCTGCACGCGCGGCGCATCGACGACTGCCGTGGTCGCCTGCGCGCCGCCGCTCCAGATGATCAGCAATGCCTCGTCCATCAGGGCTGCGGCCTCGGCCTTGGTCTCGAAGTAGAACCGGCCCGGACAGCCACGCACAGGCGGCTCGTAGGCCCGTACATGGACAAGGCGCAATACGCCGTTGATGGTGCTGCTGCAGATGCGCGTGGCGGCCGCGAGCGCGCGGGCCGATTCTCCTGGCGAGCGCACCGGGACGAAGATGCGGCGGAACGAGGACCCGTCCCCGGCGTCGGACTCGCCGGTGCCCGGAACGGCCACCTCAAGGTCATCGGACGTGGACATCATGACTCGATAATCTCTCCAGCAGCGGTGACTGCCCAGTAAACGAGATGCCTGCGGCGGCGGAGAATCGGTGAAGCACCGCCACTAGCTATGCAACTGGTCAGTGCGACGTCCGATCGTGGCCTTAACAGCTCCCATGCGG
>Ga0335074_10014633_pt1 | contig 11001 bp, 10 predicted proteins | sample Lox_Sample_23_FD_206715 | JGI IMG/M metagenome (GOLD analysis project Ga0335074, IMG submission 206715) | Soil microbial communities from Loxahatchee National Wildlife Refuge, Florida, United States - Lox_Sample_2.3 | ecosystem: Environmental > Terrestrial > Soil > Wetlands | place: USA... | reverse complement strand
CCGGCCGGGCCGGAGCAGGGCCGGGTCGAGCACCTCGGGCCGGTTGGTGGCCGCGAGCACCACGACGCCCGTGGACGGCTCGAACCCGTCCATCTCGGCCAGCAGCTGGTTGAGCGTCTGCTCCCGCTCGTCGTTCGAGACGACCGCGCCCGAGCCCGCGCGGCGCTGGCCGATGGCGTCGATCTCGTCGATGAAGATGATGGCGGGCGCCCGCTTGCGGGCCATGTCGAACAGGTCACGGACGCGGGCCGCGCCGACGCCGACGAACATCTCGACGAAACTGGAGCCGGTGACCGAGATGAACGGCACCTGCGCCTCGCCCGCGACCGCGCGGGCCAGCAGCGTCTTGCCGGTGCCGGGCGGCCCGACCATGAGCACGCCCTTGGGCACCATCGCGCCGGCCGCCGTGTACCGGTCCGGACTGCGCAGGAAGTCCACCACCTCGGCGATCTCGGACTTGGCGCCCTCGTAGCCGGCCACGTCGGCGAACGTGGTCGAGGGGCGTTCCTCGTCGAACACCTTGGCCCGGGACCGGCCCGCGCCGAGCACGCCCTGCAGCCCGCCGGCCGCGCCCCTGGAGATCCGGCGGAACAGCCAGACGAAGATCAGGATCGGCAGCCCGAAGGTGATCAGGTAGATCAGCACCGTGGTGCCGAAGCTATTCCCCGCCGGGGCGGTGGAGACGTCCGGGATGTTCTTGGTCAGGTTGTCCAGGGCGGTCTGCCCGGCCTGCGGCGGGATGACCACCGTGAAGCTGGTTTTGGTCTTCCCCTTCAGCGTGCCCGTGCTCGTCCCGCCGACCGACCCCGAGATCTGCAGGCTCTGCACCCGGTGCGAGGACACGTCGGAGAGGAACTGGGAGTAGGTCAGGCTGGTCGTCTGCGAGCGGATGGGCGTCGCGAAGAACAGGGCGAGGATGGCCAATAGCATGATCGGCCACAGCCAGTTCCGCCAGGCAGGCGGGGGCGGGGGCGCGGTCGGCGCGGGCTTGCCGCCGTCGGGCGGCGGCTTGGCTTGCTTACTCATGGCAGCTCCTTGTGAGGCCCAGTATGCCCGTTATTCGTGGCGCCCTGAGCAGCGGACGGCCTCTAGGGCAATTGGTCAGCACACTGGCGGTAAACGGTCAGGAAGCGTCCAGGATTCCGCGTTTCGCTCTCAGGGGATGAGCACCGCGGCGCCGTCGAAGGCGCCCGCCTTCAGGTCCCGCAGCGCCTGGTCGGCGTCGTCCAGGGGGTACTCGTGGGTGGTGACGGCGAGCTTGTGCTCGGCGGCGAAGGCGAGGAACTCCCTGGCGTCCGCCCTGGTGTTGGAGGTGACGCTGCGCAGCTGGCGCTCCTGGAACAGGTGCTTCTCGTAGTTCAGCGGCGGGATGTCGCTCAGGTAGATGCCCGCGATGGCCAGCGTGCCGCCGCGGTCCAGCGCGGCCAGGGCGGGGAGCACGAGGTCGCCGACCGGCGCGAACAAGATCGCGGAGTCCAGCGGCTCGGGGGGCAGGTCCGCGGGCCCGCCGACCGAGGCCGCGCCGAGCTCGCGCGCCAGCCGCTGCGCCTGCTCGCCGCGGGTCAGCACGTGCACCGTGGCGCCGCGGGCCAGCGCCACCTGGGCGGCCAGGTGCGCGCTGCCGCCGAACCCGTAGAGGCCCAGCCGGCCCCCGGGTGGCACCTCGGCGCGCTGCAGCGCGTGGTACCCGATGATCCCGGCGCACAGGAGCGGGGCGAGCTCGGCGTCGGAGTACCCGGCCGGCAGCCGGTGCGCGTACGCGGCGGGCACCGTCAGGTACTCGGCGTACCCGCCGTTGGCGTCCCAGCCGGTGTAGAGGGAGTTCGGGCAGAGGTTCTCCGCACCGCGCCCGCAGAACTTACATTCCTGGTCGGTCCAGCGCAGCCAGGCCGCCCCGGCCCGGTCGCCGACCTTCCACGCGTCTGCGCCCTGGCCGAGGGCGGCGACCTCCCCGACGACCTCGTGCCCGGGCGTCACGCCGGGGGGCGTGGGCAGCCGCGGCGCCAGGTCCCCCTCGGTCACGTGCAGGTCGGTGCGGCAGACGCCGCAGGCCAGGATCCGGAGCAGCAGCTCGCCTGATCCCGGCTGCGGCACGTCGTCGCCGGTGTGCAGGTTCAGCGGGTGCCCGGCCACCGGGCCGGGCTCGGCCACATGCCATGCGCGCATAGGCGCACGGTACCCCCGGGGGTCAGCCCTTGCGCGGCTCGCCCCGGTAGGTGCCGAACGACCAGCGGTTTCCCTCCGGGTCACGCGCCGCGAAGTCGCGCGAGCCGTAGTCGGTGTCGTGCGGCTCGATGATGATCTCCGCGCCCGCCGCCCGGGCGCGCTCGCAGACGGCGTCGGGCTTGTCGGTGACCACGTAGGCGCTGAACGAGCCGGGGCTGGTTACGAGCCCCTGGGCGCCGTCGGTCTCGCGGACCGAGCCCATCATGATCCCGCCGCCCGGCGGCCAGTCGAGCTGGGCGTGATGGACCTGGTCTGCGTCGCCGTAGACCACGGTGTCCTCGAACCCGAACGCGTCGACCAGGAACCTGATCAGCGCCCGCGCGTCGCGGGCTCGCAGGGTGGGCCACACCTGAGGCTGCGGTGTGGCCGGTGTCGCTTCTCCCGCTTCCGGCATGGCTGCCCCTTTCCCTGTTCCGGCCTTTCTTCACCAGGCCCGGTCTACCCAGGGTCCCTCGCCGGGGTCGCCGGCGGCTTGGATGTTTCGGAACTCCTCGGCCAGCCACTGGCTGGGCGGGCAACCCGCCAGCGCCCTGAACTCGCGCGCGAGGTGGGCCTGGTCGAAGTATCCGCAGGCCGCAGCCAGGTCGGCGAGCCGGTAGCCGGAGCCAGGGCCCGTGGGTCCCGTGGGTCCCGTGGGTCCCGTGGGTCCCGTGGGTCCCGTGGCGCTGGCCGCGGCCTGGCGGGCCAGGAGGTGCCTGGCCCGGTTGAAGCGGATGACCCGGGCCGCCGCCTTGGGCGTCAGGCCGATCTCGGCGCGGAACCGGCTGGCCAGGTGACGGCCGCTCCAGCCGGTCTGGTCGGCCAGATCGGACACGAGGATGGTGCCACCGGAGGTCAGGAGCTGGCGCCAGGCCCAGCCGACCTCGGGCGCGACGTCGTGCCTGGCCGCGGCCGGGGCGACGTTCATCTTCCTGAGCAGGATCTCGTCCAGGACCGCGAACCGCTGCGGCCAGGTGGCGGCGGCGAGGACCCGGGTGCGGAGTTCGGCGCACAGGCCGCTCAGCACGGCTTCGGCGGGCACGTCGATCTCGGCCAGTTCCCCGGCCGGGAGGCCCAGCAGCGCCCGCGTGCCGAGCGGGCGGAGCGCGACCTGGATGCCGGACTGCGCGCCCTCGTGCGCGATCAGGGCGGGCGCCGAGTGCAGCCCGCCGAGCAGCGTGTCGAAGGTACCTGGCCGCTGACCCGGATCGGGGTGAGCCAGCATGACCAGCGGCTCGTCGAGCGTGATGATGAAGGTCAGGAACGGGGACGGCAGGCCCCGGTGCCGGGCGGGCGGGACCCCGCGCTGGCGGTAGCCGGTGTACCAGGCCACGTACGGGCGCAGCGGCTCGGCCGGCCTCGCGCGGCAGTGTTCATCAACCGGACCCGGGGAAGTAACCGAGACCGCCGATGAACCTTCCACGCGGCTCATACGTTTTTCTCAGCAGAATCCCGGCATGACCGCAAGTGTGGGGGTTCTCATTATTTGCGCTGGTAGCGACCATGTGGTACACGTCGGGACCATCTCCCCAGTGTAAGGGGCCACGGGGATCTGTCCCGATTCGCCGGCACGAGGAAGCGATGCCGGGCCGCTGACGTTAACGGGACAAGTGGAGGGCACGTGATCATTCGTCAGCTGAACCGCGCGAGTGCCTGCGCGGCAGCGCCAGACGGGGGAAGTGATGGAAGCGTGATCACCGCACAACGGGTGGAACCCGTCCAGCTCGAGCTTTCGTGCCGGACAGAGGAAGACGGATCTCAGGTCATCAGCATGACCGGCGAATTGGACATCGCCACCGCCGAGCAGGCGTACGCCTATATCAGCGACGTGATCGACTGCTGGCCCGCGCCGGTCAGCGTCGACCTCGCCGGGCTCACCTTCTGCGATGCGTCCGGCCTCGGGGCCCTGGCCCGGGTCGCGCGGCACGCGCGGCAGGCGGGCCAGCAGATCAGGCTCATCTCGGCCCGGCCTTCGCTGGTGAAGATCATGCGGATCACCGGCCTGGACCGGACCTACCCCGAGCTTCGTCCGTCAGTGGGCGCCTACTGATAGTGACCCGGACCGCCGCTCTGGTGCGCTGTTGTCGCCGGCCGCCAGTCAGGTGCGCAGATAACTGGCACGTGACCATAGAGGATGCTGCCTGCCCGCGTTAAATTAGGGGTGCTTCCGGCGTTAAATCTGACGTAACCGAGCGGAGGGACTCACGCAATGGCCGAAGAAGTCCAAGGGCAGGCCACCGAGGTAACCGGATCATCCGAGGTTTCCGAGGCTCAGATCGCAGTGCACTGGCGTGAGGAGGAGATCTACCCGCCGCCCGCCAGCTTCGTCAAGCAAGCCAACGCCAACGACCCGGCCATATTGGAGCGGTTTGCCGAGGACAAGTTCCCCGAGTGCTTCAAGGAGTACGCCGATATGCTGGCGTGGGATCAGCCCTGGCATACGACGCTGGACACGAGCAACGCACCGTTCTACAAGTGGTTCGTCGGCGGCAGGCTGAACGCCTCGTACAACTGCGTCGACCGGCACGCGGCGGCCAATCCGGACAAGACCGCGATCATCTTCGTGCCCGAGCTCGAGTCCGACGAGGCGGTGCACGTCAGCTACGCGGATCTGCACCGGCAGGTGAACGAGTTCGCCGCCCTGCTGCGCGACTTCGCCGGCCTCAAGGCCGGTGACCGGGTCACGCTGCACATGCCGATGGTCACCGAACTGCCGGTCACCATGCTCGCCTGCGCCCGGCTGGGGGTCATCCACTCGGAGGTGTTCGGCGGCTTCAGCGGCCACGCCTGCGGGACCCGCATCGCCGACTCGGGCAGCCGCGTGCTGATCACCATGGACGGCTACTACCGCGCCGGCCAGCTGACCGATCACAAGGTCAAGGCCGACGAGGCCCTCGCCGAGGCGGCCAAGGAGGGGCAAGACGTCGACAAGGTGCTGGTCTGGCGGCGCCATCCCGGTCAGTACGCGTCGCAGACCCCGATGGTCGACGGCCGGGACTTCTTCGTCGACGAGTTGCTCGCGGAGCACACCGGGAAGACTGTCGAGCCGGTGTCCATGCCCGCCGAGGCGCCGCTGTTCCTGATGTACACCAGCGGCACCACCGGCCGCCCGAAGGGCTGCCAGCACTCCACCGGCGGCTATCTCGCGTACGTGACCGGCACGTCGAAGTACTACCAGGACATCCACCCGGACGACGTGTACTGGTGCATGGCCGACATCGGCTGGATCACCGGCCACTCCTATATCGTCTACGGCCCGCTGTCGCTCGGCACGACGACGGTGATCTATGAGGGCGTCCCCAACTATCCCGACGGCGGCCGGCCGTGGCGCATCGCGGAAAAGCTCGGGGTGAACATCTTCCACACCTCCCCCACCGCGATCCGGATGCTGCGGAAGGTCGGCCCGGAGGAGCCGCGGAAGTACAGCTATCACTTCAAGAACATGACCACGGTCGGCGAGCCGATCGAGCCCGAGGTCTGGCGGTGGTACTACAACGAGGTCGGCAAGGGCGAGGCGGCGATCACCGACACCTGGTGGCAGACCGAGAACGGCGGCTTCCTGGGCAGCACCCTGCCCGGTCTCCAGCCGATGAAGCCGGGCAGCTGCGGGCCGGGCGTGCTCGGCATCTACCCGGTGATCTACGACGAGAACGGCGACGAGGTCCCGAAGGGCAGCGGCAAGGCGGGCAACATCTGCATCCGCAACCCCTGGCCCGGCATCTTCCAGACGGTCTGGGGCGACCCTGAGCGGTTCCTGTCCACCTACTGGCGGAAGTACAACAAGGACCCGGACAGCACGGACTGGCACGACTGGCCGTACTTCTGCAACGACGGCGCCGTGCAGGCCGCCGACGGGTACTTCCGGATCCTGGGCCGGGTCGACGACGTGATCAACGTGGCCGGGCACCGGCTCGGCACCAAGGAGATCGAGTCGGCCGCGCTGACCGTGCCCGAGGTCGCCGAAGCGGCCGCGGTGCCGGTGATCGACGACATCCGCGGCCGCATCGTGGAGGTCTACGTCTCGCTCAAGCCCGGTTTCGAGCCGGGCAGGGAGATGGAGGGCAAGGTCAGCATGGCGATCGAGACCGTGATCGGCAAGATCGCGCGGCCGAAGAACGTGTGGATCGTCCCGGACATGCCGAAGACCCGGTCCGGCAAGATCATGCGCCGGGTCATCGCCGCCACGTCCAACTTCTCCGATGTCGGTGACATCACCACGCTCGCCAATCCCGAGATCGTCGAGCAGATCCGGCATCACGTGCAGGCGGCGAAGGTCGCCCGAGGCGAGGTGCCGCGCGAGCTGACCGAGACCGAAGAGGCGGAGATCAGGGCCTTCGGCTCCGAGTAACCCGATCCTTATCCGTCCGCTTGTGGCGGGCCGCCGTGACCCGGTGGCCCGCCACATTCATTGTCTTTTGAGGCCGAACGAGCGGTGGTGCACTGCCCGGGCCAGCTTTCCCGCAGACGGGACTCAGGTCACACAGGAAGAGGACTTAGGTCCCTGCTCCCTGCGAGCGCACTGCGCTGAGCTGGAAACGATGACGAGAAGGATCCCGGTTAGACGCGGGGAAACGGTGCCTGCTCACAGGCGGGCCCGGCATCGCGCACCGCGCAATCGGAATCCGCGACAAGCGGAGGCGGGATCCTTCTCGCCGTCACCAGACAGGAGAACCTTCCCATGTATCCGAACATCGCACTGTCCGCCTGGCAGCTGGCCATCATGGCCGTGGTCCCGGTCACGGCGCTGGCTGCATGGCTCATCGCCATCTTCATGGCCGCCCGGGAGCCCCGCCGTGACCGGGCAGCGGCCGTTTCGCCGGGTGGGACAGCGCGGACCACCGTCGCGAGCATGACCCGAGCCGGGGCGGACGAACTCGAGCCGCCGCGGCAGGCGGCGGACCAGAAGGCGGCCTAGCCTCCCGCGTCCAAGGTGTTAAGGCCTTCAGGTCAGCGGGCGTGGTGGAGTCGAGCAGGCGCGCCTGTCCGAGTGCGAGGCCTGGCCAGTCGCCGACGTACCCGAAGACCGCCACGGCGGCCGTGGGGAACCTGAGCCCCTGCGACCGCGACTCGGTGTCCTCGCCCGGTTGCGCGGCCAAGCTGTTAGCCAGCTCTTCGATGCCCGGGTTGTGCGCGATCAGCAGCACGGCCCGGGACTGGCTGGGGAGCTCCCGGACCAGAGAGAGTAGGGTCAGCGCGCTGGCCGCGTATGCCCGCGGCTCGAAGTAGACCTCCGGTGTCCCGCCGAGCTCGGGCGCCACGAGCTCCCAGGTCTGCCTGGTCCGCCGCGCGGTCGAGCAGATCACGGTGTCGGGCACGTAGCCATGGCTGTCGAGCCAGCGGCCGATCACCGGCGCGTCCTTCCGCCCGCGCTTGGCCAGCGGGCGGTCGTGGTCGGGGACGTCGGGCCAGTCCGACTTGGCGTGCCTAAGCAGGATCAGGCGTCGTGTCGTGTCGGATTCGCTGGTCACCGGATCAGCCTGCCACGGCGTTCCTGGCGGGCTAGAGCCAGCCCGCGCGGATGAGGGCCTGCGCGCCGTCGTCCGCGGTCTTGGCGGCGCCGGTGAGCGCGGCGTCGCGCGGCGGGTTGCCCAGCTCGCCGGCGCGGACCCGGTCCAGCAGCCTGCGGGTCGCGTCGACGATCTCCGGCGCGGCCTCGCGCAGGTGTTCGGCGTCCTCGGGGCCCGCGACGTCGGCGGGGAACCCGGCGGTGGCCACGAGGTCATCCAGGTCGGCCAGCTTGACGGCCAGCCACCCGAGCGGGTCGGCGGACAGTTCCCTGACAAAGACCCGGCTGTTCGGGTTCCAGCCGCTGAACACCGGGTGGTGATGCGTGCGGTCGAAGCTGCCAGGCCGCCCCTCGACCGACTCGAGCAGGTCGACCCGCCAGATCGGCTGACCGACCTCGATCGGCTGAGCCGAGTAGACCGACCCCTTCAGCGCGCCGCGCTCGAGCACCCTCAGCTCGAGCCGGACCCCGTGCTCGGGACCCTCCTGGCCCCGGCGCGGCTGGGGATCGACGAAATACAGGTCACCGACGACGACGCCGACCCGCTCGAATCCGAAGGCGTAGAGCACGGACAGCCCCTTTCCTCGCGGGCGCGGAGGTTCCGGTCCCGTCCCTCTATTCTCCTTCTCCGCCGTGCTCGCCGCCGGGGGCGGGCCGGACGCGGATGAAGTTGATCGAGGTGGCCCGCATCACCGGCTCGCCGTCCTGGTTCTCCGCCTGGATCAGCGTCCTCAGGATGCCGCGATCCGGTTTGCTCTGCGATCGGCGCGCTTCCAGGACCGTGACGTGAACACGGAGCGTGTCCCCCGGGCGGACCGGGTTCGGCCAGCGGAGCTCGTCGAGGCCGACGGAGCCCAGGCTCGATTCCGGGGACACGTAGTTGTCCACGATCAGCCGCATGACCAGGCCCGCGGTATGCCAGCCGCTGGCGATCAGCCCCCCGAACGGCCCGTCGGCCGCGGCCACCGGGTCGACGTGAAACGGCTGCGGATCGAACTGCCTGGCGAAAGAGATGATCTCAGCCTGGTCGACGCTGACGCTGCCGCAGTCGCGCGTCATCCCGGGCGCATAATCCTCGAAATAGGTCAGACCGGAAGCGCTCACGGGACGAAGTATTGCAGGTCAGGCGGCCCGTCAAGCCAAGATCACGGATGAGTCACAGAAATACGTCGATTTGCCTGCGGGCCGGTAACGGTTGCTGCCAAGATTCCGCACAGGCATAGACCACCGTAGAGCGAAAGTAAGCCGCAACGGTCGCAGATTGTGACGCAGTAGGCCTTCCGACAGGCCCCACCCGCTGGGCCTAGTAGGCAGGCGCGGAACCGACTTGAGGAGTTCTATGGATTCACCGAGCAAGCACCGCCGCCCGCGGAAGATCCGACGAACGGGCCGGCATACCACGCCATCACAGGTGGAAAAGGTGACCGAGGCAGCCGGCAAGGCCGCCCCCGCGATGGCTATCGCGGGCGTGCTGGTCGCATCCTCCCCGGCCCACGCCGCCACCACCGCCAGTGCCACCGCCACGGTGAACACGCAGGTGCACACCGATGCCCTCGTCCGCCACCACCACCAGGCGCAGTCCAGCACCTACACCGTCCGCCCCGGCGACACGCTGTCCGAGATCGCCCAGCAGTTCTACGGCACCACGGCCGACTGGACCTGGATCTACAACGACAACCGGTCCGCAATCCAGAATCCCAATGACATCTACGTGGGCGAGACGCTCACGATCCCCAGCGGCCCCACCACCACTGCCGCCACGTACACGCCCAAGCACGTCAAGGCCAGCGTGCTGACCTCCGCTGCCAGCCTGAGCGGCACGCTCGGCTGCTCGCAGCTCGAGGAGCTGTGGGAGGCGGCGGGCGGCTCGCAGGGCGAGGCGTTCACCGCGGCCGAGATCGCCATGGCGGAGTCCGGCGGCAACCAGTACGCCACGGGCACGGTCGGCGAGCGCGGGTACTGGCAGATCAACCCGGACCATGGCTCACTGTCCACCTACGACCCGATGGGCAACGCCAAGTCCGCCGTCATCATCTCCGCCGACGGCACCGACTGGACTCCCTGGACGACTTACACCAGCGGTCTGTACATCGGCCGCTGCTAAAGGCCAGGTCCGCCGCGCCTGTCTAGGCCGCGTAGGTTCACGGTATGGACAACCCCGACGTGCTGGCGTGGCGAGACGGGTGCGTTGAAGCGCTCGACCAGACCGCATTGCCGCATCAGGTCCGCGTGCTGCGTATCGGCACCGTCGACCAGCTCGTGCAGGCGATCACCAGCCTGGCCATCCGGGGCGCGCCGGTGTTGGGCGCGGCCGGCGCCCTCGGAGTGGCCCTGGCGGTACGTCAGGGCGCCGCGGAGGGCTGGGACGACGCGCGCCTGGAAGCGGAGGTCGGGCGGATCGCCGCCGCGCGCCCGACCGCGGTCAACCTCGGCCGCGAGGTCAGGGCCGTCTCGGCCCGGATCCCGGACGGAAACCAAGCGGTAGTGGCCGCGGCCCTGGAGGTGCTGGAGTCCACCGCCGCAGTCAGCCACCAGATCAGCCGGCGTGGCGCGGACTTCCTCATCGGCGCCTGCGGCCGCGGCCCGCTCCGCGTTCACACGCACTGCAACACGGGCAGCCTGGCCTGCCTGGGCTGGGGCACCGCACTCGGGGTCATTCGCGCCCTGCACGCCGATGGCGCGCTCAGCCACGTCATCGTGGACGAGACCCGGCCGCTCCTCCAGGGTGCCCGCCTGACCTGCTGGGAGCTGGGTCAACTCGGCATCGAGCACCGGCTGGCGTGCGACGGCGCGGCCCCGTTCCTGATCAGCCAGGGCCTCGCCGACGCCGTCGTGGTCGGCGCCGACCGGATCGCCGCCAACGGCGATGTGGCGAACAAGATCGGGACCTACGGCCTGGCCCTCGCGGCCCGCCGGGCCGGCATCCCGTTCCTCGTCGCCGCGCCCGAGTCGACCATCGACGAGGCGACGACCTCCGGCGCGGCGATCCCCATCGAACAGCGCGCCGCGGAAGAGATCACCGTCCCCGCCGCTCCCGCCGGCACCAAGGCCCTCAACTTCGCCTTCGACATCACCCCGGCGGAACTCGTCTCCGCGATCGTCACCGAGAAAAGACTGATCCGGAAGCCGTGAAATAGGCGCGTCTTGACGAGAAATGTCCTTGCCGGGTGTTAGAATCGAACTAGTTGATGCTCTCCGATCGAGCCGTTGACGAGTGTCCGGTCAAGATCCCGTAAGAGCCAGGCGGAACAGCCCGCAGCCATGTCCCGGCCCTAGTTCCGCCCGCACCC
>Ga0335074_10014632_pt1 | contig 11002 bp, 10 predicted proteins | sample Lox_Sample_23_FD_206715 | JGI IMG/M metagenome (GOLD analysis project Ga0335074, IMG submission 206715) | Soil microbial communities from Loxahatchee National Wildlife Refuge, Florida, United States - Lox_Sample_2.3 | ecosystem: Environmental > Terrestrial > Soil > Wetlands | place: USA... | reverse complement strand
AGTTTCAGAAGAATTGGCCATCGCGTTGTGGAGTAATTTGAGTGCAAAGTTGATGATGGGTTCTTGTCATTTTCTGAAAGGGGGTGGGCGTTAAGCCGGATCGGGCGTTGAGGCGGGATATCGGTTACCCCGCTTTTGTGGCGCTGCCTATCAGTTCGGACAGATCACTAGAGGACCGGATGAGACCGATCCTCCTCAAAGCATTGCTACCAGATGTAATTCTGTAGGGCGAAACTGGCCTGTAATTCGTACGGGGAATGCCCCAACTATCCCTTCGTCTGCTGCAACTATACATTTTAGCGCCTTGGCATTTCTTGGCACTTAGAAAATCCACTAAACGACCAAAATTGAAGCTTATAATGAATTCCTACAGTCTCTAGCCCTTCTGTGAATGCCAATCCTTAAAGCAATTAGTAGTTTTACATAAAGGAACGTCACAAAAGCCACATCCTAACCGAACCTGACCCGCATACTTGATTTCAGCTTGAAAATTTCGATCCCAGCTTCTTCCTGTAGCCTCAATAGCTTTCTTTTAAGCTTTTCTTTTTTTGTGCACATTGCACACAACTGTCAATTAAGGCGTTGCACCCATTTGTGGGGTCCAGCTTTGGTCCAAGGCCTATTTTGCTGGGAAAAATCCAAGAGCTTTGTATAAAGCTCTCGTCGGAATTCAAGGTAGGAATGGTGCTTTAGCCAGGTTTTCCCAAAAACTGCAAGCTTATATGCATTTATAGCTGCCTGGTCCAAAATCCAATGTAGAAGTAGAATCCAAGTCCGGTAGGCAATTCGCTGGGTATCGTAGGGCTGTCAGTGTTGATTTGCTAGATCTACAGCATTCATATTGTGATTATAATCATTTACCCAAGTTAGAATATCTAAAATCATAAATGTTGAGTCTCCAAAAACCTTTCTAGTAATTGTTGCATTTGTAGAAGTTGGTCCTAGACGGTTACGCTTCAATTCCACCCAACTTGAAGCTTCATGGACTGTATGAATCGTTGAAAGTCCTAGGATAAAATCATTATCCTGCCAACCAACACAGAGAACGCTATTAATAGAATCTGCAATAGTAGTTCCCCATTCCAATTTTGTAGACCATTTCTTGTGTAACACAATAAGCAACGCTGGGAAATTAATACTTAAAGGTCGGGTAGTTCCAGCTGCTCCAATTTTTTCCTTTTGTAGCATTGAAAATAACAGAATCAACGTAAAGTAGTTGTCCATATAAATCACAAAATAAGAGTTTGAGAACTTTAAAAGAAGTCGGGCTATTTGTAAAACTATTAAACTAGTTAGAGTAAGTTCATTAACTTTCTCTAGTTCCCCAATTCCGTGTTGCCTTAATAAAAGTTGAAAATACCAAACATATGCATTGTAGGCTAGAGCAAAGATTTTATAACCTTGCTTAATTGGCTTATTCGGCATTTTATAAGTGTTACTAGAACGGCTGTGGAATCAAACTATAATTTCGTTAATAGCAACTGCAGTTCTTAGAATTAAATAGCGTTAACACCTGTTACGAAAAACACTAATTATTAGCTCTAATTGCTACTACTAAGATTCGTCAACGTTATTGTCGTCGTTCTAGTTAAATTGAGGCGATTCAGACATTTCTAGGCTAGGCTTTGAAATATGGAGATAACAATAAAGGTTTTCGTATCGATTTAATGACATATGCTTTAAAGAGCATGGACTAGCCCATTTGGCTTTAGAGATTCCTAATAGATTTTGTAGTTAGGTTCTCTATGGACTCCCATATAGTAAAAAATCCTAAATAGCACTTGTATTTCGTCTGGATTTGTAGGCCACTAATATCGCCGATTTGTAGAAGTTGGAGCTGTAAGTGCATTTTTAGCAATAGCGTACAAATTAGTGTTCTCTGCAATAGTCAAATACATTTTAGGAGGAATAAATAGGTCTAGTTGCTCTAGAGGATTTGCAGGATTAATAGGATTAGGAATATCGACTTTAAGCTCTTAAGGCTCTCCAAGATCAAAAGCTTCGAATTGGACTTCTTTTAAAGGCTCAGCTTCTTCTATAATGCTTTTTAGACTAAGTGTAGTTAAGCGTGCTATTTCAGTTACTTTTGCCTTCTTTTTAGCCTTTAAGTCGTCCCGAATATCTAAATCTTAGGTCTGACTACATAATTCTTCGACTACATCGTCGTCGTCGTCGCACTCAGCTAGGCTAGCTTTGGTAGAGTAGGAAGGTTTTTTGGATTTTGGGGTAGGTTTGGCAGATTTTGCCGGTTTGGCTGGTTTAGTAGGGGCTTGTGATTGTACAATTTTATCATCAAAATGGACTATAGGCTTTCTCGAACGCCTAGAACGTCTATTCAAAGGCTCTGCCATTATCAATAGCTTTAATAAGATCAATTTGATGAATTCGTCAATTTTGTGGGTGCCAAGAAATGCCAAGGCGCTAAAATGTATAGTTGCAGCGGACGAAGGGATAGTGACCTATTCAATATCGTTCGGTTAGCATACCAGGTTAATCGAAGTGACCCGTGCGGCCCTAGCGAAAATGACACGTCATTACTAAGAGGATGGTTACGGAGAAGGAGGGCTAGTTCCAAAGATCGGTCGAGTTAATTGAGGCAACCTAACTAACAGAAAATCCATACTACAACCTTCCACCCAAACAATCTAGCAACGGTCATGATGTCTGTCTAACCACTTCCATTCATGATAGCGATATATGTAGTGCATTGCATAGAGCTCATAGCAATATCAGTAGGCTATCCTCCTCTCGCAACGCAAGAGCAGCTACCCAAGAACTCACCAGCCTTAGCCATAGGCTAAGCACAAGCTTAGCTTCCAAAGAATTACGAAGATGTGCAATTATATGAAGAACTCTTACATTTATGCCTCGTGCCAGGACCCAGGAGCGCACTTCTTCAAGTGTTCCACCGATGGCAGGAAGGATAAAAGCTGCGCTTACGGGCCTCATGACCGATATATCGTCTGCCCTGGTGCATGTCCTCTCTGTGATTCTAATACCAAAGAAGTAGTAAGTAAGCGGTTCTCGATTATTTCGCCACCCATAGTACCCGAGTACCTACCTATCTCAACTTCACAACAGACAAAATCAAGTCAAAACAGCATGTGTGATTCCAGTTTTCAGCGCAAGAACAGCGCGCGCTCAACATCCTCGAGAGAATCAGCGGGAGAGGCTCAAAACCCCGTTTCTAGCTCACTCAGGAGCCCAGTTGAGCTTTCTGCTGCAACTGCAGCTCTGAACCTAAATGTTCCATCTCAGGAGCAGTCGCCTTTGGCAAATCCTAGTCCCGCGACAACACGTCAAATTTCCGAAACAAGGATCTCGATTCCCGAGCCGCCGTGGCGAAAAGTCGGCTATGAAGGCGAGAATCCTGCCCTTCAACCCTTCACAGCAACATTTTCCATTAATCATGGCGCTTCACCGCCACTTAAGTCGAGTCGCCGACGGCGCTATAACAAGGAAGAAAAACGCCAGGTCGCGGAGACTAGAAGCCGAGGTGCATGCGAAGAATGCAGAGCCTCAAGGACGAAAGTGAATCAACAGTCATATTTGCTTTCATGATTTGTCATAACTGACAATATGCAGTGTCTCCATGGTCCATCAGGGGTTCCGACAGATCAGTATCGGATGCAAACCCAGTCACACGAAATATTTGCACTCGGTCTCACCACAGCATCGCTAACGGCCAAAGAGGATGAACATAAGCAGATGATGGGGCGGGCAATCGCGGCGATTGATGACAAACTAGTAGATGCAGCCGCCGAAACCCAAAAGGTCAACAGCATCAATTTACGCGGTACTAGAAAAATTCCAGTCGACATTACAACCAGCCACAGACATGCTATGAAGGTAACAAAGAACCAGGATAGGAGATCCCCGGTGATGGAAGAGGAGATCCTGGATCAGATTCAGGAAGAAGATCTGCTAGATGGGAGTCTTCATCTCGGCTATGTAGATAATAATCTGGAAGAGTGTATGACACTGTTCTCCAGAGATAGCGGCTACGGGAGCACAGCATCTAAGAGGGCCAATGCTGTCCAAAACTATAATCATGACATACAAGATCCCTCAGCATGGGACTCCCAGTCAATAACTTCGCTGCGCAGCTCTCTCACAGAAAACACAGAATCTTCTATAAATCCCGCTGCCTTGGGTGGGGCCGCTGAAGAGTTGGCTGAAATTTTGATGCAAGATGAGATGATACATACTCTCGTCCTAGAGGGCTATGAGAGCATGGACGCGGATCGCTTCGAGAGAAATTTCCGACGCATTTTGAAGCACTATGCATCTAAACTACGCAACGAAGCAAAGAACGATCTTGAGAAGGGTGCTGTCCACATTGTTCACAGCTATAGGGCATATGTGACTAGAATCATTAGAAAGAAGCTATCACTGGTCGAGGATGAGCACGCCTCGGCACTTGATGATTTACGAAAACAAGAGGCGTCAAAGTTGGCTCTTGAACTCTTCTTAGAACGGCTTCAGGCAACTGATAAAGATGCTGTTGCCATAAAAGCAGAAGATGAGTTGGACAGCGATAATGGCAGCGAATTTAGTAACGATGATAAACCTTATCTACCAAACTTGGAAAAGGTCAAAGACTTCTTAATCTCGTCAGCAGCATTTTCTGAGCTCGTGCAACATCTTCTTAAATTTGTGCGGCCGCCTAGCACACTTCCACCAACCCCACCACCAGCCCCGCAAGTAGCAGCTTCTCAAGCAATTGAAGAAAATCAATTCGTCAGGGGCAACGCGGCAGAGCAACCTGAAGTTGATTCTGAGATCAATAAGACTACTGAAGAACTAGATATGCCACAGCGACTTCCTAAAAGAAATGGCATTGACGATCCTAAACTAAACGTTAAACAGCCAGAATCTACGGTGTCTAGTGTGCAGAAAGTACTTGGTGCTATTGATGATCGCTCCGCAATAGCCTTCCATGTGGAAGCACAAGGAAGCAATTATTCCACAGCCCAAGTGTCAAGAAATTCGATTGACTTGGTCGGGCTTAGAAGGAGAAAGCCTCATACAGTGGAATTAGAGCGAATGGGATATAAGTCAGAGAAGTCCCATGCCGCTGGCGACATTGAGAAGACCACCAAAATCACTGATATACACCTAGCTCAAACTGGTGAGTCATATGCACAGCTGCGGAAAGAAGAGTGCATTAAGACTCAGTCTTTGAGAAGAGCAAGGACATTTAAATATCTGCAGAAACTAGGAAGATCTCTGCTTTTTGCAGTGCAGAATAGATGGGCACGCAGCTGGCGTCTAAAGCCTGCCGAAGGCTACAAACGAATTGAATGGACATGTGTAAGTCCCATTTTCTCAACCTGAAGAGACACTAGCTAATAGTATTCTCTAGGAATGTGGACATGATCTATTCGCGGACTTCAAAGATACATCTCAGAGAAAACTTGATAAAATGGCTGCAATTCTTCAACGCGCGCCAAATTTGAGAGGAGCTGCTAACTCCGGGAGCACATCGCAGGCTCCATCCTGTATAACGCCTCCGCAAATGACTCACATCAATAGTAGAAGCTCATCTACTGAATCAAACCAGTCCTTATCTGATAGCCAGAGGACTAATTCATCCCTGTCTATGACTCTTCAAGGAACGCCTGTCACCAGTGTCAATGATCTCCCTACTCCATCTTTCCTCGAACTTTGCGTCAACACTGGAATGCACCTCAAAACTCTTGGCGAGATAAATCTCACAAATGTCACCTGTGATGGCGACCTCTTTAGGGCCATCAGAGAGCATTACTTGCGCCTCCGAAGCTTTAGAGTCAAATTCTGGCTCCTCAAGCCCACAGCTGTCTCCTACGTTCGGGTATGTACATACCCGCCCATACCTAGAGCGCGCCATGACTAGAAAATACTAATCTAACCTCTGCCAAGTTCTCGCTCGAAAACCGCCACCGTGTTGGCATCTTGCAAAAACCCCTCGCCATACCACCTAAAAGCGAAGTCGACGCCAAGCGATGGATTTACGAGCCCTGCCCCCTCGAAGGCGACCCACCCATTGCTGAAGACCTCTTCCTGCACTACCTTCAGTGCACCGAGCTCTCTGGCACCCTCTTCTGGATGCTGCGCCTGCCGCGCAAGCTCCAGGCCAGCATCCTTACCACCTCGGCGGCCTCAACGGCATTTGGCTGGGGCATCCATATCGATGAGGGCCTAAACTTTGCGGCGATATTCTGGGCGAACTTCGCGGTCTTGGTGCTTAGTGGCGTTGCAGCGCTGTTATGGAATTTCTTAGAGCATGATTTCCAGGGTGCGTTTGGCTTTGCGTGCTGGATTATTGCGGTGCTAAATAGCCTATTAATGGCGTACGTTTTCAAGTGGAGGCAAGAGTGAATTGTTCCTCCTTAAGCAATAATTTCAAAAGTGATATTTTAAAATCTAAGTTTTTGCAATAGTAGGTTTTAGTAGCGTTGGATTGACATTGGATATGTTCCGCCCTGTTTGTGTATGGCTCCCATTTACAAATCGTGTGCAGTCCCACACCCCATTTGTAAATAGGTGATGCATTTATAAATGGGGTCCCAATTTGTAAATGGGACGATGAAATTGATGATTTATGCTAAAGTACGAGAATTCAACGTAAAACAATAAACTCAAGCTTACCGTGCTAGCACGTGCAATATAATATATCCATTCCATCTATTCATCAACTCTTTTGCAACTCCCTAGGCCCCTAAATCAACCTCACTGGCGCCTGCTATTGCAATGGCCTATAGGTATGGAGTACAAAGACAGCGGTCAAAAGTAAAGCAACTACGCTAATGGAAGCTACAAAATGCCACCAATGAAATATGTGCAAGGGAGGCACTATCACTATGAAACTGAAGCTTTTGATATATTTGTGATATGTAATATATTAAATATATTGTTACTATACACCTTCTACATTGCCATTGTACTCGAATTCACCAAGATCGACCCACTCTCCTGTTTCTCTAAGTACTTCTCCCTTCTTGTAAGCTCTTTCTTGATTTTGTAGTTGCCTTCCAAAAGAATCACTATATTAATGTGTCTTTTGATGTGGGCTATCCAACCTTGGATATGCTCTTATGATAAGTCCTTCCAGCACTTCTTCCAAGTCTTCTCAGCTTCCGCCCGTTTCGATGGTGCCTCCTTTTTTGTAATTTCTCTTTCATCCAACCCCAACAAGGTTCAATAATATTGAGATTAGGTGAATTACCTAACTAAAGTAATCGTATGATACCATGGAGGTTGTAGACTACTTGCTGAAATTTGGAAGCATGTGTTAGTGCATTGTCTTCTTGTACAGTTGTGTTAGGCTTTGTTTTCTTGCATTTTGTTACGGCCCTGATCCTGGCCCCTGGCGGGCACGTGATCAGCCACCGCTTTCTGTATTTAAGAGCCTTCGGCTCTCAAACTTCTCTTCTTTCTTCTTTAGCTTTAGATTCTTGTATATTAGGCTACTCAATCAAATAGGTTTCGCTGCGCTTGCGCAGCGCACTGTTCTCTCATTGACCGAGCTGTAACACATCCCTATGCAAAAGGAATTAACTTTGAGATCAAACCTCTCTTCGATATCGAATAACGTCAATTCCTCCCTTCTTCCCACTTCGAGTCATAGCTCCACTAGGTGCTGTGAATTTCCAAACTAGTTTCCTACCTTTAGGCTGCCTATTTATATTTTTGCGTTTTATTGTTGTCTCTAATGCTCCTATTACGGTATCAGGGCACCCTCGGGACTGTTAGCTATGCAGCGGACAGGTATGTATAGTAGGTGCATTGAATGTACTCGAAAATCCTTGATATTTGAGAAGTGGGTAACGACAGATATAAATACACAATCACCGGTCCTCTGGACTGGGCCACGATCACAAGCAACCTCAGTTTCCTTCGGTCACACGAACACCCTTTGGGTGGTTCATGATAATGCCAGCTGTAGCTGAAACTCTAGTATAGAGCCTCAGCGCTTACTATAGCAAACCCAATAGCCCAGTATGGAGCCTCGCGCTGTAAGCGCTGGGACCAGCCTAGCCCTAGCGGTAAGCCTGGCCACGAGGCCCACGATGCCCACGGATACCTTCGGGTCCCTATGGGTACCTCCAGTCTAACACTGTGCTAACGAGGTACTAAGGAGCGGCAGCGAGATATCAAGGATCAATAGCAAGGCGAGCAGAATTGAGAGTAGTGAGGTTATTACCTCACCGCCACAGATCACTAGGTCTGGTAGAAAATATGGGAAGAAATAGTTTCACTGCTTGCGTATTTGGAAGGGTGGTAGAATTGCAAGAAAAAATTATCAGCGTGGTATTTCTGCAAACGCAAAAGTTTTAGGTAGTAGATTTGCAAATTGCCGAATTAAAATTGATAATTTTCTTTTAATTATTCAAAAAGCATTCCTTAGCAGTTTGAACAAAGTTCATTAATAATTGTGCTATATACTCATTGAGATATAGGCTAAAAAGATATATAAGAAACAGAGAACAATATATTTCTTAATAGATTGGCTCAAAAGGTGCTAAAAGTGGCTGTATCGCTTGAGTGTAGGCATTCGAAAATGCATTAAAAGCATAAAATAACAAAGCATCAAAAGCCATCGTCCCAGCTAGAAGAATAACCACTATTGCATACCCTGCGATCTTTAATACTATATCCTGCGCTTGATCATGCTCTCCGAATACATATTAGCAACGGAGGTAGCAAACGTGCCAATCAAAAGTGATACAGATCACTGTATACACAAAGAGTATAAGAGCAATAAGCCCAAACCATATTACATATTCCACAAAGACTGCTAGCCAATTATATGTAAGACCACTTGTGCCCCAACCGTAAAATGTTAGAGACGCTAAAAGGAAATCGTAGAGGATGTCGCCAGCAATAAGAATCGCCATTCCAAACACTAAGAGACTGAGATTCCAGTACCAGTCATGCGTTTCAAGCTCTAAGTCCTTGAATACTACAAGTGCTTCAGCATTATTTAGACAAGGTAAGGACCTAGTTGCTTTGCTTCTAGTTCTTAATTTGTTTATAAGACTCAAGGGGTTTCTTGGGCTCGATGGTGGTGTTGTATGTAGGCTCGATGGTAGCGTCGTATGTGGGTTTGATGGTGATGCTGTGGATAGGAAAGAACTCTCTGATTCTACTTTCGCTTTAATCGTTGTAAGTTCCAAATTCTAGATATAGAATGGAGCCTATACTTATAAATAACTGCTCACTTAGGGAAAGAAATAGTAGTGAAATTAGCAGTAAAGCCATAACTTGTCCAAATCCCTAAACATCTTGTTCCAAAAGCCATAAAGCGGTCCATGTAGTAAGGAGTCGTATAGTGCCCCATGCTAAGGCTGCTACAAGCCAAAATATCTTAGGCAAAATATCAGTCTTATAGAAAGGTCAATAAGATACTACTTTTATACTTACTTCCCAAAGCATAGATTGGCCAATTTCAAACACAACTTTTAGTAGCACGTAGATTGTCGTTATTATTATAGCTAGCATAACCTATAATTTAGAAAAAATAGTCCGCTTTGAGTCGTCTGATCGTTTTAAGATAAGCAGAATAAGCCTCTTCAGCCAATTTCCAGGCTTGATTCTTAGCCGCTCTCGTGCGATATTAGAAGTGTGCTTAAAGAGGCTTACAACACGTAAGATATAGCTAATCAACAAGAACAAGAGAGATAGCGTAATAAATAATCAGTTGAATGGCTCTAATAAGGCATACGAATCAACTTCTATAACAGAAGGACTTGACAATGCCTCCTTGTAGCCTGCAGTCGAAAACAAGCACAATGCTGGAACAGCAAGGGCAATTCTTTAATAATAGTTTTGCGAAACGTAGCTTGTAGGGGCAAGAGCCGTTCTAAGTAGCATGATGGTACAGCCTATAAAGAACACACGCTAATAAGCTAGCATTAGCTGCTTACAAAAGAATGCTCGCAATGCCGTTAGCGTTGTAAGGTAAGTGAGGGAGGAGAACCATGCGAGATAGACAATGACCTGCCAATAATACGTAGATAGTGAGCAGGTTATCTGAGTGTAACCACTAACAAGAATCCCAATGCCAGTAACAAGTTGCGGGTCACTGAACATTAGGACTGCATTTTCAATTGCATCCTTCCATTTTTAAGATCGCTTCTTAGTCCAGTCCGCAGATTCAATTGCATCGCTTCTATTTTGAGAAGGCTTAGTACAGTTGCAGATCAGGTATTTCTAAAACTTCGCAGCGCCGTTAATGATCAAGTATTGCTAGAGCTTCACAGCACCATCAATAATCGCTCGGTCAACGGGGTTCGGCGTGCGTTCATGATTAAAGATGTAGTAGATAATGACCACACTAAGGGTGATATAGGCTGTTGCTATAAATCCAATAATGACCTGCCTAGTCTTAGCCCTAATATCGAGTATCCTATATTTAGGTCTATAGGTCTTACTCCAATTCCGGCAATTTCAGAGTTTGCTTGTAGTTTTCCCTAGGATGAGCAATTTGCTAGAATACAAGTTGCTATTGCAAGAAAGTGCACAATTGAAAGCTTTTAAAGACCACTATTCACCGATTCTATTTAGTAGGGAGCCGTTTTAAGGTAGTCTTGTAGCTCTAGTCAACTCGAAAAGCAGCCTTGGTGATAACGGAAGTCCGAGAAAGGAGCCCTTTTGTCACAGTGGTGCTTCAACTTATATCATATCTTGATAGCACTCTATTAACGAAGAGAATAAGCTAAAGAAGGCAAGAGGGGTGGTATCCTAAGCGAGGCCACTGAGCGGCAACCCTTACACCATGTGAAAATATGTGGCTTGCGCCACATATTCAGCTGAGGTGCGCCAGCGCCATAACACCTTCAACATGTCCTGCATTTAGCTAAAGGTGGGCAGGATATCATCTTACACTGCCCCATAGGGTCCAACCAGGTATCGATAAATTTCATTTTGCCCCTTATCTCGAGCTGATTGGCAGGATGAGGCTCCAACCATAATATGGCTTGGCCTAAGACGTACTGTGGTCGCCAGGGAAAATGTTTCG
>Ga0335074_10014631_pt1 | contig 11002 bp, 10 predicted proteins | sample Lox_Sample_23_FD_206715 | JGI IMG/M metagenome (GOLD analysis project Ga0335074, IMG submission 206715) | Soil microbial communities from Loxahatchee National Wildlife Refuge, Florida, United States - Lox_Sample_2.3 | ecosystem: Environmental > Terrestrial > Soil > Wetlands | place: USA... | reverse complement strand
ATCGCATCCTTCAGCAATCTTGATATAGGCGCGATGTCGCGGCGTGGCCAGTACTCGGGGCGTGGCATCGTTGTAGAGATAATTCGGCAGATCGCCAACGGCACCGCCCCAGGAGTCGCGCGAGAATCGGCCCTGTTTAGCCCGAGCATCGCCTTCCGGACGAGTGGGGAGAACCACAAGCGGAGAAGAACTGGCGGGTTTGTGGATCGCGCCTCCGTCCAATCCGGCGGCAGCCAGGATTTGCTCCAGTTCGCCCGTGCCCACCACCGCGTCGACCTCCGGAATATCCTTCCGGATCTGGTCGCGGAACCGCTCGACCAGACAGCCCGCCACCACGAGTCGTTTCGCTTTTCCTGCCGTTTTGTATCCAGCCATTTCCAGAATCGTGTTCACTGACTCCTGCTGAGCGCTTTCGATAAAGGAACAGGTATTCACAACAATGACGTCCGCGTCTTCTGCGCGCGGCGTGAGATCGCCGCCAGCGCGCGCAATCATGCCTATCATCACTTCGCTGTCGACGAGATTCTTGGGACAGCCGAGGCTGACGAATCCGATTTTCGGCCGCGCATCGGACGCAGCATGGCGTGCTTTTTCCAGGGTGGGCGTGATAGACGATTTTCCTTTGCGGGCTTGAGTTCTACCTATCTTACCATTGCGCAACACAGCATCCGCCGGTCGCGAGAGGGATTAAGACCATCACACGGGACCAGAATAATCACAGAAATCCGCGGGCTTGTGGAATTCAAAATGCCGATCTCATGCTAGGCTAACCCTTACCGCCGTAACAATTAGAGCCTGCACCTCGCAAGGAGGGCACAAATGTCTGCGAGACAGTTTTGGATTGCAGTCTTCTGCCTCTGTATGTTTTCGGCTGCATCCTCGCTTGCTCAAGAGAAGAATGAAATTGGCGGTGTAATCGGGCGCATTTTCATCAGCGATCAGGGAATCAAGGCGAATATCGCCGATCCCACGATTCACTCCGGCAAAGGCCTCAGCTTCGGCGGCGAATACGCGCGACGCTTTTTTGTGACACCGGTTTTTTCCGTATCCGGTGAACTGGTTGGGATCTTCAACCCGGATGAAGACCTCAATGCCGGCAACACGAACAGCCCCGTCGTGCCCACAGATTACAAACAGTTCTTCCTGACTCCGGCTGCGCGATTGAATTTATTTCCTGCCACGGCAGTCTCTCCTTGGGTGAGCTTCGGAGGCGGATTCGCGCATTTTAGTCAAGGAAGCCTGCTCGACTATGGGGGAACGAACCCCGGCAAATCGACGACCAGCGGCGTCCTCGAGGGCGGAGTCGGACTCGATGTAAGGCTGGTCGGCTCGGTCTATATTCGGGGCGAAGCGCGCGACTTCTGGTCCGGTGAACCCGATTTTCCCCTCGCACCCACGGGTAAAACTCGCCAACACAATTATTTCGTCGGAGGGGGAGTATTCTGGCGCTTTTAGCGGGAAATGTAAGAACGAAATTCAACTACCCCGTGTAGCGCCTTCTACCTCTTCGTAGAGCTGCGGCAATTGCCGGGCATCTTCGATGCAATTTCCGAATCGCGCCGACTCGTAGACGCTTGTGAACCGCGCCACTGGCTCCCGCACGGCGGCATCGTTGATTTTTTGTACGAACTCTTGCGGGGTCAGGGTTTCAGACTTTTCCATTCCACGTCGTGCCAGCATGTTCGCCATTCGCCGATACCAGATCGTCGCCGCCTGTTCAGGATTTCGTTCGGGATGCGCCTGCAACCGGTGTTCCCGTAACACGCGTACGATCGACTGCCAGTTTCTGAGAACAAGAAACGACATGCAGAGAAGCGCAGCGGCCAGTATCCATTCCATCGGGGAACGTTCCGCCCGATGGTGAACTCGCTCACCCCACTGCAGAATCGATTGATAGAGTTTATACGTCCACAGGCGGGAACGTATCCAGAGGTTCCGCGTTCTGTTGACTGCATTTTGCCCGAGCACATACTGGTGGGTAACGTCATAGCTGACCACCCATTCGCGCCACAACGATGCCATGGCGTCGAAGTAGAGGGCAATGCGCGCCCAGCCTTGTGGAGCGCCAAACGCCCCGGCTGGCGTAGGATCGAACGTTTGCCAACCGTATCCTGGAAAATAAGCTTCCACCCAGGCATGAGCGTCCTTCGCGCGGACCACATAGTTGCCGGTGAGATCGTTAAACTCATCGCTGCGGAATCCGTTGACCACGCGTGAAGGAATGCCTATCGTTCGCAGCATGACGGCCATGGCAGAAGCGAAATATTCGCAGTGTCCGCGCTTGCGTTCGAACAGGAAGTTGGCGATAGGATCGGAAGGCTCCGATTCCGGCAGCTCAAGAGTGTATTGATAATTGCTGCGAAGATAGCTCTCGATCGCGAACGCCTTATCGAACTCGTTCGTTGCAGCGGCGCTCAGCTTTTGAGCGAGCTGTTTCACTCTCAGGTCCATCGGCGGGAGCTGCAGGTACGTTTCCGCGATTCCAGCAGGAAAGTCTTTTCCCGCATCTCTGAGACTGCGAACCGAGGGCTTGGCAATGTCCGACTCGGCCTCGTATCGGCTGATGGCATGCTGCGAATCGACGTCATAGACGGCTCCGGCGGAATCCGCAGCCACGAGGTGATAGTTACCGATGAGAGTGCGAGGCCGTGGCGCCAGGAAAAAAACACTGGTGCCAATCGGTTCCATCAGCACGCGGTAATGAATGAACTCGGAAACGGGGTTTCGAGCGTGGAGCGTTTCAACAGCTTCAGGATTTGGGAGGACGAAGCTGGTCTCTCCAGGCAAGTGAGGCACAATAAATTCCTGGCGTGGTTTCGACCACATATGCCCATTGAAATCCGACAGAGCCACGCCTCGCCAATACAGGTTATAGCGTCCGCTACGGTCGCCCTCGATCTCGATGTGCATGACAACGGCGTTTGATTGCTGAATCCTGCCGATCTGGCCCAAACGCACGTGATCGCTGAAACCCGAGGAGAAGTCAGTTCCAAACGAATATGCGCCCAGATATCCCGCAGATCGCCGCGGCAAGATCACAAAGAGCACAGCCGACGCGGCCAGAATCATCAGCATCAACCCAAGGGCGACTCGCGCGACCGAAGAGGGGAACGATCCACGATCCCTCGGTAGTTCCAAAGCTTTTGCCTCAAGCTCAGCGGTCGCAAGCGAATGGCGCATTTCGAACAGGAGAAACGCCGCCATTGCCACCAGCAGGAATGCGGCAAATGAAACCAGGAAGAAGCTGTCGACGGTCAGGACGGCGGCCGCCAGCACCATCAGAAATGCCAGGATAGCTAACGTGATGTAATCCCGCTGGCGGCGCAGCGAGAACATGCGCACGACCACCGCAAACACCGCAAGATGGACCGTAGCAGGCAAAAATCCGCGCGAAATGACCAGGTAATCGATAGCAAAGAAACCGAAGTAGGCGAGCGTCAGCAACGTGGTCGTACGTTCCGAAATTGCAACGGTGCGCCGTTGCCATAAAAAATAAGCGCGCACTGCCAGAGCAACAGACATCGCGCCAATGGTGAGCCGATCGAGTCCGCCAGTGCCCGCCAGGGTAATGAATCCGGCGGCTACGAGCGCATAGACACACCATTCCGCGTAGTGCTCGACGGCTGCACTCACCGAAGTACCAGCGGAATTCTGGTTTTGCGAAACCATATGCAGGCCGCAGCAAGCAAGTTGCAAGGAATGCAGCTTGCGGCCGGCCGAACCTCTATTGTTCGCGAAAGCTCAGGAGAAGGGAAGCCGCTTCGACCTGATTCTTGCATCGAAAGTCACTTACGTTTGTTCGCATCCTGGCACCTGAAATCCTTGCGGTGCCAAACGCAATTAAGCTCCACGATGGCAGCAAGGAGCTCGAAGCAAGTAGAGACCGGGTTTCTTTGTGCACCCTCGTTTTCTTCGTGGTCGAGCGATCCTGCCCAGAAATCTTCACAATCGAGTGCCGCAATCCCCAAATGCTAGAATCAGAAAGTCAGGCATCGGTCTCGCGCGACGCATTCCCGCCAACCCCGCCAGGTCCGGAAGGAAGCAACGGTAACGGGCTCTTGTGTGTGCAGTGAATCCCCGGTGCCTGGCTAAAGTTATCCCCAGAATTCCTTCCCGTTCCGTTACTCTAAAAATATTTACACATCGGATACGAGTCTTTGCGCAAGAAACAGCCTCTCCTGCGTCCAATGGATATACGACTGGCCGAAGAGATGTCACAAATTCAATTCAGGGGAGCGAACCCTAGCAATGAGGAATCGTCAGATTGCTGCTCAGAAAATTGAGGCCACCGTGACCATCCGGGTTTCCGGCAAACTGTTTCAGGGTCATCTTTCGTATCTGGATCACCTCGTCGAATCCGCTGCCGAATGCCGTTTATGGCCGCTGCTCAGCCTTTCTGATCTTAAGGAACTAGATCGTGCCGCCATCCTCTATCTGCTACGGGGCGACCGTGATCGGTTCGCTCTGGTTTCGTGTCCGACCTTTGTGCGCGAATGGATGGATCATGAACGCCAGCAAGCTGCCGCCTGAGCCCTGATTCCACCCGCCGTGTGCGCAATCATGGACATTCCGGTCTGCATCCTGCACAATACTCGGTTTCTAAATCTCTTTAGTGCAGGAGCGGTTTTCCCGGGAGCCCTCATTGAGCACTCGCATTCGCGCGAAAATCACCGCTGTTGGAACCTATGTACCGCCTCGCGTTCTCTCCAATGCCGACCTGGAGAAAATGGTCGACACCACCGATGCCTGGATCATGGAACGGGTCGGCATTCGGGAGCGCCATCTGGCCGATAAGGGCGTGGCGGCGAGCGACTTAGCCGTTGCGGCCGTCAAGAATCTGCTGGCGTCGCATCCTTTGGACTTGCAAGAAATAGAGTTGATTGTCGTGGGTACGGTTACGCCCGACATGATGTATCCCTCGACCGCGTGTCTGGTTCAGCACAAGCTTGGCATTCAGAACACCTGGGGTTTCGACGTGTCGGCCGGATGCTCCGGCTTTCTGTACGCGCTCAATGCCGGAGTGAAATTCATCGAGTCCCAGCAGTATAAGAAGGTGTTGGTCATCGGCGCCGACGTGAACTCGTCGATGACCGACTACACCGACCGCGCGGTCTGCATCATCTTCGGCGACGGTGCCGGAGCGGTCTTGCTTGAGCCTGCATCCTCTGATGGAGAGGGAATCATCGATCACGTCGCGCAGATCGAAGGCATGGGCGGGGAATTTCTCTACATGCCCGGAGGCGGAAGTCTGAATCCGGCCTCGCACGACACCGTCGATCAGAAAATGCACTACATCCATCAGGATGGCAAAAACGTCTTCAAGTATGCCGTCAAGAAAATGGCGGAGATGACCGAACGCATCCTGGAGAGGAATAAACTCACCGGACAGGACGTGGACTGCTTCATTGCTCATCAGGCGAACCGGCGCATCATCACCGCGACCGCCGACCGGTTAGGCATGCCGCTGGAGAAGGTCATCATCAACATCGACCGCTACGGCAATACCACCGCGGGGACGATTCCGCTGGCCATGCGTACGGCGCTCGAAGAAGGCAAGCTGAAAAAAGGCGATCTGCTGCTGATTGCGGCCGTCGGTGCCGGATTCACGTCGGGCGCGACATTGCTGCGCTGGGCGTTCTGAAGCGGTCTTCGAAATTCAGGGTTGCCGACAGGAACTTAATCGCCTGCCAAACGTGCTGCCTGCGTCATGAGGTAATTCCGTTCCGGCATACTGGTGGTCCGGGCAGCCGCAATTCGATAGTGTTGCATGGCGGCTTCGTGGTCGCCCATCTTTTCAAACAGATGGGCGCGAACGGCGTCCAGCCGATAGTGACTGGCAATCCGCGGCTCGCTATCGAGAGCCCTGAGCAGTTCGAGGCCTTTGGCGGGGCCGTGCACCATAGCCGCTGCGATCGCGTGATTGAGAGTGACCATGGGACTGGGGGCGGCCCGTTTCAGCAACTCATACAGGGCCAGGATCTGTGGCCAGTCGGTGTCCTCTACTCTCTCGGCTTCGTCGTGAACGGCCGCAATCGCTGCTTGAAGCTGATACAAGCCCACGGATGCTTGCGACAGCGCGCCGGTGAGAAGCTCAATTCCTTCCGAGATCTCCGCGCGATCCCAGAGAGTCCGATCTTGCCTGTCTAAGGGAATCAACTCCTCATCCGGCCCGGTCCGAGCCGCGCGACGCGCGTCGGTTAAGAGCATCAGGGCCAGAAGCCCCGCGATCTCGGGGTTATCAGGGAGCAATGCTTTCATGTTGCGCGTCAAGCGGATCGCTTCGCGCGCCAGGTCGAGTCGCTGCAGATGCGCCCCAATGCTGCTGGCATATCCCTCGCTGAAGATCAGATACAGTACATGCAGAACTGTGGGCAGCCGTTCGGTTCGCTCGTGCGCAGAAGGCAGACGGAACGGTACGGCGGAGGCTTTGATGGTTTGCTTCGCGCGGCTGATTCTTTGCGCCGTCGTAGCCTCGGGAACCAGAAAGGCATTGGCAATTTCAGCCGTGGTTAAACCACCAACCGCGCGCAATGTCAGCGCGATGGCCGAAGATGGAGTCAGGGCAGGATGGCAGCACATAAACAACAAAATCAGCGTGTCGTCAGGATCCATGTCGGCCTCGATCTGGAGCGTAGGGGACAAGCTCTCCGCTTCCGCGGCTACGGCCGTTTCTCTTTCGCGGCGAGCGATTTCGCTGCGCATGTGGTCCGTCATGCGGCGGCACGCCACCTGAATCAGCCAGCCACGAGGGTTTTCGGGAACGCCTTGCAGCGGCCATTGCGTGGAAGCGGCGATCATCGCCTCCTGCACGGCATCTTCGGCTGAGGCGAAATCGCGGAAGCGACGAGAGACGGCGCCAAGCACCTGCGGCGCAAGTTCACGCAGCAGATGCTCGGAAGCTCCGTCCAATTTCTTGATCATCAGAACCCCCGTTACAGCATCTCCGCCGGCGGGCCGCTCATGATGGGCCGTACTTCAATCGGCATGTTCAAGGGTGCTCCCCCGGGACCGGGCGCGCCGGATACCTTGGCGGCAATTTCATATGCCCGCCCGGGGCTCTCGACATCGATAATCCAGAAGCCGGCGAGGAATTCCTTGGATTCAGGGAATACGCCATCGGTCGTAGGAAGGCCATCCTTCCCGGCCCTAACCAGCTTGGCCTGGTCGGGAAATGACAAACCCTCGGCTGAAACCAGCTCACCTTGTTCGTGCAACTCTTTGTTGAGACCTAGCATAAAGGCGATGTGCGCCTGCAGATCTTTCTTGGCCCACGCTGGCACGCCTTGGCCGGCTTTCATGGTGTTCATCATCAGAATGTATTTCATCGTCTCGCTCCTTTGATTCCATTTTTGCGATCTTCGTGCCTTGATTGCGAGTCGGAACCCCTTGCGGGATTCTCGACATTTATCAGTGCGATTGCGGCTCGCGGATTGCGAACCGCCGCACTTCAATCGGCATGTTGGTTGGGCTGCCCCCGGGCCCGGGAGCCGCGGAAATCCGTCCTGCTATGGCATAAGCGCGCTCGGCATTCGCAACATCGACGATCCAGTAGCCCAAAAGAAATTCCTTCGACTCGGGGAAAATGCCGTCTGTGACCGGGAGGCCGTTTTTCTCGCCACGTACAATTCTGGTTTCCGTTGGGTCGGCTAATCCTTGTGTGGCGACAAACTCTCCGGAGTCGGCTAGTTCCTTATTGATACGGTGAAGAACCGCCATGTGCGCGTCGATATCCTGTTTCGACCAGGCGTGATACCCCTCAACGCCTGCCTTCGTACCTGACATCAGCAAAATGTATTTCATGTGCCTTCGCTCCTGTTTCATCTGATTTTCGTTTCGCCACTTGGCGCTGACGCTGTTTTTCGCCGGCAGCGCCGTGATCTGGGCTTTCATCCTGTAGTCGGAGCCGCCCGGCCGTTTCTCTACATGCCTTGAAAAAATATTTTTACGCGAAAATCGCCAATCCATGTCGATTTCCGAGGCCCGGAACCGACATACGGTTGGAGGCGAGAAAATGACGACGGAGGAAATGGTAGTAGATGTTAGCCAGGACTGGGTACAGGCCTGCGACGTGCAACGGGGCTTTATGCAGGCGCCCGATTCAGTTTGTGATTCCTTCGATTTCGGAGCCCGCTGCCGTCAGGTTCGGGCGCTGGGAGGGGACTGCTACAGCTTTGTCCGGCTTAGAGACAGCCGCTTTTCACTCGTCATTGGAGATGCCTCGGGCAAAGGTCTTGCCGCGGCGCTGATGATCGCCAGCGTGCAGTCCTCCCTTCGGACGGCAGCATTGTTCACCGGAGATGACTTGGCCGCGCTGCTCAAGGCGGTGAATCATCAGGCATATGCTTCTTCCTCGAAGGACCGATATGCAACTTTGTTCTACGGAGTATTCGACGGGTCGACCGGCATTCTGCGCTATGTAAATGCGGGGCATACTCCGCCGGTCGTCATCCGGCGAGACGGCTCGATGGACTGCCTCGAAATAGGTGGCGCGCCAACTGGGCTGTTCGAGGATTCGGAATATCAAGAGGGTTCAATCAAGCTTGAAAGTGGTGACTTGGTGATCGCCTTTACGGACGGACTCACCGAAGCAACAAATCAGGACGGGGAGGAATGGGGAGTTCCGGGCTTATTGAAAGCTGCCGTCTGCGGTTCGCAATACCTTCAAGACGCCGAAGATCTCGTCCATTTGATTTTCAATTCTATGGACGATTTCTCCAAAGAACGCCAAACCGACGATGCGACGTTAGCTGTTGTGCGGGTCATTTGAAGGCCCGTCCTTTGCTGAAAAACGAACAAACCGGAGTCAGAATCCCCCTTCTGATTCGTCGACTTCGTTTTCAGTGCAATTCACAGCTGTCTTCGCTGCCGGGCGTCACTGAAAAATAGAGTCGCGGTCCATCGAAACCCTCAGAGATGATCATAAGCCGCTGCCCCCTGAAGTTAGACATTCCTGCCCGCCATCCCTCACAATATGAGCACTCATCCACGAGGGGTTCTCATTGACGAAAGCGATTCGGGCCAAAATCAGCGCTCTGGGGACGTATGTGCCGCCGGGCGTGCTCACCAACGCCGATCTCGAAAAGTTGGTCGATACTTCCGACGAATGGATCATGACCCGCGTCGGCATTCGCGAACGCCACATCGCGAACAAGGGTGTCGCTTCGAGCGATCTGGCGGTTCATGCCGCGCAAAAAGCACTGGCGCAGCGCGGGCTGAAGCCAACCGATATCGAAACCATCATCGTCGGCACGGTCACGCCCGATATGTTTTTTCCTTCGACCGCCTGCCTGGTGCAAGAAAAGCTCGGTGCGAAAGGAGCCTGGGGATTTGACCTTTCCGCCGCTTGCTCGGCCTTCGTTTACGCGTTGCAAACCGGGGCTCAATTCATCGGCACTGGCGCCCATGAGCGCGTGCTTGTGATTGGCTCCGACGTAATGTCGTCGATCATCGACTACACCGATCGCGCCACCTGCGTCTTGTTTGGCGACGGCGCCGGCGCGGCGATTCTGGAGCCGACGAAAGAAGATTCCGAGGGATTCATCGATTTCATTCACGAAGTCGACGGCGCCGGGGGTTACTCCCTGTATATGCCGGGCGGCGGAAGCCTGCACCCTCCGACCAAGGAAACCGTCGAGAAGAAAATGCACTACGTTCATCAGGACGGACAGCAGGTCTTCAAGTTCGCCGTCCGCAAACAGGCCGAACTATGCCAGAAGCTGCTCGAGCGCAATGGACTCAAGGGTTCCGACATCGATTGCTTCATTCCCCACCAGGCCAACCTGCGCATTATCAACGCGACCGTCGATCGTCTGGGCCTGCGCCCGGAGTCGGTGATCATCAATATTGACCGATTCGGTAATACCACCGCAGGTACGATCCCGCTGGCCATGAACACAGCCATCGAGCAGGGCAAACTGAAAAAGGGAAGCCTTGTAATGCTCGCCGCAGTCGGCGCAGGCTTCACCGTCGGAGCCACTCTGCTGCGCTGGGCCTTCTGACCAACGTCGAGTTTCGCCATTGTCATCCTGAGGCGGGAAGGACCTATGCATTTGCTTGCTGCTACGGAATGCATGCGTCCGATGCCTGAGGTTCGAGGCCGCCCCGTGACATTCGTAACTCCTTCGTGCGTAATTTGCTGGCTTAGGCTCCAGCCGCCCATTATCTTTTTACAAAGTCCGCTATCACTTGGGGATAACGGTGGATGAGTACGACCATGAATCGCATCGTAGCAAATTCTCTGTTCCTGATCCTCTCTTTACTGGCTGCGTTCGGCCAGCAAACCGATCCGCGCGAGACCCGGCTACTCGTCCTCGAGCACTTGTGGAATGAGGCGCAGGTCAATCGCGATTCGGCCGCACTCGATGCTTTGGTCGGAAGCCGCTTTATCAACACTGAGTGGAATGGCGAAGTCAGCGATAAGCAGCACTTTCTGGCGGACATCAAAGATCCGCTGTTCAAGCCCTCCTCGCTTACGATTCAGGATGTCAAAATGAACTTCTTCGGCGACACGGCGGTTGTCACTGGCACGTACCACACCCAAGGGACGTACCAGGGCAAGCCCTACGATCATCTCGGCCGCTTCACGGACACGTGGGTTCTTGAGAATGGCACGTGGCAGTGCGTCGCCAGCCATACCAGCCTGATCAAAAAGTAGTGCCTGCTTGCAGGCGGTTATAGACTCATAGAATCTTTTTATAGCTACATTCCGCACCGGCGCTGGCCGGCGATGATCTAATCTCTCCAGCTGTATCTCAGCGAAAAATGACGATGGAAGCGACTGCACCGCCGCGGATGTGGAAGGTTCTGCTCGCCTTCGCCATGATCTATTTCGTCTGGGGATCGACCTATCTGGCGATCCGCATCGGCGTGCGCGAGGTCCCGCCTTTTCTCTTCGCGGCCATGCGGTTTGTCATCGCGGGAACGGCTTTGTTCGCGTGGATGCGAGCGCGCGGCACTCCGATGCCGCGGGCACGCGAGTGGGGTGCGGCGGCGTTTCTCGCCG
>Ga0335074_10014628_pt1 | contig 11003 bp, 10 predicted proteins | sample Lox_Sample_23_FD_206715 | JGI IMG/M metagenome (GOLD analysis project Ga0335074, IMG submission 206715) | Soil microbial communities from Loxahatchee National Wildlife Refuge, Florida, United States - Lox_Sample_2.3 | ecosystem: Environmental > Terrestrial > Soil > Wetlands | place: USA... | reverse complement strand
GCTCGGGGACGCCTTCGCGCAATCGCAGGTCTCGACGATCTACAATCCCTTCAGCCCGCAGCAGTATCACGTCGTGATGGAGGTGGCGCCCCAGTTCTGGCAGAGCCCTGAAGTCCTCAAAGATCTCTACGTGAGCACTGCAGGGGGGGTCGTCACCGGCACGCAAGCCACACAGGCGGTTGCCGGCACGATTCAGCTGAAAGGTGCAACGCCCGGCTCGGCCGCCGCATCGACCGCCACCTCCGCGGCCGAGGACGTTGCGCGGAATCTCGCCACGAACTCGCTCGCGAATGCCGGTCGCGGCAATACCTCCACGGGTTCGGCCGTGAGCATCGCGAGCGAGACGATGGTGCCGTTCTCGGCTTTCAGCCACTTCGCGACGGGCACGACGCCCGTGAGCGTCAATCACACGGGCATCTCGGCCTCGACGTCGATCGCCTTCAACCTACCCGATGGCGTCTCGCTCAGCCAGGCGCTCGCAGCGGTGCAGCGCACGATGGAGCGCATTCATGTCCCGGTGAGCATCCAGGGCAGCACGTACGGCACTGCACAGCTCTTTCAGCAACAGTCGAGCAGTGAGCCGCTGATGCTGCTCGCGGCGGTGATCGCGGTCTACATCGTGCTCGGGGTGCTCTACGAGAGCTACAGCTACCCCCTCATCATCATTCTCCCGACCATACCTTCGGCCGGCTTGGGTGCATTGCTCGCGCTTTGGATCACCGGCACCGAACTCGGGCTCGTCTCCTTTCTCGGCATCCTGCTGCTCGTCGGCATCATCATGAAGAACGCGATCATGCTCATCGATTTTGGAGTCGATGCGGAACGGCGGCTGGGCCTGCCCCCGCGCGCGGCGATCGCCCGCGCCGCCTCGATCCGTTTTCGCCCGATCATGATGACGACGGGGGCTGCCCTCGCCGCGGCGCTGGTGCTCGCCCTGTCACACGGGCCCGGTACGGAGATGACCCGACCCCTCGGCATCGCCATGGTCGGCGGGCTCATCGTGAGCCAGGCACTGACGCTCTACATGACTCCAGCGGTCTACCTCTGCGTGAACGGCTTTTCGGCATGGCTCGCGCGCTTGATCCATCCCACGAGGCCGCGGCTCGATCTCGGCGGCTCAGGTGCCGGAGCCGACGCATGAAAAACGTGAGGGGGGTCGTGATCGCCACCGGTGCGGCGCTCATCGCGAGCGGCTGCGCGGTCGGCCCGAACTACAAGCGACCGCCGTTCGTCACGGCGGCGGCCTACAAAGAACAGGACGGGTGGAAGCCGAGCGAACCCGCGGACACGCTCACGCGGGGTCCCTGGTGGCGCATCTTCAACGACGATGTGCTCAACGATCTCGAGTCGCGCGTCGCCATCTCGAACGAGAACATCAAGGCCGAGGCGCAAGCCGTCGAGGAAGCTCGGGCGGCGGTGCACCAGGCACAGGCGAGTTTCTGGCCTACCCTCTCGGTCAGCACTTCGGCGGAACGCACCTCGAGCGGCTCGAGCGGCTTCGTGATTTCGGGCGGCACCGGTGGCGCCGGGTTCTCCTCGGGCTCCTCCACCAGCACGTTCTATACCGCCGGCGCGTCGGTCGATTGGGGACTCGACATCTGGGGCGAGGTGCGCCGCAACGTGGAAAGCGCGCGCGCCTCGTTTCAATCAACCGCCGCGGCACTCGCCGCCGCACAGCTTTCGGCGCAGTCCGAGCTCGCCACCGATTATTTCGAGATGCGCGCCCAGGATCAACTCGACATCTTGCTGAACGACATCGTGGCGGCCGACCAGCGTGCACTCAACATCACGCAGGCCCGCTACAAGGTCGGCGTGGCCTACAAAGCCGACATCGTCACCGCGCAGACGCAGTTGCTCTCCGCTCAGGCGCAGCAGGTCAACGCGGCCATCGAGCGGGCGACGCTCGAGCACGCGATCGCGGTGCTCGTCGGGGTTCAGCCCGCGACGCTCTCCTTGAAACCCGCATCGCTCGCGAACGCGGTGCCGACCGTGCCGCCGGGCGTCCCCTCGGCGCTCCTCGAACGCCGTCCGGACATCGCGGAAGCCGAGCGCAACATGGCCTCCGCGAACGCCAAGATCGGGGTGGCGATCGCCGCGTTCTTCCCGAGCCTCACGCTGTCGGGCTCGGACCAGTACGAGGGCTCGACGTTCGACAAGCTGATCCGCACCTCGAACCGCGTGTGGTCGTTCGGCCCCTCCCTCGCCGAGACGATATTCAACGGCGGAGCGCGCTGGGCGCAGGTCGCGCAATCGCGAGCGACCTACCAGGCGAGCGTGCACGATTACCGCCAGACCGTGCTCTCCGGTTTGCAACAGGTGGAGGACGAGCTCGTGACGCTCCGCGTGCTCGAGAAGCAGGCAGTGATCGAGGATGAGCTCGTCAAGGCCTCGCGCGAGGCCGAGACCTTGACGCTCAATCAGTACAAGGCCGGCACCGTCCCCTACAGCAGCGTCATCACGGCGCAGACGACCCGGCTCACGAGCGAGGAGACCGCACTCACGGTTCAGCTCAACCGGTTCACGGCGAGCGTCGCGCTGATCCAGGCGCTCGGTGGCGGGTGGGACGCCTCTCAGCTCGGGCACTGACTCCCGGGCGGCGCGTGCGCACGCCAGCGTGCGCTCAGTCCGTGGCAAACAGCTGCGCGGCGATGTCGCGGAAGGACTTGAATTCGAGCGCGTTGCCTGACGGATCGAACAGGAACATCGTGGCCTGCTCGCCCGGTTGACCTGCGAAGCGTACGTGCGGCTCGATCAGGAAACGCACGCCGCGACTGCGCAGCCGCTCCGCAAGCGCCTGCCACGCGGGCATCTCGAGCACGACGCCGCAATGCGGCACCGGCACGCTGTCACCGTCGACCGGATTGAAATGCGAGGCCAGCTGCCCGTCGCGACCCAGCGCGGGATTCAAATGGCAGACGAGCTGGTGTCCGTAGAGGTCGAAATCCACCCAATGCGCGGCGCTTCGACCTTCGGCGCATCCCATGATGCCCTTGTAGAATGCCCGTGCCTCAGCGATATCGCGGACCTGCAGGGCGACGTGAAAGGGGGTGATCGTCATGAAGCCGAAGTATACCTTTCGGGGCGCAGTCATCCGCACCGATCCCGGAGCGGCGCGACGCCGGGGTGACGTCGCAGCGCTTGGCGCCGCCCCGCCCGCACGCTCCGCCCGCACCCGCGGCTCCTCCGACCCGCCGAAGATCCGCGTCTCCCGTGAGACCGCAGGTCGGGCAGGCAAAGGAGTATCGGTCATCTCCGGTCTGCCGCTTGCGGCTGCGGAGCTCGAAGCGCTCGCCGCGACGTTAAAGAGACTCTGCGGCGCAGGCGGGGGCGTGAAGGACGGTCGCATCGAGATTCAGGGCGAGCAACGCGACAAGCTCGTCGCGGAGCTCGTCAAGCTCGGCTTCGACGCCAAGCGCGCGGGCGGCTGAGGCCGCGGGCATGAGGCTCGCTGCGCCGTGAGGGCGATGTACAGCGAACGGCGCCTTCGCATTCTCCAATGGCTCGTCGCAGTCGGCTTCTTCATGCAGACGCTCGACTCGACGATCGTGAACACGGCTCTGCCCGCAATGGCATCGAGTCTCGGTGAGCTGCCGTTGCGGATGCAGTCGGTCGTGATCGCCTATGCCCTGACCATGGCGATGCTGATTCCGGCTTCCGGGTGGATCGCGGACCGGATCGGTATTCGCCGCGCCTTCCTCATCGCGATCGTGCTCTTCGTCGCCGGATCGCTGCTCTGTGCCGGCTCGCACACCCTGTTCGAGCTCAACGCCTCGCGCGTCGTGCAGGGCGCAGGCGGAGCCATGCTGCTGCCCGTCGGCCGGCTCGCGATCCTGCGCGCCTTTCCCAGCGACAGGCTGCTCGCTGCGATGAGCTTCATCGCGATCCCGGGACTCCTGGGGCCGCTCATCGGTCCCACTCTCGGGGGATGGTTGGTCGACGTCGCCTCCTGGCACTGGATCTTCCTGATCAATGTTCCAATCGGCGCGGTCGGCTGCGCGGCGACCTTCGCCTTCATGCCCGAGGACCGCGTGCCGAACGTGCCTCCGTTCGACCTCGTCGGCTACTTCCTGCTCTCCGTGGGCATGGTCGCCGTGTCCTTCGCGATCGACGGGCTTTCAGAGCTCGCGCTCCGCCACGTGACGGTGCTGCTCCTTCTGGTTTTCGGACTCGCCAGCCTCGCGGCCTATTGGCTGCGCGCGCCTCAGCGCCCTCATCCGCTGTTTCCCACGAGTCTGTTCAGGATCTCGACATTCAGCATCGGGCTGATCGGCAACCTGTTCTCGCGCCTCGGCTCGAGCGGCATGCCGTTTCTGCTCCCCCTGCTGCTGCAAGTGAGCCTCGGCTACTCCCCGTTCCATGCGGGTCTGATGATGCTGCCCACCTCGGTCGGCGCGATCCTCTCGAAGCGGCTCGTGACGCCGATTGTGGAGCGGTTCGGCTATCGCCGTACGCTGGTCGTCAATACGTGGCTCGTGGGTCTCGCGATGGCGAGCCTTGCGCTCATCTCAAACGCCGAGCCGCTGTGGCTGCTCGTGGTGCAGCTCGGTTTCTTCGGCATCGTGAACTCACTGCAGTTCACCGCCATGAATACCGTCACGCTCAAAGATCTGCGCGGCGCGGCCGCGAGCAGCGGGAACAGCCTGCTCTCGATGGTGCAGATGCTCGCGATGAGCCTCGGCACGGCGGCCGCGGGCGGCCTGCTCACGGCTTTCGTGGATGTCTTCGGCCGCTCGACCGAGCACGGACTGCAGGCATTTCACGCGACGTTCGTGTCGATCGGCCTCATGACGGCGGCCGCCGCGTGGATCTTCTGGCAGCTCGCGGCGGACATTCCGGCCGCACAGGCTCCCGGATCGGCAGAGCCCGAGGTCGCAGCGACGAAGCCGACCGAGTCGACTTGAGCCGATGCGCTCATCGTGCCGCCGGACCGCTCCAACGCCGAGCTTGATCGACGCTCTGCAATTGACTCGTCCCCGCCGGGCAGAGAGACTGCTCTATCCTCCCTTCGCCGTGGAAGCGCCTCCATGACCATCAAGTCCGACTCCGTCGTCTCGATCCACTACACACTGAAGAACGATGGCGGCGAGGTCATCGACAGCTCGGACGGCGGAGAGCCGCTCACCTACCTTCAGGGCCGCGGCCAGCTCATTCCGGGTCTCGAGCGCGAGCTTGAAGGTCGAAGCACAGGGGACAAGTTGAATGTCACGATCACGCCGGCCGACGGCTACGGCGAGTATGACAAGGCGCTCGTGCAACAGGTCCCGCGGCGCGCCTTGAAAGGAATCACGAACGTCAAGGTCGGCATGCAGCTGCGCACGCAGACCGAGAACGGCGCGCGCACCGTGACCGTCACGCGGGTTGCGGGCGATATGGTGACGCTCGACGGCAACCATCCGCTCGCCGGCCAGAATCTGAATTTTGCCGTGGAGATCGCCGCGGTGCGCGATGCCACGGCCGAGGAGCTTGCCCACGGTCACGTGCACGGACCCGGCGGCCATCACCACTGAGCAGCGCGACCTCACGGCGCAGGCGAGTCTAGGTCCCCGGGGGTGCGAGGCCGCAGTCGCAGCGCTTCGCGAGCTCGAGTATGCGCGGCGCCGCGAGCCCGCCGAAGTGCCGATCGATGTCCAGCAAGAGCCCACGAGCGCTGCGGCGACTCCCTTTGGAGATGAGTGCCTGCGCGTGACTCAGCTTTTCCTGAAGGCCGGCCTCCACATGTGCGCGGCAGGCGCTCATCCGTGCCGAATCGAGAGGTACCGGCTGCATCAGCCTCTCGAGCGCCCACCCGAGCGCTTGGTCCTGCATCTCCTCGTGATCCGCGCCCAGCGTGTCGTGATTTTCCACATTGGCGACACACCACTGCCGCATGGATTGCGAACTGCTCGCATCCATCTCGAGATTGACGGTGTCGAGGGTTCCGCTCACGTACACGAGTCGGGTCGAGCTCTGGAAGAGCGCGAACAGATCCCGAGGCGGCAGGGGATCACCGCCTCCGAGCGGATCGGCTCCGGCATTGAGGAGGGCGCCGCGAAAGACGTCGGGATAACCGAGCGCAATGCGCAGCGCGACGCGCGATCCACCGGAGAATCCCCCCACATAGACGCGCGTGCGATCGATTGGGTAATCGCGAACGATGTTCTCTTCGGCGGCCAGCGCGAGCGGCGCGCGGCGGTTGAGCACGGCCGCAGCGTTCCCCGCGCGCGCCGGACTGACGAATATGAGGCCGTAGCGATCGAGTTGGGAGGTCCACGGGAGCGGCAGATCGGGTCTATCCCAGGGAGAAACGAACACAATCAACCCAAAACCGTGGGGCGATGGCGGCGCCGAGGATGGAACATAAATCAGGAAACGCTCCTTCGCGAGATCGATCGGGTAGGAGCTGAGTGCCGTGCGGTCGCGACCCAACTTGTCGAGAAGCGCCTCGCGCGCGAGAGGACTGAGAAGACGCCGCACGATCTCGGCGTTGCTGAATAGCGGGCTGTATTGCGCGAACACGACCTCGTGAGGCGTACCGGGAGAGGGTCGGCTCGAGGGGGCGTCCTGCGAAGCTGCGCAGACACCGCGGAGCACGGCCGCGAGCACGAGAACGCTCACCGCACCGAGACGCGCGCACCGAGTTGCGAGGTGACCCTTCATCCCTTTGATCACCCGCATCTTACGCTTACCCGCCGTGCACCGGCATGGCAGTGAGCCGTTCGAAAGCGGATGCGCCCGGCCGACCGCGAGGGTGAGTCGGTGCGGAGTTGCTCATCCCATATTTTTTCAGTATTTTAGAACATATGGGGCGTCGCGAATTCCTGAGCCAACACGAGCTCTTGGTGATGCTGGCCGTGCTGCGTCTCGGCCGCGAAGCCTATGGCGTGCCGATTGGTGCCGAGATCGCGGAGCGGACAGGCCGCGAAATGCTGCTCGGCAGTGTCTATGCGACGCTGGATACCCTCGAGCGAAAGGGACTCGTTGCGGCCCGCCTGGGGGAGGCCACGTCCAAGCGCGGCGGTCGCGCCAAGACCTATTTCAGGTTGACGGCCTTGGGGCTGCGCGAGTTGCGTGATGCGCAGCGCGGCCTTCAGGCGCTGAGCCAGGGTCTTCCCCAACTGGAAGGCGTCCGGCCGTGAGGCCCACCCATCCACCTCGGCTTGCGAGATGGCTGCTTGAGCGCTTTGGAACTGCCTCGCGGCTTCACTCGCTGGTGGGGGACTTGGCGGAGGAATATGCGAACGGGCGTTCCGGAGCATGGTACTGGCAGCAAGCCCTCGGAACCGTAGCGCTCGACTTCGTGCGCGCCCTGCGGACCCACCCGCTCTTCTTCATCGTGGCGCTCCTCACGGGCGCCAAGCGACGCGACCGCATGCGCCAGGACGCCTTCGCGTGGCTGGCACGTCTGCGCCGGGGCCTCAGAGGTGCGGAAGGCTCAGAACTGCTGGAATGGCTGAGACGGCGCTCTCACCGCGCCTGTATCGCGCGCACGGCGGCGGAGAGCGACGGCCCGGAAGCCTTGGCCGTGCTCGGCGAAATCTTTCTCGTCAGCCCCGAATGGGTCGATTCACTTCCGCGACGGAGCCGCGCGATCAACGTCGTCGCGGCTCTCGCCGCAGCGTCCATCGCGGCGCTGCCACTCCTTTACACGCATCATTACGTCCCAGGCCTCCTCCTCGGACACACCATCGAGGGATCATTTGGCGACACGATGAGCACCGTATATGCCAGTGACCTCGGGATGCAACGCGTACTCCTCGCCGATGGAACGCGCGTCGTCATGAACCGTGGGGCACGTATGGTCGTCTTGGGCGGTTCCGTGACACTGATGCGGGGCGAGGCCACGTTCACGGTGGCTCACCGCGCGCCCCCACCGTTCGATCTCACCGTTGGCCATCGTGATCTCGGGACGCCGGGAGCAACGTTCAACGTTCTCCTGAACGGCACGGACACAATGGAAATCACGGTCCTCCAAGGCGCGGTGGCTGTGTTGCCCTCTCGCGCGACCGCCCCCGTCAACCCGGCCACGCACCGTGAGGGCGACGCGAAGCTTGAAGTCTCGACACTTCTGAATGCCTGTCAAACGCTCGTCATCGCCCCTGGGACGGAGTCCGTACGAACTCTATCGCCGCTCGAGGCACAAGCTCGGCTCGCCTGGCAGCGCGGACAAGACCGACCTTTCCAACGCCGTATCGTCTGTCTGACGCCTCGTTCGGCTGCCACAGCCGCTGAGGCGCTCCACTGAGCCGTTTCAGTCAGTTCTGGCGGAAAAGGTGGGCGTAGGCTGCGCTCACCGCCAGCCACTCGGGACGTGTCTTGAGCTTGACCTCCATTGCACCCCTGAAGGAGCGATGGATGGTCTCGATAGCCCTGACATTGATGATCGTGCTGCGATGCACCTGCCAGAACATCTTCGGATCCAGTCGCTCCTTCAGCTGCTTGAGCGTCGCGTTCAGTAGATACGTCGTATTCGCCGTGAAGAGATTGGTGTATTTGTCCTCGGCCTGCAGGTAGCAGATCTCCTCGACGGTCACCACGCGCAGGTCTGCACCGTGTGGGACGGTGAGCCACTTGACATACTCGCGCTCTTGCTTGGAGGCGAGGCCCCTCAGCAGCTCGACGAGCGCGTGCAGATCCGGCGGCGGCTCCCGCAGGCGCTCCTTCAGCCGCTCGACGGTCCGGCGCACGCGCTCGGCCGTCAGGGGCTTCAGCACGTAGTCCAGAGCGCCCCGCTCGAAAGCCGCCAGCGCGTGCTGCTCGAAGGCGCTGATGAAGACCACATTGCATCGACCGCTGACGTGCTCTGCGACGTCAAGTCCGCTCGCCCCTGGCATCTGAATATCGAGAAAAACGATCTGCGGCGACAGGCGATCGATGGCCTGAATCGCCTGCAGTCCGTCGGCCACCTCGCTGCCGATGCGCAGTTCCGGCCACAACCGCGTCAGCAGCGCTCGCAGCTCCGCCCGCAACAGGGGTTCGTCCTCGGCGATGATTGCGGTCGGAGCCGTCACGTTCCATTCCCGATCAGGGTCTCAGTGGCGAAACGCCGAGCGCCGGCTCTGCAGCGACTCGACGAGGCTGTCGAATCGGGCATCGGCGTCGTCCGGGGCTGTGCGATACAGGTCTCCGATCTCTCTCAGGGAGCTCAACATGGCTGAGAAATCCATCTGCGCCTGTGCTGCGGCCAGGCGCGACTCGATCAAGTTCCGCTCCAGATGCACGCGCGAAAGCTCCGCCATGCGTAGCCGATTGAGAATGCGCACCACGCTACGCCGCGAGTGAAACACGAACATGCCGACGGCGCCGAGCATCAGGCCGTCGATCGCATCGTATGCAAACAAGCTCCACGGGTGCAGGATCAAGAGCGGCGGATGTGGAGTGAAGTGGGCGCGAATCCATGCCTGGAGTGCACATTGAGCGGCCGTGCCGCCGCAGACGGCAACAATGAGACCGATCGAGTAGGCGGGAAGCGCCGTCCTGCCACGAAGGACCGATTGGTCCGCATACAGGGCGGCGAGCAAGATGAGCAGCGGGACGATTGAGAGCAGATCGCCCGCGAGTGCGGGCCGGTCCGCCGGCGTCAACGTGCCACCCGCCTCCACATAACGCATCAGAATCGCGAACAGACCGATCGACTGCGTAATGGCCACCCGACGCCACGTCAGACCCAGGATCACCGCGCGCAGCGGCGACATCCCGTCCGGGGCCGGCGCGACGACCGGGTTCACGGTGGGGGACCCGTTCATATCGGCCTCGCGATCGGAATGCGCACCGTTGCGATCACGCCGCGCGGTTCGGCACCCTCGAGGTGCAATGTCGCGCCACTCCCGTACCGGAGCCGCAATCGCGCGCGACAGTTTGCGAGCCCGGAGCCTGTTCCCTGGCCAGGTTTGAGCCCACATCCGGAATCCGCCACTTTCAGTTGCAGCACCGTCTGCTCACAGGTCGCACTGATGCGGATGAAGCCTCCCTCCACCGTCGGGGCAATTCCGTGCTTGACGGCATTCTCCACCAGCGTGAGCAGGATCATGGTGGGCACGCGTACCGGCTCCAGTTCGGGAGGCAGGTCGATGGCGTAGGAGAGCCGTATGCCCATGCGGACCCGATAGATGGAGAGATAGGCATCCGCGAGACGCATCTCATCGCAAAGGCAGGCCTCACTCTCCCGGATGTGTGGCAATGCCGCAGCAAAATAGCGCCCGAGATTGTCGATGAGGTCGGTCGCCGCCCCCGGTTGCAGACGCGCGAGCGTGCGCACGTTCGCGATGGTGTTGAGTAGAAAGTGCGGTTCGATCTGGGCCTGCAATAGCTGTAGTCGCGCGCTTTGCAGCTCGTTGTTGAGGCGCTCCGCGTCGACATCCGCGCGGCTGAGTACATCCGAGGCGTTCGCCGCCGTCCGGTAGTATCCGAAGGCAATGAGCAGCACCGTCAGCGACGCCGCGGCGTCACAGGCGTCAGCCAACAATTGCCGATGCTGCACGACGGCATCGAGCCAATGGCCGTTGATGCTGCCATCGGGCTCGTGGCAGAGGCACCAAACCAGGCAGACGGTGACCGCCAGGGCGTAATGGGCAGTGCGCCGCAAGCCGGAATGAGGCGCGAGATTCAACAGCAACGCGCAAATCGGCGCCGGTAACATCGTCACCGTCAGGTTGAGCTCGAGCACCGGAAGTGACTGCCGCAAAGCTTGCGCAAACCCGACGGTAGGCGCGCTCGCGAGCACGTATTGAATGGTCCAGCAGACCGTGCCCAGCGCTCCAACCCAGAGCAGAAATCCCACGCCGCCAAAGAGGGTTCGCAGGCGGTGGATCGGGATCGCACGGTCCCGATGCGCAAGAGCTATTGCGGGGGTATTCATTCGCTGGCGCTTTTGAACGCTGCGATTGTGACATAGCGCCGTCAACGCCGCAGCCGGCTCTGGCGGCGCGAGCGCGTGCTGACTCCCAAAAAAATCGCATTCACCTCCGGAAGCTCCGCGTCCGTCGGAAACTTCTGGCGAATCGCCCGATGGGCTGTGATTCTCGATC
>Ga0335074_10014627_pt1 | contig 11003 bp, 6 predicted proteins | sample Lox_Sample_23_FD_206715 | JGI IMG/M metagenome (GOLD analysis project Ga0335074, IMG submission 206715) | Soil microbial communities from Loxahatchee National Wildlife Refuge, Florida, United States - Lox_Sample_2.3 | ecosystem: Environmental > Terrestrial > Soil > Wetlands | place: USA: Florida... | reverse complement strand
CGAGGCTCCGACAAGTTCGGCACCCGCGCAGAGATCAAGAACATCAACTCCTTCCGCTTCGTCGAGAAGGCGATCCAGTACGAGGTGGCGCGTCAGATCGAGCTCATCGAATCCGGCGGCAAGGTCGTGCAGGAGACGCGTCTCTACGACCCTGACAAGGGCGAGACGCGCTCCATGCGCACCAAGGAGGAGGCGAACGACTATCGCTACTTCCCCGACCCGGATCTGCTGCCGCTCGCATTGGACGACGCCTTCATCGAGGAGGTGCGCAAGGATCTGCCGGAGCTTCCCGACGAGAAGGCGGCGCGATTCGCCACGCAGTACGGACTCTCGGCCTACGATGCCGGCGTGCTGACGGCAAGCCGCGAGCTGGCCGACTATTATGAGGAGGTGGCGCGCGCCGTGCCGCGCGAGCCCAAGCTCGCTGCCAACTGGGTGATGGGCGAGCTCGCCGCCGCGCTCAACAAGGAGAATCTCGACGTCGGCTCGGAAAAGATGCCGGCGGCCCGGCTGGCAGGACTCATCGCGCGCATCGCCGATCAGACGATCTCCGGCAAGATCGCCAAGGAGGTCTTCGAGGCCATGTGGGCGGGCGGTGACAGCGCCGATGCCATCATCGAGTCCAAGGGCCTGAGGCAGATCACCGACACCGGCGCGATCGAGCGCGCCATCGAGGAGGTGATGGCGAAGAATCCCGGGCAGCTCGCCGACTATCGCGCGGGCAAGGACAAGCTCTTCGGGTTCTTCGTCGGGCAGGTGATGAAGGCGACCCAGGGCAAGGCCAATCCGGCCCAGCTCAACGAGCTGCTCAAAAAGAAGCTTTCCGGGTGAGCCCGGGTGCTCATGGTTGAGTAATCGCAGCTCGTGCCCCATTGTGGGGGCATGGAATCCCCTGCCACTCCCCGCGACGAGGTTCGTCGCTTCATCGTCGAGAACCGCCCGGTCCGCGGGCATTGGGTGCGCCTCGAGGGCGCCTGGCGGGAGCTGCGCGCCCATCGCGACTACCCGCAGCCCGTTCGCGAGCTTCTCGGGCAGGCGGTCGCCGCCTCGGTGCTGCTCGCCGCCACCCTGAAATTTCGGGGCCAGTTGACGCTACAGCTGCAGGGCAATGGTGCCGTGAGCCTTCTGGTCGCGCAGTGCACGCACGACTATCGCTTGCGCGCGGTCGCGCGCTTTGACGCGGCTGCGGTTTCGGCTCTCCCCACGGATGAGGCCGGCGCCTTCCGTCGACTCGTCGGCAGTGAGGGCCGCTTCGCCGTCACGATCGAGGCGGACGAGCGCAACATGCGTTACCAGGGAATCGTGCCGCTGGACGGTGAGTCGCTGGCCGGTTCGCTCGAGGCTTATTTCGCTCGCTCGGAACAGTTGCCCACCCGGGTACTGCTCGCGGCCGATGGCGAGCGCGGCGCAGGCGTCCTGGTCCAAAAGCTGCCGGACGACGCTGCCGCGGACGACTCGCAAACAAGCGAGATCTGGGAGCAGGCCGAGCGCGGTATCGAGCGCTTGAGCCCCGAGGATCTGCTGCGATGTCCGGTGGAGGAGCTTCTCGGCCGCGGGTTCGCAGCCCACGACATGCGCCTCTTCCGCGGCGCTCCCGTGCAGTTCGAGTGCCGCTGCAGCCATGGCAGAGTGACCAGCCTGCTGCGTGCGCTGGGCGCAGATGAAGTCCGTGACGTGCTGCGCGAGCAGGGCTCGGTCACCGTGACCTGCGAGTTCTGCCATCGCCCCTACTGTTTCGGCGAGAGCGACGTCGAGGCGCTCTTCGCCGGTGGGCCCGAGCCTGGCGGCAATTCGTCCACCGTCCACTGATATTGACTCGCCCTTGAAACGATAGCCTCCTTTTGCGTCGCCTTCAGCCATCCTGTACACTATAATTAAAGATCTCTGCAAGTCTTTAATTATTGATGTCCCCGCCCCCGCACAACGTCGTGATCGCATGGCTGCGCGCTGCCGGTGAGCCGACGCGCCTGCGGCTGCTGGCGCTTTGCGCGGCGCGCGAGCTCAGTGTCAGTGACATCGCGCAGGTGGTGGGCCAGAGCGAGCCGCGGGTCTCGCGCCACCTCAAAATCCTCGGCGAAGCCGGCCTCATCGAGCGCCTGCGCCAGGGGCAATGGGTGCACTACGGCCTGGCGCGCGGCGGACCGGCCGCGGCCTTCGTTCAGGGCTTGCTCGGACAGGTCGATCGCGCGGATCCGACGCTGGCGCGCGACCGCGAGCGGGCGCATGCACTGCAGGCCGAGGGGCTGCGCACGGGATCACCGGCCGCCTCGCGTCTCGGACGGGAATTGCGCGGCTTCGTCGAGTCCGCGGAAGTGATCGACCCCGCCGGCTCCGTGCTGCTGGTCGGCGCCGATCATCCGGAGCTGATCGAGACCGCGGCGGGCATTGGCGCGGAGTGCGCCGTACTCGCGTACTCCCGCCGCTCATCGCAGCTTGCGCGAGCGATGGTCGAGCGCACGGGCCTTCGCTGCCGCGTGTTCCTCGCCACCGGCGGCGGCACCCTTGGGCCCCGGGATTGCGCGCGCCTGGGACGCACTTTCGACACCGTGCTGCTCGATCGCCTCGGGACTCCGAATGAGGCGCTGGGAGAGCTGCTTGCCGCGGGCAGGGGCTTGCTGTCGCGCGGCGGACGTCTGTTGATTTTCGAGCGTTACGACTCGCTCGAGAGTTCCCGCGACCGTGTGGTGGAGCATCCGCTCGCGCGGCTGCGCCGGCTGCTCGGCGATGCGGGCCTGGTCTGCGAGCGGATGAGTCCCATCGAGGCTGACGGCCAACACGTGTTGGCCGCGGTCGCTGCGTCCGCGGCGCTGCGCCCGGGCGGTGCGGCGAGCGCGGCATGAAGGCTGGCTGAACACTTGCGTCGCCCGAACGGCGACCCGCGGAGCATCGGATATGAACGTATCTTTCGAATTCTTCCCGCCCGGCGATGCGGAAATGGAGGCGACGCTGTGGCGCTCCGTGCAGCGCCTGGCGCCGCTCGCCCCGCGCTTCGTCTCCGTCACCTACGGTGCCGATGGCTCGACCCGTACCCGCACTCACCAACTCGTCACCCGCATCCAACGGGAGACCGCGCTCACCGGCGCGCCCCATCTGACGTGTGTGGGCGCGAGCCGCGGCGAGATCCTGGACATCGCCCGCCAGTATCGCGACCAGGGGATCCGCCACATCGTCGCGTTGCGCGGCGATCCGCCGAAGGGCGCCACGCGTTACCAGCCGCATCCTGACGGGTTCGCCTACGCCGCGGATCTGGTGGCCGGACTGAAAACCGTCGCGGATTTCGAGATCTCGGTCGCCGCTTATCCGGATGTCCATCCCGAGGCGCCGTCGGCGCTTTTCGACCTGGACAACCTCAAGCGCAAGCTGGATGCCGGCGCCTCGCGCGCCATCACGCAGTTCTTCTACGACATTCCGGCCTTCCTGCGCTTTCGCGACCTGTGCGCCGCCGCGGGAATAAGCGCCCCCATCGTGCCGGGCATCCTGCCGATCACGCGCTTCCCGCAGGTGCTGCGGATGGCCGGCCGCTGCGGCACCCGCATTCCGGCGTGGCTGGAGGACCGCTTTCACGGCCTCGACGACGATCCGGACACCCGGCGACTGATCGCCGCCAGTGTCGCGATAGAACAGGTTCAGACGCTGGAACGTCACGGCATCCGCGACTTTCATTTCTACACGCTCAACCGCGCGGAGCTGACATACGCGATCTGCCACGCCCTCGGGGTACGTTCGAGCAAACAGCCGACGGATGCGCCAGTGGCGATAGGAGCTTGACGTGAGCAGCGCATGTGGACATGTCGCGCCGCGGGCCGACCGGCCGGTTCCGGGCGGCAAGGACGCCTCGCCGCGCGCCGCCGCCGCGCCTTTCGCGGTCACGCCGGTCGATGAGACCGAGCGACGGGAACGCATCGAGCGCCTCGAGCGCCTGCTCGATGAGCGCATCGTGCTGCTCGACGGCGCGATGGGCACGATGGTGCAGCAGCACCGGCTGGACGAGCGCGGCTATCGTGGCGAGCGGTTCCTCCACCACGGCCGCGACCTCAAGGGCAACAACGACATCCTGACTCTCACCCGTCCGGATGTCATCGGCGGCATTCACCGTGCGTATCTCGAGGCCGGGGCGGACATCATCGAGACCAACACCTTCAACTCCAACGCCATCTCGCAGGCGGACTACGGAGCGGAGGCGCTGGTGCCGGAGCTGAACTACCGCGCCGCGCGGCTGGCGCGCGCCGCGGCGGACGAGTATGCGAAATCGGCGGGTCGGCCGGCCTTCGTCGCCGGCGCGCTGGGCCCCACCAGTCGCATGTGCTCCCTGTCGCCGGACGTGAACGACCCCGGCTACCGCAGCACTTCCTTCGACGAGCTGGCCGCGACCTACCTCGATTCGGCACGCGCTCTCGTCCTCGGCGGCGTCGATCTGCTTCTCATCGAGACCGTGATCGATACCCTCAACGCCAAGGCGGCCATCTACGCCGCGTTGTCGCTGTTCGATGAGACGGGGATCGAGCTGCCGATCATGATCTCCGGCACCATCACCGACGCCTCGGGACGAATTCTCTCGGGGCAGACCGCGGAGGCCTTCTGGAACTCCATCCGGCACGCACGGCCGCTCGCGGTGGGCCTCAACTGCGCGCTGGGCGGACGGCAGCTGCGCCCGTACATTCAGGAGCTCTCGCGTGTCGCGGATACGCGGGTGTGCGCGTACCCCAACGCCGGCTTACCCAACGCTTTCGGGGAATACGACGAGGCGCCGGAGGAGACGGCCGAGATCCTGCGGGACTACGCGGCCTCGGGCCTGGTGAACATCCTGGGCGGCTGCTGCGGAACGACGCCGGAGCACATCCGCCTCCTGCGCGAGGGCGTCGGCCGGTGCGCGCCGCGCGCCATCGCCGCGCAGCCCGTGAAGACCCGGCTCGCCGGCCTGGAACCGGTCGCCATCGACGAGGAGTCGCTCTTCGTCAACGTCGGCGAGCGCACCAACGTGACCGGCTCCGCGCGCTTCCGCAAGCTCATCGAGGCCGGCGACTATGCCGCCGCGGTGGAGGTGGCGCGCCAGCAGGTCGCGAACGGCGCCCAGGTGATCGACATCAACATGGACGAGGGCATGCTCGATTCCGAGGCGGCGATGGTGCGCTTCCTCAACCTCATCGCGGCCGAGCCCGACATCGCGCGGGTGCCGGTGATGCTCGATTCCTCCAAGTGGACGGTGCTCGAGGCGGGACTGAAGTGCCTGCAGGGCAAGGGCATCGTCAACTCCATCAGCCTGAAGGAGGGCGAGGAGATCTTCCTCGAGCACGCGCGCAAGGTGCGCCGCTACGGCGCCGCGGCGGTGGTCATGGCCTTCGACGAGCAGGGTCAGGCCGATACGGCCGAGCGCCGCGTGGCGATCTGCGAGCGCGCCTACCGCCTGCTCACCGCCAACGGCTTTGCTCCCGAGGACATCATCTTCGATCCCAACATCTTCGCCGTCGGGACCGGTATCGAGGAGCACAACGGCTATGCGCTGGCCTTCATCGAGGCGACCCGGCGCATCAAGAGCCTGTTGCCGCATGCGCTGGTGAGCGGCGGCGTCAGCAATGTCTCGTTCTCCTTCCGCGGCAACGATCCGGTGCGCGAGGCGATGCACTCGGTGTTCCTCTATCACGCCATCGCCGCCGGCATGGACATGGGCATCGTCAACGCCGGCCAGCTCGCGATCTACGCGGAGATCGCGCCCGAGCTGCGCGAGGCGGTGGAGGACGTGATCCTCAACAGGCGCCAGGATGCGACCGAGCGGCTGCTGGAGATGGCGGCCCGCTACAAGGGCGACGGCGGCGTCAAACGCAAGGAGGATCTCGAGTGGCGATCGCTGCCCGTCGCCAAGCGCCTGGAGCATGCGCTGGTCAAGGGGATCGACGATTTCGTCGTCGAGGACACCGAGGAGGCGCGGCTCGCCTTCGACCAGCCGCTGCAGGTCATCGAGGGTCCGCTCATGGACGGTATGAACATCGTCGGCGATCTGTTCGGCGCCGGCAAGATGTTCCTGCCGCAGGTGGTCAAGAGCGCGCGCGTCATGAAGCGCGCGGTGGCGCACCTCATTCCCTACATCGAGCAGAGCAAGGGCGGCGGCCAGCGGCCCAACGGCCGCATCGTCCTGGCGACGGTCAAAGGCGACGTCCATGACATCGGCAAGAACATCGTCGGTGTCGTGTTGCAGTGCAACAACTTCGAGGTCATCGACCTCGGAGTCATGGTCTCGTGCGAGAAGATCCTCGAGACCGCCCGGCGCGAGAACGCGGACTTCATCGGTCTCTCCGGGCTCATCACCCCCTCCCTGGATGAGATGGTGAATGTCGCCCGCGAAATGCAGCGGCAGGAATTCGAGCTGCCGCTGCTCATTGGCGGCGCCACGACATCACCGGCGCACACGTCGGTCAAGATCGCGCCGCAGTACCGCTCGGCGGTGGTGTATGTGAAGGACGCGTCGCGATCCGTCGGTATCTGTCAGACGCTCGTCAACCCGGCGCAACGCGCGATCTTCCTCGCCAGGAACGCCGAGGAGCACGAGCGCCGGCGCGAGCAGCATGCCGGCAGGAAGGTGAAGGCTCCGGAGCTGAGCATCGCGCAGGCGCGGGCCAACCACCGCCGCATCGACTGGAGCGCCCATGCGCCGGTGCCGCCGCGTGTGCCGGGCGTGCGCACCTTCGAGAACTATCCGCTGGCGGAGCTCCTCGGATATATCGATTGGATGCCGTTCTTCAACGCCTGGGAGCTCACCGGAAAGTTCCCCGACGTGCTCACCGACCCGAAGGTCGGCGAGGCGGCGAGCAACCTCTACGCCGATGCGCGCCGGATGTTGAAACAGCTGGTCGCCGAGAACTGGCTGCAGGCGCGCGCCGTGATCGGGCTCTTCCCGGCGAACGCCGTCGGGGATGATGTCGAGGTCTACGCCGACGAGGAGCGCGGGCGGCCGCTCATCACGCTCTCATTCCTGCGGCAGCAGAAGGGCAAGCCACCCGGCCAACCGCACGAATGCCTCGCGGACTACATCGCTCCGAAGTCGAGCGGCGTACGCGATTACATCGGCGCATTCGCCGTGACCACAGGTCTCGGCATCGAGGAGCACGTAACCCGCTTCGAGCGGGCGCACGACGATTACTCGAGCATCATGCTGAAGGCGTTGGCGGACCGCTTCGCCGAGGCCGCCGCGGAGCATTTCCACGAGCGCGTGCGCCGCGAGCTGTGGGGATACGCGAGCGAAGAGTCGCTCACCAACGAGCAGCTCATCCGCGAGGAGTATCGCGGCATCCGCCCGGCGCCGGGCTATCCGTCCTGCCCCGATCACACCGAGAAGGCGAAGCTCTGGCAGCTGCTCGATGTCGAGCGCCGCACCGGCATCCGCCTGACCGAGTCCTACGCGATGTACCCGACGGCCGCGGTGAGCGGCTGGTACCTGTCGCACCCGCAGGCGCATTACTTTCCGCTGGGGATGATCGCCCGCGATCAGGTGGAGGATTACGCGCGGCGCAAGGGGATGACGGTGGCGCAGGCCGAGAAATGGCTGTCCGCGAATCTCGGGTATGCGAGCTGATTCACGGGGTGTTCACGCCGGCTGCGGCATGATGGCGGGCCTCGGGAGACCTGTTTCAAATGGACGACTGCACCTCACCCGCGCCGCCCTCGATGTCGCTGCTCGCCGTGTACCGGCGCGTGCTGAGTCTGCTCGCCGTCGAGCGGCCGCTCTTCCTGCTGGTCTGCGCAGGTAACCTCGCACTCGCGGTACTCATCTTCTACGAGTCGTGGCTCTTCGGCCGTGTGGTCGGCGAGCTGGTGAGCGCACCGCACCAGGCCTTTCGCTACATCGGACAATGGGCCGGTTTCGGGCTGCTCGGGATCGCACTCAATGTGTGGGTCTCGCTGTACGCCGATCGGCTCTCGCATCGACGCCGCCAGGGCGCCATTCTCGCCTTCTTCGAGCACGCCCTGGCGCTGCCGCTCGGCTTTCATGCGCAGCACCATTCGGGCGGCCTGCTGCGCATCATGCACACCGGGGCGAGCGATCTCTTCACGCTCTGGCTCGGGTTCCTGCGCAGTCATCTCGCGACACTGCTGTCGATCGTGGTGATGCTGCCGATCGCGATGGTGCTCAACTGGAAGCTCGCCTCCCTGATGGCCGCTCTGCTCGTGTGCTTCCTGCTCACGATGAGCCTCGCGATGCGCCGCACGGCCGGTGCGCAGCGCGCGGTCGAGAAGCTGCACCACGCCTTGGCGGAACGCGCCGGCGATGTGCTGGCGAACGCCACGATCGTGCAGAGCTTTACGCGGCAGGAGGCCGAGCTCGATGCGGTGCGGGAGTTCTCGCACCGCGCGCTGGCCGCGCAATATCCGGTGCTGCGCAGCTGGGCGTGGCTCACCGTGGCGAACCGCTCCGCCAGCACGCTCACCGTCGTCGCCATTTTCGCCCTGGGCGCATGGCTCTGGAGTCGCGGCGAGGCGTCCATCGGCGACATCGTGACGTTCGCGGGCTTTTCGCTCGCGATCATCGGACGGCTCGATCAGCTGGCGACCTTCGCGGCGGGACTCTTCTATCACGCGCCCGCGCTGCGGGATTTCTTCGAGGTGCTCGACGTACCCGGTCCGCGCGATGAACGGCCGGACGCGCCGCAACTGCCGCCGTTGCGCGGTGAGGTGGCATTCGAGGACGTGTCGTTCTCATACCCCGCGGGCGGGCCCGCGGTCAGGCACCTCAGCTTCCGGGTGCCGGCCGGCGCCAAGGTCGCCCTCGTCGGCCCGACCGGGGCGGGCAAGAGCACCGCGGCGAGCCTCCTCTATCGCGCGCACGATCCGACGACAGGCCGCATTACCATCGACGGCGTCGACATCCGCTCCGTCGGTTTGAGCTCCCTGCGTCGCAACGTCGCGGTTGTGTTCCAGGACGCAGGCCTCCTTTACCGCTCGATCGCCGACAATATCGCGGTCGGACATCCGGGCGCGAGCGCCGAGCAGATCGAGCGCGCCGCGCGGGCCAGCGAGGCGCATGAATTCATCCGCGTCAAGCCCGAGGGTTACGACACGTTGGTGGCCGAGCGCGGCCGCTCCCTCTCCGGCGGCGAGCGCCAGCGCGTCGCCATCGCCCGCGCGATGCTCAAGGACGCGCCCATTCTGGTGCTGGACGAGGCGACCAGCGCCCTCGACAACGCGACGGAGTTGCGGATCCAACGGGCGCTCGAGACGCTGACGCGGGGCCGCACGACGTTCGTGATCGCACACCGGCTCGCGACGATTCGCGATGCGGATCTCATCCTCGTCCTCGAGGACGGCGAGCTCGTGGAGCGGGGCCGTTATGAAGAGCTGATATTCCGGGACGGAGCCTTCGCCCGCCTCGCCCGCGCCGGGGAATTCGTGCAGACGGAGGGCGGCGACCCGGAGCAGGACCTGCACCAGGACCTGCATCAGGACGACGACGGGCGCTGCGCGGGCGTCATGCTGCAGGCGGCCAGCGCCTGACCTGCCGGTGACTGCCTAGTCGGGTCGGCTCGTCATCCTGCGGACCTCGAGATCGCCGAACAGCGTGAGGCTGAGGGCGGACCAGAATGTCAGCCCGAGCGCGGAGACCGCGAGGGATGCGGCGAAAGTGATCGCATGGGTGATGGCCGCATCGTCGGGGCCGTTGTCGGCCTGCGCCAGGGTGGTGACCGCGGCGACCAGCAGCACGAACGTCATGATGATCATCGCCCCGACGATGTAGACGAAGGCAACCCGCCACCAGTTGCCCCGCACCAGCCTGAAGCTGTAGGCAAGACTCGCGAGCACGCCTTTGCGCGCGAGCACCAGCGCCGGCAGCGAGAACGACAGGGCGATCAGGACATAGATGGCGGGCACCATCATCACTGCGGCCGCCGCCGTCCTGTAGGCGGGCGCTAGCGCGAGCGCCGGCAGCATGAGCATCGTGAGTACCGCGCCGCCGAGCAGCGCGATGGCGACGATCGCGGGGGCCCGCTTCAGCGTTTCCAGGAGACACGTGGAGCCGGTCACCGGCCGGCCGGCGGCCATGGCCGACTGGCGCAGCAATATCGTCACCGACAGGATGACGCCGATCAGCGTTCCAACCCCGTATAGTGTGACTCCGACCGGATCGTTGCCGTCGAGCACGGGCTTTTGGCCGTGCGACAGGTAGTAGAGCATCCACAGCTGCGCGGCGACGATGGCCACGGTCGCGTACGGAAGGCACTTGAGCAGCGACAGGCGGAAGAGCTGGATGACCGCTTCGAGCAGGTCCGCGAACGACCGCGGCTTGAGCGGCGGGTAGAGGGCATTGGGCATGGGAGCATCTTAGCTTCGCGATGACTTCGACGGCTATCCAATCCGGGGACTTGACGGCCGCTGCGCTCCTGTCCGCGGGAGCGGGACGTCTGCGCGAGGCGCTGATCCCTCGTGATCCCGACGCGTCACCGGATCTCGACGCCGAGCTGCTTCTGGCCCATGCGCTGGGCGTCGCTCGCGCGCGGCTGCGATCTCATGGCGAGGAGACTCCGGCGGCCGAAGCCGCGGCGCGCTTCCTGGCGCTCATCGAGCGGCGTGCAGCGGGCGAGCCCATCGCCTATATCCTGGGTCGCAAGGATTTCTGGACGATCGAGCTCGCGGTGAGTCCCGCCGTACTGGTTCCTCGCCCGGAAACGGAACTGCTGGTCGAGCGGGCTCTGGCGCTGCATCCGGGAGGGGAGGCGCGGGTGGCCGACCTCGGCACGGGCTCGGGGGCGATCGCCCTTTCGCTGGCGAGTGCCCAGCCGCGCTGGCAGATCGTGGCCACCGATATCTCCGCCGCGGCGCTTGCGGTCGCGGGCGCCAACGCAGCCGCGCTCGGCCTGGCGCGCGTTCAAATGGTGCAGGGGGACTGGCTGAGCTGTCTGCGCGGGCGCACTTTCGATCTGCTGTTGAGCAATCCGCCTTACGTGGCCGCCGACGACCCGGTGCTCTCGCAGCCGGAGCTGATGCGCGAGCCGGCGCAGGCGCTCGTCGCGGCGGAC
>Ga0335074_10014626_pt1 | contig 11003 bp, 5 predicted proteins | sample Lox_Sample_23_FD_206715 | JGI IMG/M metagenome (GOLD analysis project Ga0335074, IMG submission 206715) | Soil microbial communities from Loxahatchee National Wildlife Refuge, Florida, United States - Lox_Sample_2.3 | ecosystem: Environmental > Terrestrial > Soil > Wetlands | place: USA: Florida... | reverse complement strand
TAATCTGGAACTGGCTGATGGCGTCGCGACTGAACTGGGCTTGGCCAAAACTTGAATCGGCTCCGTTTTGGGTAACCTCCTGGCCATCCAGATTGAATTGTTCCTTCCCGTTGTTGAGACTGCCGAGTGGACTGTAGTTGGTGATCGCATTGCGGCGAATACCGGGAAGCAACATGGATAAGTCCATATAGTTTCTTCCATTGAGCGGAATCTTCTGGAATGTATCTGGATCAATATTACCCGCAACTTCTGAGGTGACAGTATCTAGCGTATTCGTGTTACTTTCTACAATTACCGTAGACACCGCACTAGCCACCGGAAGTTTCATTGTGATCTGCATTGTTTGCCCAACAAGGAGCGTGACCTTCTCGACGATGGGAGAGAAACCAGGATAGTTCACGCTTACTGAGTAGTTGGCGGCGGCCAGATTGGGAAACTGGAAGGCGCCGGCCTTATCCGTCATTGTTTTATATGTTTCCCCACCGGCGCTCGTCGCGACGACGTTGGCCGACGGGACGGCCGCGCCCTGCGCATCCACCACCTGTCCAACAATGGACGTCTCCTGCGCGCGAGCTGACGCGCACACTACGAACACTACCAGAATGAATCCAGCGACGATGTTCCGCATCATTGCCTCCTATATTGCGAGAGTCTTTTACGAGTACCGGCAGGACATCCCTATCCTCCGACCGCAGTCGAAGCATGAGGCCCAATGAAAAGTCGGTAAGGTCAACTCAGCTACTGAGGTGAGAAGCCAGGTTGTTTCAACGAGAAGAGCCGAGAATCCCCTATCCTCCGACCGCAGTCGAAGCATGAGGCCCAATGAAAGTCGGTAAGGTCAACTCAGCTACATAGGTGAGCAGACGGGCTAATCGAAATCAGCAATCTGGAAGAATACCGCTAACTCCATGAACATGATGGAGCTCTGATTCCATCACCCAGACTGAGATCCGCAAAAGCTTGCCAGTACCCTCAGGTGTGCCTCGATCTATCTATCACAGCAACCATGAGGGTTGAGGAAAGGCCACGCCATAAGAAGTGGCGGAGCCGCTTAGGGTGAGGAGAGCGACAGGGCGACGCCTCGATTGTTTATTGACCCTGTCTTAAAATATGTCGGAAGTGATTGCGAGTCAAGCGCGATTTTTTTTATACGTTAATAGAAAAACTCTATCTATTAATAGAATACCGATTCACAAGTTGCTGGAATCTTCAGCTCAGACTAATATCTAATTCTCCCGTTCCGGCTGCCAATCGTTCAATCAACTGACCATTTCGACGACCTTAACCTCGTAGGGAAACAGAGGAGTATCCATGACTCGAATTGCTCTTACCCAGGCCGCAGTGGTTTGTTTTGCCATCGCGCAAACGCTATCCACGCTTGTCGCTCAGGACCCAGACGGTGGCGTCGGCCGCGGACGTCCTCTAGTTTCTTATCGCCCGGCGGTACCCGGCGTGCACGGCTTGGTAACGGCAGGTCACCCGCTCGCGGCAATGGCGGGCATGCAGATGCTCTTGAAAGGAGGCAACGCGATCGATGCGGCGGTGGCCGTGGGCGCGGCTCTCAACATGATGGAACCGCAGATGAACGGCATTGGCGGCAATGGTTTTATGACGGTTTACGACAAGAAAACCGGAAAAGTTTACTCGCTCGCTATGGCAGGCGCCGCGCCAATGGCTGTTCAGCCGGAAGCGATGACTCCGGAGTCACTCGACTGGGGCATGCAGGCGGGTATCGTTCCGGGCAACTTCGGTGGCTACCTCGTTGCCTTTCAGCGTTTCGGCACCATGAGTCTAGCCCAGGTTCTGGCGCCAGCCATAGACTATGCCGAGCACGGTTATCCGATGGACCGCACGCTGGCACTGGCAATAGGAAGCATGAAGCTGAAGCTCGCCGAGTTTCCAACAACGGCAAAGATATTTCTTCCTAATGGGCAGGTCCCTAAAGCGGGCGATCTTTTCAAGAACCCCGATTTAGCCAATACGCTCAAGAAGGTGGTCGAAGCCGAGCAGACCGCGCTCAGGCAGGGGAAGTCGAGATCGGAAGCCATCCAGGCCGCATATGACCGCTTTTACAAGGGCGACATCGCCCAGGAGTTCGACCGCTTTTTTCGCGAAAATCATGGATTGCTGACCGCAGCCGATCTTGCAGCCTACAAGCCGGAGTGGGACGAGCCACTGCATACGACTTACCGTGGCTACGACATTTATAGCAACCCATCCTCCTCGCGCGGTGGGTTTGAACTGGAGATGGCGCTCAATCTAGTCGAACCGTACGATCTCGGCAAATTAGGGGTGAACAGCCCCGAGGCGATCCATCTTGAGATCGAGGCCATCAAATTAGCCAAAGCTGATATTTACCACTATGTCGCGGATTCAAGAATGGTCGATGTCCCCAGTGCCGGCCTTCTCTCAAAGAGCTATGCCGCAACCCGCGACAAACTTATCGACCCTGACAAAGCAATGCCATATCCAAGCTGGGGCAAATTACCTGATCCGTCGCAGGCTGCTTCGCGGATTCCTCGCGGCCCCGCTTTTCCAGACAACTACGAGATCGAGCGCGATACCACGAGCTTCTCGATCGTGGATCAATTCGGAAACGCCGTCGCCTGCACGCCGACGCTCGGAGGCGGCTTCGGTAACGGGGTTGTAGTTGGCAACACCGGACTGCTGTTGAACAATGGGATGCGCCTTGGTTCAACCTCACCATATCCAGACAGCATCAACTATGTGAAGGGCGGCCAGAGGCCCCTACTCAACAACTCGCCAACCATCGTCATGAAGGACGGCAAACTCGCTTTCGTCTACGGGACTCCCGGCGGCGAAACAATCGGCCAGACCGAGTTCGAGATGCTCGTCAACCTCATCGACTTTCATCTTCCCGTGCAGCAAGCCGTCGAGTCACCTCGCTTCGCAGTCGATGCCAAACCAAACTTCTATAAACCCGGCGCAGATATTTCCATCACGATCGAGGACCGCGTACCACCAGCCACTCTTGCCGAGCTTGAGAAAATGGGCCATCACATGAAGCCTGTGGGCAGCTTTACCGCGGCGGTCGGCGGGATGCAGGCCATCGTCATCGACCCCCAGGGACACATGACTGCGGGAGCCGATCCCAGGCGCACCGGGTATGCCGTGGGTTGGTAGGCAATCGTGCGCCACAGCCAAATGAATGCGGCGCATGGGCAAATTCGCTGTTTGAAAAACTCTTCACTTAGGATCCAGGAGGTGCCATGTTACATCGCAGAATTCTGTTCCCAATGGTCGTTCTTGTCTTCCTCGTGGTGAATGTCAACTTGCGCGGTCAGGCCATGCCGCTGGCTCCCGATATGCAACTAGCGCATGACATTTACAAGGAGTTCATCGAGATCCACTCCGGCGTCATGACCGGCGCAACCACTCCCGTCGCCGAGGCCGCCGCTCGCCGCCTGAAAGACGCGGGATTCCCCGACTCAGACATCTTTCTCGGCGGCCCAACACCCCAGAAGTTCAATCTGGTGGTGCGCTACCACGGCACCGGAGCGCAGAAACCGCTGCTGCTCCTCGCTCATACCGATGTGGTCGAGGCAAAGCGTGAAGACTGGTCTATGGATCCGTTCGTCTTCACTGAGAAGGACGGGTATTATTACGGGCGTGGTACCGGCGACGACAAAGCCCAGGCTGCGGTGTGGATCGCGACGTTGATTCGCTTTAAGCGTGAAGGTTATGTACCTGATCGCGACATTATCGTGGCGCTCACAGCCGACGAAGAAGGCGGCGCATACAACGGAGTTGCGTGGCTCATCAAGAACCATCGCGATCTAATCGATGCCGATATCGCTCTGAATGAGGGCGGATGGGGTGAAGAGGCGGACGGCAAGATGATCTCCAACGATTTGCAAGTCAGCGAGAAATACGTCATCAACTACACATTTGCGGTGCATAACAAGGGCGGCCACAGCTCCATGCCTGTTCCTGACAACGCCATCTACCACCTAGCCGGCGCATTGCTGCACCTATCGGCATTTGGCTTTCCGCTAAAGACCAATGATGTTACGGCGGCTTACTTCGCCGAGATGACAAAGATTGAAACCGGCCCCATCAAAGCCGATCTGGCTCAGGTGGCCCAAGGATCTCAAGAGGCGATGGAACGTGTCGCCGCGTACTCGCCGGAGTGGAACTCAACCTTGCGTACCACCTGTGTTGCAACCATGCTGGCCGGAGGTCATGCTTCCAACGCCCTGCCCGAGCTTGCTACCGCAACCGTAAACTGCCGCGTATTGCCTGAAGATTCGCCCGAATATGTTCTCAGCACACTTGAGAAAATTGTCGACGATCCCGAAGTATCAATCACCTCTTCTCGTCAGAGTTCCGGGGCTCCTCCATCTCCCCTGCGTCCAGACGTCCTCAATGCCGTGCGATCGGCCTCCGAAAAAGAATTCCCTGGGGTGCCCGTCGTTCCCATCATGGTGACCGGTGCCACCGATGGCCGCCAGCTTCGGATCATCGGCATCCCGACATATGGCGTGCAGGGCTTCTTCTTTGATCGTGATGACATCCGCTTCCATGGGCGTGACGAACGAATGAAGATATCTTCCTTCTACCAGGGTCAGGAGTTCCTCTACGATCTGGTGAAAACGCTGACGGCGCCAGCTTAACTAAACGGACCGTATGAATGGCTTTGGGTTTTGGTTGTGATGGCGGATGAGGTTCTTGTCGCTGATTCCAGTTCTTTGGTTGAGCGATGTGCGCCGCGGCGGAGTTGCTTATCCGTAAGTTGTGCGAACAATCGTTCGACGAGGTTCAGCCAACTGGCCGAAGTGGGCGTGAGAAGCCCCTTTTTTCGGCCTCTTCGGCGGTGCCGGGAGCGGCGCTCAGTTGTTCATCCGCCCCTCGCTGGCAGGCCCGCCAATAGCCTTCCAGGTGATTGCGAAATCTCTGTCCGGCTTCGATCTGCCCTCGAACCACAGGGATTGGTTCGTCAGACAGGCAGCGGGAACAAGTCTTGCCCACGAGCTTTTGGGTCAGATCGAAGTACGGGCCATGGGCCGTGCCGCCTACAAGTCAGTAGGCATTCTCAGAAATCCCGTTGATTTTTTCAGCTGCCATTCTGCTGACGTGAACCCTCACGTTCTTCTGGGTCTGGTATCGTCCTATTATTGCGTCGCTGTATCAACGCGATTTCGAAGATTTCCCCGACCCCGCGCCAATCGCCCGCCCTTATCGTCTAGTAGTAGGGAGCGTCCGACGCCCTTTTCGGATCGTCACTCTTGGAAGAAACTGGCCATGTTTCTAGGGAGAACCATATTTGACGCGCCGTAGGAGATCATGCCTTGAAAATATTTCTCTGAAAGGTTTTTGGGGAAGCGGCACCGTCTGCGGAAACGGGGCGTCTTGCCGAGTTTTGATCTTACGGCCCGCAAAAAGGCCCCGCCAGATGCTCACCCTCTACCCGGTGATCTACCTCTTTGTCGATCGCATTGGCCAGCGCATTACTGGCCGCCACATCTCCCAAGCACCTGTGATCGGCCCATCGGAGCCTGACCCGGCGAGCGTATGAGCATCTCCTCTCCATTTATTCGGCGGCCCGTCGGCACCACGCTGCTCACGGCCGCGGTAGCTCTTGCGGGGGCCGTCGGCTACACCGTGCTGCCCGTAGCGCCGTTGCCCGAGGTGGATTTTCCCACGATCAGCGTGAGTGCCAGCCTGCCCGGCGCCAGTGCGCAGATCATGGCAGCTTCGGTGGCCACACCGCTGGAACGGCAGTTCGGCCACATCGCCGGCATTACTGAAATGACGTCGTCCAGCGCGCTGGGCAGCACCAGTATCACTCTCCAGTTCGATCTCGGCCGCGATATCAACGGCGCCGCCCACGACGTGCAGGCCGGAATCAACGCCGCGCGCGCCTACCTGCCGGCGAACCTGCCCCAGAATCCCTACTATCGCAAGGTCAATCCCGCCGATGCGCCCATCCTGATCCTAGCTCTCACCTCGAACAAATATGACGTCACCAGGCTCTACGACCTGGCCTCGACAGTGTTCGAGCAGAAGCTCTCGCAGATCAACGGAGTGGGCCAGGTCTTTGTCGGCGGCGGCGCCACGCCCGCTGTGCGCGTCGAGGTCAATCCAGAAAAGCTGGAGAGCTTCGGCCTCACCATGGGCGACGTTCAGTCTGTCTTGAGCCTGGAAAACTCTGACGCGCCCACCGGGCAGATATCCAACGGCGCCACGACCGAAGATATCCTTACCAACGGCCAGATCTCTGTCGCCGACCAGTACAAGCCGTTGATCGTGGGCTACCACAATGGCGAGGCCGTTCGCATTTCCGACGTGGCTGACGTGGTGAACTCCACTTCGAACATTCGCACCGCGGGATTCTTAGACAGCCAGCGGGCCGTGTCTGTCCATATCTTCCGGCAGCCGGGCGCCAACATCATCCAGACCGTAGACCGCATCCGGGCGCAATTGCCTTTCCTTGAAGCAATCCTTCCTAAGGGCGTCAACACCATCATCGCGCACGACCGCACCGTCACCATCCGCGCCGGCGTGAGCGCTGTGGAGCAAGATCTGCTTATAGCGATTGTGCTCGTTATCCTGGTCGTCTTCTTCTTCCTGCGTAGCCCGCGCGCTACGCTCATCCCCGCCGTCGCAGTCCCAACCTCCCTCATGGGCACTTTCGCGGCCATGTATCTGCTGGGCTACAGCCTCGACAACCTTTCCCTGATGGCGCTCACCATTGCCACCGGTTTCGTGGTCGACGACGCCATTGTGGTGATGGAGAACATCACCCGCCATCTCGAAAACGGCATGGAGCCCTTTGCCGCCGCCCTTAAAGGGGCGCAGGAAATCGGCTTTACGGTTCTCACCATGAGCACCTCGCTGATAGCCGTTTTTATTCCCATCCTCATGATGGGCGGGATCGTAGGACGCCTCTTCCGCGAGTTCGCCATCACGCTTTCCTGCGCCATCGTCATGTCCCTGGCGATTTCCCTCACCACCACGCCCTGCATGTGCGCACACTTGCTCAAGACTCCGCGCGAAGGAGAGAAGCATAACTGGATTTACCGCGCCAGCGAAAGGCTGGTTGGCGGCCTGCAATGGACCTACAGGCATTCCCTGTTGTGGGTGCTCGATAATCCCACCCTGATGTTGATTGTGCTCGGGCTTACCATCGCGCTGAACGCGGTGGTGATCCTCAAGATTCCCAAAGGCTTTTTCCCGTTACAGGATACGGGGGGAATTCAAGGCGGCGTGCAGGGGCCGCAGGATGCTTCTTTTTATTTCATGCGCTATTCAATACAGACGCTCGTGAACGCTATCCGTCCCGACCCGGCGGTGGAGCATGTCGAGGCCTACACCGGCGGCCAAGGCGCCAGCAACGGCGGCAACATTTACATCGTTCTCAAGCCCCTCGGTACCCGGTGCAAAGAGGGACCGAACTGCGATGTGCGGCAGACCACTGCCATGAACGTCATCAACCGGCTGCGCCCCAGGCTTAACCGCCTGCCCGTGGCCTCCGCTTTCCTGCAGCCGGCGCAGGACATCCGCGTTGGTGGCCGCTCCAGCAGCTCCTTGTACCAATACACCATCCAGTCCAACAACATCGATGACTTGGCGCACTGGGGCCCTATCCTCCTCGATCACATGAAGTCTCTTCCAGGCCTCGTCGATGTCAATACCGACCAGCAGAACGGCGGTCTGGATGTAAACCTTACCTACGATCGCACCACGGCCGCCCGCCTGGGGCAAACGTCGCAGTCGCTCGATTCCTCGCTCTACAGCGCCTTCGGTCAGCAGGAAGTCTCCGTTATCTATGCTCCCCTCAACCAGTATTACGTGGTTATGGAAGTGGCGCCGCAATTTTGGCAAACTCCGTCGGGCCTGAATGACATTTACTTCTCGCTGGCCCACGCGCAGGGAGCCGGCCTCAACTCGATTTCTCCTCTGCTCAGTGTGACGACGGCTCATACCAGCACCACGCCGCTCCAGGTCAACCACACCGGGCTTTTCCCTTCCGTCACCGTCTCCTTCAACCTGGCCAACGGCTACTCGCTCAGTGATGCCACGCGCGAGGTCGGCGAGATGGAACAGAACATCGGCATGCCGGCCACCGTGCGGGGCTTCTTTGCCGGAACGGCACAGGCCTATCAGCAATCGCTCTCTACCGAACCAATTCTAGTCACTACCGCGCTCATGGCTGTGTTCATCGTGCTCGGCATTCTCTATGAAAGCCTCGTGCATCCGCTCACCATTATTTCCGCCCTGCCCTCGGCCAGCGTCGGCGCCATGCTGGCTCTCATGCTCTTCCACATCAACCTCAACGTGATTTCTATTATTGGGATCATCTTGCTGATCGGCATTGTAAAAAAGAACGCCATTATGATGATCGACTTCGCGCTCCAGGCGGAACGTGAGGAGGGCAAGGCCACACGCGACGCCATCTTTGAGGCCTGTATGTTGCGTTTCCGGCCCATTATGATGACCACCATGTCGGCCATCTTTGGCGCCTTGCCGCTCGCCTTCGGAACAGGTATGGGCGCCGAGCTGCGCCGCCCTTTGGGCATCACCATCGTCGGCGGCCTGCTCCTCAGCCAGTTGCTTACGCTCTATACCACCCCGGTTGTCTACCTGGCCTTGGACCGCCTGCGCCTGCGCGCGTTGGGTAAGTCCCACGACCCGTTTTCCTCGCAACCGCTTTGGAAAACGCCAGGATCAATCAGCTTCCCATGAATGGGCGCGACAACGATTGATGGCGAGCAGTCTCAACCTGCATATCTTAAGGGAACCGAGCGAATGGCAGGCTCTGGACAAAACTGCAAACCTAAATCGCATCTAATTGCATTGGTGTAGGTCGCCTTTCGAGTGGTTCGCCGACGCCGTGCGCGCAACCAATGCGTCAGGCCTGCACTTCGGTTCGAGCCTTTGCGGGGGGCCTGCAACGAGTCAGCCGGCGCATCGGGCGCAGATGTCAAATTCAACTTCGGAAGCTCGTGGAACCCTGGGAGCCTGATCATGGCTGATCCTTCGTCCAATCAATCCTGTACGCGCCGCGACTTCCTGCGTCGCGCGGCATTGGCATCTGGTGCAATTGCTTCCGCAGAATCCCACCCAGGCACGGCCGGCGCCGCGGAAGCTGCTCCCGCATCCTCCCGGCCGCCAAACGTCCTCATGATCTGCGCGGACCAGTTTCGTGCCGACTTCGTGGGCGCAAGCCACGAGAACCCCTCTGTCAAGACGCCGCATATCGACGCCCTGGCCGCGCGCGGGGCGAACTTCAGGCAATGCATGTCAAACCAGCCACTCTGTTCGCCGTCGCGCGCCTCGTTTCTCACCTCGCGATATGCGACTGAGACGGGCATTTGGAAACTCGGCAACGAGCTTGATCACTCGCTGCCAACCATCGCGACGGAATTTCGGAAAAACGGCTATACGGCAAATTTTATGGGCAAGTGGCATGTTTCAGCCACTGAGTTAAGCAACGGCAAAAAGCAGTTGGGATGGATTCCGCCGGGACCGTCGCGCGGAGGCTTCGACGATCTGTGGGAGGGCGCGAATGTGCCCGAGCTCGTCTCGCACCCGTACACGGGAAACTACTGGGAGAGCGACGGCAACGACATCGGCTACCAGGACGAGTATCGCGTGGATTTCATCGCCAATCGGGCTGTGTCATTCATCGAACAGAAACACGACAAGCCATGGCTGCTATTTCTTTCCCAGCTTGAGCCGCACCAGCAGAACGACATTGACGCCTTCGTACCGCCCAGGCGCTACGCTGACGATTTTCCCTGGCTGATGTTTCGCTCGCAGCTTAAGGCGCAACAGCAGACCGGCGTTGACGCCCTCTTTCATCCGGAGCATCCTGTCTATGCCGATCCGTATATTCCGGAAGACCTGCGTAACTTGCCCGGAAACTGGCGTTCGCGCATTCCAGGCTATTACGGCTGCGTACAGGCCATCGACGATTGCATCGGCGCCCTGGTGGCGGCGCTCGAGAGATCCGGGCAACTCGACAACACGATCATTGCCTTTTTCTCTGATCACGGCTGTACCTTTCGCACGCGGCTCGGCGAATACAAGCGCTCGCCGCACGATTCATCGCTGCGGGTGCCGTTCGTCATTGCGGGTCCCGGATTCGACCAATCAATCGTGGTCGACGAGGTGGTGTCGCTGCTTGATTTCACGCCGACGCTTCTCAACGCCGCCGGCATCCAGCCTCCGGCGAGCATGCGTGGTAAACCGCTGAAGCTACTGGCGCAGGACCGCAAAGCGCGAGCCGCCTGGGACTCGACCGTATATTTCCAGGTCAGCCAGTCCATTTGCGGGCGAGGCATTCGCACGCACGACTGGTGCTACTGTGCCTTCGATCCAGCCGTTGAGCGTGGAGAGGCTGAGTACGGCACGCACTACCAGGATTTCGCGCTGTACTCCATTGCGGGTGATCCCGCCGAATTAGTCAATCTGGTCGGGCGGGCGGAATATAAGCAGGTCGCTGACCAGCTGCGAGGGGAACTGCAAAAGCGCATCGTCGCCGCCGGCGAGCCCGAGGCGATCATCAAACCCATTCATTATTACGCATAAGTCTGTTGAGTTAAGTCACACCTCATCCTGCGGAAGCGCCAAATACTTACCTTCCCTATCCCGATACTTGCGCCTGGTTGCGACTCTGAATTCTCCCCACGATATCGCCTTCTGTCTAAACGACCGCGCTATAGATCCGTGTCTGAAAGCATCAGCTCGACTCTTGCAAGCAAGTGCGCGGCGAGCCCGGGAGAACGGCGCCGGGCGCTTGAGGTTCAGAATACGTACTTCATTGAAATCTGGAAGAAGCGGGCATCGGGCGTATCATTCTGAAAGTTCACCGGTGCGGTGATTTCTCCGCCGGTCGAGTTAATGCCTGTAAGCGATGGGTTGGCAAGGCTGGGATGGTTAAGTAGGTTGAACGCGTCCGCGCGGAACTGCAGATACTGTTCGCGCCAGGTCATAAAGTTTTTGAACAGGGACATGTTCACGCGGTTATAACCAGGCCC
>Ga0335074_10014625_pt1 | contig 11003 bp, 7 predicted proteins | sample Lox_Sample_23_FD_206715 | JGI IMG/M metagenome (GOLD analysis project Ga0335074, IMG submission 206715) | Soil microbial communities from Loxahatchee National Wildlife Refuge, Florida, United States - Lox_Sample_2.3 | ecosystem: Environmental > Terrestrial > Soil > Wetlands | place: USA: Florida... | reverse complement strand
TTCGCTCTTCCGTCGCTTTGTGATGCAGGCCGCGATAGCCGCATTGGGTCTGCTGATCCTGCATCCGACACAGGCTGCCCAGACCGTCGGGCCGGTCACGGATCCGATCGGCGTCATCAAAATACCGGCGGGCGCGCCGATCCAGATCGGAGGCTATTGGGTGTTGTCGGGCGCCGATACGGCGCTTGGCCTCGATTCCAGGCGCGGCGCCGAGGTCGCGGTGGCGGATATCGGCGGCAAGCTTCTTGGCCACCCGATCCAGCTCAACGTCGAGGATGACCTGTGCAGCGCCGAGGGCGGTCAGACGGCAGCGACCAAGTTGGCCTCGAACCCGCAGACGGTGGCCGTACTCGGGGGTGCCTGCTCCAGCGCCGCGACGCCGGCCGCGCCGATCCTGTGGCAGGCCGGGATTACCAACATCTGCACCGGTTGCTCCGCACCATCCCTCACTGCTCCGACTCGCGGGCCACAGTATGACGGCTTCGCGCGCACCATCCCCAGCGACATCGATCAGGGTGCCGCGGACGCGAGGTACCTGTACGAGGCGGTGAAGGCGCGCACCATCGTCACGATTCATGACGGCAGTCCTTATGCCCAACAACTGACCGTGGTCACCGGCACAAACTTCACCAAGCTTGGCGGCAAGGTCCTGTCGCAGGAGGCCATAGCGCCCACGGATATCGATATGCATCCGGTGCTGACGCGGGTTGCGTCCGAAAAGCCCGACGCGCTCTATCTGCCGATCTTCGTCGCTGCCGCGGCACAGATTCTGCGCCAGGCGAAGGAGATCCCTGGTCTCGAGCACACCACCCTGGTAGGCGGCGGTTCGCTCGCGGCAGGCTCCTTCATCGAAGCCGCCGGCCCGGCGGTTGTCGGTTTCCATATCTGCACGTACGATATTTCACCGGAAGCGATGGGCAAGGGCTATCCGGCGTTCGTTGAGAAATATAAGAAGAAGTACGGCGAAGCGCCGATATCCAATGGTCACGCCAACTCCTACGATGCGGCGATCATGGTATTCAAGGCGATCCAGCAGGTCGGCAAGACCGACCAGGCCGGCAATCTCTACATCGGCAAGAAAGCGCTGCGAGATGCCGAGTTTGCCGTGAAATTCGATGGTATCAGCGGTCGGATCTCTTGCGATCCCTACGGTCAGTGCGAAGCGTTCAAGCCTGGTGTCTACGAATTCGTGTCGGACGATCCGAAGACGTTCTCGCTCGGCAAGAACCCGAAGAAGGTCTGGCCGTAGAAGTATTGTACCCGCGGACCTGTCTCATGACCAGTTGAGTGGAAAGCAGACGTTCCTCCGCAGGTTTGCTCGCTCATTTGTTCGCGTTGGGACAAGAAGATTCACCGCAAAGACGCAGAGATGTGAAAGTCTTTGCGCCCTCTGCGCCTCAGCGGTGAATCTTGAATTCCTGCTGACCGCAGGGATGTGCAGGTTAGTCCCTTGCCCCGCAGGCGACGACCTTGAGGTCACGCCACGCCACACTTGTTGGTTCCGGCCCGGCCGGCTCAGGTCGAGACCGGTCATCGAACAGGCCGGCTGGCATTACAGCTCGAACAGTTGCCCCGCGCCGGGTACCGTGTCCGCCACGCCCGCCAGGCGCAGGCAGTGCCAGGCCATGGCGTGGTCGCTCGAGGTCACCGGCAGGCCGGTCGCAGCTTCCGCTTCGGCCACCACTTCGGTGAGGCGCAGGCTGGTGCAGGAGACGAACACGCAGTCAAGTCTTGTGCTACGTGCCAGCGCCTTCACCCCCTCGACCACCGACTCCGGCGCGATGCGTGCTGCCTTCCGGTCGTCCCGCTCGTCGAATGTCGCGAAGGCTGCGACATCGACGCCGTGGGTGGTGAGATAGGCGCGCACGCCGGCATTGACCTCCGCCGAGTAAGGCGTCAGCACGCCGACCCGCCGCGCCGACAGTGCCTTGAAAGCAGCGAACGCTGCGGTGACCGGGGTGGTGCAGGCGACCTCCGGCCGAACGGAGCGGATCTGGCGGAACACCTCGTCCTCGCCGAGTTCCATGCTGGCCGAGGTGCAGCCGAACGCGACTACGTCCAAATTGCTGCCCGGCAGGATCAGCTCGGTCGCCGGGGCGATGCGCTCGCGCATGGCGCGCAGCGTCGCCCGGGTGATGTCGGCGTCGTTCCATAGCCGGCTCTCGTAGAGTGCTACGCCGGGCTGGCGGATCAACTGGCGAAACTCGTGCTCCATCGTCTGGTCGGTCGCCAGTACCAGGAGGCCGATTGCGGCTCGCCGGCCGATGCCCTCGTCAAGGCGGCAGGGCAGCACGCCAAGATCGACCATGCCTGGCATCGTCACGTCGTTCATATGCGTCCCCTCCTGCCGAGGCAGGCTCCCCAAAGCCCGGCCCTGGCCGGTCCCAGTATGCCACCGCGGCGAGCATGAGGATATCGGCCCCGGGAAGTCAGCGACGCCCACGAGCACCACTTGGCCACTGCCGTCTGCGGCGGCTCGGATCATCCGATTCGGGCGAGTGCCTGGGTAAGGTCGGCGACGATGTCGTCGATGTGCTCGATGCCGATCGAGACCCGGATAGTTGCGTCGGAGATGCCCAGGCGCTCACGGGTTTCGCGGGGCACCCCGGAATGCACAGTGGTAGCCGGGTGGCAAATCAGAGATTCGGTACCACCCAGGCTGACCGCGAGCTTGAAGACCTGCAGAGCGTTGAGGACAGCGAAAGCCTCGGCCTCGCCGCCACGCACGTCGAAGGAGAAGGTTGTGCCGGCGCCCGTGCATTGGCGGCGGAAGACGGTGCAGGCCGGGTCGGATTCGGCGAGCAACGCGGGGTAGTAAACACAAGCGACGTTGTGATGTGCGGCGAGGAAGCGCGTCACAATTTCGGCGTTGCGGCAAGCGGCGCTCATGCGCAGGGAGAGAGTCTCCAAAGAGCGGGACAACATCCACGCGGAATGCGGATCTAGCTGCGTGCCGATGGCGCCGCGAAGGTGGCGAATGGGCTGGAGGAGGGTATGGCTCCCCAGGGCGGCTCCGGCCACCAGGTCCGAATGGCCACCAACATATTTGGTCAGCGAGTAGACGACGATGTCGGTGCCGTGCTGAAGCGGCTTCTGGAAGATTGGGCCGAGCAGCGTGTTGTCGCAGACGATAATTGGGCGGAGGCCGGACTGGCGAGCGGCGATCTCATCGGCGACGGCGCGCAACTGGGCGAGGTCGACCAGGCTGTTCATCGGGTTGGATGGGGATTCAACAAGGATGACGGAGAGGCGACCCTTGGCAAGGGCTGCCGCCGCGGCAGATCGGACACTGGCGGCGTCGATGCCGTCGGCGAAGCCTTCAGAGAGTACGCCGAAGGGATGCAGGGTGCGGGCGAGTAGGGTCTCGGTGCCGCCATAGAGCGGCTGGCTGTGCAAGACAACGTCACCAGGGCGGACATAAGACAACAACGTGGTGGCAATGGCGGACATGCCGCTCGAGAAGACAATCCCGGCTTCGGCACCCTCGAAGACGGCCAGACGGTCCTCGACGATCTCGTTGTTGGGGTGATTGAATCGGGAATAAACAAGGCCGCCCTGATCGCCTGGCGGCGGTTTGCGGCGGCCGGCGGTGTAGTCAAAGAAGTCGCGGCCCTCCTCGGCGCTGCGGAACACGAAGGTGGAAGTGAGGAACACCGGGGGCTTGACCGCACCTTCAGACAAGGTGGGGTCGTAGCCGTAACCGAGCATGAGGGTTTCCGGGTGCAGCATGTGGTTGCCGACCCGGTCCTTGTGGTAACGCGATGACGGCATTGGAGGGCCTCCCTACGGTTTCTGCGCGAAAGTATAGACTGAACCGGACGGGAATGATGGATACTCATTCGAGCGATTAAAATCTGCGGGGCGCACGCACTTCCTATCCGCCTCTACGGTTACACGTCTTCCTTCTCTCTCAAGTCAGGCAAGCCCCTCAGCGGGTATAGCCGGTGCTCGCCCGCCGATCAGGTCGGCGACCATCCGCGCCGTGCCGTGCGACATGGTCCAGCCGATATGCCCATGGCCAGTATTATACCAGAGGTTCCGATGCGTCTTCCGGCCGACAATCGGCAGGTTGTCCGGGGTCATCGGTCGCAGCCCGGCCCACATGTCCGCCCGATCGTAATCCGCTCCGTCGGGATAGAGGCCCTGCACGACACTTTTCATGAACGCGAAGTCCGAGGGCCTGTGGCTCTTGTCCCACCCGGCGAATTCCGCAGTCGCAGTCACCCGCACCCGGTCGCCCATGCGCGAGATGGCTACCAGGTTATTCTCGTCGATTGTGCTGATAGTGGGCGGCGCACGGTGGTTGCCGACGGGAATGGTGAGCGCATATCCCTTGATTGGATAGATCGGCAGATCGACCCCAAGCCCACGCGCGAGGATCGGGCTTTGGCAGCCCAGCGCCATCACATAGGCATCCGCGCTCACCGTCCCCTCGGTCGTGCGCACTGCGCTGACGGCGTCGCCGGCGATGTCTATGCCGGTTATTTCTGTGCCGGTACGGATCTCCGCGCCACGCGTCCGGCATATCGCGGCGAGCCCGGCGGTGAATTTCTGACAGCTCCCGCTCTCGTCAGTCGGGCAGTGGATCGCTCCGGCAATTCCCGCCGCCGCGCGGGACAGCGCCGGCTCGATCTCCAGCATATGCTGCCGGTCGAGCACGCGTACATCCTGTCCATCTTCCGCGAGAAGTTGCATGTGCGCCGCACCAGCATCCAGCGATTTCTGGTCGCGATAGAAATACAGAATGCCGCGGTCGTTGCGATCGTAGTTTATCGTCTCGTTATCCAACGTTTCGTGCAGCACGCGCTGGGAATAAACCGCGATCTGGTGCTTGCGCAACGTATTCCGCCGGGCCTTCGCCTCGGTGCATTCGCCAAGGAACCGGAGCGACCAGCCCCAAAGCCGCGGATCGAGCGAGGGGCGAAAACGCAGCGCTTGGTTCTTCAGCACCAGCGACTTCAGCAGGATCATCGGAGCGCGCGGCGAGGACCAGACGAAGGAGTGGCCGGGCGCGATCATCCCCGCATTGCCCCAACTGGTCTCCAGCGCGACGTCCGAGTTGCGCTCCAGCAATACGACTTCGTGGCCATCCCGCAGGAGCTGATAAGTCGTAGTGACACCGACCACGCCGCCGCCCATTACCAGAATTCGCATCCCGCTTCGCCCCCGGTGCTACGATTTTGACTGATTGAGCGGCGCTGCCGGTTTCCAGTCAAGCCGGGATGGCAGAACCAGAGCGACGGCAGTAGGGTTGGGAGTATCGGTGGAGAGGTTTCCTTTGAAGCTACAGCGTCAACTTCGTTGCACTCCCGTCCCGGGGGGTGGAGTGGAAAGCGCATTCCGCCCACAGATGTCCCAGTCACTGAAGGAGTGTTTTTTGCGGACCTCAGGCCCGGCGCGGCACCGCGATTTCGCCATCTGCCGCCGGACGATGCGCGTGGAAGGCCTACAGGATCATTGGAATAACGGCACATTGACGCATTATTAACGTGACCCGCAATAAAATGGTGTGGAAATAAGTCGGTCATTAACTAATAAACCAACTCAACCCCAATGCGCGAGAGAGGAACGTTACGGTGACCGCAATGAGGGCCGACAAGGTTCGCGATGGACGCTCACGACAATCAGACGCCGCATTTACGACACTTCGTGCAGACGATTTCAAGCTGCGGGATTTGCCTACTCGACCCCAATGGTCGGATCTCGCAATGGAATTCCGGTGCCGAGCGACTCTATGGATATCCGGCCAGCGAAGTCGTGGGGCAGGAATTCGCGGTTCTGTTCTCTACTCACGACCAACAGCTCGGGGCACCCACGACAGCGCTGCGGCTGGCTCGACGAACCGGCCGAGCCGAGCAGACCTGTCAACGGTGCCGCAAGGATGGCAGCACCTTTAGGGCTGCCGCGTGCATCGATGCCGTCCATGACGAAGCCGACCAGTTCATTGGTTTCGTTGACGTCACGTATGTCACCGATGACGCGCGCGCCCTGACCGAAAGCGAGGAGCGGTTTCGTCGCCTGATCAATAGCGTAACCGATCACGCCATCTACAACCTCGACCCGAACGGAGACATCGTCAGTTGGAACAGCGGTGCCGAACGCATCATGGGCTATCGGGCCGACGAGATCATCGGTCATAACTTCAGAGATTTTTATACCGACGAAGACCGGCGTAGTCGCCAGCCGGAGCTCGCGCTGCAACAGGCCAGCCTGATCGGTCGGTTCGAGCAGGAAACCTGGCGCATTCGGAAGCACGGCGACCGCTTCCGGGCCGCGGTCATCATAGAATCGCTTCGCGCCGACGACGGCAGCACAACGGGATTTGTCAAGATCACCCAGGATATAACCCGGCGCCGCCTCTACGACGAACGATTTCAACGGGTAGTGGAATCCGCTCCCAACGCAATGGTGATGGTGAACGGCGACGGCCAGATCGAAATGGTGAATACCCAGGCGGAGCGCGTTTTCGGTTACTCACGCGAAGAGCTGCTCGGCAAACCCGTTGATGAGCTCGTGCCGGAACGGTTTCGTCGCCATCATGCGGGTCTGCGCGGTTCCTATCTGGCCGAACCCAGATCGCGGCCGATGGGCGCGGGTCGCGACCTGTTTGCGCTGCGCAAGGACGGCAGCGAATTTCCGGTGGAGATCGGCCTGAACCCGATCGAAACCGACGAGGGCACAATGGTGCTGTCGGCCATCGTGGATATCTCCGATCGCAAGCAAAAGGAAGAGCGCATCACCGCGGCGCTCAAGGAAAAAGACATCTTGCTTGCCGAGATCCACCACCGGGTCAAAAACAACCTGCAGGTGGTGCATAGCCTGCTTGACCTGCAGTCAGGACGTATAGCCGACCCTGTGGCGATCGAAATGCTGCACGAAAGTCAGAATCGCATCAGGTCGATGGCGTTGATCCATCAGAAGCTGTACGAGGCGAAGGACTTCGCACGCGTCGATTTCAGGGACTTTCTGCGGACGGTGGTGCCAACTTTGATGTCTTCCTACAGCGTCGATCCGCGTCGCATCGTTCCAAAAATCAGGGCCGAGGAAGTGCAGCTCCCGATCAATGCTGCGGTGCCTTGCGGCTTGGTCATAAACGAGCTGGTCTCGAATGTCCTCAAGCACGCTTTTCCTGGAGATCGCGGTGGAGAAATCGAGATCGAACTCCGACATGAGGTTGGTAGCGAAATCACACTGTCCGTCAGCGATAACGGTATAGGACTCCCTGACAGCTTCAGCCTGGAGAATGCGTCCACACTTGGCATGCAGCTACTAAGCCTGCTGGCAGATCAGCTTGGTGCGGAAATGAGCATCAAGCCCGCACATCCCACGCAATTCTCGCTCCGATTCTCTGTTGGGTGAAGGTGGCTAACGTGATAAAAGGTCGCATCCTCGTAGTTGAAGACGAGCGGATTGTCGCATTAAGCCTGCGACAGCAGCTCATCAAGCTAGGCTACGAAGTCCCCGCCATGGTCGCATCCGGCGAGGCGGCGCTGCGCCAGATCGAGGCTTTGCACCCCGATCTCGTGCTGATGGACATCCGCATCGAAGGCGATATGGACGGGATCGAGACCGCAGCCCGAATTCCGGGCGAGCTGACGGTGCCGGTAATCTATCTATCCGCTTATTCCGAAGAGGTGACCCTGGATCGTGCGCGGGCCACCACTCCCTATGGATACCTGCTGAAACCCTTCTCCGAACGTGAGTTGCACGCCACCATCCAAATGGTGCTCGAGCGGCGCCGGGTGGACCTCACGCTGCAGCAAAACGAACGGCGGCTGACGCAGTTGGTCGAGCAACGTACGGAAGAGCTGCAGGGTCAGACCACCGAGCGCTTGAAGGCAGAGTGTGCACTGCACCAGGCGCAGAAAATGGAGGCTGTCGGACAGTTGACCGGTGGCCTCGCACATGATTTCAACAACCTGCTGACGGCCATCGCCGGTTGCCTCGATCTGGTGCAGAAATACACTGATGACCGCCGAGTTGACCGTCTGCTCGACACCGCGCGGGTGGCATCGACGCGAGGACAAAAGCTGATCTCCCAGCTGATTGCCTTCTCCCGGCAACAAGTGCTCCGCCCGCAGGTGTCGCAGATCAATCCGCTGATCGCCGTATTCTACGACCTATGGCAGCAGACATGCGGCGAATCGGTCACCTTCGAGGTCAAGCTTGAAGCGGGACTTGGCACGGCCAACATCGACCCGGCGCAGTTGCAGTCGTCAATCCTGAACCTGGTGGTCAACGCACGTGACGCGATGCCAAACGGCGGTCAGCTTACCATCGAGACGGCCAATGCCGAGATTTATCAGTCGGCCGACATCACGGGCGCGACGATAACGCCGGGTCGCTACGTGGTCATAAGTATAGCGGACACCGGCCGCGGCATGGCTCCCGGGGTGCTGGATAAGGCAATCGAGCCGTTCTTTACAACCAAGGAGGTCGGAAAGGGATCCGGCCTGGGGCTGAGCCAGGTCTTTGGTTTCGTCCGTCAGTCCGGGGGCTACTTGCAGATAGAGAGCGAGCCGGGACGTGGAACGGTCGTCCATCTGCTGCTGCCCCGGGCGGAGTCAACAGCCCCGGCAGCAGGTCCGAACGCTGCACCCGACAAACCGGCCGTGCTGGTCGTAGAGGACGACCCTGTCGTCCTCGGGGTTGCCGTCGAGATGCTGACCGAGAGCGGGTACCAGATTTATACAGCCGAAGATGGTGCCCACGCCATGGAGCTGCTGCGGACTGATATTCCGATAGACGTTCTGTTCACCGACATCGTGATGCCGCAAGGCGTTAACGGGGTGCAGCTCGCCAAGCGAGTGCGAAAGCTGCGACCTGACATCCGTGTCCTGCTGACCTCGGGCTATCCTCGCGATGCTCTGGAGGATCAACAAGGGCTGAGCCGAGACCAGGAATTCCTGTCCAAGCCGTACCGTGCGGCGACATTGATTGACGCAATCAACCGGACCATGAAAAGGCCACTCTAGGGTCTAATGCCAGCCATCGATAAGTGATCGACCTCCTCGCCGTTATAGCCGGGGTCCTGAGTTCCTCCCGCGGAGCACGAGAGGTGGACAGGCTACTCGAACCGCACCGCGGTAGTGTTGGCCCCGCACAGCAGCACCGCCACGCGCTCATCCGGGTTTGGGACGAACCTGCCGGCCAGCAGCGCGGCGAAGGCGGCGGCGGCGCCGGGTTCGGTCACCACCCGAACTGTGTCCCACAGCGCCTGCTGCGCGGCGCGAATATCATCATCCGAAACCAATACCGGACGTTCGATATACGCCTGCGCGATCGGGAACATGATCTGGCCCACGCGCTTCGGGGCCAGTGAATCGGCAGCGATTCCCTCGGCTTCGGCATCCACCGGCTGGCCGGCGGCGAATGCGCGCCAGAGCGTCGGTGCCCCTTCCGACTCGACTGCAACGATCTTGATCCGGCCGCGGAACCACGCAGCGATGCCTCCGATCAGCCCGCCGCCGCCGACGGCCACCAGCAACGTGTCGATGTGCGGCAGGTCGGCTTCGATCTCAAGGCCCAGGGTTCCTTGCCCGAGCAGCGTCTCGGGTTGGTCGAACGCATGGATGGTGAGCGCCCCGTGCTCCTCGGCGAAGCGCTGGCTTGCAGCGAGAGCATCGGCATAGCGGTCGCCGGCGATGACGAGTGTCGCCCCGTAGCCTCGGATACGCTCGGTTTTGGCCGGCGAGCTCACACTCGGTACGAAAATCGTCGCCGGGATGTTCAGTCGCATCGCGGCATAAGCCACCGCCGCGCCGTGATTGCCGCCAGATGCGGCGACGACACCCGATTTCGGCACCTCTCGGGTCAACAGGTTGGCGAAGGCGCCGCGCACCTTGAAGGAGCCTGCATGCTGAAAGCACTCGAGCTTTAGGTCCAGGTGTCTCGGCGACCGGCCGAAATCGGCCATATCGACGCGCAACACCGGCGTGCGGCGGATGTGCGGGCGGATCAGCCGCTCGGTCTCGGTGATGCGTTCGGGGGTGAACCCGGAATTGAGGGGCATGGGTCCTCACGGCGGGGTATTGACCCGAAATTAGCTACTTCGCAAAATGACGAAATGCAAGAGCTGGAGATCATTAAGGCACTCGCCAACGACCGCCGCCTCATGATCCTTCACTGGCTGAAGGACCCGCGCGCGCATTTCCCCGCACAGCTTGATGGCGACCTGGAGCGAGACGGGGTCTGCGCACTGTTCCTTGCCGAGAAGCTCGGCATCACCCAGGCCACGCTCAGCGCCCACATGCAAGTTCTGCTCCAGGCGGGACTGGTCCGCTCGAAACGCATCAAGCAGTGGATTTTCTACCGGCGCGACGAAGAACAGATCCGCGCTATCAAAGCGAAATTGCTCGCCGATCTGTAGTCGCCGACCGGCCAGTTGGTTGACCTTTGGGCGGCGGCTCACATCGCGAAGATGGCCGGGACAAGCCTGGACACGCCCGGCCATGACGTCTTGCAGGCCGGCCGCCTTCGTCAGCCATGACGTTTTGGACCAACCGGCCGCGCCTCACGGCTCTCCAGGTCGCTTCTCCTCGTGCTGCGGGGCCGGGTGCGGTGCCGGGCGCGGCGCGGCTGCATGGACCTCCGGCCGCGGTGCGGGTGCCGGATGCGGCGCTTCAGGCCGGACGACTGCCGGACGCGCCGGCTCGTGCACCACGGGCGGCGCCGCGGGTCGGGCCACTACCGGGTGTGCGGGCTCGTGCACGGCAGGCGCCTCGGGTCGGACCACTGCCGGGTGCGCCGGCTCGTGCACCACCGGCGGCGCCGCCGGCCGGGCCACCACCGGCGCAGCATGCGTCACGCCGTGCTGTTCCTCCGGCCGCGGCACGACCGGGGAGCCGAGATGCTGCTGCGGCGGCACCACATGCTGCGTGGCGGTCTTCGGACCGATCACACCGGGCGGCACGTGGGACGGCGCTTCCAGCGCCGTGCGGCCCGTTTCGTTGCCGATCGGCGGCGGTCCCACCTTGCCTGTCTCTGGCGTCCGCAGTGCCGGT
>Ga0335074_10014624_pt1 | contig 11003 bp, 10 predicted proteins | sample Lox_Sample_23_FD_206715 | JGI IMG/M metagenome (GOLD analysis project Ga0335074, IMG submission 206715) | Soil microbial communities from Loxahatchee National Wildlife Refuge, Florida, United States - Lox_Sample_2.3 | ecosystem: Environmental > Terrestrial > Soil > Wetlands | place: USA... | reverse complement strand
GATCAGGTACGCATATCCTCCCGCGACCGCGCAGATTTCTTCCGGTTTTGGAGCAGACCACAGGCCTGTTGGAACAGCCGGATCGCGGAAACCCAGCGCGCAGGTTGCCAAAAAGGGGTCAGCATCGAAGGGCTGCGCCCCGGAGCTGTCGGGCCGGATCATGACTTCCAGCGCGCCCCGTTCCACTTCCTCTGCCGCGCGCGGATACACGAAGTGGCGCGGCGGCAGAATCAGCGGACGCGCCGCCAATATTTCGGCGTGCCATCGGTGCGAAAAGCTGAGATCAACGATGGGCTGGGGCGTCGCTTCGTTCACGGCTGCGCCTTGTAATTCAAAATCCAGCGCAGTTGCTCTTTGGTATCGGGAATCGTGAAGCCACGCGCCGCTTGAATGGCTGCTATGGCATCCTTTGCTTTCCAGCCCAGATGAATCAGCGTACACGCCGCGGCCAGCGGCGCCCTGCCGATGCTTCCGCGGCAGTGGATGCCGATGCGCTCACCGGCGCGAAGTCGATTTGCCAGGCCAGCCGCGAACCATCGAAATGTGTCGATGTTCGATGGAACATGAACGTCGAGAATCGGGTAAGACAGGAATTGCATGCCGGCTTGCCGGGCCAGAGCCTCCTCTTTCGCAAGGCCGAGCCAGACGGCCTCTGCCTTATCCAGCATTGAGACGACAGTTTCAACCCCGCTCTGCCTGAGATGAAGCATTTCGTCCTTGAGTTCGTCTCCACCTTGCGGACAAAGCACAATGGCCAACGGCACAGGCGGGTTCCCGTCGATCCAAAAAACATCTTCCACGCGGTCAAACTCCCTTAAATCGGACACGGCTGCTGCATCCTTGGTAGAACTTGTCGCATAAATCCTTCAGGCCAGACGAAAAAAATCCCCGAAGGGCCAAGCCCAGGGTTTCATTCGCCCGTTGCGGCACTCGACCCACCCACTGGATCGGTGCCCCGGTCGTGCCCGTTTCACGAAACCATTTATGCAACCAGTTCCGGCAGGCTTAATCATAGATGTTGCGCGAGGGGCCGATGTTGCGGGTTTGATTTGAGCCGGCGGGATTAGCCCATGCAGGGATGCGAAAATAAAGCGAGCGCCGGGATTTCGTTACCCATGAATCAGGCGCAAGAGGCCTCATAGATTATGCTGCGCGTTCTCTCAACTCATCTCTTTCTCAGCCACCGGCTGCACCCCGGCCTGCTTGAGCTTGCCGAGCGCTCCGGCGCGCAGGCGGTGGAGATTTTTGCCGCGCGGCAGCACTTTGACTACACCAGCCGCGAGCACGTGGCCGAGCTGGCCGAGTGGTTCCGCTCAAATGCGCTCGAGCCTTTTTCAATGCACGCCCCGCTCTACCCTGACCGCGAGATGGGGCGCGCCGGCGCGCCTGCGGTTAACGTACTGCACCCTGAAAAGTCGCGCCGCATCGATGCCATGGATGAGATCAAGAGGGCGCTGGAATCTGCCGAGTACATTCCGTTGCGCAATCTTGTCGTCCATCTTGGCGGGCGCGACGATGACTGGTCGTCTGAAACCATCGAGCTCGCGCTTACCGCGCTCGAGCACCTGGGCGCCTTTGCCCGTCCGCTCGGGGTTCGCCTGCTGGTTGAGAATCTGCTCAGCGAGGCCACCAAACCCGAGCACCTCGTGACCATCCTCGAAATGGGGCACCTCGACAATGTCGGCGTCTGCCTCGACCTTGGCCACGCGCACATCACAGTTGGAACCGCGGAAGCCATCGCGACCCTCGGCGCACGAATTGCCTCGGTTCACGTGCACGACAACCACGGCGTGAAAGATGAGCATTTGTGGCCCGGCGACGGGTCCATCGATTGGCCGGTCACGGCGAAGGCGATGAAAGCGCTGGGCACGCCGCCGGCAACCGTGCTCGAAATCAGCTACACGCTTCCAGATACGCCCGCTGCGCTGCCAGCCCGCATCCTACGGGCGTTCGAGCTGTTTGAGTGAACGGATCGCCTCGCGCGCCCGCATGCAGGGGTCGTCTCACCATAGAATTTGCTCGATGGCGAGCCTGTTAACTCAGCAAATGCGGGGCAACTGCTCGCCGATCATGGTCGGAATGACGCGGTTTGCGCCCATGGTGGTACGCGCCACCAGCATGTGCTTGTGTTCGGCGGTGATCTGGCCGATGAGCGCCGCGTCGCGTCCCAGCGGATGCGCGCGCAGCACAGACAGCACAACCTCGGCAACTTCAGGCGCGACGAAGAACACCGCTTTGCCCTCGTTGGCCACGTACACCGGGTCGAGGCCCAGCAGCTCGCATGCCGACTGCACCTCAGTCCGCACCGGCACGCTGGCCTCGTCGATCACAACACCCACATCGGATGCCAGCGCAATCTCATTCAGTGTGGAGGCCAGGCCGCCGCGCGTGGGATCGCGCATCGCGTGTACGCCCAAGCCCGCCGCACTCAGCACTTCGGCGATCATTCCGTTCAAGGCCGCGCAATCCGAGCGAATCTGGCTCTCGAACTCGAGGCCCTCGCGCACGCTCATAATCGCCATGCCGTGGTCGCCGATGGTTCCGGAAACAATTACCGCGTCGCCCGGCATTGCATGCAGCGGACTTACGGAGATGCCCGGTCGTAGTACACCCACGCCGGCTGTAGTGATATAACAGCCGTCGCCGTGGCCGCGCTCGACAACTTTTGTGTCGCCGGTGACGATCGTGACGCCCGCGGTTACGGCGGCCTTCGCCATGTCGCCCACAATGGCGGCAAGCTGCGCCAACGCAAATCCCTCTTCAAGAATGAAACTCGCGCTCAGGTACTTCGGCTCCGCGCCTGAAACCGCCAGATCGTTCACGGTTCCATTTACAGCTAACTCCCCAATCGATCCGCCGGGAAAAAACAAAGGCTGCACGACAAACGAGTCGGTGCTTAGCGCCAGGCGTGCGCCGCCGGTTTCAAGCACCGCCGCGTCGCCCAGGTTTTCGAGAGCAGGATTGCGAAATGCTGGCAGAAACAAATGCTCGACCAACTCGTTGCCCAGTTTGCCCCCTCCGCCGTGTCCCATCACGATGGTGGGATAGTCGGCCAGCGGAAGCGGGCAGGACCAATTCGAAAAGTCCGGCGCGGCAGTTTCTGCGGCGTCAGTCATGCGCACCTCCGCTAAGAGTCGATCCCGCGCCCGCCAAATCTTCGGCCGAGAGAAACCGTCCGTAGTTGTAATACGCCGCGCAGGCCCCTTCGCTCGAAACCATGGTCGCACCCAGCGGATGCCGGGGGGTACATTCTTTTCCAAACGCAGGGCACTGGGCCGGCTTGATTGCGCCACGCAAGACATCTCCCGCGTGGCAAAGCGCCGACTCCTGGGTGTGAATGCCGGTGATCTGAAAGCGCTCTTCGGCGTCAAAATCGCGATAGTCCGCATTCAGCCGCCAGCCGCTCATCGGGATCACGCCGATGCCGCGCCAGGCGCGGTCGGTCACTTCAAAGACGCGCGCGAGCAGTTGTTGCGCTTCAAGGTTGCCGCCATAGGTGACGATGCGTTCGTATGCATTCTCCACGCGCGCTTCGCCGCGCTCCAGCTGAATGACGGCGCGGCGGATGCCGTCGAGCAGATCGAGCGGCTCGAATCCGGTGACCACGATGGGCACGTGGAACTGATCGGCCAAGGGCGGGTATTCCCAATAGCCCATGACGCTGCAAACGTGGCCTGCGGCCAGAAATGCCTGTACCTGGTTGCCGGGCGATTGCAGAATGGCCGCAATCGCGGGCGGCACCAGAACATGCGAAACCAGCACTGAAAAATTCTTCAACCCGCGGCGCTTGGCCAGATGCACGCTCATGGCGTTGGCCGGCGCAGTGGTTTCAAAGCCCACGCCGAAGAAGACTACCTGCTTATCGGGATTCTTAACTGCCAGATCCACCGCGTCGAGAGGCGAGTAAACCACGCGCACGTCGCCGCCGCGGCCCTTCACCTGAAACAGGTCGCATTCGGTTCCAGGCACGCGCAGCATGTCACCGAAAGAACAGAAGATGACGCCGGGTTGCGCGGCGATCGCCAGCGCCTTGTCGATCAGCTCAAGCGGCGTAACGCAGACCGGGCACCCGGGGCCGTGAATCATTTCGACGCCGGTGGGCAGCATCTGGTCGATACCGTTCTTAATGATGGAGTGGGTCTGGCCGCCGCAGACTTCCATGATCTTCCACGGCCGCGTGGCAACCTGCGCGATCTGCTGCGCCAGGCCGCGAGCGATTTCGCCGTTACGGAATTCGGTGAGGTATTTCACGGGTGTTCAGCGGGGTTGGCGGGGTTAGCCGAGTTACAGCCGCAGCTGCCGGTTTCTTTCGAGCAGCTTCCATCGGGGCAGTTTGACTGTGGGCGTTTGGCGGCGCGCGCAAAGGCTTCATCCTCGCTTGCCAGCTCCTCGTCGATCACGCCCATGGCGCGGAAATCGGCCAGAGTCTGCTCGGCGGTTTCTTCATCGATTTTCGAGATGGCGAAGCCAACATGGACGATGGTGTAATCTCCCACTTCGACCTCGGGAACGTAGTCCAGGCAGACCTTCTTCACCACTCCGCCGAAGTTGACGCGACCTATGCGGATCATGCCGTCGGTGGTGATCTCTTCGACTTTTCCGGGAATCGCTAAGCACATGGCAACTTTCTTATACTCCCTGGCGCCGGGCCTAAATGTGATTTGAATCACTTCCGGCCTCACGCAGGGTAGCCTCGTTCTAGCGGGGTAGCCCCATGCCCTGGAACTAGCCCCGTGGTTCAATCAGTTTCGGCGGCTTCCTTACCGGCTCGTGTAAACGCAACGGGAACGCGCTGACCGTCTCTCTCTTCCTTATCCATCTTCTTTGCAGATTATTTCCTCGATCCTGCTACGGTTGAGACAGTTTTCAGAGGGGCAGGACCGGGAGAGTCGGGGAAAAAAACGCCACCCCCCCACCCCCTCCCCTTATTTCGCCCGATCTTCGCCTCAAAGATTCCCAATAAGCTATGCAGAATGAATCACTTGACAAATTTTTCTATGGATTTACGGATACGCAAAAGCGCGCATTTTGGCCTTTCGAGGCCGTTTTTCCTGCGGAAACGAGCACTTTTTCGCGCTTAATGGCCCATCATCGCACGCCAGTTCTCGTCCACTTCGAGCCTCTGTTGACCAACTCGCTTCGCTCGCAAGGCCGGTTCTAGTCCGAAACCATGAGTTCGCCGGGCAGGATGGGGCGAGTGCGGGGCAGCATTCCGCGCGAAGCGGCGAAGCCCATTAGAGCCAGCACGCCTACGAAGACTATTAATTTGATAAGGCTGCCCATTCGGGTTTCGGGCAGGGTCTTCCAGAGAATCAGCAGGACGGTTTGCGCGGCGGTGACGGCCCAGACCGAGCCGTAGAAGTAGCGCCGCTCGGTGCCTTCGCCCTTGGTCGACGGCCCCACGCGGGGCAGCTTGCCGACCATGCCAAGCAGCAAAATTACAGCGCACAGCGGCGAGTAAGCGTAGTAGTAGATCTGCTTCATGTACCAGCGGCCGGTGGCGACCGCATAGACCAGGCTGGCCAGGTTGAGCAGCGCGAAGTTCAGCACGGCGTTCCACGCGAAGGTGTAGCAGACGCGCCGGTAGAGGGGGTTGGGCTTGTCTTCGTCGAAGCGCAGGATGTAAGGCGCGGGCTCAACGCCCGGCAACTGGCCGAACAGGCCGGCAATGCCGGTGCCGATGAGCACCACTGCCAGCCACGCCCAGTTGATCCAGTGAAAGCCGCCGGCGAAGAGCGAAAACGTGAGGGGCCCCGGCGCCAGAAAGAAGACCCAAATCCAGATAGGCCAGTGCGCCAGCCGGTAGTAGGGCTTGTTTTTTATCCGGACTTTGCGTTCTCCGGCATATTCCAGCTTCCCGCTGTAGGGCATGGCCCCAATCTCGCAGAGCGGATGCGAGTGCGTCAAATGGCCCGGATGTCACTGTTGCGCGAAGCCGACGACGGCCGGCGCCATGGCCGGGGCGCATTGCAATGGCGCCAGGTGGCCGCAGCCGGCAATTACATCGAGCTGGGATTGCGGAATGAGCCGGTTCATGGTTTGCCCGAGAGCGAGCGGAGTGATCTGATCGAGCCCGCCCCAAACAATCAGCACCGGCATTTTGAGTTGTGGCAGCTGCGTGTCGGTGACATCGTGCCCGGTGAGCATTTGCGCCATTGCGCGTTGCATCACCCAGCGGTGCTGGGCCGCGCCACGAAGAATGTCGCGCGCTATGAACGCCGGAACCGGCGGAGGGTTGGGCATGAGCAGCGCGTCGAGCTCGGCTAACTGCGCTGCAGTTGTGGGCGTAAACAAATCCGTGTTCCATGCCGGCTTGACGTTGAGGCCGGCGGCATCAAAGAGGATGAGCCGGCTGATGCGTTCGGGATGCTCGATGGCGATGAGTTCGGCGATCCATCCGCCCATCGACCATCCGCACAGTTCGACTTGCTTGAGCCCCAGCGCGTCCATTAAGCCCACAACCACCGTGGCCTGGTCGCGCACTGAATAGGAAAAATCCGCCGGTTGTTGGCTGCGCCCGAATCCAAGGAGGTCAGGAATGTAGACACGAAAGCCCGCTTTGGCGAGATAGGGAGCGAGCATCCGCCAGTCCTCTGCGCGGCTGCCCAGGCCGTGGACCAGCACAACAACTGGCCCGTTTTGCGGGCCCTCGGCCAGGTAATGCACGCGATATCCCCCGACCTCGACCGAGCGGCTCTCGATGCCGGCGAGATCTTCGCCGAGGTAAATCAATCCGTTGAAGCAGCTGACCGGGCGCAGGTAGAACCCGATGCCGGCGGCAACGACAAGCAAAAGCAAAATCAGCAGCGATCTCTTGATCCAACGCATGGGACTAGCTTCCCTCCTTCTGCAGCGTCTGCGCTCTTTGCCAGCCTTTTTCGATCACGCGCACCGTCACTGGGTCGAGGATCAGCGCGCTATGGCTGTTCCACTCCGCGCGTTCCACCCAGCGCGCCGCATCGGCATCAGAGGCAGCACGCAGTTCCCCGCCGGTGACGCGGCAAAGATAGTCGGCGATGACGTAGTGGTAGCGAATGCGCTCGCCGTCGCGGTGAATGCGATCGATGATCTCGACCAGTTCGACCGGCTCGACGTCAAGGCCGGTTTCTTCGCGCACTTCGCGCGCGACTCCTTCGGCGAGCGATTCACCGAGCTCAAGCACGCCTCCGGGCAGCGTCCAATGGCCTTTGAGAGGCTCGCTGCCGCGGCGCACAAGCAGCACTCGTGCATCGTGGACGATGACGGCGCCCACGGCAATCAGCGGGGCTTGCGGGTATTCGCGTGCCAGCTTTTCATTCATTCGAAATCCTCTGCGGTCGTGGCTCTTGCATCGCGCTTCCCGATACGCGGGCCGCTTCGAATCGTACTTCACCCACTATCATCAAATAGAGGCCTTGGAGAGCGAAATGGCGGAATTCACGCTGAGGATTGACGGAATGCACTGCGGCTCCTGCGTGCGGCGCGTGAGCCAGGCGTTGGCTGCCGCTCCCGGCGTGGTGGTGAACGAGGTGAGGCTTGGTGGGGCCCGGATTACCACTGTCAATAATTCCGCGCCCGATGCCGACGCGATTGCCGCCGCCATTCACGCCGTCAGCAAAGCCGGGTATGCCGCGCATCTGGAATCATAACCGGCTGATTCGGCTTCATTCAGATTGGATCGACACCGTGGCTTCGCATGCCAGAGAATCGCTGACCCTCCCGGTGCTGGGAATGACCTGCGCGTCATGCCAGCATCATGTGGAAGCGGCGCTGTGTGCAACGGCGGGGGTGGAATCGGCGCGCGTAGATCTGATGGCGCATCGGGCCAGCGTGGTCTTCGATCCTGGGCAGGCGGCTCCGCAACAATTGATCGACGCAATTCGCGCGGCGGGATACGACGCAGTGCTGCCGCGCGAAGGCGATCACGGCGCGCATGCCAGGGATGATTCGGAGGGCGCGGCGTGGAATGCGTGGCTGACTTTGGCAACGGGCGCGGCGGCCATGCTGCTGGCGATGCCGTTGGGCGGTCAGATGGGCGCGCCCGATCGCGTGCTGATGCGGCTCCTTCCGAGGCTCTATGCGCTGCCGGCGGATTTTCTGCGCTGGTTTCTGCTGGTGATGACGTCCGCGGTTGCGGGCTGGGCCGGGCGCGGCATTTACATGAGCGCACTGCGCGCGTTGCGCCACGGTGCTACCAACATGAACACGCTGGTGAGCCTGGGCACGGCGGTCGCATTTGCGTATTCCGCATTTGCCACGCTTGCGCCTGAGCCCGGCCGCCAGCTGTATTTCGACGCAGTCCTGCTGATTCTCGGCTTCCTCCTGTTGGGCAAAAGCCTTGAAGGCCAGGCCAGGCGCCGGGCTCTTGCCGCGCTGGACTCGCTCTCGCGCCTGCGGCCCGTGACGGCGCGCCGCGTGGTAGATGGAGTTGAAACCGTGGTGCCGCTCGAAGAAGTGCGCCCCGGCGACAGCATTTTGGTTCTGCCCGGCGAGCGATTTCCGGTGGACGCTGTGATTGTTGAAGGCCGCACCACGGTGGACGAATCGATGCTGACCGGCGAGTCGACGCCTCTGGAGCGCGAGGTCGGCGGCCGCGTGCTGGCCGGATCGATCAACTACGATGGCGCGGTGGTTTGCCGCGCGGAGAGCCTGGGCGAGGCAACGGTGCTGGCGCAGATCACACGCATGGTGGATCAGGCACAGAGTTCGCGCGCGCCAATGGAGCGGCTGGCCGACCGCGCGAGCGCCATCTTTGTGCCCGTAGTGCTGGCGCTCGCGGCGATTACGTTTTCGGTTTGGATGGTTGCCGCGCATTCATTGCAACTGGCATTGGCCAATACAGTGGCCGTGCTGGTGATCGCGTGTCCGTGCGCCATGGGGCTGGCCGTGCCCGCGGCGCTCACCGTAGCCGTCGGACGCGGCGCGCACCTGGGCGTGCTGTTTAAAGGAGGCGAGGCGCTGGAACGCGTGGCGCGGCTGGTGCCCGAGGACGCGATCGTCCTCGACAAGACGGGAACGCTGACGGTAGGAAAACCGGTGCTGGAGAGCGTACATGGAATGGGGAACGGGCAACAGGGAACAGAGGCGCAAGGGAGCGAGGGAGCGAGGGAACGCGAACTGTTGCGTGTTGCCGCGGCGGCTGAGGAGCGATCGAATCATCCGCTGGCGCATGCGATCGTAGATTATTCTCTTGGTCTTGGATTGGTTTGGCGGCCAGCTGAAGATGTGCAGGTTTTTCCAGGCCGCGGACTGAGCGCGCGCGTGGAGGGCCATGATTGCCTGCTCGGGAATGAAGCGCTGCTCCGCGAATTCGCGGTTCCGGTTCCGGCTGATGTTGCGCAGCCCGAGCCGGGAGTTACGCGGCTGTGGATGGTGCTTGATGGCGCGCCCGCTGCTTATTTTGACGCGCGCGATGCGCTGCGGCCTGATGCCGCCGCGGGTGTGGCCGCATTGCGTCGCCTGGGGCTGCGCGTGCTGATGCTTACCGGCGACTCGGGCGCTGCTGCCGCGCCGATCGCGCGGCAAGCTGGGATCACGGAGGTCGAAGCCGGTCTCGATCCTGCAGGCAAGCTGGAGCGTATTCGCGCGCTTCAGCAATCAGGCCATCGCGTAGGCATGGTGGGCGACGGCATCAACGACGCCGCTGCCCTGGCGCAAGCTGACGCGGGCATCGCGATGGGCACGGGCGCCGACCTTGCGCAGGAGGCCGGCGATGTTCTGCTGCTGCGCACGCAAGTCTTGGCTATACCGGCGACAGTTGCGCTGGCGCGGCAAACTCTGCGCATCATGCGCCAGAATCTGGGTTGGGCAGCAGGCTACAACGTGCTCGGGATTCCGCTGGCCGCGGGACTGCTCTATCCGGAGTTTCATGTTCTGCTGACGCCATGGCTGGCTGCAGCGGCCATGGCGCTGAGCTCGGTGTGCGTGCTTACGAACAGTTTGCGGTTGCGGCGCTGGCAGCCGGTGTCCCTTCCCGGCGCGGAGGCACGCTAAACTAAGCACGGGGCCTCACTGTGCGCATCCTCACCCGCTACATCCTCGGCGAGATCATCTCTCTCGCGCTCATCGGCTGCGCGCTCTTCACGTTCATTTTGTTCATGCCCCAGCTTCCTCACATTCTTGAGGTGATGGTTCGCAACAGTTCCACGTGGACTGACGTGATGGAGGTCTTCCTCTTCACCCTGCCGAATCTCTTCAAGGTCACCATTCCCATGGCGGTGTTGTGGGGCGTGCTGCTGGGCCTGAGCCGCCTGGCCACCGACAGCGAGATCATCGCCATGCGCGCCTCCGGCCTGGGCATCGGCTATTTTGTGCGCGTGGCCGCGATTGTGGCAACCGTGGGCACTCTGCTGGGATTGGGCAACTCGATTTATCTCGCACCGCGCGCCAACCAGGCCATCCTGGCGATGGAACAGGCGTTGGAGACTTCGCAGGCGTCCTATGAGATCCAGCCCCGCATCTTCTACGAGGATTTCAAGAACTTCGTTCTCTATGTGCAGGACGTGCGCGCAGGAGTAGGCGCGGCCAACTGGCGCCAGGTGTTCATGGCCGATGTGAGCGATCCCGTCAATCCGGTGATCACCACAGCAGCCTCGGCTACCGTGGTCAATGACAACTCGCAGGAGTTGATCATGCGCCTGCGCGACGGATTGCGCGACGAGACCGTGGCCGACGAACCGGGGCAGTCGAACATCTCCACCTTTACTACTACCGATATGCCGCTGGTGCTTAGCCAGCAGAGCGATGTGCACCTGGGACGAATGAACGAGGCGCTGCTCGCGCTGCCGATGAGCGCGCTGCTGGGTCGAATCCACGCATTGCATGGAAATCCCGACGCGAAACGCTACCTGATCGAGCTGCACAATCGCTTTGCGTTACCCGTGGCTTGCCTGGTGCTGATGCTGCTGGGAGTGCCTCTGGGCGTGGCCTCGCGCCGCGGTGGAAGAAGCTCAGGCATCATCCTCACCCTGCTTCTGGTCTTCGTCTACTACTTTCTTTCCGTTACCGGCGCCGCGATCGGCCGT
>Ga0335074_10014623_pt1 | contig 11004 bp, 13 predicted proteins | sample Lox_Sample_23_FD_206715 | JGI IMG/M metagenome (GOLD analysis project Ga0335074, IMG submission 206715) | Soil microbial communities from Loxahatchee National Wildlife Refuge, Florida, United States - Lox_Sample_2.3 | ecosystem: Environmental > Terrestrial > Soil > Wetlands | place: USA... | reverse complement strand
GCAAGACGCCCGAGAAGAACACCAGGTTCGTCAAGGTAAAGGTGGGGAGCAGCTTGCTCGAGTGATACGGAGCGGCGAGCGGATGTCCGGAGATCAGCCAGCCGAGGCCAAAGCCGACCAGCAGAACGCCGGGGAAGATCGACCCCGCGATCGTGCCCCAACTCGAGATCCGGGCCGAGGCCCTGACCCCGAAGAAATTGCCGATCGTCGTGCCCCAGAAGACGATCATCATCACGATGAACAGCCACAGCTTGTCGGTCGCCCACGAAGGCACCAACACGTACGCAAGCGCCGCCGCCGCGAACGACAGAATCGTCGGGAACCAGACCAGATTCTCGGCCCAGTCGGCCCAAATCGAGATCGCGCCGGCCTTTTCGCCGAATGCCTCCCTGACCCAGACGTAGACACCACCGGTCTCGCGGTAGGCGCTGGCGAGCTCGGCGGCCGCGAACGAGATCGGGATCATGAACCCGATCACCCCGAGCCCCCAGATGAAGACCGAGCTCCAGCCGTAGTCGGCGACGGTCGGCAGGTTGCGCAGGCTCATCACCGCGGCGAAGTCGATCATCGCCAGGGTGAACATCCCCAAAACGCGCTTGGGGCGAACGGGGCGGCCCGGAGCCTGAGTGGCCCGGCGCACGGTAGAGGTGAGCTCCGTGGCTTCTCTTAGCCGACCAATGCGCGGCCGCGGTCGTTGTGGGGTAACGCTCATGATGACTCCTTCGGTCCAGGGAAAAACTTGACGCATTGGAGCCTCCTGGGCGCAGATGATCTGACCATCCCCAGGACAACGCACTTCTGCTCAGTGATCTGCCACACCCACGCCACTCACAGATACGGATGACGGCCCGTACGCGACGGACGAGAGCGCGTCCGGGGACACACCGGCAGCGCGATCAGCTTGCGCATCCGCTCCTGGGCGAGCGCTGCGCTACGCAGCGGCGTACCCAGAAGAATTCGCCGCAGCCCGTAGGTAAGCCGAGACGCCCTCGTTTCGGGCTCAAGCGCGTGTGCGGTGGCCAGCACCTGCCCGGGCTCATCGGTACGGGCGAAGTCCACCGGAGCGAACCGCCCCGACGCCCCTGGTTGGCGCACCGCGACCAGGTCGGTTGGGACCGGCAGCGCCCGCCTCCAGACGTCTCGTCGACGTACGGTCCGACGCCAGTGGTCACCCACCCCTGCGAGCAGCTCAAGCTGGTCGCTGCTCAGCTGGGAGATGATCGCCGCGGGGTCACACCCAGGCACTGCCGGCCCACCCGAAGCTCCCGCTGGCCGGCTGTCCGCTATCTCGGACAGGGCGGGGTCCACCGGGCTAGTCGGACGCTGTTGGAACGATCAGCACGGGGCGTTCGGAGTGATGTGCGACCCCACTGGAGACGCTCCCGAGCAACGCCGGTCGCATCGCGGTGGCGCCGTGGGTACCGGTCACGATCACGTCAGCATCGACGTCCGCAGCGACATCGATGATCGTTCGCCAGACTGGAGTGTCAGGCGGACTCTGCTCAACTCGCGGTGTGGCCTCCAAGCCAAGTTCGTCTGCAAGAGCACAGCCGCCTTGCACGATTTGTTGAGCCCTCTCGAGAGCGAACCCCTCCAGTTCGACGATCGACGGTTTTGCTCTTGAGGCGTCGCTGAACGCATCGGGGAGCACCCGCTGAGGCGGGCTCCAGACGTGCATCAACGTCACTGGCCGATCGCCGAGCGTCTCGTGGGCCACAGTTAGCGCGTGCTTCGCGCTATCAGAGCCGTCGTAACAGATGAGGATCATCGTGAGGCCTTTCAGGCGGCGAAGGCGTAGGGATGATGGAAAACGTGCATTGGGCGCTGGTCCTTGGGAACCTCAAGCGAGAAAGCATCCCCCCGCTTGTGGTCGTTGACCGCCACGAACAAACGTCCGCTGTGCTGGCACCAGAGCAACCGCACGCACAGCCCGTCATTCACCCGGCTGTCTAATTCACGCACTGATGTGAGCATCTCGGCGGTCATCGCATCCCTCCGTTGGACGTTGGATCGCGATCAACTCTCCCAACAGCACGAGTCCTTGGAATCAGGGAACGCCGGCCGACCGTGCGCGGTGAAACCATCGCCGACTTAGGTGTTTGTCCGCAGCTCCGGAAATGGCCGCTGCGATTTACAAGCTAAAGCAACAACCCCGCCTCTGGACCGGGATTTTCTCTCGTGGGCGACAAGGATTTGAACCTGCAGCCGTCGCCCCCCGAACCGGAACCTCGACCCCGTGCCGGGCGTCGGATCGGCCGCGGATCTCGCAGTCTCGAAGATCGACACCTCAAACGTTGCCGCAGTTGTCCTCTCGACTTGACGCGCCAGTTCTGACGCCCAGTCCCCCGGCGCGGGGACGCCCGCCGGCTGATCAAGTTCTTCCCTCTTCGGGGCGGATGATCAGGACAGAGCAGCGGGCGCGGTGCGCCACGCGCTCGCTGACGCTTCCGAGGGCACGCACGCCACCGATCCGGCGGCTTCCCATGACGATTAGCGACGCCTGCCGCTCGCGGGCGACATCGAGAATCGCGTCGACCGGCGGCTTGGCCTCGACCACTACTTGGGGTGCGGCCCCGAGCGCCTCGGCGAGGCGTCTGCGCTCCGCCTCGAGATGATGGCGTTCGGAGCGGCTCTCGACGCCAACGGCGTGGACCACTACCACGCCGCGTCGCAGGCGCCGCGCGGCGTGTGCGGCGATCTTGATAAGCCCGGGTGCATCCTCGGACCCGTCGAGCGCGAGCACGATCTGCTCGCCCGCCCCGAGCGGCGGCTCACGGGCGATCAGCAGCGAGCTCGGCAGGTGATGCACGGCGTAAAGGGCGACACCGCCGATCCACAAGCCCGTCCCGCGTGGCACCATCGGCGCTCCCAGCGCCAGCAGCCGGTGGCTCTCAGCCCGCTCAAGCACTCGTTCGACTGGCGGGCCGGCGGGATCGAGCAGCGTCTCGGCGTTCACGCCGGCCCTGCGCGCGATCTCGGCAGCCGTGGTGAGTGCTTGCTGCGCGCGGTTATGGCTGATCCACGCCCCGGCTCCGGTGCAGACCAGAATCGCGACATGCGCCTCGGGAGCCACGAGTTCACACGTGCGGGCGACCGCCCGAAGAGCCGTCGGCGTGCCATCGATACCGCACAGCACCTCGGTGAACACAGTCGGCGTGTTTCCGGCAGCGAAACCCACGTTCCCATCGCTTGTGGTCCCGGCCGGGTCAGCTCGGCTAATCATCGATGGCCGCGGTTTGGTTGGATGCGCGAAACGAACATACGCGAACGTTCGCGCGCCCATCGCCGCCTCACATCCGTAGGCGCGCATGATAGGACTGCGGCCAACTACGAACAGCCAGCGGCCGTAAGGCCCGCATTCCGATGGCGACCGCGCACTGCGGGGACGGTCAGCATGAGCATCAGAAGATGGTTCCTGAAACGGATGCGGGACACTCACCGCACGTGACGCGCGCAGGCACCGACGACATCGCGAAGCCCAGCAGACGGCTGCTGTCCGGCGCCTTCGCGGGGCCGCTGTTCGTCACCGTGTTCGCCGTCGAGGGTGCGCGGCGCCCGGACTATAAGCCTCTCCGCCACCCGGTCAGCGCGCTTGCACTCGAATCCCGAGGCTGGGTGCAAGCCGCGAACTTCGCTGCCGCCGGGACGTTATACCTCGCAGGCGCCACCGGACTCTTGCGTGTCCGCGACCCCGTCCTGGGCACGCGACTAGGCCCGGCGCTACTCGGCGGGGTCGGCATCGGCCTGCTCGGCTCCGCCGCGTTCACCACCGACCCGGTCAGCGGCTACCCATCAGGAACGCCCGACACGCCGACCAAGCAGACCACCAACATGACCATGCACGGCCTGTTCGCGCTGCCGATCTTCCTCGGGATCCCGGCGGCGGCTTTCATCTCTGCGCGCCGATTTCGCCGATCCGGCAACCCAGGTTGGGGGCACTACTCCGCTGCTGTGGGCGCGTCCATGCTCGCCACCATGGGATTCGCTGGTGCAGGTCTCAATCAAGCACCATGGCTCGTCAACTTCGCAGGACTGTTTCAACGCATCGCGATCGTAACCGGATTCGGCTGGCTGACAGCACTATCCGCACGAGCACTTCGGCTCCCGCCCGGCACTAGCGACCGCTCCCAAATCTGAGGGCGCGGAGAAGCGCGATCCAGCGGATCACCTGATCGTGAGCGGCTAGCGGACGAGCAAGAGAAGGCTGGCTGGGGGTTACTCTGGGGCCACAGTGAACTGGGACCTGCGACACCGGAGCTCATCGGGGGGTGATCCGGCTGCTTCTTGCCGTTTGAATCACCGCCGTCGTCGTCGCGTCTGCGCGACTGGACGTTGGTCGGGCGTGCCGTTCGTCCTCCCCCTGATCCTTGATTTGTACCTGCTCTGCCGGATCTCGCCGGCCGGCTCCGACCAGTAGCGCCGCGTCAGCGTAGTTCGCGGGTCCCAAGAGAACATTGGAACGGTGGCTTCAGAAGCCGCGATCTCGCAGACGCTCGGTCGACGACCTCGAGGGGAAGGCCCCCGGTTGAGAACATCCGACGCCACCTCGGGAGACGACCTGCGCAAAGCCGTAACGCCATGGGCAAATTAGCCGTCGGCTGCCTCTAGCCGTCCGGCTTCGATCCCGGCCATGGCTTTGACACGGCTTGCAACGGCAGGGCCGCTGGAGCCGGGAGGTCGGTGATCAGCCGCTCGTCGAACGTGAACCCCACTTCGAGCGCGCGTCGGACAGGACAGGTTGCGGCAACCCGCTCCAGGCGCTCGATCTGACCCGGCGTCAGCCCTGCGGGCAGATGGACGGTCACGTCGACGCCCCTCGGCGTCGAGTCGGCGTCATAGCGCACCTCGACACGAACCTCGCCGAGGTCCCAATCCCGGCGACGCGCGTACAGCATGATCATCGTTGACACACACGACGCAAGCGCGGCTGCCAGCAACTCATGCGGTGTCGGAGCAGTGTCGGTACCGCCGAGGCTCGCAGGTTCATCGGTCGTAAGAATATGTCGCCCGTTGACATCCACCTCCTGCCGAACGCCGCCATCGACTGATTGTGCGATCGCTGTGTAGCTCATATTGTGTGGTTGTCTCACGTCTGACCGAAGGCGGCATCCGGGAGAACCCGATCAGGCGAGCGTCGGAGATACTCAGCTCGTGCGGCCCAACCCCGCGGCGGCGCTGCGGTGCTGGATTCAATCGGTTCGCCGACGTAGCGTTCCCGCGCCGAGAAAAAGTGCGGCCATGGCGAATGCGATCACGATCGCGATGTCGCCCCAGAGAGCGCCGCTTGCGCCTGTCTGGCGGGTCACGTGGTGCATGCCGTCGACCGCGTAGGACAGAGGCAGCGCGTCGGAGATTGCATGCAGTGCGGCCGGCATCCGCTGCCGCGCGACGAGCAGCCCGCAGAGCAGCAGCTGTGGCAGCACGATCAGCGGGAAGAACTGCACCACCTGGAACTCGGTGCGCGCGAACGCGCTCGCGAACAGTCCGAGGCCCGTGCCGAGCAGCGCGACGACGACAGCTAGGAGGACGACCAACGGAACCGGGCCCCGCACGTGGAGACCGAGCGCGCCGAGCGTCAGCGCGCTCACGATGCCGGCCTGGATCGCCGCCAGGATCCCGAACGCGATCGCGTAGCCACCCAGCAGCTCGAGGCGACCCAAAGGCGTCGTCAGCAGCCGCTCGAGCGTTCCCGTCGTCCGCTCGCGCAACAGCGAGATCGACGTCACGAGAAACACTGTGGTCAGCGGGAAGAACGCGAGCAATGGCGCCCCGGCCTCGTCGAAGGACGCAAGGTGATGCGCGAACACCAGCCGGAGCAGCGTCTCCAGCACGCATGGGACGAGGACCAGGAGCGCGATCGTCCGCGGGTCGTGGCGCAGCTGAAGCAGCACCCGGCGGGCGGTCACGAGCGTTCGCGTCGCGGTCATCGGAGCTCTGGCTCCGCGTCGGCACCGACGGCCTCTATCAGGCGTACGAACGCCTCGTCCATATCGTCGGTGCCGGTCTGCGCGATCAGCTCAGCCGGGGTCAGCTGGGCGACGATCCTGCCGTCTCGCAGCAGAAGGAGCTTGTCGCAGTGCCTGGCCTCGTCGAGCACATGCGAGGAGACAAGCAGCGCCACGCCGCCGGCTGCGAGCTGACGGAACAGTCGCCACAGATCCCGCCTCAGCAGCGGATCCAAGCCCACCGTCGGCTCGTCCAGCAACAGCAGTCGCGGCTCAGCGACCAATGCAGCCGCCAGCGACACCCGCGCGAGCTGCCCGCCGGACAGCGACCGGACGAGCTGGCCCGCCTGAGCACTCAAGTCGACCTGCTCGATCACATCCCCCACCTCGCCGCCGCGGATCGAAGCGAAGTAGCGGAGGTTCTCGGTCACAGTCAGGTCCTCGTAGACCGCCGGCGACTGAGTCATGTAGCCCAACTGGCGCCGAACCGCCGCGCTTCCGGGCTCCTCCCCGAGCACCGCGAGCGTCCCCTGAACCCGCGCCTGCACCCCGGCGATCGCGCGGATCAGCGTCGACTTGCCGCTGCCGCTCGGGCCGAACAGCCCGGTCACGTGGCCCGCGGCAAACGACCCCTCGAGCCCGTACAGCACTACCCGCCTTCCGCGGGTGACCGTCAGCTGCTGGAACTCAACGGCCGCTCTCACGCGCCCAACCAGTCTCGCCGTTCGGAGGCGAAGATCGCCGCGATAGACGCGAGTGAGGAAGGCCCGAGCGCGTCGCTGTCACACTTGGACATCTGCGCAATCCGGGTCGTGAACATCAACCTGAAGGTAGACCCAGCAAAGGACAGCAGAAACCTACTCCGGTCCGGTGCCTCCGCGGCCGGTACCGATGCGAACAAGGATGATGTGCCTGCCACTGGTGATCTCGCCCTCTGGCCCGGCCCGCGGCCGATACACGCACCAAGGGGCCACCAGCTGGTCGTCAACAGACGACCTGGAGCCCTCTTATCCGCGCTGACCAGGACGCGTGGGGCCGTGGACCGAGATGCGCATGCGTCACGAACGCAAATTCAGTGATGGCCTCCGTACCGCGCCCTAGCGCCGCTGTCGCTGGTTGACTGATCGGAAGCGTTCCGCTCAAGCTCCCTTCAGAAATCGCAGGCCGAACGCGGCGAATACCAGCACTATCCCGACGTTGACCATCAAGCGCTCCCAGAAGTGATGCCGGAAAAACAAGACGTCCACCGCGACCACGACGATAATCAGCGCGAGCACGTACAGCACGGTGGCTGTCTGCCTTCCCATCGTCTCACCCTACTCCTCGCGTATCAGCCTCGCGGTCGTGGGATGCCGACGGCTGGCAGTATCGCGCGACAAGTGTCCCTCCCCGCGCGCTTGTCGCTGGCGCGGGGTGGATTACTACGTACTTGGCCGGGTCGTATGCACGGATGTTCGCGTGCGGCGGGGCGATCACATTTCTACCGTCGGTCCGATCGTTCGCGTCCATAAAGTCAGCTGGTGTCGCTGCAGTGCGCTCACGGAACCACAACATCGCTGCAGAGAGCTTTCGCAAATGGTGGGCGTCGCCGCCGAGGACAGGCATGCGGCGGATGATTGCGCCCTGGGAGTACCGACGACTCCGCGCCTTCGCGCGCCTACGGATCGTTGGCGGGATTGTCGCGGCCGCCTGTAGCGTTCTCACTCTGGCGTTCGGCGGCGGTAACTGGAAAGCTTACGGATGGGCCATCGCGGTCGGATTGATCGGAGCCGCCAACCTCGCGTTCGCCGGCTGGGAGCTAAGCATCGCCCGGGACCAAACCTCCACGGATTAAGCATCCGTTCAGGAGTGGCGAGTGGTGCAGGGTCGTGGGTTGCCGTCGGAGTCGCCGAGGTTGCATCCCGTTCGTCAAGTCCTTTCTCATCGACGCGGTCACGAACTCGGTCGACACAGCCTTGACGTCACCGGCATAGATGTGGATCAAAGTGTCCCGAGCATCGCCCTTATGCGCAGCAGTCGAAGCCGGACACCGCCCGCGCGACCGTTTCGACCTAACACGAAATGCGGCCTGCGGGAACCCAACTGGTTGCGTCGCGCTATTCGCCGTGGCTGTTGGGCAAAATCTTCACGCCGAGGTGGCTCGACGGAGTCGAAGGGATGAATTTGTGCCGACGCGGGCTGAGTTGGGTCTCTCACCCGGTTTCGACGGCGATCCGGTGCCTGTGGAGCTTCATGAGGTTATGGGTGGCCGCGACCAGCCGCCGTTCGGATAACGCAGCGGCCCTGCCGCGGCGCTGGAATCTGTTGATCTTGATCTGCGCGAACACCGGCTCGACCGTCGATTTTCGGTGCTTGTAGATCTTGTGGCCGTGTTCGCTTGAAAGCCCTCGCCGCATGAACATGCCTTGTCCCAGCCGGACATGATGTCCTTCCGCAGTCCATCGTCGGGCGGCACGGGCATCTGGATACCGTCGCTGAGGATGCTCTCTATCTACTGTTGGTGCCAGTAACCCGCGTCGGCGAGCACAATCTCGGGCTACTGTTTCCCGCCCGCAGCGTCGAGCTCGCGTAGGGCTGCGCCAGAAGCGTGACTGTCGTGACGGCTACCCCTCGGCCCGCCCACGCCGTGCGGTCGACAAGCGCGTGCAGGCGCTGATGATCGCTTTAATCGCCGGAGACGCTCGAGCCCGGCGCCCGGTTGCTGCTGCGAATCCGATCGGGCGCAGCGTCGGAGATGACCCTTGCGAGCCGAGACGCGCCAGGAGAGGAAGCGACGCCCGGCTGCTGCGATGCGGCCAGAGGCTCCTCGGCGTCGAGCGATCACCCACCCGGTGTCGGCTGACACTAACCGGACGGTTGGGCAGCTGCTCGGTCGGAGTTGGCGATGTCCGGCCGGATCGGTTCGCCGGCTTCTTGCCAGATCGCGTCGTAGTGGGCGGCGAATCGCTCAAACAGTCCGGCCTCGCTTTTGCGGCGCAGGTGTAAGAGTGAGGCGTGGGAGCCGGGGGTGCCGTAGGTATGGAGGGCGAGCAGCATGTGGTCGTCGAACCGCAGGATGGTGTTGAACCGTCCGGCGACGAACTCCCTGGCCTCAACCCCGTCGCTGTTCAGGAGGGGCTGGAGCATCGCTGTGGAGCGTTCGGCTTCGCGGGCACCGTCGGGAATGTCGGTGAGGGTGATGTCGGCGCCTTGTTCGGCTTCGGCGATCACGAGCTGGGCGGAGTCTTTGGCTGAGATGAGGATCCGGATTTGGCAGCCGGCAGCGGCTTTGGCGGCGAGTAGGTCGACCGTCCCGGCACTGGTGAGGATGTCGGTGAGGGTGTAGTCGAGCAGGTCGATCTGGACGGTCGCGGCTTTCAGCAGGACGCGCCAGTCGGGGGCGGCGAGGTCGTTGGCCTGGGGGTATGCGGCGATGATCTCGGCGCGGGCATCACCGATCTGGGCCTTGATTTCTTGTTCGGGCCAGAGGTCGCGTTCGGGTTTGCCGACAGCCTTGGCGATGTTGGTGCGGTGCCGCCCGTACGGCGTGGCTCCGCCGACCCAGCGGCGGACGGTTCTGATGTCAACGCCGACGATGTCGGCAAGGTCCTCGACCTCGATCCCGGCTTGATGAAGCGCGGTTTGGAGCCGCTCATTCGGCAAGAGAGGCGCCTCCGGGAAAAACGGAAACCGGCGGTTTTGCGGGGCGATTCTAAGAGATGTCCGTAGATGTCCGCGGACAACTTCGAAGATGTCCGTAGATGCCCTAGAGACGTCCAACGGTCCGGTGCATGGTGCGCGGCATGCAAACGACAACCGCACCCATCTCATCTTCTCACCGCCCTGGCCGACTGTTGGCCGCGAATGACGTCGCCGAGCTTCTCGGCGTTCCGCGGACGTTCGTGTACACGCTCGCCCGCCGGGGGGATCTCCCGACCGTCAGGGTCGGGGAGCGCTACGTCCGCTTCCGTGCCGAGGCGCTTGAGCAGTGGATCGCCGCCCAGGAAACGACCCGGGTGGGAGGGCTGGCGTGTTGACGGACACGCTGGATGGTGATGACGGCGTCGTGCGGGATGGTGATCGGGGAGACGAACGACCGAACGACCAAAGGGTCGGGAGGCGGTAACGGCTGGCAATGAAGGCGGCCGGGTCGGGGAGCGTGCGGTGGTGCGTCGCGCGTTGAGACCGCTTCGCTCTCGCTGTTGATCGCTCGCCACGAGGGTGGTGGTGGGATGCGGGATGCTGTCGTGGCGCGGGCGCCTGTGGGCGAGCGACGCGACCCACTCGCGCGTGGCTGTGGCGGGTCAGGCGCCGGGTGCCGGCGTGGTGGTCCAGAGTTCGGCGGGACGGCCGCCGGTGAGGGTCCGTTCTTGGTGGGCGCGGCCGGCTGAAGCGAGCGCGTGGAGTGCTTGCTCGACGCGGTCGGCGGGGAGGTTGCGTTGGCAGAGGTCGCGGATCTGGGTGCGGGTCAGCCCTTCGGGCGAGCGGGCGAGCGCTTCGGCGGCTTCGGCAGCCCGGCGAGCCTCGGTGAAAACATCGACGGGACTACGTCCGCGAGCGGCCGCTCGATCCGGCCCTCCAGATGCAGCCAACGCAGCAGCGACCGCATCGTCGTCAACGTCAACAACGCGACCTTCGCGCTCAAGCAGTGACGCGCTCGACCACGAACGCGATCACCGCCGGCCCGTCCAGACGCTCGAGACCGATCCCTTCAGGTCCGAGCACATGCTCGACGAACGGCCTGATCACGTGCAGGTAGCCGGCGACGACCTCGTCAACCAGCCCGCGCTCGACAGCGAGATGAGCCCGGTACTCCTCCAGCAGCTCGCCGACCGGACCGCCAACGATCGACGCCGCAGCAGGCGCAATCACCCCGAGTCCGCGGAGATACGCGAGCAGATGCACCAGAGTCCTCGGCGTCAGGAACGCGGTATACCCGGCATCCCGACGCGCTCGGCAGAACCGCTCCACAACGCCGTCATCCAACGCATCGACGGCGAGATCCTCCGCGCTGAGCCACCGGCTCAGATGCGCAACGACCCCCAACTGCAAGCTCGCCGAGTTCGCGGTGAAACCCCTA
>Ga0335074_10014622_pt1 | contig 11004 bp, 6 predicted proteins | sample Lox_Sample_23_FD_206715 | JGI IMG/M metagenome (GOLD analysis project Ga0335074, IMG submission 206715) | Soil microbial communities from Loxahatchee National Wildlife Refuge, Florida, United States - Lox_Sample_2.3 | ecosystem: Environmental > Terrestrial > Soil > Wetlands | place: USA: Florida... | reverse complement strand
ATTCTTTCTCCAGACGCGACAGCTCCGAAAGCCCCACCGAATAAATCGAAGCCACGCGAACCGTGCCTTCCACTTGCCCTTTCAGTTGATCGAGCGCGGCCTGAAACTCTTCGCGGCACCGCAGCACGTCGCGGCACATCTCCAGGTACAGCTTCCCGGCTTCGGTGACGGTCAAGGGCCGGGTGCTGCGATCCAGCAGCGTCGCGCCGAAGTGCTGCTCGAGCTCCTGGATATACTGGCTGGCGGCCGACTGGCTGATGCCGTTGAGGGCTGCCGCTTTGCTGACACTGCGGCTTTGGGCTATATCTTTGAAAAGCTTGAGGCGCCCCAGCTCCATCTGCCTCTATAATATTAGATGGTCTTATGTTGTGTCAATGTGAATTTTTGCTTATCTAATATTGTGCGCAAACTAAAGTACTGCTATACTCAGGCATGGTCGGACTCCCAGTCGAGCAGGGTCTCTACGACCCACGCAATGAACACGATGCCTGCGGCGTTGGCTTCGTGGTCAACATTGAGGGCCAGCAGTCGCACGAGATCATCCTCAAGGGACTGCAAATCCTGATCAATCTCACGCATCGGGGGGCGTGCGGGTGCGATCCGGAAACCGGCGACGGCGCCGGCATTCTGATTCAGATTCCACACCAGTTTTTCGCGCGCGAATGCGCCAAACTGGGCTTCACGCTGCCGCCGGTGGGCGTTTACGGCGTGGGCATGGTCTTCCTGCCAGTGGAACCGACGCCGCGGCTGCAGGCTGAGGGAATCCTGGAGCGGATAGCGCGCGAAGAAGGGCTCGCCGTGCTCGGCTGGCGCGATACGCCGGTGAAAGCCGACGCGATTGGACGCGTGGCGCGCGCCTCGCAGCCTTACATCGAACAGGTGTTCATGCGCGGCCCGGCGGGGATGCCGCAAGACGAGCTGGAGCGCAAGCTCTATGTGGTGCGCAAGCGCGCGGAATCGGAAATCGCGGCATCCGACCTTCCCGAGAAAGGGTTCTTCTACATTCCTTCGCTTTCTTCGCGCACCATCGTCTACAAAGGCCTGCTGCTGGCGCCGCAGATCAGCGAGTTCTACAAAGAGCTGAACGATCCGGAGACGATGAGCGCGCTGTGCATGGTGCATCAGCGCTTCTCGACGAATACTTTTCCGTCCTGGCAGCTGGCGCATCCCTACCGCTACCTCTGCCACAACGGCGAAATCAACACCATCCGCGGCAACATCAACTGGATGAACGCGCGCGAGAAGGTGCTGAAGTCGGACCTGTTCGGCGACGACCTGAAGAAGATTTTCCCGGTAATCGCGCCGGGTGGCAGCGATTCGGCGTCTATCGATAACGCGGTGGAGCTGTTGACACTGGCCGGCCGCGAGCTTCCGCACGTGATGGCGATGATGATTCCGGAAGCCTGGGACGCCGACACCACCATGCGTCCCGAAAAGAAGGCCTTCTACGAATACCATGCCTCGCTGACCGAGCCATGGGATGGACCCGCGGCCATCGCCTTCACCGACGGACGCGTGATCGGCGCAACATTAGACCGCAACGGCCTGCGCCCGGCGCGCTATCTGGTGACGCACGACAACCTCCTGATTTTGGGCTCGGAAACCGGCGTGCTGCCCGTGAAGCCGGAAGACGTGAAGTTCAAGGGCCGCCTGCAGCCGGGGCGCATGCTGTTGGTGGACACCGTTCAGAAGCGCATTGTTCCGGACGAGGAGATCAAGGATAAGTTGGCCGGCCGCCAGCCCTACGGCGAGTGGCTGAAGAATAATCAGATCACTCTGGACACGCTGCCGGAGCCGCCGCGCATCTACGAATCGGATCTCGACACCATCGTCCAGCGGCAGCGCGCGTTCGGCTACACCGATGAAGACATCCGCGTGCTGATCCAGCCGATGGCCGAAAAAGGCGAAGAGCCGGTGGGCTCCATGGGAACCGACACGCCGCTGGCCTGCCTTTCCGATAAACCGCAGCCGCTGTTCCATTACTTCAAGCAGCTGTTCGCGCAGGTGACCAATCCCGCCATCGACCCCATCCGGGAAGAGCTGGTCATGTCGCTGACGAGCTACATCGGGACCGAGCGCAACATGCTCGCGGAGACGCCGGAGCACTGCCACACTCTGAAGTTGCCGCATCCGCTGCTCACGAATCGCGATCTGGAAAAGCTGCGCCGCGTCTCCACCGGCGGCCTGCTCGCCACCACGCTGCCGATGCTGTTTCGCGTGGGGGGCGGCGAAAAGGAACTGGAGCGTGCGTTGGACGGCCTGTGCCGCCGCGCTTCGATGGCCGTGAAGAACGGCTACAGCCTGCTGATTCTCACCGACCGCGGCATGGACGAAGAGTACGCGCCCGTCCCCAGCCTGCTGGCGCTTTCGGCGGTTCACAATTATCTGGTTCGGGAAGGCTCGCGCACGCAGGTGGCGCTGATTATCGAATCCGGCGAACCGCGCGAGGTGATGCACTTCTGCCTGCTCATCGGTTACGGCGCCAGCGCAGTGAATCCCTATCTGGCCATCGAGACGCTGGAGCACGAGGCCGCGCGCGGCCACTTCGCGCCGGGCGTCACGTTTGAAACCGCGCTGAAAAACTACAAGAAAGCCATCAATAAAGGCCTGCTGAAGGTCTTCTCGAAGATGGGTATTTCGACGCTACAGAGCTATCGCGGCGCGCAGGTCTTCGAGGCCATCGGATTGAACAAATCGCTGGTGGAACGCTACTTCACCGGCACCGCGTCGCGCATCGAAGGCGTCGGCCTGGATGTGCTGGCGCGCGAAGCCAGGCTGAAACACGATCACGCCTTCCGGCCGGTGACCGAAGCCGACACGGAGCTGGACGTCGGCGGCAGCTATCAGTACCGCGTGCGCGGCGAATACCATCTCCTCAATCCGCTCACCGTGAGCAAGCTGCAGCACGCCGTGCGGCAGGAGAGTTTTCCAACCTTTCAGGAGTACACGTCGCTGGTGAATCACCAGGCGCGGCAGCTTTGCACCCTGCGCGGCTTGATGCAGTTCAAACCGGCCGACAAACCGGTGCCGATCGAAGAAGTTGAGCCGGCCAGCGAAATCGTGAAGCGCTTCGCCACCGGCGCGATGTCCTACGGCTCGATCAGCAAGGAGGCGCACGAGACGCTGGCGATCGCGATGAACCGCATCGGCGGCAAGTCCAACACCGGCGAGGGCGGGGAAGATGAAGCGCGGTTTCAGCGGGATTCGAACGGCGACTGGCGCCGCAGCGCCATCAAGCAGGTGGCTTCGGCGCGCTTCGGCGTCACCACCAATTACCTGGTGAACGCCGATGAACTGCAGATCAAGATCGCGCAGGGCGCCAAGCCCGGCGAAGGCGGACAGCTTCCGGGCCATAAAGTAGACGAGGTGATCGCGCGCGTCCGCCATTCCATCCCTGGCGTGCAGTTGATTTCGCCGCCGCCGCATCACGACATCTATTCGATCGAAGACCTGGCCCAGCTCATCTACGACCTGAAGAACGTGAATCCGCGCGCGCGCATTTCGGTGAAGCTGGTGGCCGAAGTCGGCGTCGGCACGGTGGCCGCGGGCGTTGCCAAAGCGCACGCCGATCTGGTGCTCATCAGCGGTCACGACGGCGGAACGGGCGCGTCGCCGCTCACTTCGCTCAAACATGCCGGAATTCCTTGGGAACTGGGTCTGGCCGAAACGCAGCAGGTGCTGGTGCTGAACGATCTGCGCAGCCGCATCCGCGTGCAAACCGACGGCAAACTGCAGACCGGCCGCGACGTCACCATCGCCGCGCTGCTGGGCGCCGAGGAGTTCGGTTTCTCCACCGCGCCGCTGGTGTCGATGGGCTGCATCATGATGCGCAAGTGCCATCTGAACACCTGCCCGGTCGGCATCGCGACGCAGGATCCGGAGCTGCGCAAGAAGTTCCGCGGCACGCCGGAAAACGTCATCAACTTTTTCTTCTTCATCGCCGAAGAAGTCCGCCAGTGGATGTCCAAGCTGGGCTTCCGCAGCATGGATGAGATGGTGGGCCGCGTCGACAAGCTCGAAATGCGGCCTGCGATAGAACATTGGAAGGCGCGCGGCCTGGATTTTTCCAACATCCTCTACAACCCGCCCATGCCCAGCCGCATCGGCCGGCGCTGCCTGATCGCGCAGGATCACGGCCTGGATCAGGCGCTGGATTACAAACTGATCGACCACGCCAAAGACGCCATCGAACAGCGCACGCCGGTTGAGTTCAAGCTGCCGATCCGTAACGTGCACCGCACCGTCGGCGCGATGCTGAGCGGCGAAATCGCGCGCCATTACGGGTCTGCCGGGCTTCCCGACGACACCATTCGCTTCCAGTTCACGGGCTCGGCCGGCCAGAGCTTCGGGGCGTTTCTGGCGAAAGGCGTCACGCTGACGCTGGAAGGCGACGCCAACGACTACGTCGGCAAGGGTCTCTCGGGCGGCCGGCTCGTCGTCTATCCGCCCCGCACGTCCACGTTCCTGCCGGAGGAAAACATGCTGGTGGGCAACGTGGTGCTGTACGGCGCCACCAGCGGCGAAGCGTACTTCAACGGCATGGCGGGCGAGCGCTTCGCCGTGCGCAACTCGGGCGCTACCGCCGTGGTCGAATCCGTCGGCGATCACGGTTGCGAATATATGACGAAAGGCCTCGTGGTGGTGCTCGGCCGCGCCGGGCGCAACTTCGGCGCCGGCATGACCGGCGGCATCGCGTTTGTGCTGGATGAAACCGGGGAATTTTCCGGCGTCCTGTGCAACAAGGCCAGCGTCGATTTGGAGCCGGTCACCGATCCCGCCGACATGAATGCGCTGCAGAATCTGATCGTCAAGCATGTGGAAGCCACTGGCAGCCCGCGCGGCAAGTGGATCCTCGAAAACTGGGGCGCGATGTTGCCCAAGTTCGTGAAGGTATTCCCGCACGAATACAAGCGCGTGCTGGGAATCCCTCGCCAGCCGGCCGCTTCGAAGGCTACCGAACTGCCTGCACCCCCAATGACGCCCGCGTCGCCGCTCAAGCAAGAGGCCGCGCATGGGTAAAATCACCGGCTTCGTCGAGTACACTCGCGAAACACCCGAGCGCCGGCCGGTGGAAGAGCGTGTCAACGACTGGTTCGAGGTCTACCGCGAGTTCCCGGAAGACAAAGTCCGTACGCAAGGCGCCCGCTGTATGGATTGCGGCGTTCCGTTCTGCCACACCGGCTGCCCGCTCAACAACATCATTCCGGACTGGAATGACCTCGTCTATCGCGACCGCTGGCACGCGGCGATTCGCGTCCTGCATTCCACCAACAATTTTCCCGAATTCACCGGGCGCATCTGCCCCGCGCCTTGTGAAGCGGCCTGCGTGCTCGGGATCAACGAGCCGCCGGTCACCATCAAGGTGATCGAAAAGACCATCATCGAACACGCTTTTCACGAAGGCTGGATTCATCCCGAACCGCCGCCCGAGCGTACCGGCAAACGCGTCGCCGTCGTGGGTTCCGGACCCGCGGGTCTGGCCGCCGCGCAACAGTTGAACCGCGCCGGGCATGCGGTGACCGTCTTCGAGAAGGCCGATCGCATCGGCGGGTTGCTGCGCTACGGCATCCCGGAATTCAAAATGGAAAAGTGGGTGCTGGACCGGCGGCTGGAACAGCTCGCTGCTGAGGGTGTGGAGTTCAGGACCAACGTCCACGTCGGCCACACGATCCCCGCCGAGGAGTTGCGCAAGAGTTGCGACGCCATTCTCCTGGCCGGCGGAGCCGAACAACCGCGCGACCTGGTGATCCCGGGAAGGGAACTGAAGGGCATCCATTTCGCCATGGAGTTTCTGCCGCAGCAGAATCAGGTTTGCGCCGGCGACGAGGTTCCTGGTCAGATTCTGGCCACGGGCAAGCGCGTGGTGATCATCGGCGGCGGCGACACCGGCGCCGATTGCCTGGGTACGTCGCACCGGCAGAAAGCCGCGTCGGTGCATCAGTTCGAGATCATGCCCATGCCCCCGGCCGAGCGTGCGCCGCAGACGCCCTGGCCGCTGTGGCCGCTGCAACTGCGCGTCGAAAGCTCGCACGAAGAAGGCGGCCTGCGCGAGTGGGCCGTCGCCACTACCGAATTTGTTAGCGACGAACGGGGCAATGTTCGAGGCCTGAAAGCCATTCGCGTGGGCTCGCCTCCGAAGTTCGAGCCGATGCCCGGCACCGAGTTCATCCTCGACGCCGACCTGGTGCTGCTGGCCCTGGGATTCACCGGGCCGGTGAAAAACGGCCTGCTCGAGCAACTCGGCGTCAGTGTCGACGGGCGCGGCAACGTCGCCACCGATGCCAATTACGCCACCAACGTCCCGGGAGTATTCGCGGCCGGAGATCTGCGGCGCGGCCAGTCGCTGGTGGTGTGGGCCATCGCGGAAGGACGCAAAGCCGCGGAAGGAATCAGTCAATATCTCGGCGCGGAAGCGAAGCTAACGGCTTCCCAGTCCTAAAAACACGATCCCCGCCAGAATCAGCCCGACCCCATACAACTTGACGCGCGTAATGGCTTCCTGGAAAAAAAGGCGCGACCAAATCAGGGTGCAAATGTAGCCCACCGATACCATCGGAAACAGCACCGAAAGCTCGCCGCGCGACATGCCTTTGACGAACAGAACCGACGACACCAGATAAATCGCGATCCCCAGTGCGAGCCGCCAGTTCAACAACACACTGGACCAATGACGGCTCAGTTGGTGCGCGCCCGACTTCAAGTAGACGGCCCCGATGGACCCGATCAAGGCGCCCACCAGCACCAGCACCATCGAGGAAACCGGCGTCGTCACTCGCCACCTCCACCGTAGCCCAGCACCGCGACACCCGCGATGATCAGCGCGATGCCCACGATCTTGAGGGGGTGCATGGCTTCGTGGAAGGCCAGCACCGCTGTGATGGTCACCCAGACGTAGGAAAGCGAGATGAGCGGATAAAGAATCGATAGCTCGCCATGCCGCAGCGCCGCCACGAAAAGAACCGTGAAGACCCCATACAGTGCATAGCCAGCGAACAGCGGCAGGATGGTGAAAATCCCGATCAGCGTTCCGAGCAGGCCCGCGTGCGAAAGCTGATTGGCGCCGATCTTGATCAGATACTGCGCCACCGCCACCAAGAGCGTGCAGCCGATCACGGTAAGGACGGCTTGCCGCCGCTTGGCGGGATCCGCTACGTGCATTTCGGGCGTGCTGACGGAAGTCAAAAGCCCTCCAGTTGTTTCATCATAACAATCGGCTGCCGCGTAAAATAGGATTATGGCTGTTGCATCCGCCGGCTCCCGGACGCCGGTGGACAAATTCTTCGAATTTTCCTTACTGGGCCTGCTGGCCAGCGGCTTCCTGGCCGTTGCCGGTTCCGGTTTCCTGGACCGGCCGACGGTGATCCTCACCACGGCCGCGCTGCTTCTCCGGGTCCTGCTGTGCGTCGGATTGATCCGCTTTGAGCTGCCGCCGCTGCTGGTCACCGTGGTGACGCTGGCCTACATCGGTTTTTATCCGCTGGATTATCTTTTCCTGTCGCGCGCCTTTATTCCCGCCGCGATTCACCTGGTGTTCTTCGTGGCTGTGGTGAAGATCGTCACCGGACGAACCAATCGGGATTATCTGTTCCTCAAAGTGATCGCGCTGCTGGAACTGTTGGCGGCCTGCCTCGTCTCGGCGCGCCTGAACTTCTTCCTGTTCCTGCTGCTGTTCCTGGTGCTGGGCGTGGCGACCTTTGCGAGCGGCGAAATCCGCCAGTCCGCGCAGCACGGCCAGTGGCTCTCGCGCACCTCCGTTCCGGCGCTCTCGGCGCGCCTGCTGGGCGTGGTGCTTTCGGTCTCCCTCGGCATCCTGTTGATGACCGCGGGCCTGTTCTTCTTCCTGCCGCGCACCGCGCGAGCCGCCTTCCAGCATCTGGTTTCGCATCGCTATCACCTGGCCGGCTTTTCCGATCACGTGAGTTTGGGCGAAATCGGGGAGATCAAGAAGGAAGACCTGCCGGTGATGCACATCAAGATGGATCATCCCGAGGATCGCGCGCTCGCGCTGAAGTGGCGCGGCGCCGCGCTGTCGGAATTCAACGGCCAAGCCTGGTTCAACCGTCCGGCACAGGGCCAGCTGCTGCGGCCGGATGAAAACCGCCAGGTCGCGCTCGAGCCGCGGCGCGGCGGTGGCCGGGAGATCTCGTATGCCGTCTATTTGAGTGACATTGCGACCGACCATCTGTTCTTCGCCGGAACGCCCCAATTCATGCGCATCGATTCGTTCGTGATGCGCCGCCCGTTCGGCAATTACAGCGTGCAGTTCGGCGACGGGCGGAACGTCTGGTATCAGGCCCTGAGCCTGCTGGAAACGCCGCGGCGCGAACCAGTGGATCTGAATGACGTGGAGGCTCTGCCCGCCGATTTGCGCAGTGTGTACCTGCAGCTGCCCGCCATCGATCCGCGCATCCGGGAGCTGGCTCACAGCATCGCCGGAGGCGCAACGTCGCCCCTGGTCGAGAGCAGCCTGGTGGAGCATTATCTCCGCACGCATTACGGCTACACGCTGGAACTGCCTTCCGTCGAGCCGGCCGACCCGTTGGCGTTCTTCCTGTTCCAGCGCAAGAAAGGGCACTGCGAGTACTTCGCCTCGGCGATGGCGGTGATGCTGCGCACGCTGGATATTCCGTCGCGCGTGATCACGGGGTTTCAGAGCGGCATTTACAATCCCATCAGCGAGTCTCTGCTGATCCGCACTTCGGACGCGCATAGCTGGGTGGAAGCCTGGCTTCCGGATCGCGGCTGGACCACCTTCGATCCCACGCCGCCCGATCCCAACCCGCCCACGCTTTCCGCCTGGGGACGGCTGGGATTCTACGCCGATGCCGCCGACGTTTTCTGGCAGGACTGGGTGTTGAACTACAACCTGGACCGCCAGCTGCTGCTGGCATCCCGGGTGGGCGAATCCAGCCGGCGCTTCGGATGGAACTGGGCGGACACTCCGAGGCTTTCGCTGGCGGCGTATTGGCGTGCGTCGCGCACGTTTTTGCAGCGCTATGGGTACTTGCTGCTCGGCGTTGTTCTGCTCGCGCTGGCGGGCAAGCTGTTCGGGCGCGAGGGCTGGAGCTGGTTCTCGGCGCGCCGGCAGACGCTGCGCGTACAACGCGGCGAAGCGGTGGCGTCGGATGCAACGCTGCTCTACCAGCGGATGCTCAAGAACCTGAAGCGGCGCGGGGTCGAGAAGCCGGCGTGGCTGACGCCCTGCGAGTTTGCGCGCGTGGTGCAGCGGCCGGAGCTGGCCGTGCTCCTGGAGGATTTCACCTCCGCCTATAATGAGCTGCGCTTCGGCGGCAATCTGGAGGCCGCAGGCCGGATTGTGGTGATGTTGGAGCGGCTGGAAGCGCTTCCGTAGCTCGGAGGTCAGGGTTGGGCGAGCGCCAGCGAGTGCACCAGAGCGCTCACCCCGTTCCAAACAATCTGCACGCCGATGCAAACCAGAATGAAAGAGGACAGGCGCAGCACCACGTTCATGCCGGCATCGCCCAGGGCGCGGCCCAGCCGCTCGGCAAAGCGATAGCTCAGGTAGATGGTCAGCGCGATGATGGCCGGCCCCAACAGTTCCGCGGCCCAGGTGGTCCAGGCGAACTCCGCCGCTTGGGGACGATTCGCGCCGACGGTGATGGCGACCGAAATGGAACCGGGGCCGACGGTCAATGGCAAGGTCAGCGGGTAGAACGCGCGGCTGGAGACGTCCACCGGATTGGGGGGATTCTCCTTGCGATGCTTGGCCTCCTCGTGGTCGCGGCGATTCAGCAGGCTCCAGCCGTTGGCAATCACCAGCAGACCGCCGCCCACCTGAACCACCGGCAACGAGATGCCGAAGAAGGCCAGAATGTGGGTTCCAATGAGGATGGAGACCACCAGCAGCACGAAGCTGTTCAGCGCGATCTTGCGGGAGAACACCTCGCGCAGGCCGCTTGAAAAATCGCGCGTCAGCAGGAGGAAGATCGGCGCGTTGCCGAGCGGGTTCACGATGGGAAACAGTGCGCCGACGGTCAGCAGCAGGATGCGGAACAGTTCGGCGATTTGCGCACTCATCTCATCAGGATACGGGATGAAGACCAGGGAAAACGCGCCGGCGGATGCTACACTGAAGTTGATCCGTGATTTCCCGCCGTACCCTCCTTAAGGGCGCCGCGCTCGCTGTAGGCGCGCCGTTCACCAACCGAGGACAATTCCGCCTGTTTGCGCAGAGCGAGACGAGCTATTCGGCGCAGGCCATCGATCTGGTTCGCCAGTCTACGGTGATCGACATGCTGGGTCTGCTGACGTTGAACTATTCCAAGCTGAAGACGTGGGAGTCGGAACCGGAATCTTTCAGCGCGGCTGACTTCCAAAAGATCGCGGCCTCCGGCATCACCATCTTTCATCCGGCGGTTGGGTTCACGGGCCGGGATGCTTACGACTACTCGCTGCGAGACATCACCCGGTGGAACAGCTTCATCGCCGCGCATCCGGGCGAATTCGTGCGCATCGATTGCGCGGGGGACCTGGAGCAAGCCAAGCGGCTGGGCAAGATCGGCATTCTGATCGGCCAGCAGAATTCGCTGCATTTCCGCGCGGTGGAGGACGTGGATCGCTTCTACAACCTGGGGCAGCGCGTTTCGCAGCTCACCTACGACGACAACCTGCTGGGCGGCGGTTCGACCGATCCGCTCGATCCCGGCCTGAGCGAGTATGGCGCGAAGATTATCGACCGCATGAACACGGTCGGGATGGCCGTGGATGTGTCGCACTGCAGCGACCGCACGACGCTCGATGCACTGCACGCTTCGAAAGCGCCGGTACTGGTGACGCACTCGAATTGCCGCGCCCTGGTGCCCGCGAGCCCGCGCTGCAAGACGGACGAAGCCATCCAGTTGCTGGCGGCAAAAGGCGGGGTGATGGGCATCACCATGGTGCGCACCTTTGTTCACGCCGGCGGCCCGGCGACGATCGAAAACGTTCTCGACCATATCGATCACGTCACGCGGCTGGTCGGCGTCGAGCACGTCGGCATCGGAA
>Ga0335074_10014621_pt1 | contig 11004 bp, 13 predicted proteins | sample Lox_Sample_23_FD_206715 | JGI IMG/M metagenome (GOLD analysis project Ga0335074, IMG submission 206715) | Soil microbial communities from Loxahatchee National Wildlife Refuge, Florida, United States - Lox_Sample_2.3 | ecosystem: Environmental > Terrestrial > Soil > Wetlands | place: USA... | reverse complement strand
CCGCCACCGCCTGATCGCCTTCGATGAGCTGTTTCGCGGCACGATCGATGGAGCGAGCGTGCATCCGCGCGAGGTGGTCAAGCAGGCGCTGGCGCGCAACGCGGCCGCGGTGATCCTGGCGCACAACCATCCGAGCGGCGTCGCCGAGGCCAGTCAGGCCGACCAGCTGATCACGCGGCGGCTGCGCGCGGCGCTGCAGCTGGTGGACATCCGCGTGCTCGATCACCTGATCGTGGCCGACAACGCCTGCCTGTCGTTCGCCGAGCGCGGACTGATCTGAGCGTAGCTGAGCGTGGCGCGCGGCTGGCGTCGCCGCCGCGTGAGCCGCTCGCAGCCGACGGTTTGATCGCGCCGGTCTCATGAAGGCGTGAGCGCCGGGATCAGTGCCGGACTCTACGGACTGCTCTTCGGTCTGGTTGCCGGGTGGCGCAGGAGCCTGCGTCCGGGGATGATTGCGCATGCCTGGACGGACATCTTCGCCATCCTGCTTGCGAATCTCATCTAGTCAGAAGGCTTGCGGGGCCTCGGCTGCCGCCGGCCTCGGGCTGCCGCTCAGCGGGGATCCGGCGACATCACTCGCCATGTCACATTCCGACCCGCTGACTCGTCATGTCATTGCAAGGCACCTCGAAGGAGAGCACGCATGACATCACGGCTGACCCGGACGACTCACCTGCTGAGCCTCATCAAGCCCCTGATCGACCTTGGAAAATCCTCCCACGAAGGGATCGATCCGACGCTCTGCGACCTGCTGCTGATCCGTGCCTCACAGATCAACGGCTGCAGCGGCTGCCTGTCCATGCATACGCGCGAGGCCCGGGCGCACGGCGAGAGCGAGGAGCGTCTGTATCAGCTCGACGCCTGGCGCGACTCACCGCTCTACAGCGAGCGCGAGCGCGCGGCATTGGGGTGGACCGAGGCCCTGACGCGACTGCCCGAGCGTGGCGCACCGGACGAGCTCTACGCGGCGCTGCAGGCTCATTTCAGCGAAGAGGAGCAGATCCGGATCACGCTGCTCATCGGCGCCATCAACGCCTTCAATCGCCTGAACGTCGGCTTTCGGCTCGGGGACCCGGCCGCGGCGACCCGCAAAGCGGCCTGATGAGCGGTCCGGCCCCGCAGCCGGCCGAGGACTCGTTCAACCCGCTGCGCCCACGGCTGCTCCGCCTGGCCTACCGGATGCTCGGATCGGTGGCGGAAGCCGAGGATGTGGTGCAGGACGCGTTCCTGCGATGGCTGGACAGCGATCGCGCGGCGGTGCGCGAGCCCGAGGCCTTCCTGCGGCGCATCGTCACGCGGCTGTGCCTGGATGCCATGAAGTCCGCACACCGCCGGCGCGAAAGCTATGTGGGACCCTGGCTGCCCGAGCCGCTGGTCGAGAGCGAGGCCGACGAGGTGGATGATGTGACCTTGCCGCTGATGATGGCGCTCGAGCGTCTCTCGCCGCTCGAGCGGGCCGCCTTTCTGCTGCACGACGTGTTCGGCGCGGGCTTCGACGAGATCGCCGCGGCCATCGGCCACGATCCGGCCGCCTGCCGCCAGCTCGCCAGCCGCGCACGCACGCACGTGCGCGCGCAGCGGCCGCGGTTTCCGCTCCCCAGGGAGCGGGGACTGCAGATCGCGCAGGCCTTCTTCGCCGCCTCGCGCGGTGGGGATCTGACGACCCTGAGAGCGCTGCTCGCCGCGGATGTCGTGGCGCATGCGGATGGCGGTGGCAGGCGGCCCGCGGCCATGACACCGATCGTCGGCATCGAGGAGGTCCTGCGGGTGCATGCGATCCTGGCCCGCGCATTCGCCGCGCACCCCTCGCAGATGCTGCGTTGTGGTTTCATCAACGGCCTGCCGGGCTTCGTGACCGTGGAAGGCGACGATACGCTGCAGACCACCGCCCTCGAGATCGCCGACGGCCGGATCGTGGGCATCTACGTCGTGCGCAATCCGGACAAAGTGCGGCATCTGCGCGGGCTCGTGACGCACCCGCCCGGCGGGCACTAGCCCGGGAGGCACGCGCCCGGCGCGCGCTGGACAAGCCGGCGCATGCGCCGGCAGGCTATGCCGATGACGTCCTCGCGCACCCCGCTGCCCGCGACGCTGCTGGCGTTCACGGCCATCTACGTCATCTGGGGCACGACCTTTCTGTGCATCACGCTGACGCTGCGTACGATGCCCGCGTTCCTCAGCGGTGCGGTGCGCTTCCTGATCGCAGGCGGCCTGATGTACGCCTGGCTGCGCTCGCGCGAGCCGCGGCCATTCGCCGGACTGCATGCGGGCGGCACGGCGCTGTGCGGGGTGCTGCTGACCGGCATAGGCAACGGCTTCGTGATCTGGTCGCAGCTCGCCCTGCCCTCGGGCATCGCCGCGCTGTTCGTCGGCGCGCTGCCGGTGTCGATCCTGCTGCTGGACTGGATGTTCTTCTCGCGACGCACGCCGCGGCCGCTGGCGGTGCTCGGCGTCGCGCTGGGCCTGGCCGGCGTGACCGTGCTGTCGCTGAACACCCGGGCGATCGCACACAACGCGCGGCCGATCTACGTGATCGCGGCGCTGACGGCCGAGCTCGCCTGGGCGCTCGGCACGCTGCTGCAGCCGCGCTACGTCGGAGCGGCGCGCGTGCGCAACTTCACCTGCCTGCAGATGCTGGTCGGCGCGGGCTTCCAGCTGCTGATGTCGCTCGTGGACCGCGAGTGGATCGGGTTCGCGCCCTCCCGCGTGTCGCTGCAGTCGTTGCTGGCGCTGGCGTATCTGATCCTCTTCGGCAGCATCATCGCCTTCAGCTGCTACTCGTACCTGGTGGCCCACGTCGCCGCGCAGAAGATCTCCACCTACGCGCTGGTGAACCCGGTGATCGCGCTCGCGCTGGGCGCGGCGGTGCTCGGCGAGCGCGTCACCCCCGCGGCGATCGTCGCGACGCTGCTGGTGCTGGCGGGCGTCGCGCTGGTGCTGCTGCAGCGCGAGCCCGTGCGCGACCTGCGGGCGCTGCGACCCGGCCTGGCGGCGGTGGAGCGGGCGGAGCCGTGAGCCCCCGGGATTGCGGCCGGGCGGCTTGCCCGCCGTCGGCCGCACTGGTATAAGGCTCGGCTTCCCGCGGCCTGCCGGCCGCTTCCGTTGCGCGCTTCGAGGACCCGCCCATGTCTCGCGTCTGTCAGATCACCGGCAAGCGACCGGCGACCGGCAACACCGTCTCGCATGCCAACAACAAGCGGCGGCGCCGCTTCCTGCCGAACCTGCACTCGCAGCGCTTCTGGCTGGAAGAGGAGAAGCGCTGGATCTCGCTGCGCGTGTCGACTCACGGGCTGCGAACCATCGAGAAGAAGGGCCTGGGCGCGGTGCTCGCCGAGATGCGCCGCCGCGGCGGGAAGCTCTGAGGTACCCCGTCATGCGCGAGAAGATCAAGCTGCTGTCCTCGGCCGGAACCGGCCACTTCTACGTGGTGACCAAGAACAAGCGCCTGCACCCGGACAAGATGGAAGTGCGCAAGTTCGACCCGGTCGCACGCAAGCACGTCAGCTTCAAGGAAACCAAGATCAAGTAGGCTCGCCGGCGCAAGTAGGCTCGCCGGCGCAAGTGAGCGCGCCGGCGCGCGCCTCGAGTGACGCGACCGGCGGGCCGGCGCGACAGCGCGACAGCGCGCCGCCACGAAGCACATGCCCGAGCTGCCGGAAGTCGAGACCACCCGCCGCGGCATCGAGCTCGCCGCCGCGGGCAGGCGCCTGCGCGAGCTGCGCGTCTACGAGCCGCGCCTGCGCTGGCCGGTCGACCCGGCGATGGCCGCGCAGATCGCCGGCCAGCGTCTGCTGGCGGTGCAGCGGCGCGCCAAGTACCTGCTGCTGCGGCTCGAGCGCGCCACGCTCATCCTGCACCTGGGGATGTCGGGGAGCGTGCGCATCCTGCCGGCGCACACCCCGCCTGGCCGGCACGATCAGCTGGACCTGGTGCTGGAGGACGGCGCGACGCTGCGCCTGAACGATCCGCGCCGCTTCGGCAGCCTGCACTACACCACCGAGGATCCGTCGCGCCACCGCCTGCTGCGGCATCTGGCCCCCGAGCCCTTCGGCGCCGGCTTCGACGCCGCCTACCTGCAGCGCGCCACCCGTGGCCGGCGCGTCGCGATCAAGCAGGTGCTGATGAATTCCCGGTTGGTGACGGGCGTGGGGAATATCTACGCCAGTGAAGCGCTGTTCCGCGCGCGCATACATCCACGGCGGCGGGCCGGCCGGCTGTCGCGCGCGCAGTGCGCGCGGCTGGTGCGGGCCGTGCGCGCCGCGCTGGCCGCCGCGATCCGTGCCGGCGGCACGACGCTGCGCGACTATGTCGGCACCGACGGTCATCCGGGGGACTTTCGCCACAAGCTCTACGTCTACGAGCGCGATGGCCGGCGCTGCCGCAGATGCGGTACGCTGATCCGCAGGATCACCCAGGGGCAGCGCTCGAGCTACTTCTGTCCGACATGCCAGCGCATCTGACGGCGTGGATCCGGCGGCACCCGCCCGTGAGCCGCCCATGAGCCGCGCGTGAGCCGCCCGTGAGCCGCGCAGGCAAGCGCGTCCTGTGCGCCGATCCGGTCATGGCGCGGCTGATCGAGGCGGTGGGCCCATACCGGTTGGTGGCGAGCTCGCAGCTCGCGCAGCACCTCGAGCACTCCCCGTTCGAGACGCTGGCGCGCGCCATCGCGCATCAGCAGCTGCACGGCAGCGCCGCCGCGAGCATCCTCGCGCGGCTGCAGGGGCTGTTCGGCGCGACGTTTCCGACGCCCGAGCGGCTGCTGCAGGCCGACCCGCAGCGACTGCGCGGCACGGGTTTCTCGTTCGCCAAGATCGCCGCGCTGCGGGACCTCGCGGCCAAGACGCTCGCCGGGGTGGTGCCGAGCGCGGCGCAGCTCGAGTCGCTCGCCGATCACGAGATCATCGAGCGGCTCACGGCCGTGCGCGGCATCGGCCGTTGGACCGTGCAGATGCTGCTGATCTTCCGGCTGCAGCGACCCGACGTGCTGCCGGTCGATGATTTCGGCGTACGCAACGGCTTTCGCCTCGCCTACGGATTGAAGGGCCTGCCCCTGCCGCGCGCGCTGGCCGAGTTCGGCGAGCGCTGGAGGCCCCACCGCAGCATGGCGGCGTGGTATCTGTGGCGCGCGGTCGAGCTCGAGCGGCGCGGTGCGTTGCCGCGCTGCCGGCGCCCGCCGCGCATCGCCACCCGCGCGCTCAGCGGCCGTAGCGCCGCTTGAGGGCCGTCTCGACGTTGGGGTGCACGAAGCTCGCGACGTCGCCGCCCAGAGCGGCGATCTCCCGCACCAGGGTCGAGGAGATGAAGGTGAATTTTTCCGTGGGGACCATGAAGACGGTCTCTATCTGCGGCTGCAGATGCCGGCCCATGTTGGTGAGCTGAAACTCGAACTCGAAATCCGACACCGCGCGCAGGCCGCGGACGATCACGCCGATCCCGCGCGAGCGCGCGAACTCCACGGTCAGACCGCTGTAGCCGAGCACCTCGACGTTGCCGAGGTCGGCGAGCGAGCCGCGCGCGAGCTCCACGCGCTCGGCGAGCGCGAAGGCCGGCGTCTTGTTGGGATTGGAGGCGATCGCGACCACGACGTGATCGAAGATCCTGGTGGCGCGCCGCACGATGTCCTCGTGACCCCGTGTGAAGGGATCGAAGGTTCCCGGATAGACGGCGCTGATGCCCATGGCTGCCCCTCCTCCCGCGCCCGTGCGCGCCTCGCGTCTCACGCCTCGGCGGGCGCGAGCAGATGATAACCGACCTCCCCGGCGCCACCCGCCCGCAGCTCGCGCCAGCCGGCCGGCAGCGCCGGCAGAGGCTCGCCACGCGCGTGCTCCAGGTAGATGCGCGCCTGGGCCGCGAGCCAGCCGCCGCGCTCGAGCGCGGCGATGGCGGCGGGCAGCTCGCCCGAGGCGAACGGAGGGTCGAGGAACACGATATCGAAGCACCGTGGCACGCCGCGCTCGCCGCGGCTCGCCTCCGACTGCAGAAACTGCAGCGCGCGGCCGCCGAGCACCCGCCACGTGCCGTCCGGCGCCGGCGCGCGTGTCTGCGCCTGCGGCGGCGGCGCTGGCAGCCGCTGTGCCTGCGGCGGCGTGCCCTGCCACTCGAGCAGCAGCCGCTCGAGCGCCTGCGCCGCGCGCGGCTGCTGCTCGACGAACACGACGCAGGCCGCGCCGCGCGACAGCGCCTCCAGGCCCAGCGCGCCGGAGCCGGCGTACAGATCCAGGCAGCGTGCGCCACGGGTGCGCTCCTGCAGCCAGTTGAACAGCGTCTCGCGTACGCGATCCGGCGTGGGGCGCAGCGGCAGCGCCGGAAAGCGGAATCTGCGCCCGCCCCAGTACCCGCCGATGATGCGCAGCCGCCGCTGCTCGTGAGCGGCGCGCGCGGGCCGTGGCGCAGGGCGCGGCGCGGGCCGCCCGGCCACCGGGGAGCGCTCGCGCGAGGCTGAGTCCGCGCGCGGTGCAGAGCGCCGGCGTGGCCGTGAGCGTGGCGGCGGCACCATGGCGAGAGCCTAACGCACCCGCGGCATCGCCGGGGGGCGTGACGTGCGACAATCCCCTGCCATGTCCGCGGCGAATCTGCATGTCCGGCACTGACCCCCCGGAGGCGCGGACCTCCCGGCGGACCCCGGTGTCCCCGCAACCCCAGGCCCTCCCCGAGGCCCAGGAGTCCCGGGGCTTCCTCGCGCGGCTGCGCGCGCGCCTGAATCGTGGCGGCGCCTCGATCGCGCGTGACCTGCGCGCGCTGGTGCGCGGACGCAAAATCGATGCGGCCGTCCTCGAGGACCTGGAAACGCGATTGCTGACCGCCGACGTGGGCGTCGAGGCGACCACGGAGATCCTTTCCGACCTCAGCCGTCGCGCGGCGCGCCATGAGCTCGACGACGTGGAAGCGCTGCTGGCGGCGCTGCGTGAGCGGCTGACGCAGCTGCTCGCGCCCTGTGAGCAGCCCTTTGCGGTGAACCGCGCGGTGTGCCCCTACGTCGTGCTGGTGGTCGGGGTCAACGGCTCGGGCAAGACCACCAGCATCGGCAAGCTCGCGCAGCGGCTGCGCGCCGCAGGCTTGTCGGTCATGCTCGCGGCCGGTGATACGTTTCGTGCCGCGGCGGTCGAGCAGCTGTCCGTGTGGGCCGAGCGCACCGGCGCGCTGTTCAGCTCGCAGCAGACGGGCGCGGATCCCGGCGCGGTGATATTCGATGCCCTGCAGTCGGCGCAGGCACGGCGCGTCGACGTGCTGCTGGCCGACACCGCCGGCCGCCTGCACAGTCAGACGCACCTCATGGACGAGCTGCGCAAGATCAAGCGCGTGATCCAGCGCATCGAGCCGACCGCCCCGCACGAGGTGCTGCTGGTGCTCGACGCCAACCAGGGGCAGAACGCGCTCGCGCAGGCGCAGCAGTTCCATGCAGCCCTCGGAGTCACCGGCCTGGTGCTCACCAAGCTGGACGGCACCGCGCGCGGCGGCATCGTCGTGGCGATCGCACGTGCGCTGGCGCTGCCGATCCGCTTCGTCGGGGTGGGCGAGCGCGCCGAGGACTTCGGCGTCTTCAACGCACGCGCGTTCGCCGCCGCGCTGGTAGATGGGGCCACGGAAGGCGCCCTCGAGGACGGCTCCGCAGCCGATGCTGCCGGCGCTGCCGGCGCTCCCGCGGCCGCCGCGGCCGCCGCACGCGGACCCGGGGCATACTCCAAGTGATCCGCTTCGAGCGCGTCAACAAGCGCTATCCGAACGGTCGGGATGCGCTCTCGGACGTCAGCTTCGAGATCGCCGCCGGGGAGATGGCCTTTCTGACCGGCCGCACCGGGGCGGGCAAGAGCACCGTGCTCGGCCTCATCGCGTTGTTCGAGCGTCCGAGCCGCGGACAGGTCTGGGTCAACGGGCAGAACACCGCGAAGCTATCCTCCCGACGCATCCCGCGCCTGCGCCGCGGCATCGGCATCGTCTTCCAGGACCACCGCCTGCTGCGCGAGCGTCCGGTGTTCGACAATGTTGCCCTGCCGCTGATGGTCGCGAATGTGTCGCTGCGAGAGGTCGGCAAGCGCGTGCGCGCCGCGCTCGACCAGGTGGGGCTGCTCGGTCACGAGCGCGCCCTGGCGCACGAGCTGTCGGTGGGCGAGCAGCAGCGCGTCGGCATCGCGCGTGCGATCGTGAGCCATCCGCCGCTGCTCATCGCCGATGAGCCCACCGGCAACCTCGATGCAGCGCTCGCGGGCGAGATGATCGGATTGTTTCGCCGCATTCAGCAGACGGGCGCGACCGTGCTGATCGCCACTCACGACGTGGCGCTGGTGCGCGCCTCGGGCTGTCGCGAGCTGTCGCTGCGTGACGGCCTGCTGGCCGGCGCCCCCGGCGCCGAGGGCGCCGAGCCGCTGCCGGTCATCGTCGCGGTGCGCTGACGGCCGCGGGCGTCCGGGAGCGGCGGGTGAGCAGCACCATCGGCAACTGGGTGACGCGCCACGGACACGCGCTGCGCGCATCGCTCGGGCAGCTCGCACGCCACGGCGTGGCGAGCGCGCTGACCGTGCTCGCCATCGGGCTGGCGCTGGCGCTGCCGCTGGCGCTGCAGGTGCTGGTGGACAACGTCGGCGGGATCGGGGGGAGCCTCGCCGACTCGCTGGGGCTGTCGGTGTACATGAAGCCGCAGATCTCCGAGGCGGCGGCACGGCAGCTCGCGAGCGCGGTGCGCGCGCGGCGCGACGTCGCGCGCGTCACGCTGATCAGCGCGGCGCAGGGCCTGGCGATTCTGCGCCAGCAGCCGGATCTGGGCGCGGCGCTCGACGCGCTGTCCGGCAACGAAAACCCCCTGCCGAACGTGCTCGAGGTGCATCCGGCCGCCTCCGCCACCAGTCCGGCGCGCCTGGATGCCCTGCGGGCGGCGCTCGCGGCCGAGCCGGGCGTCGACACGGTGCAGCTGGATCGCGACTGGGCGCTGCGCTTCAACGCTATCATGGCGCTCGCGCGCCGGCTGCTGTGGCTGGGCGCCGTGCTGCTGGCGCTCGGCGTGCTGGTGGTGATCGGCAACACCGTGCGGCTGGAGATCCAGGGTCGGCGCGAGGAGATCGAGCTCACCAAGCTCGTCGGCGGCAGCAATGCCTATGCGCGGCGGCCGTTTCTGTACGCGGGGGTGCTCTATGGGGTCGTGGCCGCCCTGCTGGCCTGGGGGATCGTCACGGCCGTCTGCCTCGCGCTCGCCGACCCGGTGGGGCACCTGGCGGCGGCCTATGGCAGCCATTTTGCACTGCGGGGCCCGGACCGCCCCGAGATTGGCATCCTGATCGGCGCCGGGGCCCTGCTCGGCTGGCTGGGCGCGGCGATTGCCGCAGGACGGCAGATCGCGCGCATCCAGCCACGCCCGGCCTGAGGCCTGCTGGGCCCGCTGGCCGGGCGGTCAGAGGGAGCAGGGCGGCTGGACCGCAGAGGACTGGAACACGGGGGCCGATTAGCACTCTAAAGACGAGAGTGCTAAAATGCTCCACCGGAGGATTCCCCAGACGATGAACGCTCAGACCGCGCTGATTGCTCAGCAGACAGGGCTCGGCCTGGCCGGCCCGATCGGCAGTTTCGATGCTTACCTGGAGAGGGTGAGCCGTATTCCCGTGCTGTCGCGCGAGCGCGAGCAGGAGCTCGCGCGCCGCTTCCGCCGCCACAACGATCTGGCGGCGGCGCGCGAGCTGGTGCTCTCGCACCTGCGCTTCGTGGTGCACATCGCACGCGGCTACGCGGGCTACGGACTGCCGATGAACGACCTCGTACAGGAGGGCAACATCGGGCTCATGAAAGCGGTCAAGCGCTTTGACCCGAGCGTGGGCGTGCGCCTCGTCTCCTTCGCGGTGCACTGGATCCGGGCGGAGATCCATGAGCACGTGCTGCGCAACTGGCGGCTGGTGAAGATCGCCACGACCAAGGCGCAGCGCAAGCTGTTCTTCAACCTGCGCCGCCTGAAGAAGAACCTCTCCTGGCTGAGTCCCGAGGAGACGCGCGCGGTCGCGCAGGACCTGGGCGTCAGCACCGCCGAGGTGTCGGAGATGGAACGGCGGCTGTCGGCGCGCGACCTGCCGTTCGATGCCGGCGCCGGCGACACCGACGAGGAAGAGGGCTATGGACCGGCGGCGTACCTGCCGGCGCCCGACGCGGATCCGGCGGAGCAGGCCGAGCGCGAAGAGTGGGCGAGCACCTCATCCGAGCAGCTGTCCGCGGCCATGCAGCGGCTGGACGATCGCAGCCGCGCGATCCTGCAGCGCCGCTGGATGAGCGACGACAAGGCCACGCTGCACGAGCTGGCCGACGAGTACGGCGTGTCGGCCGAGCGCATCCGCCAGATCGAGGCGGGCGCGATCACGCGCCTGCGCGCGCTGCTGCCGGCTCCGGCCTGAGCGGCGCCGCGGCGGCGCTGTTGGAGCGCACCGCGGACGTCCCCGCGCCGGCAGCCCCGACGGGCTTGAGAGCCGGCGCGGCCGGCGCGGCCGGCGTACCGGCCCGCTCGAACACGAACTCCACCCGGCGGTTACGCATGCGCCCCTCGGGCGTATCGTTGCTCGCGATCGCCGCGGAGAGCCCCGCTCCCTGTGCCTGCAGACGCCGGGCGGCGATGCCCGCGCGCCGCAGCGCTGACAGCAGCGCCGCGGCGCGCTGCTGCGAGATGACCTGATTCAGACCGCGTCCGCCGATGTTGTCCGTGTAGACCTCGATCTGCGCGCCCAGTCGGCGGCGCACCCGCAGCAGCCGCTCGGGCACGGACAGCACGCGCGCGGCGAGCCTGTCGTGCCGCAGTGACTCGCTGTCGGGGGCGAACAGCACGTGTGCCGGCACGCGCAGGGTCACCGAATCGCTGGCGCGCAGTACCTCGATGCCCTCATCCCGCGGCAGCCGCGAGAGCTGCTGGCGCAGCTGCGCCTGAGCGCGATTGAGATCGCGCCGTACCGCCCAGGGAATCTGCGCCGCGGGCACCGGAGGGGTCGCCGGGGCCGCCCGCGCCGGGGCCGCCCGCGCGGGGGCCACGCGCGCCGCGGG
>Ga0335074_10014620_pt1 | contig 11004 bp, 13 predicted proteins | sample Lox_Sample_23_FD_206715 | JGI IMG/M metagenome (GOLD analysis project Ga0335074, IMG submission 206715) | Soil microbial communities from Loxahatchee National Wildlife Refuge, Florida, United States - Lox_Sample_2.3 | ecosystem: Environmental > Terrestrial > Soil > Wetlands | place: USA... | reverse complement strand
AGGTCGCTCGCGGGCACGTCGAGCGGGCGCGCCGTGGCCGGCACGAACGGGGACACCGCGAGCTGCCTGACCGGCAGCCCGAGCAGCAGATGGTGCATCGCCGTGTTGCCGACGACGCATGCCGCGGCGATCTGGTCGCGCGCGACTCCTGCCTCGGCGGCCAGCTCGCCCGCGAGGCCGGCGATCGCGGCCCGGACCGCGGTCGCGAGCTGCCCCGCGCCGCCGGGCTCCCGGACCGCGTGCGCGAGCCGGGCGATCACGTCCTCGCCGTAGGCGATCTGCGGGTTCATCACCCCGGCGGCGGCCAGCTCCGCGCCGGTCTCCAAGTCCGCCAGGTAGCCTGCGATCTTCGTGGTCCCGAGGTCCACCGCCAGGCCGATGGGCGCCCGTCCGGGGGCCGCGAAGCCAACCACCTCGTTGCCGCGCACGTAGGCCGTCAGCCGCCAGCCGGTGCGCCGCCCGAGCGGTGAAAGCTGCCGCAGCACCGCAGGCCCGGCGGCGAGGCCGGCTGCGGTCCCCAGGGCCGGGCCGTGTTCCGTCTCGAGGGCCGCCGCGACCCGGTCGAAATCGGCGCGGTGATCGGTCAGCGACGGCGCGGTCACCTCGGCCTGCCAGCCGCGCACCGCCGGATCCACCGCCACGTCGGCCGCCGCACCCGCGACCTGGAGCCGCTGGCTGGTGACCAGGGACGCCCGGGGCACGTGCACCCGGACATCACTGTCAAGCCGTGCCTGGCAGGCGAGCCGCTGCCCGGCCGCGAGCTCGCTGGCGGAAAGAAAACTCCGGTCGGCCTCGGTCTGCCCGCTGATGGCACCGGCCAGGACGGCCAGTCGGCAGCGGCCGCAGTGCCCGTGGCCGCCGCAGACCGACGCGAGCTCCACCCCGGCCGCCCGCGCGGCCTCGAGCAGGGTGGTCCCGGCGGGGACGTCAACGCGCTTGCCGACCGGCTCAAAGTCGACCCGGCATAGGTCGTCCGCCATGGCGGCCCCCTTGGGAAGAGCGCTCTAAGACACAGCGTCGGGCGGACGCGGCAAAGGTCCCAGGGCCGGTGGGCCGCGACGTCGCGGGACGTTTGGCCCTGCCCCTGTCTGGCTGCTGACCGGAGTGTCAGGGGAGGGACGCAGGGAGGAGCCGCCATGCCGGACAGCGATACGCCGGACGGGCAGCCCCCGCCGCGCGTGAAGATCATTGCCTGCCGGGTGTTCGTGGAGGAGCTCCGGTCGCTGCTCCCGGACGGCGCCCAGGTCGAGACCCTGGAGATGAGCCTGCACGAACGGCCCCGCTCGCTGCGGCAGATGCTGCAGCAGCGGATCGACGCGGCGGCCGGCTGGGACACGGTCGTCCTCGGCTACGGCATGTGCGGCCAGGCCACCGTCGGGCTCCGCGCCACGACATGCCGCCTCGTCGTGCCGCGGGTCGATGACTGCATCGCGATGTTCCTCGGCTCGCGCGCTGCCTACCGAGCACAGCACGAGCAGGAGGCCGGCACCTACTTCCTCACCAAAGGCTGGGTCGGCTCGGGCGTGACCACCCCGTTCGCCGCCTACGACGCGGTCCGGGAGCGGTGGGGCGAGGAGCGCGCCAACCGCGTGCGGGATGCGATGCTCGGCCGCTACCGGCGGCTGGCCTTCGTCCGCACCGGCGCCGACGACCAGGAGCTGCGCGACGCGCGACGCCAGGCCCGGGAGACCGCCTGCCGGTTTGGCCTGCGCTACGACGAGGTCGAGGGCAGCCGCGACCTGGTCCGCCCGCTGCTTTACGGGCCCTGGGATCCCGACCGGTTCATCGTCGTGCCGCAAGGCGGCACGATCAGCCTGGGCGACTTCCTCCTCGGCAGGGGCTCAGGTCCGGCCAGCGGGCCGCTTTCGCAGGTGGGGGTGAAATCACGGTTCGTTCAGGATGAAGACCTTGATTTTTGATTTTTCCGAACGGTCCCGTGGTTACTAGCTCCTGAGGAGTGCCAGCGCGGGGCCGAAGACCGCCTCGGCTACCGTGCTTCGCTCAAGCAGCTCGATGACCGTGCCGCGGAGTCCGCCGGCATCGAGGTAGACCCAGCGGATCGGGTTTCCCGGTCCGCTGCCGTCGATGAGCCGCCGCAGGCCGGTACTGTTCGCCGCCGCGAGCTGCTCGTCGAAGTCGTCGACGAGGAACGCGAGGTGGTGCGGGCCCTCGCCGTGGGCGCCGAGGAACTCCGCGTGCGGTGAGTTGTCGTCGAGCGGCTCAAGCAACTCGAGCAGCACGCCGCCGAGCGGGCCGAAGGCGACCCGCAGCGAGAACGGCACCGGCTTGCCGTGCACGAGCGTCTTGTCGAAGCGCGACTCCTCGCCGGCGCTCACGAACGGGCCGGCGCCGAGTTTCGCGGTCAGCTCCTGCTGCGCGGCGGCGCAGTCGCGCACCACCCAGCCGATGTGGAACAGCTCGGGGAGCCGGAGGGCGGTCATGGCAGGGCCTCGATCATGACAGGACCTCGGTTTCGACGACGCACACCGGCTCGCCGACCCGCACGTCGCTGCCCTCGGGGACGGCATGCTCGATCATGACGCCGTCGCCGGTGGCCTCGACCTCCTGACTGATCTTCTCGGTTTCGATCTCGTAGAGCGGGTCACCTTTGCTGAAAGCCTCGCCCGGCTGGCGGCAGAACCGGACGACCGTCGCCTCTTCCATCGTCATGCCGATCTTCGGCAGCTTGACCCGGACGCGCATCAGGCGGGGACCTTGGCGGCGACCTGGCGGACCGCGGCGGCGATCCGGGCCTCGCCCGGGATTACCTGCGCCTCGGCGTTCGGGGCGTAGGGCATCGCCACGTTGGGCGTGGTGACCCGCCGGATCGGGGCCTTCAGGAGGGAGAACCCGTCCTCCGCGACCACGGCGGCGATCTGGCTCGCCGCCGAGCAGCACTCGCGGGCCTCATCGACGATGACGAGACGGCCGGTCTTCGCCACCGACGCGAGGATCGCCTCCTCGTCCAGCGGCACCAGCGTGCGGGGGTCGAGCACCTCGGCGCTTACGCCCTCGCCCGCCAGCGTCGCGGCGGCGGCGAGGGCGGGCTTCAGCATCCGCCCGATCGCGACGACGGTGACGTCGCGGCCCTCGCGCCGGACGGCGGCCTTCCCGAACGGGACGAGGTACTCGCCCTCCGGCACCTCGCCGAGCTCACCGCCGCGGCCGTTCGGCTCAAAGATGAAGCACGGGTTGGGGCTGCGGATCGCCGTCTTCACCAGGCCCTTCGCGTCGGCGGGGGTGGCCGGGACGGCGACCTTGATCCCGCCGAGGTTCATGATCATCGGATAGCTGGTGTCGGAGTGCTGTGCCGCGTTCGACGACCCGCCGCCGACCGTGGCGATGATCGTGATCGGCAGCTCGATCTGGCCGCCGGTCATCAGCCGCAGCTTGGACATCTGGTTGCCGATCGCGTCCATGCCGGTGTACATGAAGTTCGAGAACATCAGCTGGACGACCGGGCGGTAGCCGGCCGCCGCCAGGCCCACGGCCATGCCGGTGAGGCTGGTCTCGCTGATCGGGGTGTTCCGGATCCGGTCCGGGCCGAACTTTTCGAAGACGCCGCGCAGGTCGCCGACGATCGACAGCTCGACGTCCTCGCCGTACACGATGACCTTGGGGTCGCGTTCCATCTCCTCGACGACGGCGTCGCGGATGGCCTGCAGCAGCCGGGTTCTCGCCATGACGGTCACGCCCCCTCGGGGGTCTGGTTCGGCTGGGACGGTATCGAGGGCACGGGCGGCTCGGGCGCGAACATCAGCGTCTGAGCGAGCGCCGGGTCGGCCGGCTGGCCGGCCTCGGCGTAGGCCACGGCGGCCGCGACCCGGTCGGCGATCCCGGCGTCGATCCGGTCCAGGTCCGCGGCGGCCGCGGTGCCCGAGTCGATGAGCCGGGCGCGGAAGCGCGCGATCGGATCGGCATCGGCCTGCCGCCACCGTTCGATGTCGGCCTCCTCGCGGTACCGGCCGCCGGACAGCACGAAGGACTCGGCCTCGAAGTGCCCCTGGATGCGGTAGGTGCGCGCCTCGATGAACGACGGGCCACCGCCCGCCCTGGCCCGCTTGACCGCCTCGCCCGCCGCTCGCCAGACCTCGGTGACGTCGTTGCCGTCGACCTCGGCGGCCGGGATATCGAAGGCGCGGGCCCGGTCCGCGATCCGGCCGGCGGTCACCTGGGGGGCGGGGGTGAATTCGGAGAAGCCGTTGTTCTCGCAGACGAAGATCAGCGGCAGCTGCCACAGCGCCGCGAGGTTGAGTGTCTCCATCAGGGCGCCCTGGTTCGACGCGCCGTCGCCGAAGAAACAGACGGAGACGGTCCCCTGGCCACCGAGTTTCGCGCCGAAAGCGGCACCGGTGGCGATCGACAGTCCCGCGCCGACGATCCCGTTCGCCCCCAGGATCCCCTTGCTGAGGTCGGCGACGTGCATCGAGCCGCCCATCCCCTGACAGATCCCCTCGCGTTTGGCCCAGATCTCGGCCATCATCGACCGCACGTCACCGCCCTTGGCGAGGAAGTGGCCGTGGCCGCGGTGGGTCGAGGTGTTGTAGTCGGTGGTCCGCAGGTGCGCGCAGACCCCGGCCGCGACCGCCTCCTCGCCGATGTACAGGTGCACGGCGCCCGGCAGCTTGCCCGCCGCGCTGTCGTCCCGCAGCCGTTCCTCGACCCGGCGGATCAGCACCATCATCTCGTAGAGCCGGAACGCCTCCACCGCTGAGGGCGTCACGCCCCGGTCGCCCGGGTGACTCTCCCCTGCCTTCGTTCCGAGGCCTGTCGTCATCGCCGCGCCTCCTTCGTCGACAACCACAGCATCGCACCGCGACCGGCGGAGGGACAGCCTCCTGCCCGACGTGCTACTCGAAGGCCGACGGGTCACCCGCGCCGCGGCGCAGGATCTCGGGCTCGGACTGGGAGAAGTCGATGACCGTGGTCGGGTCGGTGCCGCAGTCGCCGGAGTCGAGTACCGCGTCGAGGGCGTGGCCGAGCTGTTCGTCGATTGCCCGGCCGCTCGTCAGCGGCTCATCCTCGCCGGGCAGCAGCAGGGTGCTGGAGACGATCGGCTCGCCGAGCTCGGCGAGCAGCGCCTGGGTCGCCACGTGCCGCGGGATCCGCACGCCGACGGTCTTCTTCCCCGGATGCTGCAGCCTGCGCGGCACCTCCTTGGTCGCGGGCAGGATGAACGTGTAGCTGCCCGGGGTCACCGCCTTGATCGCGCGGAACACCCGGTTCGGCACGTACACGAACTGCCCGAGCTGCGCGAAGTCCTGGCAGACGAGGGTGAGGTGGTGCTTGTCACCGAGCTGGCGGATCGACCTGATCCGCGCGACCCCCTGGGTGTTGCCGAGCTGGCAGCCCAGGGCGTAGCAGGAGTCTGTCGGGTAGGCGATCACGCCGCCCCCGCGCAGGATGTCGGCGACGCCGGCGATCGCCCGCCGCTGCGGGTTGGCCGGATGGATGTCGAAGTACTCCGCCATGCACTGAGCTTAGGTTCGGCGCGGTCACCTCACCAGCAGGGCCCGGGGTATCGTCGGGTTCGTGACCGAGCCAGTGCACAGCTGGGACGACTCCTACAGCGGCACGCCGCCGTGGGACATCGGGCACCCGCAGCCCGCCTTCGTCTCACTCGCGGATGCGGGCGACATCACCGGACGAGTGCTCGACATCGGCTGCGGGACCGGCGAGCATGCCCTGCTGGCCGCGGGCCTCGGGCTTACCGCCACCGGCGTCGACGGGGCGGCGACCGCCATCGAACTCGCCAGGCGCAAGGCCGCGGAACGGAACCTTGCCGCCCGGTTCATCGTGGGTGACGCGCTCGACCTCGGCGCGCTGGGCGAGCAGTTCGACACGGTCCTCGACTGCGGTCTGTTCCATGTTTTCGACGACGACGACCGGGCGCGCTGCGTCAACAGCCTGCGCCAGGCGCTGCCGGCCGGCGGCCGGTACTTCATGCTCTGCTTCAGCGACCGGCAGCCTCCCGGGTTCGGGCCGCGGCGGGTGCGCCGGGAGGAGATCGAGGCCGCCTTCGCCGACGGATGGCGGGTCGACGAGATCGTCCCGGCGGCGATGGAGGTGACGATCGATCCGGCGGGCGTGCGGGCCTGGCGGACCGCGATCACCCGCCGGTTACGTCCTTCGTCACCTTCCTGTGTTCGCGTATGTTCGCGCCGCCGTGTCCCGGTGACTCGGTAGCATCGGCGTGTGCGCAGCCGGACAAACGGAATGTGGTGGGGCGCCGCCGTCGAGGCGCCAGACCCGGCAGCGCTCGCCCGCTTCTACTCACGGCTGCTGGACTGGCCGCTGGCCCACGAGGAGCCGGGCACGGCCGTCCTGAAGCCACCCCAGGACTCCGTCTACCTGGTGTTCCAGCTCGCCGAGGACTACGTGCCGCCGGTCTGGCCGCCGGTGCCAGGCGCGCCGCGCACCATGATGCACCTGGACATCGAGGTAGCCGATCTCGACGCCGCCATCGCCGAAGCGGTGGCTCTCGGCGCGCGGGTCGCCGAGTACCAGCCGCAAGAGCACGTCCGGGTCCTGCTCGACCCGGCCGGGCACCCGTTCTGTCTGTGCCAAGACGACGAGGGCTGACGCGGCATGATCATCGAGCGGATCGAGACGGTCCCGCTGCGCATCCCGCTGGCGTCGGGAGCGGGTACGGTGGGATCGCTGCTCGTCAAGGTAACGACCGACGAAGGGCTCGAAGGCTGGGGGGAGGCCTTCGGCTTCGAGGCGGTGCCGGTGACCCGGCGGGCCGTCGATGAGCTTGTCGCGCCGCTGTGCGCCGGCCGCGACGCCGCGCCGATCGCCCCGCTGATGCGGGAGGTCCAGCAGAAGCTGCACGTCTTCGGACGGGCCGGTGCCGTAATACACGCGCTGTCCGCGGTGGACATCGCGCTGTGGGACATCGCGGGCAAGGCCGCCGGTGCCCCGCTGCACCGCCTGCTCAGCGGGGCCGACGGGTCGGACGAAACACACGGCTCGAATGTGTCAGACGGCTCCGGCGCTGACCGGAGCCTGGCCTGTTACGCCAGCCTGGACCCCTACCGGGATCCCGTGCTCGTCCGCGCGGCCGTCCGGCGGGCGCTGGATGCCGGGTTCCGCGCCATCAAGCTGCACGAGAGGGAACCCGACGCCGTGTACGCCGCGCGTGCCGAGGCTGGGCCCGACGTGCGGCTAATGGTCGACGTGAACTGCCCCTGGACGCTCGACCAGGCCCGGTCACGCGCCGCCGAGCTCGCCGGCGCCGGGCTGACCTGGCTGGAAGAGCCGCTGTGGCCGCCGGAGGACTACGCGGGCCTCGCCCGGCTACGCCAGGAATGCGGCATTCCGCTCGCCGCCGGTGAGAACGCGTCGACGCTGCTGGAGTTTGGCCGCCTGATGGACGGCGCGGTGGACTTCGTGCAGCCGTCGGTCGCCAAGATGGGCGGCGTCACCGAGCTGCGCGAGGTGTTCCGGCTGGCGGCAGTTCGCGGCGTGACCGTGCTGCCGCATACCTTCTACCACGGTCCCGGGCTGCTGGCGGCGATCGAAGTGACGGCCGCGCTCGGCACCGCGGAGTCGCTGATCGAGTGGCGCTTCACGGATATGGCGGCGCACGCCTACGGTGCCGCGCTCGTCCCCGTTGACGGCCGGATCCGGGTGCCGGCCGGTCCGGGGCTCGGCGTCGAGCCCGATCCCGAGGTCATCCGGGCCTACCTGGCCGACTAGGCGTTCCGCGGCACCTGAGCCATCGTGACCGAGGTGTGCCTGGTGAGCCGCACCTCCGGCCGCGACCGCAGCTGCTCGCGCAGTTCCTCGGTGAATGCCTGGCGTTCCTCGGCCGGCCAGCCGAGGAACGTGGCTCGCGTGCTCTCCACGTCGATGACGTCGGCCGCGGGACGGACGATCCGCTCGGCGTGACCGTGCATCACCGGTACCTCGAACAGTTCGGTAGCGGCGATGACGTCCGGCTCGGACGGCGGCTTCTCCCATGCTCCGCCCGTGTCGGTGCGGGCCTGCCAGATGCCGGTGAGCGCGCCGCCGAGCGGCTCGTCGTAGGCGTCCTCGTTACCGAGCAGGGCCAGCCAGCCGCCCGGCCGCAGCAGCCGGGCGGACTTGCTGAACCGTACTTCCGGGTCGATCCAGTGGAACGCGGCGCTCGAGATGACCAGGTCGAAGGACGCGTCGTCGGCCTCGAGGTCCTCGAACGAGGTGACCTGGAACGAGACGTCAGCTGCCGCGAGGCGCCGCCGGGCGATGTCGATCAGCGCCGGGCCGATGTCGATCGCCGTCAGCCGGACGCCGAGCGACGCCAGCCGTTCGGTCAGCTGACCGGTGCCGCAGCCGATCTCGAGGACCGCGTCGCCGGGGCCGATTCCCGCGGTCGCGGCAACGAACTGCACGACGCTGACCGGGTACCCGGGCCGCGACGCGTCGTAAAGCCCGGCTACGCCGTCGAACAGGGTCCGCTGGAAGTGCCGCTTGTTCCGTTCCCGCTCGGTCTCTGTTCCGGTCTGCATGCGCCCAACCTAGCCGAGCCCCGGTCAGTCGGCGGACTGGTTTTCCGCTGACTGACCGCTCTCGGCCGTCTCGCCGCGGCCGAACGTGCGCCGTCTCGCCGCGATCCGCTCCTGGACCTCCGCCGCGATCTCCGCGGTGGCCGTGTGCATGACGAATACCGGCCGCGTGCCCGCCGGACGGCAGTCCGCCGCGTCGAACAGCTCGCTGTTCAGCAGGATCGGCGCGCCGCAGGCGACGGCCAGGTTCACCGCGTCGCTCGGCCGTGCGTCCACTTCCCGCGGCCCGCCGGGGCCCGGCAGGATCACGCTGGCATAGAACACCGCGTCAGTCAGCCTGGTGATGCGCACCTCGCTGATCCGGGACCCGGCGGCCTCGACCAGACCGACCGCCAGCTTGTAAGGGAACGGGCGCGGCGTCTCGACGGACTCCAGCGCCAGCGCCAGGATCGCGGCCTCGGCCGGCCCGATCCAGATCGGCAGCGTTCGTTCGCCGTCACGCTCGGCGAGAATCATGACGAGGCTGCGCTCACTGAGCGCCAGCTGCTCATCTTCCCGGGAACGGGCGATCCCCTTGACGTAGACCTCCGCCCATTCCACCGTGTCCGTCGCTGTCACCGTGTCCTCCTGCTGTGCTGCCGTGGTGAGCGGCCGCGTCGTTAGCGGCCGCGTGCTGAGCGGGACTGTGAGCGGGGCGAGCCGCGGAGCGAGCGCGGCCCGCGCCTGGTGCAGCCGGGCCTTGACCGCCCCGACCGAAATGCCGAGTTCCGCAGCTACCTCACGGTGACTCAGGCCCTGGAGGTAGAACAGCCGGACCGCGTCCCGCTGCCCGTCGGCGAGCGCCGCGATGGCGTCGCGGACGCGTCCGGCGGTGTCGGCGAGCTCCGCCGCCTCCGCCGGATCGGGGTCAGCGGACGGCAGGTAGGGCAGCGCCAGGCCCGCTACCTCAGGCTTGAGCTGCCGGAGCCACCGTCGCGCCACGTTGAGCGCGATCCCGCAGAACCAGGCGCCGAACCTGTCCGGCGAGCGCAGCCGCTCGAGGTCGGTCATCGCGGCGATCGCGGCCTCCTGCGCCGCGTCCCGTGCCAGGTCGGGCGAGCCGAGCACGCCGGTGGCCAACGCGACGGCGGTCTCCCAGTGCCTGCCGAGCAGTTCGGCCATCGGCGTCTTCCCCCCGCGCCGGGCCGCCGCAACCAGGTCGGCGTCCGCCAGTTCGGGATATGACAGTGCCCGCGGCCGCTGCTGTTCCACGCTCTATAGTGCCCGCACGCCACCCGCGGGTTAGTCCACTGGTGGTCCCAGCCGGAGGCGGTGGCGGCTGCCCAGCCCGGCGTTCTTCGACGGCCTGGAACTGATCCCGCCGGGGGTGGTCGACATGAGCGAATGGCGGAATCCGGCGCACCAGCCCGCGCGGACAATCGGCTACGCCGGCGTCGCCCGGAAGATCAGTTAGCCAGCCGGATCATCGAGTTCGGCGGCGAGCGACTTCGGTGCCCGCATCCGCCATGCGTCGGTCACCAGCTCGGTTAGGCGCGCGGTGCCGACCTGCGCGAGACGGAGCATGACCAGCGGCCATCCGTCGTACTCCGGTGTGGTGAAGAACGTACCGGGCTCGCCGAGCAGCAGCGCCTGCTTCTCGGCCTCGTCACCGACGTAGAGCACCGCGATGTCGGTGCGGATGCGCCGGGGCTTCCCCGGCCGCCGCTCGGGATAAGACCAGACAAACCCCTTGCCACCTACCCGGAAGTCGAAGCCGTCGCTGTCAATCTCCTCCACATGCGGCAGCCCCAGCGCCAAGCGGCGCACGTCATCCGCGTCAGCCACGCCGTCATGGTACGCCGCCCGGGACACCCAGTCCGGCTTGCCGCTACCACGCTACGGGTGACCGGGTTAAGCTCGGCGAACGGGCAATTGGGGGTGGGGCCATGGCAGATTCCGGGCTCTTCGTCGGCTTCGGTTTTCCCGTGCGAGGCCGTGAACGACAGGCCATCCAGGTCTTCAACGAAGCTTTTGAGTATTACTCCCGGCTTCAGCAGGCCGGTGAGATCGAGAGTTTCGAGCCAATTCTCCTGGAGCCGCACGGCGGGGAACTTAACGGCTTTTTCCTGCTGCGCGGCGACAAGGACAAACTCGCGCGCATTCGCGTCAGCGAAGAGTTCGAGCGGGTGACCGCGCGAGCCGAACTTATCGTCGACCATCTCGGGATCGTGAGCGGCTACCTCGGCGAGCGGCTGATGTCCCAGATGGCGGTGTTCAGCCAGCAGGTGGAAGAACTGACCTAGGCATCTGCTCGGGTCAGCTCGACCCGGCCGTCCTGGTCTCCGGAGACGAACGCGAGCAGCTCGCGTCCCGTCGCCCGGGCCGCTTCGGCGTCAGCCGGACTCAGTGGCGCGAACGGCTCGACGGACAGGACGTGACCGTTGCTCTCGCGAGGGACCGACCAGAGGCCGGCCAGGAACCCGTCGGCGAGGAACCCGCCGCGGACGACCGAGCGAGGGCGCAGCCTGCCCCAGTA